>MTKY01051520.1_pt1 | contig 53918 bp, 47 predicted proteins | sample 1042731 | NCBI WGS metagenome assembly MTKY01 (sample SAMN06212206, study PRJNA360538) | anaerobic digester metagenome | biome: Wastewater treatment plant; material: sludge; isolation source: anaerobic digester fed with sludge from wastewater treatment plant | place: Denmark: WWTP Soeholt ...
GGAGCAGGGCGCGTCGGTCCAGCTTCTTATCAACAACGCAGGTGAGGGCAGGGAAGGCCGTTTCGAGGAGCTTGACGCCTCATCCTGTCGTTCTCTCTGCGACCTCAATGTCCGCTCACAGGTGGCGGTGACATCCACGGTTCTGCCTTTCATGGAAGCGGGGAGCGCGATTGTATTTGTCGCTTCCGTCGCGGCCTTTCTGCCGCAGCCCGGCTTTGCGGCTTACGCGGCGTCCAAAGCGTTTATTCTTTCATTCGGACGCGCGCTGGCGGAGGAACTGCGCCGGCGGGAGATCCATGTCACCGTCACATGCCCCAATCCGATGCTGACCGATTTCTTTACCCATGAAGAAAAAGAGAGGCTTCTCGCTTCCTACAAACGATGGGGGATCGAAAACCCTGACAGGGTGGCTGCCAAAACACTGGGAACCGTGCGGAAGCGAAAGGTCGTCGTGGTCACGTCTCTTTCCGGGAGACTGGTGCGCGTCCTGTCGAAGATTGTGCCTGTGAAATGGGTTACCCGGTATCTCGGGAACCACGTCTCCTGTTCGCTCTGAGTGGGGACAAATCGCCTGTCTATCGGTTCTTAATCTTGATATACACGAGTTTGACGTTCGGGTTGCCGGTATCGCGCATCTCCACTTCGTAGCGGTCGATGGACTTGATCAGCGTCGTCAGTTTGTCATAGCCGTAGTTGCGGGAGTCGAATGACGGTTGTTTTTTGACGATCAGGTTCCCGACTTCGGCGAGGAAGGCCCATCCGTTCTCATCCTCGACGTCCTTAATCGACGAGGAGATCAGCTGAATCAGCTTCCGGTCGACTTTCTGAATGCCTTTGTCATTCTTTTTCGTCTCGCGCTCGGCTGTCTTCCGCTCAGCGGTCTTCTTCTCCGGTTCCTTCTTGATCGTGCGCGCGGTGCGTCCCGTCTGTTTTGTCTCTTTATCCGATTCCTGTTCTTCCTCAGCTGTGTGCTGCTCGATGATCTCCAGGTAAATGAAGCGGTCGCAGGCGGCGATAAAGGCGTTGGGTGTTTTCATCTCGCCGAATCCATAGACGATTTTTCCTGACTCGCGCAGCCTGGTGGCGAGCTTCGTGAAATCGCTGTCGCTCGAGACAAGGACAAAACCGTCGATCCGGTCCGTATAGAGGATATCCATCGCGTCGATAATCATAGCGGAATCGGTCGCGTTTTTGCCGGTTGTATAGCTGAACTGCTGGATAGGGCTGATGGCGTAGTCAAGCAGCTGGTTCTTCCACTGCGCGAGGTTCGGTTTCGTAAAATCTCCGTAAATGCGCTTGATGGTCGGTGTCCCGTAGCGGGCGATCTCCTCCATCATGCCGCGCACATTGTGCGGCGGGACATTATCGGCGTCGATCAGGACGGCCAGCCTGACATCACTGCTCTGTGAGTTTGTCGTTTCCATATATGTTGTATGCATTCCCTTCTTAAAATAGAGTATGTCAATGAATGATCGATCGTTTTATATGGTATCACACGTGCCGCGTTGCGTTGCGGCCTTGTTTTTGCTAACATAGTATCGCTTCGCCTTGAGAATTCGACGGATTCTCGATACTTTGGAGGCGATTTATATCCTGAAAAGGATGGCTGGAGGTAATTCTCATTGGACGGCAGCAGCTGTACCGGCCCTCTATGGAGGGCGCTTCTAACTGAACAGGTGGGCACAGGAACTGGTCGCGGTTCACTTTTGTTCGATTTTATCCTGATTTTTATCCTGATTCTCATCAACGGCTTTTTCGCGGCGTCTGAAATGGCGGTTGTCACGCAGAACGACAATAAAATCCGTCAGATGGCGGAATCGGGGCATGCGTCTGCAAAGAGGCTTCTCCGCTTCGTCGGCGACAAGAGCCGTTTTCTTTCGACGATTCAGGTGGCGATTACACTGGCGGGATTCCTGTCGAGCGCGTTCGCGGCTGACAAGCTCGCGCTGAGGCTGTACGCGGTCATCGACCCTTCCTTCCTTCATCCTTCGCTTCGGACGCTGATGGTTGTGCTGATGACTATCGTCCTTTCGTACTTCACGCTCGTGCTGGGCGAGCTCGTCCCGAAGCGGCTGGCGATGAGGCGCCCGGAACAGTTTGCCATGTCCATATCCGCTGTGCTGCGGTTCTTCGATATCGCGTTCCGCCCTTTCACGAAACTGCTCGAATGGTCAAGCAACGCGGTGCTCCGCCTGATGGGGATCGATCCGAAAGAGACTTCCTCCAATGTGACGGAAGAGGAGATACGGATCCTTGTGGAAGCCGGCGCGGGCTGCGGGGATCTGCACGAAGTCGAAGCGACGCTGATCAAGAATATTTTCGCGTTCGATGACAAATACGTCTCGGAGATCATGACGCCGCGCGTATCGATTACGGCGGTCCCGCTCTCGGCCACTTACGAAGAGGCGGTCGGCATCGCGGCGAACGCGAGTTTCTCGCGCTTCCCTGTCTACGATGAAGATATCGACGATATCGTCGGCATTCTGACGGTCAAGGATCTGCTGCGCGTGGGGAAGAACCAGCGCGGTTCGGATTTCAATCTTGACAGCATTCTGAGGCCGGCCTTTTTCGTGCCGGAAGTGAAAAAGATCGACGTTCTCTTCCGCGAGATGAAACAGCAGCACGTGACGCTCGCGGTCGTTGTCGACGAGTACGGCGGCACGGAGGGGATCGTGTCTATGGAGGATCTTCTCGAGGAGATTGTCGGAGAAATTGAGGACGAGTACGACGCCCCAGTCACCAGCGTCATCCTCAATCCGGATGGCTCTTATGTTTTCAGCGGCCTGCTGACGCCGGCCGAGGCGGGGCGGTATGTCCCTGAACTCGACGCGCTGAAAGAAGATGACGATTTTGATACAATAGCAGGGTTCGTCCTCTCACTTCTCGGATATATTCCGGAACCGGGCTCACACCCGGAGGTGATGTTTGAAAACCTTAAATTCCGCGTGCTTGAAATGGAAGACAGGCGAATCTCGCGCATTCGGCTGGAAGTCATGCCGCGCGAACCGGAGGAGGATGAAGAGGAGGAATCCGCCTTTCGCGACCGCTTGTTCAAGCACGCCGAAGCGGGCGGACACCAGGATCACCACGAAGGACACAAGAAGAGTTCAGGGCCGCTCCACTGACCGGAACCATTCATTATTTGATACTGAGGAAAACACATGATAGAAAAGACCGACACTGCGACGGATACAATCGCGGAGAGTCCGTTAACCGGTGAAAAAGCCGCGACTCTCCCGATTCAGGAAGTCATCCAAACGCTGAAGACAGATGCCTCACAGGGCATCACGGAACAGGAGGCCGCGTCGCGCCTCGCGCATTTTGGGCGCAATGAACTGGCGGGCGAGAAGAGCACGCCCTTTGCCGTCAAACTGCTGAATCAGTTCAAGGACTTTCTTATCCTGATTCTGATCGCGGCGGCGGTCATCTCCGCCGTGCTCAACGAGATTTTCGACGCGAGCATCATTCTGGCGATCGTCGTGATCAACGCGCTGCTCGGCGCGATTCAGGAGAACAGGGCGGAGAAAGCGCTGGAAGCCTTAAAGAAGATGTCGGCTCCCTTCGCGCGCGTGAAGCGCGACGGCGAGATCAGGCAGGTTCCCGCGGCGGAGCTGGTCCCGGGGGACCTCGTGGAGCTGGAAGCGGGCGATGTCGTGCCCGCTGACCTCCGGCTGATCATGTCGGCGAACCTGCAGGCAAACGAGTCGGCGCTGACGGGAGAATCGGTGCCCGTCCAAAAGGACGCATCGGCGCTCTATGAAGAAGTGCCGGGCATCGGCGACCGCCACAATATGCTGTACAGCAGCACGGAAGTCACGTATGGCCGCGGGGAAGGCCTCGTCGTGACCACCGCGTCGAAGACGGAAATCGGCAAAATCGCGGACAGGCTGAAGAGCATCGAGACGGAAGTCACCCCGCTTCAGCAGAACCTGAACCGCCTCGGTAAAATCCTCGGCATTCTGTTCCTCGTGATCTGCGCGGTGATCTTCGGCGTCGGCCTTCTGCAGGGCGGCGAGCCTTTCGCGCTCTTTATGACGGCGATCAGCCTTGCCGTGGCCGCGATTCCGGAAGGGCTCCCGGCTGTCGTCACTATCCTTCTCGCGCTGGGTATGAACCGGATGGCGAAGGAAAACGCGATCGTGAAGCGCCTTCTCGCGGTTGAGACGCTCGGAAGCGTCGATACCATCTGCTCCGATAAGACGGGGACGCTGACGCAGAATGAGATGACGGTCGTGCGCCTTTACGCGGGCGGCGAACACTTCCGCGTCTCGGGTGTCGGCTATACGCCTCAGGGCGATATCACCACTGTTCCGGACGGCGGGGAACGCGCCGATCTCTCAGAAGGAACACCCGAAAGCGGCGCGGGCGCAACCGCCGGAGAGACGACCGCGGAGCGCGCGGCGGAGACGGTCGCGTCACATGAGGTGCTGAGACGCGTCCTCGAAATCGGCGTCCTCTGCAATGACGCCGTACTGACAGAGGGGGAAGCGGGGGAGACCGCGATGATCGGCGATCCGACCGAGGGGGCGATGCTGACCGTCGCCGAAAAGGGCGGTATCTCTGTTACGGACCTGCGCCGCGCCTGCCCTGTCGTATGGGAGCTTCCCTTTGATTCGGAGAGAAAGATGATGTCCGTCGGGTGTCTGCTCGAGGGCAATATTCCGCACTCGCTGACAAAAGGCGCGCCCGACCGCGTGCTTGAAGCCTGTGACCGCGAGCTGACGTCCCAGGGGATTGTCCCCCTGTCCCCGGAGCGGCGTGAATTCATTCTCTCTCAGAATATCCGCTTCGCGAGCCAGGCGCTGCGCGTCCTGGGATTTGCCTACCGCACGCATGACAGCGAGATGTTCGAAGGCGCTGAGACTGCGATGGTGTTCGCCGGCCTGATGGGGATGATCGACCCCGCGAGGCCGGAGGCGCGCGACGCGATCGAGACATGCCACCAGGCCGGTATCTCGGTCGTCATGATTACGGGCGACCACCAGGCGACCGCCGCGGCGATCGCCGACGATTTGAAACTGAGGACGTCGGATGAACTCGTTCTCTCCGGCAGAGAGATCGAGGCGATGACCGACGATCAGCTCACGGAGGCGGCGAAGTCGACGACAGTCTACGCGCGCGTATCGCCGGAACACAAGGTGCGCATCGTCGAAGCGCTGAAGCGATCCGACCGCATTGTCTCGATGACGGGCGACGGCGTCAATGACGCGCCGGCACTGAAACGGGCCGACATCGGCGTCGCGATGGGAATCACCGGAACGGAGGTCGCGAAGGGCGCCGCCGATATGATTCTCACCGACGATAACTTCGGCACGATTGTGAGCGCCGTGGAAGAGGGCCGAGTGATCTACTCCAACATCCGGAAGGTTGTCGGCTTTCTCCTCTCCTGTAATTTCGGCGAAATACTCGTCATCTTTATCACGAGCATGATCCTGGGGCCGAATTTCACCCCGCTGCTGCCTGTTCAGCTGCTTTGGCTGAACCTGGTTACAGACAGTTTCCCGGCGCTTGCGCTCGGGCGCGAAAGCGCGGAGGACGGCATTATGCTCAGGCCGCCGCGCAGGAAAGAGGACAGGATTCTCGACAAAAACATGACATGGTCGATTCTCATCCAGGCGATCGCCATTTTCATCACGGTGTTTGCCGCCTTCAACATCGGCCGCCTCTTTTACCCCGACCACCTGATCGTGAACGGAGAAATCGCGTTCGACCGGACGGTTTCCTCTTTCGCTCTCTTCCCGCTGGCGGATACCGCGCCGTCCTGGGGGGCGAGAACCTTTGCCTTTGTCGCCCTTATTCTCGCTGAGATTCTGCGCGTGTTTTCGAGCCGCTCCGAATACCTCTCCGTCTTCAGGCAGGGCTTCTTTTCCAATGCGACCCTCAACAAAGCCGTTCTGCTGTCAACAGTCCTGACACTGCTGGTCGTCTACATCCCGTTTATCGATGTATATTTCAAAACGATACCGCTGGCCGCCCGCGACTGGGGGATCCTGATCGGATTGATCCTCCTGCCGTTCTTCGCCGGCGAGCTCTATAAAAAACTTTATCGCCGAAAAATAATGCAGAGATAACACGCCAAATGGGCGTATATGACGCTTGACAATAGAATAAATATGCGCTAGAGTCTCATATTAATAGAGGCGCGTAGCCTATCAGTAAGTTGCGGTAACGCCAGGGCAGCGATCGCAAACGAAAGGAGTCTACGCCGAAGCATCTCGATCATGCCTGTGTGAGAGTTGCTGGGTTGCAGCAAAAGATGCTGCAGACTGTCACTTCGGTGGAGCGCTAGGTCATCATTCTATTCCTGATGCATGCATGGGCTTTGTCCGGGTGACAAAGCCCATGTTTCAATGAAAGGGGAGAATGATGAGAAAAGTCGGTCCTACATTATGGAGAGCTGCCGCGGTATGGATTATCCTGACCTGTGTGCTGACGGTCTTCTGCGGCTGCGCCGCCCGGAAGGGGAAGAAGCTCCGTGTCGCGATGGAGTGCGGGTACGCGCCGTACAACTGGACACAGGAGAGCGACGAGGGAGGGGCGCTGCCGATTGCGGGCGGCGTCGGTTACGCCTACGGCTACGATGTGATGATCGCCAAACTTCTGGCGGAGGAACTGGGATACGAGCTGGAAATCGTGAAACTCGACTGGGATTCTCTGATTCCCGCGGTCCAGTCGGGCGATGTCGACGCGGTGATCGCCGGTCAGTCCATTAAGCCGGAGCGCCTCGAAAAAGTCGATTTCACCGTTCCCTATTATTACGCGTCCATCGTCACCCTGGTGAAGAGCGACGGGGCTTTCGCAGGGGCGAAGGGCATAAAGGATCTCGCGGGCGGTACGTGTACGTCGCAGCAGGGGACCATATGGTACGACGTCTGCCTCCCGCAGATTGAAAACGCGACGATTCTGGCCGCTCAGGATTCGGCGCCGACCATGCTGATCGCGCTCGACTCCGGGGCAGTCGATTTTGTCGTCTGCGATCTGCCGACCGCGCAGGCCGCTCTGCATGTCTATCCTTCCATGAAGATCCTCGACTTCACCGACGGGGGCGACAATTTCGCCGTGACAGATGAAGACATCAATATCGGCATCTCCGTCAAAAAAGGCAACAAGAAGCTCGTCGACGCCTTCAACAGCGTTCTGTCGGAAATGAACATCGAGGATTTTGACGCGATGATGCAGAAAGCGATCGAGATGCAGCCGCTGAGCAGCGGTGAGAATGACGGATGACCTTATGGCACCGTTCTGGGAAAATATTGTTACGACGTGGTCGCGCTACCATTCGCATTATCTGATCGGGGCGCGCAATACACTCATCATCTCGTTCGTCTCGACGTTCATCGGCTGTCTGATCGGCTTCGCGGTGGGGATTGTGCAGGCGCTGCCTGACAGTCCCCGCGCCGGGAAAGGCAGGTGCGCCGCCCTGAAAATTCTGAAAATTGTTCTTCGAAGCTATGTAGAGCTGTTCCGGGGAACCCCCATGATCGTGCAGGCGGTATTCATCTATTACGGCGCGCGCCTCGTAGCCGGCCTGCACCTGGATATGTGGACGGCCGCCTTTCTGATCGTCTCGGTCAACACGGGCGCCTATATGGCGGAGACTGTCAGAGGCGGGATTCTGTCCATTGACCCGGGGCAGGAGGAGGCCGCGCACGCGCTTGGGATGACGCATGTTCAGACCATGCTATGCGTGATTCTCCCGCAGACATTCCGGAATATCATCCCGCAGATCGGCAATAACCTGATCATCAATATCAAAGACACGGCGGTTCTCTCCGTCATCAGCATCACCGACCTGTTTTTCGTGCACAAAAGTGTCAGCGGTTCTCTCTACAATTACTTCGAGTCCGCGACGATCATCATGGTGATCTACCTCATCCTGACGCTGTCTGTCTCCTGGCTGCTGCGCCTTCTGGAGAAGCGCCTCGACGGGAAACAGCATTACGATCTCGCGACGACGGACACGCTCGCCCATACGAGCGGCCTTGTCCGCTACGCGCGGCCGTCGGAAGAGAAGAAGTGATAACAAAAACTGTGATGACGCGATTATTGACAGGAGGGGCCGATGAAGCGAACAGATGAAACGCCGCGGGACAACGGAGTTCGGGGAAAGATCGACATGGAGCGGACGACGGTATTGACAGTGGATGAACTCAGCAAGACATTCGGAAACCACGAGGTTCTCCGCTCCGTCAGCCTGGAATTGAAGGAGAGCGATGTCGTCTGCCTGATCGGATCATCGGGTTCCGGAAAATCGACGCTGCTCCGGTGCATCAATCTCCTCGAGGAGCCAACTTCCGGAACGATCTGCTTTCACGGAGAACCCGTGAGCCGTTCCAGAGTCAGTCTCGCCGCGTACCGTGCCAGGGTCGGCATGGTGTTCCAGAATTTTAACCTGTTCGATCATTTAAATGTGCTGAATAATTGCGTGATCGCTATGCGGAAAGTTCAGAAACTTGACCGAAAGACAGCGGAACAGCGCGCCGGATACTACCTTGAGAAGGTCGGGATGCTTCCCTTCATCCACGCGAAACCGCACCAGCTGTCAGGCGGACAGAAACAGCGCGCCGCGATCGCGCGTGCCCTCGCGATGGAACCTGAGATGCTTCTCTTCGACGAACCCACCTCGGCGCTTGACCCTCAGATGGTCCAGGAAGTGCTCGCGGTCATGCATGCGCTCGCGAAGGAAGGGATGACGATGCTGATCGCGACGCATGAGATGATGTTCGCCCGGGAGGTATCGACGCGTGTCGTGTTCCTCGATGAAGGCAGCATTCTCGAAGAGGGGACGCCGGAGCAGCTCTTCGGCTGCCCGCGGCACGAGCGGACGGAGGAATTCCTCCGTGGCTTGCGGTACCGTTGCCCCGGGGAAATGTGAGGGAGGCGCCTTCATTCGCGGGTGAGACAGAACACACCACCTCGCGCGTAAAAGACCGGAAGCTTTTTTGAAGTTCCCGGTCTTTTCTTGAAAAACTATCATTTTTGAGGGGGCGAAAGCCGTTTCGGATCGGCACAATGTATGCGGTAGAGGAAGCCCTTGACGGATGGCATTTCTATCGCTTATACTCGGTACCGAGCAAGTAGAAGTTCCGCTTCTCACCTCCAGCTTACGCGAAGAGGTCCAGAACACGACTGACGGCAGACGGTTTTGTTGAGCGGAACAAGACCGTTTTTTTATTGCTCATAAAGGAGGTTCGATATCAAGTACGCAGCGAGAACACATCAGATCAACGAGGATATCCGTTTTCCACGTGTCAGGTTGGTGGATGAAGAAGGCATTATGGTAGGCGTTGTGCCGATCGAGGACGCGCAGAGGAGAGCGTATGACGCCAATCTCGACCTTGTCCTCATCTCCCCCTCGCCGGATAACCCCGTCTGCAAGATCATGGACTACGGTAAATTTATCTTTGAGCAGGAAAAGAAAAAGCGCGAAGCGAAACGCAATCAGAAGGTCGTCAATATCAAGGAGATCCAGCTGAAACTGACGACTGAAGAACATGATTTCGATGTCAAGGTGAGAAATGCCCGGCGCTTTCTGGAAGCGGGAGACCGCGTCAAAGTGGTCATTCGTTTCCGCGGGAGAGAAATGGCCCACACGGATCAGGGCTATGGCGTCATGGACGAGTTCGCGGAGGCTGTTTCCGACATCGGTGTCATCGACCGCGCTTCAAGCGCCGAGGGACGCAACATGATCATGTTTCTGGCGCCTGCCAAGGAGTGAGCCGGGGAGAGTCCGGGTTCGATCACGATCAAAATATATCCCGGCGCGAACCGGGGATTAAACAAGACCACACGCTGCTGCAGGTTCCATTGAGGTGTATCCTGTCGGGATTGTCTTGATGACGCTTGTCGGGCAGATTCGATTTGAGAAAGAGTCAACACGATTTTTATGAAAAGAGGGAGGGCCGCTTATGCCTAAGCAAAAATCACATAGTTCATCAAAGAAACGGTTCAAGAAAACGGGGACGGGGGCGTTTATCCGTTCGCAAGCCTTTACGAGCCATATTCTGACAAAGAAATCGCCGAAGAGAAAACGAAATCTTCGCAAATCAGTCGTCGCGTCAGCTCAGGACGCGAAGCGTCTGCGCAAGCTGTTGCCTTACAAGTAAGCGTCGGTTCGGAATCAGGAAAGGAATAAAGATATGTCTAGAGTTAAAAGAGGAACAGTGCTGCGCCGCCGCCATAAAAGAGTCCTGAAACAAGCGAAAGGCTATTTCGGGCGCAAGAGCACAAACTACCGCGTCGCGAAACAGGCGGTCATGAAGTCCGGCCAGTACGCTTACGAGCATCGCCGTCTGAAGAAGCGCGATTTCCGCCGCCTTTGGATCGCCCGTATCAACGCGGAGGCGCGCGCCAACGGGATGAGCTACAGCCGTTTCATGAACGGTCTGAACGTCGCCGGTGTCGGCCTCGACCGCAAGGTTCTCGCCGATCTGGCTGTGAACGATAAAAACGGATTCGCGAAACTCGTCGAACTGTCGAAGAACGCGCTGAACGCGTAACAGATCGGGAGCGCTCTTCGCGTGGGGAGCGCTCCCGATGCACAATCCCGTCTCTCTCCCGTTAGTGGAAGAGGACGGCAACGGCTGGCGCCGCCACTCCTTCGTAAGGACGGAATGCCCCGGGAACTACGCCTCGTCGACAGGAGGTGCTTCTATGAAAATCATCGATTCCGCGGACAACCCGTTGTTCAGAAAATGGAACCGTCTGAAATCACCCCGCCAAAGCAAAAAAGAAAAACGCATTCTGGTCGAAGGTCTTCGGCATGTCGCCGATCTGATCAGTCGTCCGCTTGAGCCGGAATTTCTCATCCTGTCCAACGACTCGCGCGGCCGGGAGGCGATGGCGAAGCTTCAGGCCGATGCGCGTCAACCGCTGTCCGGCGTGTCCGACGACCGCATTATCTGGCTCGCGCCGCGGTTGTTTGAGCGCCTGTCCGCGATGAAAATGCCGCAGGGCGTGATGGCCGTTCTCACTCCGCCTGTCCTGACGCTGGACGCGTTTATCCGGTCGATTATTCAAAAGAGCGAGGGATCCGCCCGTATTCTCATTCTGGAGGATGTCCAGGACCCTGGCAATGTCGGGACATTGATCCGCACGGCGGACGCGCTCGGGTTCGACGGCGTGCTCCTGACCGACTCGACGGCGACCGTCTATAACCCGAAGACGGCGGCCGCGTCGATGGGTTCAATCTTTCACATCCCCGTCGTCGAACTGGAGGAAGGGACGGGAAGCGCGGCCGGCAAGCTGAAAGATCTCCGTTTCGTCATAGCCGCTGCATCCCTTGAGGGGGAGAGCCTCGCTCTCAGCCGCCCGCCGGCGCCTCGCCTCGCGGTACTGCTTGGCAACGAGGGGAATGGGCTCTCGGAGGAAGCGCTCGCGTGCGCTGACCTGACCGTGACGATCCCCATGCGCGGGGGAGCCGAATCGCTCAACGTCGCTTCCGCCGGCGCGATTTTCATGTGGGAGATTGTCCGCGGAACACCCCTGAACTGACCGCGCCCGCGCAAAATCTCTTTCAAACAACCGGAGCTTCTTCACCGGAAGGGTCATTGTGCAAGCCGTTTGTTTTGCGCTATAGTGTTCACAATATTGCAAGGAAGTGATGTTCATGAACTCTTGTCAGGATAAACGGAAGCGCGGTCTGTCATTACAGGAAGCCGATGTCGTGTGCGCGCTGGCTCTGGAGCCGTATGTCAGCCAGCGGAGGCTGTCTGATGTGACAGGGCATTCGCTTGGCGCTGTGAACCAATCAATCCACGCGCTGGTGCGCTCGGGCTACCTGACAAAATTTGTTCAGCTGACGGATAAAGCGCGGACGGCACTGGCTTCACATGCGCCGCGGAACGCGGTGATTCTCGCCGCAGGCCCCGGCATGCGCATGATTCCCATCAATCAGACGACACCGAAGGCTTTTCTTGAAGTCAGAGGAGAACCTCTGATCGAGCGCCTGATCCGCCAGCTCCATGACGCGGACATCAGGGATATCACCATCGTCGTCGGTTTTATGAAAGACCAGTTTGAATACCTGATGGACGCGTACGGTGTCGAACTTGTCGTGAACGAAGAATACGCATTAAAAAACAATGTATATTCGCTCGCGCGGGTGCTGGATCGGCTGGGCAACACATACGTTATTCCATGCGATATCTGGTGCCGGAGGAATCCGTTCCGGCGCCGGGAACTCTATTCGTGGTATATGGTTTCCGATCGGATCGACCGCGACAGCGCCGTTCGGGTGAACCGCCGTAGGGAACTGACAGATGTCGGCAAAGCGGGCGGAGGCAGCCGTATGATCGGCATCAGCTATCTGCTCTGGCCGGAAGCGGAAAAGGTCGTCATGAACGTGCGGAGATTGATCGCGGACAGCGGTCATGACGACTCGTTCTGGGAAGAAGCATTACACGAAAAAGACAGGATGTTTGTGGCGGCAAGAACTGTAGACGACACAGAGATTGTTGAGATAAATTCATATGAACAGCTGCGGGATCTCGATTCGAATTCGAATCAGCTGGAAAACAGCGCGATCAGAACGATCGCGGAAACACTCGATGTGTCCCCCCAGAATATAGAGCAAATATCGGTGCTGAAGAAAGGGATGACCAACCGGTCTTTTCTCTTCAGCGTCGGAGGAAAGAAGTATATCATGCGGATCCCGGGTGAAGGGACAGAGCAGCTGATCAACAGAGGGAATGAAGCCGCGGTCTTTCAGGCGATCCGCGGTGCGGGGCTCTGCGACGATCCCGTGTACATCAACCCGGTGAACGGGTACAAGATCACATCGTTTCTGGATTCTGTCCGCGTGTGTGACGCCGGGAGCGCGGATGATATCGGCCGCTGCATGAAAAAGCTGCGGCATTTCCATGAGATGAAGCTTACCGTCCCGCACACATTTGACCTTTTCGGACAAATTGATTTTTACGAATCACTGTGGGAGGGCGACCCTTCCATTTACCGTGACTACCGGAAAACAAAAGAGAACGCGGTGAGTCTGAAGACATTTATTGACGGTCAGCCGAAAGACTGGTGTCTCACGCACATCGACGCTGTCCCTGATAATTTCCTTTTTTATATGAGAGACGGAGCGGAGGAGCTGCAGCTCACCGACTGGGAATACGCGGGGATGCAGGATCCGCACGTAGACATCGCGATGTTCTGTATTTACAGCCTCTATGACAGAGATGCGGTGGATCGGCTGATCGATATCTATTTTGACGGCCGCTGCGATGCCGCGACGAGAATCAAGATCTATTGTTACATCGCTGTGTGTGGTCTTCTCTGGTCTAACTGGTGTGAATACAAACGCAGGCTCGGTGTGGAATTCGGTGATTACAGTCTCCGCCAATACCGCTACGCGAAGGATTATTTCAGGTATGCGTCGGAAGGAATAGAGAGACTGCAGCTTGTTTAGCACAAAGTTCTGAAAAATACCGGTCGATGATCGGGATAAATAAAACGTACTTAAAGAAAGAGAATACTATGGATCATCAAAAAAAACGTCAGCGGCCATTGGGGCTGAGAAGGATCGATCCGTGGACGACGATCGTCCCGTTCATCGCTATTTTTATCCTGTGTGTCGTCTTTATTCTCCGCCCTGAGGGGTCCACGTACACGCTCTCGTCGATCAGGAACTTCCTCGGCGACTCCTTCGGCGCGTACTATCTGATCATCGGCCTCGGCGTCCTTATTGTCTCTTTTTGGATCGCGTTTTCGGATATTGGACGAATTACTCTCGGAAAACCCGGTGAAAAGCCACAGTACGGTTTCTGGACATGGGGGGCGATGGTCTTCACCTGTGGACTCGCGGCGGATATCCTGTTCTTCTCTCTCTGCGAATGGATTTACTACGCGCAGGAGCCCCATGTCGCGGCGATGGGCAGTATGCAGGACTGGGCGAGCACGTACACGCAGTTTCACTGGGGGCCGATACCCTGGAGCTTCTACGCGACGCTCGCGGCGTGCTTCGGATTCATGCTCCACGTGCGCGGTGTCAATAAACAGAAGTACTCGGAAGCATGCCGCCCGCTCCTGGGGGCCAGGACGGATAAGGCGCCGGGAAAGATCATTGATGTTCTCGCCGTAATCGCGCTGATCGCCGGAACGGCGACGACTTTCTCCATCGCGACGCCCCTGCTGTCTGCCGCTCTTACGAGCCTTTTCGGCATCGCGGGCTCCAAGTATGTCACCATCGCAATTCTCGTCACGATCTGCCTGATCTATACGTTCGCCGTCCTGAAGGGGATTCGGGGCATCTCGTGGCTGGCCAATGCCTGTATGTACCTGTTCGGCGCGCTGCTGATCTATGTCCTGGTGTTCGGGGGTGAGGCGCGCTATATTGTCGAAACGGGGTTTACCGGTTTCGGCAACATGGTGCAGCATTTTATCGGACTGAGCACGTGGACGGACGCTCTCCGGACGACGAATTTCCCGCAGAACTGGACGATATTCTACTGGGCGTACTGGATGGTCTGGTGTGTCGCGAGTCCTTTCTTTATGGGGAAAATCAGCCGGGGGAGAACGGTGAAACAGGTTATCCTCGGCGCGTACGTATTCGGCGTCAGCAGCACGCTGATCTCTTTTATTGTCCTCGGCAACTACGGGCTCGGGTTGCAGGTGATGGGAAAATTTGACAGCGTGTCTTTCTTCGAGAAAAGCGGCGATCTGTATCAGACGGTCATCGCGATCATCGGCACGCTTCCCCTGAGCTGGCTCGTGCTGATTATCCTTGCCGCCTCCATGATCGCTTTCTACGCGACGAGCTTTGACGGGATTACGCTGGTGGCTTCCCAGTACAGCTACAGAGAATTCAAAGAGGACGAAGAAGCGTCAAACCGGATGAAACTGTTCTGGGCGATCCTGCTGATCCTTCTCCCGATCGGGCTGATCTTCAGCGAGGGGAGTATGAACAATCTGCAGACCGTCAGCATTATCGCCGCCTTCCCGATTGCCATTGTTATTATCATGATTATCGCCAGTTTTATCAAAGACGCGCGAAAATATCTCGGGGAATCCCCGAAAAAAGCCGTATTCCCGCCTCGTCGCAGGACAAAATTCCTTTTAAAACGGGTAAAATAGAGACAGGAGAGAGCTTCTTATCTCAGAAAGACTACTGTCTGAAGCATTGAAAATAGCTGAAAATAGCCAATTAGCGCGGAGATTGGGGAATGATCGTGACAGAAGCCGTACACGTGTGCTACAATAGCGGGCGGTTATTTCCCTGACATCGTTCGCGGACAGTCCGACCCCTACGCTGTCACTGGGAGTATAGGAGGATATTATGGACCAGGAAACAAAACAGACCATCATCGAAGCGTATGCGGTTCACCCCGGAGACACAGGGTCGCCGGAGGTACAGGTCGCGCTATTGACGTGGAGAATCAATCATTTGACGGAGCATCTGAAGACGCACGAGAAGGACTTCCACTCGCGCCGCGGTCTTCTGAAGCTGGTCGGCCGCCGCCGGGCGCTTCTCGATTACCTGATGAAGGATGATATCGAGCGTTACCGTGCGCTGATCGCCCGATTGAATTTGAGACGTTAACGAAAGCATCGAAGCGGCGGCCTGACATGACCGCCGCTTTCTATGGTCATCGGTATCGGATCGGGCAGTGGGACGTAGATTGCGCCTCTCTACGCATGAGAGAGATGCGGACTCTACACTCTATTGCCTGCATTCCGATCCCAAAAGAACATTCAACTGATCGCCGTACAGAGATGAACGCGCTGTTCATCTGCCGGACTGCCATTTATTCGGTCTGGCCGGGCTGTGTACGTGAAAACCATTGTGGAGGAAAAAATGGCAAAAAGAGTATTTGAAATGGAATTAACGGGCGCTCCCTTAATTCTCGAAACCGGCGAACTCGCTCAGTTCGCGAACGGCGCCGTCCTCGTCCGATACGGCGAGACGACAGTCCTGACAACGGTGACGGCCTCGACAGAGCCGCGCGAGGGAATCGACTTCTTCCCTCTGTCTGTCGATTACGAAGAAAAAATGTACAGCGTCGGCAAGATTCCGGGAGGATTCCTGAAGCGGGAAGGGCGCCCGACAGAGAACGCTGTACTGACATCCCGGTCGATTGACCGTCCGATCAGGCCCCTCTTTCCCGGTGATCTTCGGAATGATGTGGTTGTGAATAACCTGATTCTCTCGGTTGATCACGATCATTCGCCGCAGGTCGCCGCTCTGATCGGCACATCCGCCGCGATCGCCATCTCCGACATCCCCTGGAACGGGCCGGTCGTCGGTGTGCAGATCGCGCTGATCGATGATGAAGTCATCATCAATCCCACGCTCGAGCAGTTTGAAGCGTCTGATCTCGATCTCTTCCTCGCCGGAACGGCGAAGAAGATCAATATGATCGAAGCGGGCGCGAACGAAGTTCCCGAGGCGAAGATGCTCGAAGCGATCGAAAAGGGACATGAGGTTATCAAAGAGCTGTGCCTTCTGATCGAGAAAATGCGAGAGGAAATCGGAAAAGAAAAATTTGCTTACGCTTCGCAGAGTGCGCCCGAAGGCCTGTTTGCACAGGTGAAAGAAGCGTTCATCGGTAAGATGCGGGAAGCGGTTCTCACGGCCGACAAGACGGTCCGCGACAACGCGGTCGCTGAACTGACAGAGGAAGTCAGGGCTTTTATTGAAGCGAATCAGCCGGAAGACGCTGGGCACACCGCGGGCATTGTCGACAGTCTTGAAAAATATGTCGTTCGCGATTATCTCCTGAACGAACACCGCCGCGTCGACGGGCGGCAGCTCGACGAGATCCGGCCGCTATCCGCCGCCATCGATCTGTTCCCGCGCGTTCACGGTTCCGCGCTTTTCACCCGCGGCCAGACGCAGGTGATGACTATCTGTACGCTCGGCACGGTCAGCGACGCGCAGCGCCTCGACGGTGTTGACCCGCGCGACAGCAAACGCTACATGCATCAGTACAATTTCCCGGCTTACAGTGTCGGCGAAGCCCGCCCGAACCGGTCGCCCGGAAGGCGCGAGATCGGCCACGGCGCGCTCGCGGAACGCGCGCTCATTCCCGTCCTCCCGAATGAGGACGAGTTCCCGTACGCGATTCGCTGTGTTTCGGAAGTCACTATGTCGAACGGCTCCACATCGCAAGCGTCTGTCTGCGCAAGCTCGCTCGCGCTGATGGCCGCCGGTGTGCCGATCAGGAAACCGGTCGCGGGTATCTCTTCCGGTCTTATTATCGATCCGGAAAACGAAGATAACTATCTCGTTTTTATGGATATCCAGGGGATTGAAGACTTCTTCGGCGACATGGATTTCAAAGTCGCCGGCACGCGCGACGGGATCACGGCGATTCAGGTGGACATTAAGGTTGCCGGCCTGACGCTCGATATTATCCGCGACGCGTTCAACCTGACGCGCGAAGGAAGGCTCCGCATTCTGGACGGGACGATGGATCCCTGTATCGCGGAACCGCGCGCGGAACTCGCGCCCTACGCGCCGAAGATCGATCAGGTCGACATCCCGTCCGATAAGATCCGCGACGTGATCGGCTCAGGCGGGAAGGTGATCCGCCGCATCACAGAACTTACCGGCACGGAGATCGATGTTGAGGAAGACGGCCCTGTCGGGCACGTGTATATCGCGTCCACCGATCAGGAATCAGGCCGCAAAGCGATGAGCATTGTCCGCGCGATCGTGTTCGATCCCGAACCGGGCACCGTCTTTGACGGGGTTGTGACGCGCCTAATGACGTTCGGCGCTTTCGTCGAAATCGCCCCCGGAAAGGAAGGCCTTGTCCATATTTCGAAGATGGCCTGGGACCGCGTCGACCGGGTCGAAGACGTGCTCGCGGTCGGCGATGAGGTCAAAGTCGTCGTCAGCGAGATCGATGACCAGGGAAGACTAAATCTCTCCATGCGCGACCTGATGGATAAACCCGAAGGTTACGCGGAACAGGGCGACGAGGAAGGCCGGGGAGGACGCGGCGGACGCTCCGGCCGCGGCGGACGCGGCCTGCGAGGCAGCAGGGAGCGCGGCGACGGCAGAGATCGCGGTGACAGGAGAAGAGACCGCCACACCGACGACGGCGAACGCGGCGGCCGTGAAGGCAGGCGTTCAGGCGGTTTTCGCAGCAGCGAGAGCGAACACGAACGTGGCAGCCGGCGCGGTGAGCCGAGGAGCGAACGCCACTTCTGAAAACGATTGACACGGCTTTCAACCATTTGCTATGATGAACGCCGTCAGGTGGCTCCCTGAACGGAAACCACCTGAAACAGGGGAGTGGCTCAACGGTAGAGCAACGGTCTCCAAAACCGTCGGTTGCGGGTTCAAATCCTGTCTCCCCTGCCAGAAGATGAGGCATCCCGGCTTACAAGGCCGGGGTGCCTTTTACGATTCATCGATGAGCGGGAGCACCTGAGCTTTCCGTTTGGGTTATAGAATTGACGGAAGAGGAGAATCGGATGAAGACAGTCAGGTTATGGAAATGGGAGATCGATCCGGCAGTTGTGGTTAGGGCTCTTCTGATCGATATCATCGGTTCGGCGCTTTATGGCGTCGGAATTGTGATTTTCGCGGCTCCCGCGCGGTTCGCGCCCGGAGGGGTGGCCGGTATCGCGGTCATTCTCAATTATTTATTTAAGCTCCCGATGGGGCTGCTGCAGATTGTCATCAATCTGCCGATCATCGCGATATCACTCCGCTTCTTAGGATGGCGGTATCTCCTGCGCACGTTCGTCACGCTGATCATCAACGCCTTGTTCCTCGACGTGATCATTCCGCTTCTCCCTCTGTACGAGGGGAGCCAGCTGCTGGCGGCCCTGTTCGCCGGCGCTTTCTGCGGCGCGGGACTGGCGCTCATCTACAACAACAACTCATGCACCGGGGGCAGCGATCTGGTGATCATGTCGCTCCGTACGCGCCGGCCACACCTGTCTATCGGGCAGATCTCCATGCTCACCGACGGCGCGCTCATCCTCGCGGGTGCTTTTGTCTACAAAAACATCGACGCCGTCTTATACGGTATTCTCTTCACCATTGTGTCAACCACTGTCATTGACCGGATCATGAGCGGTTTCGCCTCGGGCAAGATTGTCATGATCATTTCCGCGCGGGTCGAGGCGATCAGCGATGTCATCGCCGCGCGCGTCGACCGCGGTTCCACGCTCGTCAAAGCGCGTGGTGCGTATACCAAAACGGATCAGGAATTCATCATGTGCGCCTGCAGCAATAAAGAGCTGCCGGCGGTGCGACAGATTGTCAAAGAATGCGACGGGGAGGCACTCCTGTTCGCGCTGGAGTACAAAGAAGCGTTCGGCAATGGATTTGACCGGACGAAACACAAGCGCTCCAAGCCTCTTGCGTGATCTTCGGCCCTTCGTATGCTGACCGCCGGCGAGGTACGGGATCACCCGCGCCTCGCCGGTGGTCGTGTTTATGGGTTCCCTCGCTGTGCGCCGGTGGGATACTGCCCGCGCCCGGCCAGAACTTTTGACAGGAACGACGCCGTTCGTGGGCGCTTCGGATGGTTGAATATCTCTTCAGGGGATCCCTGCTCATAGATGACGCCCTCATCCAGGAACAGCACGCGGTTCGCGATCTCATACGCGAAGCCGAGTTCGTGCGTCACGATCACCATCGTCATGCCTTCACTGGCGAGTTTTCCCACGACGGACAGCACCTCGCCGATCATCTCGGGATCGAGGGCGCTCGTGGGCTCGTCGAAGAGGAGAATCTCCGGTTTCATGGCCAGCGCGCGGGCGATCGCGACGCGCTGCTTCTGGCCGCCGGAGAGCCTCGAGGGGAATTCGTCGATCTTGTCTTCCAGGCCAACGCTCGCGAGCAGGCTGTGCGCCGTCTCACGGGCCTGATCTTTCGTCAGCCATCCGAGCTTCACGGGCGCGAGCGCGATATTCTCCGCGACGGAGAGATGCGGGAACAGGTTGAAATGCTGGAAAACCATTCCCATCCTGCTCCGGATGCGGTTGACATTGCTGTCCGTAATCTCCTCGCCGTCAATCAGCACCTGACCGGAATCAGGTGTTTCGAGCCTGTTCAGGCAGCGGAGGAAGGTGCTCTTCCCGGAGCCCGAGGGCCCGATGACACATATTTTCTCGCCGCGGGTGATGGTGACGGAGAGGTCGTGAAGGATGACCTGCCCGCCGTATTGCTTACAGAGATGTCTGATTTCGATCACTTCGGTGAAGCCTCCGTTCCATCATCCTGAGAATGCGCGTCATGAGCATGACGACGATGAGATAAATCAGCGCGACCATCATCAGCGGCTGTGCCGAGTATGTGATGGACCGGATGTTTTCTCCGGAGCGCGTCAGATCGGTGAACGCGATATATCCGGAGATCGATGTCTCCTTGAGCAGTGTAATGAATTCGTTGAACAACGCCGGGAGCACGTTTCGGACGGCCTGAGGGAGCACCACAAACCGCATCGATCGTCCGTAGGACAGACCGAGTGAACGGGCGGCCTCCATCTGTCCGCTGTCGACCGATTCGATACCCGCCCGGAATATCTCGGCGACGTATGCGCCGCTGTTGATGCCGAAAGCGAGCGAAGCCACGAGAAGTTTGCTTACCCTGACCGATGAAAAGATCACAAAATTGATGATCAGGATCTGAATCATGACGGGCGTACCGCGGATAGCGGTAATGTAAGCGCCCGCCAGTTTATTCAGGAAGCCGATTTTCGCCCCCGATCGCTTCAGTACGCGGATAATGCTGAGACACAGGCCGATCGCTATCCCGATCAGGCTGGCGAAAATCGTCATCATCAAGGTATTTTTCAGCCCGTTGAGGATCCACAGATAACGTTCGTCGACGATAAAGTTGCGGTAGAAGTCGTTCCCGAAATCAGAAAACCACTCCACGACCGATGACCATAGGGCAGCCATAGCGTTATCACTTCAGGTCGGCGGCTTTGACCACGAGTACCTGCTTCGCCCCGATAACATAATCGTCAGAGAAGTCGATCTCTTTCTTTCGATCGTCGGTGACCGTCAGCCCTGCCGCGATGATATCAATTTTCCCGGACTGGACGGCCGCGATGAGAGAATCGAAATTCATGTCTTCGATGACCAGTTCCTTGTCGAGTGATTTTGCGACTTCTGCCATGATCTCGACATCGATGCCGATGATCTTGTCGCCTTTTTTCAGCTCATAAGGGGCGAAGCCGCTCTCCGTTCCCATGATGAGCTGCCCGCCGGCCGCGCCCTTATTGAAGTCTATATCGTCGCCGGCGCCCTCTTCTTCATTGATGTATTTGTCGAAGATGGCCTGCAGTTTTCCCTCTTTCGAAAGCTTTTTAAGCGACGCGTTGACAGCTTCCAGGAGGTCGCTGTTGCCTTTCTTGATGCCGAACGCGTAGTTCTCTTCCGTAAGGGCGTCTTCCATAATGACGAGCTCCGGTTTATCTTTCACAATTTTTAGAGCGGGGCCGTAATCCATGATCGCGCCCTGTACTTTATCCTGCATGAGCGCCGTAATCGCGTCTACGTAGTGTGCGTACTGGTCGACGTGGTCGGCTCCGACGAAATCCTGAGCAATCCAGTCGCCCACGGTCCCGGCCTGAACTGCCAGCCGAATATCTTTCTGCGCGAGAAAGTCTTCCGGCTTCGCGAATTTCGGCGGCGCGCTCTCCGCGGGATTTTCTGAAGGTTCTCCCTGCTCGGTTCCGCTCTGGCTTTCGGGCGGCGTGCCGGATGTCATTTCCGGCTCTGTGGCGCTTCCGCCCGTCTTCGTCTGGCAGCCCGCCAGCAGGCTGACCGCTAGCAGTCCCGCTAAAATAATTATAATTATGCGTTTCATGTTTTCCTCCTTGCCGATGTGTGCCTGAAAGATGATAAAGCGATTATATCTTTCATATTAGCGTTGAAACATGCCGTTTATTGTAATACTGATTTCTTGTTAAAGCAAGTAAATAAACTATAAAAATGCATATAATTGCAGTACATGCTTTTTGATGAGGCCGTCATATTGAGAACAAAAAACCCCGCGGCATCCGAAATCCGCAGGGTTTTCACATATTGGTCGGAGTGACAAGACTTGAACTTGCGACCTCTTGCACCCCAAGCAAGCACTCTAGCCACCTGAGCTACACCCCGATTACCTAATCGATCATAACGTCAACCGCCGGAACTGTCAAGAACTGACGCGGTTGAAAACGGTGACGCGGAAAGCGGATCTGAGAGCGGAAACAGGTTCCCCGCACAGAGTGCTCATGTATAATGGTTCTATGATTCACCCAATGAAACACGAGCAGAAACTGACGGAGGTCACGATTTATACGGACGGCGCATGTTCAGGCAATCCCGGTCCCGGCGGATGGGCGGCGATTATGATCGCCCGGGGCACGGAGAAGGAGATGTCCGGCTTCGATCCGGACACGACGAATAACAGGATGGAACTTACCGCCGCCCTCATGGCGCTGCGTGCGCTGAACCGTCCGTGCCGCGTGCAGCTATTCAGCGACAGCGCCTATCTCGTCTCCGCGTTCAATGAAAACTGGATTGTCAACTGGCAGCGTAACGGCTGGAAAAACGCGGCAAAGATACAGGTTGCGAACAAGGATCTCTGGCAGGCCCTCTGGAATGAGCACCTCCGCCATGAAATAACGTGGATGAAAGTCAAAGGGCACGCGGATAATGAATATAATAACCGCTGTGATAAAATGGCGGTCAGGGAAATTGAGAAGCATCATTAGCGCATGATCATGCGAAGAGGATACGGTATGAACGGGAAAGAAGAAGACAAAAGGGAGATGGATAAGCCGGTATTGAAACACCGCGCGCCCCATATCCGGGTTCCGGAAGCGATCAGGGATGAAGAGCCGTCGGCGCAGAGCGCTCCGGTTTCTGACGCGCCTTCCGGCGCGCGGCCCGGAGGGGACGAGCCCATGGCCGATCCCGCCGCCGTCCGCGCTTCAGCTTTGGACCGGGCTGTTTCGCGCCGCGTTGAGCCCACTCTCACGGAGGAAGTCCTTTCATCGGATCCGCGGTTTATCGGCCGCGTCTTCTCGGTCGAGGTCCAGGATGTCCGCCTGCCGGACGGCCGCCTCTCGAAACGTGAAATTGTACACCACCCCGGCGGCGCTTCGGTCGTCGCGCTTGACAGCGAACAGCATATTTACCTCGTGCGCCAGCACCGCGTCGGAACAGGCGGACCGATGCGTGAGATTCCCGCCGGGAAACTGGAACCCCCGGAGGACGCGCTTGCATGCGCGCGGCGCGAACTCATGGAGGAGACGGGTCTCTCCGCCGAGCGATGGGATCTCCTGACGCGCTTTTATCCCTCGCCCGGCTACACTGATGAGGCGATCAGCATCTATCTCGCGCGCGGCCTGGCGAATGGTTTTTCGAGGCCGGATGAAGGGGAGTTCCTCACAGTGGAGCGGATCGGACTGACGGATGCCCTCGATCAGATTCGCGAGGGGCTGCTTACGGACGGAAAGACATGCATCGGACTCTTTTTGGCGGCCGACCGCGTCGGTTTGCTGTGAGAAAATATTGTGAAGGAAAAGAGGACGCGGGGAAACGTGCCGACAGGGGAGAATCAATCAGGTTTTGAATTGACGAAACGCCAGCAGCGGGATTTGCTCGGTGTTATTTTTCTCGCTGTCGGATTGCTGCTCGCGTTCGCGCTTCTCGCCCCTGCCTCTTGGACAGGCTGGCTCGGGCGTTTCCTCCTGACGGCCGTCCGGGGTTTTTTCGGGACACTTGCGCTCCTGCTGCCTGCCTGTATTCTGTTGTTCTCGCTGATGTTTTTCCGCGGGCGCGAACTCTCCGTTACCGCGAAACAAGTCGGCGCATCGGTGCTGCTTTACACCATCATGACAGCGTTCATCTCGCTTTTCGCTGTTCCCTACAAGACACTCCTTCCTCTGTTGGAACCGCTCGCGGAGAAAGGGTTTGCCGGATTCCATGTGATCGCGAAGCTGTGGGAATGCGGTCTCTCCCCTGAGCTGATCCGCGAAGGCAATAAAATGAGCGGCGGATTGATCGGCGGGCTCATCGCGCATTCGCTCGAGCGTATTGCCGGGACCACCGGAGCGGTTATTATTCTGTTTGCGAGTGTTGTGTTCATCCTTGTTTATGCGTTCGGTTTATCGCCCGCCAGGCTGGCGAAAAAAGCGGCTTCCTTCAGAGGTGGCGACCTCGCGGACATCCCACCGGACGACGATACGGCTGAGGGCGGCGCGCGCGCCGTGTCGCGCTCTAAGGGGCGATGGACGGATTTATTCAGGAAGCGCAGAGAGCCGGCTGCTCACGAGTCCGAAGAGGAACCTGTCGAAAAAACTGAACCGGCCGGTGCGGCGGATGAGCCGAACAAACGGATGGGACCTATCGAGCTTCCCGCCGGACCTGCCGGATGGGAGACGCTCTTTCACAAGCCGGCTGAGGGCGCGGAGCTTCCGCAGGACCGCCCCGTCTTTCCGAAACCGCCGCCCGGATACCGCGCAGGCGATGTATCGCGGAGAGAGCGGGAACCCCTTCAGGGGAAGCCGTACCTCTTCACGCCGCCCGGCCGGATGACGGCTCCTGTCCAGCTGCCGGCATTCCAGGAGCCTTCTGTCTTCCTTGGCAGTGAGCCGCCGCCGCCTCAGGCGGTCAGACCGCCGGTGCGGGATTTCGATATCAAACGCAAAGAGGAATCCATTCAGCAGGAGTCGATGATCGACCGCGCGCGCTGGAAAGACCGCGGTGACGACAAGGAGCAGGTGCTTCCGAAGCGTACACCGGCAAAGGCGCGGCAGCAGCTGAGCCTGTTGAATGGGTATAAAGCGCCCCCTCTGAAACTCCTCAAAGAAGACCGCGGCATGAAAAAAACGCCACAGGAAGTCCGGGAGATCCGCGAACTCGGCCGGAAACTCGAGGAGACGCTGGACAGCTTCGGCGTGGAAGCGCGCATTGTCAATTACACGTCGGGGCCGACGATTACGCGGTTTGAGCTCGCACCCGGTCCGGGGATCAAAGTCAGCCGCATTGTCAATCTGTCCGATGACATCGCTCTGAGCCTCGCGGCGATGGGTGTGCGCATCGAAGCGCCGATTCCGGGGAAAGCCGCCATCGGCATCGAGATCCCCAACAGGCTCACGCGGCCCGTCCTCCTCCGCAGCCTTATTCAGTCTGACGAATTCAAGCAGGCGAAAGGGCCGCTCGTCGCGGCGCTCGGCCGCGACGTCGGCGGCGATGTGATTCTCTGCGATCTCGCGAAGATGCCGCATATCCTGATTGCCGGCGCGACCGGTTCGGGAAAATCGGTCTGCATTAACTCGATTCTGATCAGCCTGCTTTACCGTTCGTCTCCGGAAGATGTGCGTTTCCTGATGATTGATCCGAAAATCGTCGAGCTGAATGTCTATAACGGGATTCCTCATCTCATGCACCCTGTTGTCACCGATCCGGAAAAAGCCTACGGCGTTCTCAATTTTGCCGTCCGGGAGATGGAGAAGCGCTACCAGATGTTCGCCGGGCGGAGGGTGCGCGATATCGACTCTTATAACGCGGCTGTCCGCGCAATCGAAGATCCTGAGGAGGACGAGATGCCGCTGCCCCGCATTGTCATCGTCATCGATGAGCTCGCGGATCTGATGGCTGTCACGCAGCATCAGGTGGAGGACGCGATTTCGCGCCTTATGGCCAAGGCACGCGCCGTCGGGATCCATGTCATCATCGCGACGCAGCGGCCGTCTGTCGACGTCATCACAGGCGTCATCAAAGCGAATATCCCTTCCCGTATCGCTTTTGCCGTGGCGTCGCAGGTCGATTCCCGGACCATCATCGACGCGAGCGGAGCGGAGAAACTTCTCGGGAAGGGCGACATGCTTTACTTCCCGATCGGCGCGATCAAGGCGATCCGGGGGCAGGGGGCTTTCGTCTCCAACAGCGAAGTCGAAGCCGTCCTGTCGTTTATCAAGGATTACCACGACCCGCAGTACGACGAGAGCGTCGCGGCGGCTCTTGAGAACCCGGCCGGCTCTTCCGCTGAGGATGATCGGGGGGAACCGGGAGGAGAAGATGAGCTGCTGATGGACGCTCTGGCGACCGTCATTGAGGCGGATTACGCCGCCGTCTCGCTGCTGCAGCGGCGGCTGTCCGTGGGATACCCGCGCGCGGCGCGCCTGATCGACCGGCTGAGCGAGCGGGGGTGGGTCGGCCCGCACGAGGGGAGCAAGCCTCGCAAAATACTGATCACAAGAGAGCAGTACGAACAGCTGATGCGCGGCATGGACGGTGTCGACGGTGGGTTTAATGGATTCTGAGATTCGCGCGGTCTTTCATTCTGCGGAAATCATTTCAGTCGGGACCGAACTTCTGGTCGGCCAGATCGTTGACACGAACGCGCGATTCCTGTCGCGTCAGTTGTCGGAAATCGGATTTTCCACCTATCGGCATGTCGTGGTCGGCGACAACGCCGGACGGCTGGCGAAGGAACTGCTTCGCGCCGTCGAGGAAAACGATCTGGTTATCACGACGGGCGGTCTCGGCCCGACAGAGGATGACATCACAAGTTCGGTGACGGCGCGCGTCGCGGGCGTTCCCCTCATTCCCAATCAGGACATCAACGCGAGGATAAACGACCGTTACCGGGACGCCGTACACGCGACGCCGGCGTATCCTTTGATCCCGGAGGGCAGTGAATATTTCCATAACGATAACGGCACCGCGCCCGGATCGCTTACTTTTTTTTCTTACAGAGGAAAAACAAAAGCGATTCTGATGCTCCCGGGACCGCCCCGCGAGATGGAACCGATGTTCGTCCATTATGTCAGGCCGGCACTCGAGAAATACAGTGAGGCGCGTTTCGTGCACCGCTATGTGCGGCTGACCGGTATCGGGGAATCGAAGAGCGAACGGGTCATCCGCGATTTGATCGATGCGCAGGATCGCGTTACGATCGCCCCGTACGCCAGTCCGGGGGAAGTGGTATACAGAGTCTCACAGCGCCTGGAAGTAGGGGATGAAGACAGGACGGACTCAGTCGTCGCGGCGATCTGTGAAAAACTGAACGGTTATGTGTTCGAGATCGGGCCGCGGACGCTCGCCGAAGTGGTCCTCGATCTTCTGATCGCGCGGGGGGAGACATGCGCGTTTGCCGAATCCTGTACGGCCGGCATGCTCGCCTCGTCTATCGGTTCCATCCCCGGCGCTTCGGCGGCACTTCTCGGCGGAATAATCACCTATAACGATGATATGAAACAAGCGCTTCTCGGTGTGCCGGAGACTGTTCTCCTTTCAGAGGGGGCAGTCAGTGAAGCGTGCGCGAAATCCATGGCAGAGCGCTGCCGGGCGCTCACAAAAGCCACTTACGCAGTGTCTGTCACAGGGATCGCGGGGCCTTCGGGCGGCACGGACGAGAAACCGGTCGGCACTGTCTTTATCGCGCTCGCGTCAGAGGCCGGCGTAACCGCCCGGCGGTACCAATTCTACGGTGACCGCGAAAGAATCAGAAAACAATCCGCTGCGGCGGCGCTCAATCTTCTCCGAAAGGGTATCATAGACGGATGAGTAAAAATTCAATAAGTGATCCGCCGATGCTAAACCATACGAAACAGAGCGGCGTCCGCGTTCTTTCCTCCAGCCGCGCGACAGCGCTTCTGATCCTTTCTCTGGCCGTTTCGCGGTTGACAGGTTTCATACGCGAGGTAATGATCGCGCCTACTTTCGGGTACGGCATCAATACGGACGCGTATTATATCGGCTTCCAGCTGCCCGACCTCTTTTACCAGCTGCTTGTCGGCGGAACATTCGCGGCGGCGGTTACACCGGCCGTGTCCGCCGCGGTCACGCGCGGCCATGAGCGGAAACTCTGGCGGAGCCTCAGTACATTTATCAACGTGTTCCTGCTCGCTTTCGTGTTCGCCATCGCGGTTGGTGAAATTTTCGCCGGTTCGATCATCAGCGCCTACAATCCGAATAAGGATCCCGAGGTGATCCGCCGCGCCGTCATGGTCGCTCGCGCTCTCTTCCCGCAGACCGTCTTTCTTTTTCTGGCCGGTATGTGTATCGGCATTCTGACGGGGCACAAACTGCACCAGAGAACGGCGTTTACAACCTCTTTGTACAACCTGATCTGTATCTTCTTCATGATGCGCTGGGGGGGAACAGCCGCGGACGCGCCCGCGAGAGTCGCGTTTGGTGTCGTGATCGCCGCGGCCGTGAATTTCGTCTATCTCCTGTTTATGTCGAGGAAAGTGATGCACTATGAACCGCTGCTCGACACGCGGGACAGGGGCTTCAAGCGGCTGATCCGTCTCGCCGTTCCCACGCTGATTTCGGGGTCGATTGTGCAGCTGAACGCGATCATTCAGACCGGTTTTGCCCACCAGTTCACGGGCGCCGTTACTTCGCTCCGGCACGCACAGACGACCTGGCGACTGCCGCAGGGAATCTTTGCCGTCGCCGTCGCGAGTGTCATGTCGCCGAACCTGACCTCGGCATTCGCCAGGCGCGACTACAGGGAGATGCGGCAGACGTACACCTTCTCGCTCCGGCGGGCGCTCTATTATGTGACGCCTTTTGTGATTTTATTCGGCGTGCTGGCGGAAGAGACGGTAGAGGCCATCTTCCAGTGGGGAGGCGCGATTCCCGCGGAGAAGCTCCTGATCGAGGCGATGCTTCTCAGGCTGTATGTGCCGGCAATCCTGATTATTACCTACTATGAGATTGTCAATCTGGCTTTCTACGCGCGCCATGTCACGCGCCTGTCGCTCGTGACATCAGTCGTATCGCTGGCGCTCAACCCGCTGCTGTCCTATCTTTTCACGAATGTTTTCGGATTCGGCATTTACGGGCTTCCGGTCGCATTTGTTCTGAATTCGCTTCTGACAGTTGTCATGCTTGCTGTGCTCTACCGGATACATCTCCGGGATGCCCGCCCGTTCAGAATGTTTCCGTTCTACTGCCGTCTGCTGGCCTGCGCCATACCGTCGGCGATTGTCGCGCTCGCCATCAACACCATCCCGCTCAACACGACGAATAAACTTTTTCAGCTGGCACTGTACAGTGTTAAAGCGCTGATCGTCTTTCTGACATATTACTGGACAGGTATCGCGATCCGGTTCCGGGAAGCGCTCCATCTGCAGGGAATGATCAGGAGGTTCCTGAAGATGGCGCCGGTAAAAGACTGACACTGTTCTATGCGGGAAAAGGCCGGTATTGACGCTTCATAGCGCGTAATTGATTGACGTTCACGGCGGCGTCCGATAGAATTAAATCAACAAGAAGGAACAAAAGTTCTATGATGTTCCGCCCCGGCGGGATACAGGAGGAAATGGATGACAAAGAGATCTAAATCTAAACAAGATGTCAAACCGATTGAAGATAAAGATCGGCAGGCGGCGCTGAAAGCGGCGCTTGACCGCATAGAGAAAGACTTCGGCAAGGGGGCGGTGCTGACACTGGGCGATACGGCGTCCATGGAAGTTGAAGCCGTTCCGACGGGGGCGCTGTCGCTCGATGTCGCGCTCGGGATCGGCGGGCTTCCGCGCGGCCGCGTCGTCGAAGTGTACGGACCGGAAGCCTCGGGCAAGACGACCGTGGCGCTCCACAGCATCGCCGAAGTTCAGAAACTCGGAGGTGTGGCGGCTTTCATCGACGCGGAACATTCGCTCGACCCGATCTACGCGGAGAACCTCGGTGTCGATATCGACAACCTGATAGTCTCCCAGCCTGATTACGGTGAACAGGCGCTGGAGATCGCTGAGGCGCTGGCCCGCTCCGGCGCCGTCGATATCATTGTCGTGGACTCCGTCGCGGCGCTTGTCCCGCGCGCGGAGATTGACGGAGAGATGGGCGATTCAGTCGTCGGTCTGCAGGCGCGCCTCATGTCGCAGGCTCTCCGCAAGCTCGCCGCTGTCATCAACAAGAGCCGCACGCTGGTGATTTTTATCAATCAGCTGCGTGAGAAAATCGGCGTCATGTTCGGTAATCCGGAGACGACGACAGGCGGCCGCGCCCTGAAATTTTACGCCAGTGTACGCCTCGATGTGCGCCGGATCGGCAAGATTGAGATGGGCGAAGAGATGGTCGGCTCGCGGACACGCGTGAAAGTGGTGAAGAACAAAGTGGCGCCGCCTTTCCGCGAAGCTGAGTTCGATATCCTTTACGGCAAGGGCATTTCCCAGGCGGGGTGTGTCCTCGATATGGGAGTGGACGCGGGCATTATCAACAAGAGCGGTTCGTGGTTCTCCTACGGGGAAAAGAGGCTGGGACAGGGTCGTGAGAATGTGCGCGCCTATTTTGAGGATGAAGCGAATGCGGAACTGTTTGAAGAGATAAGCGCGAAAGTCAGAGCCCATTACCTTGATCGCGCTGAAAGCGACGGTAAGGAACAGGCGAAACACAGTGTCAGCGATGACGGGTTTCTTGACGAAGACGTCGACGCCATCCTGGGACTTGACTCGTGACATCCTCACCGGTTTTCGACAAAGCCCGGGAGACGGCTGTCGCCTATATCGGGATTGACCGCTTCAAGTCTTCCGGCAAAGTGCGCGATAATCTGAGAAAAAAAGGGGTCGACGGGGAGACGGCGGATCAGGTGATTGAATATCTCAGATCAATTGACTATATCGATGACAGGCGGGCGGCCAGACGGGTGGCGCGCCGCTATACCGGGAGGAGCCTGCGTTCGAAGCGCGCGATGTTCCAGGTTTTCCTTCGCAACGGGATTCCGTCCGACATCGCGCGGGATGAGGCGGAAGCGCTGGGGGATGACCGCGACACAGGCTTTCAGCTCTGCCGGGCGTCATTCGCCGTTCCCGACCGTGAACAGGAGCCGCTCATGATGAAACTGCTCACCCGGAGGGGCTATGCCCCGGATATATCGCGCGCGATCGTCCGGCGTTTTGTCGCTTCTGCAGAAGAGAATGCGGAAGATGCCTGATCTCGGTCCAGCCAAGTCCTTCTATCTGCTTTCGCTCGGCTGTCCGAAGAACGAAGTGGACGCGGAATGCATGAGCGCGCTATTAAAGGCGGAAGGCTTTGTTTTCGAGCGCGAACCTTCACGCGCAGATTATCTGGTCGTCAACACCTGTGCTTTTATTCAACCGGCCGCTGAAGAGGCGATTGACGCCATTCTGGACCTCGCCCGGCACAAGAGCGCCGGGGGAGGGAAGAAGTACCTCGTGGTGACTGGCTGTCTCGCGCAGCGGTACGGGGGGGATATCTGCAGGGAAATGCCGGAAGTGGACGCCGTTCTCGGTACGGGTGAGTACAAGGAGATCGCGCGGGTGCTCCGCCGGCTCGGCCGGGGTGACGACCTCTCACGGCATGCGCCCGGCTCGCCGGGTGACCTGAGCCATCTCTGCTGTGAAAGGATACCGTCGGCCGCCCGCGGTACTTACGCGTATGTCAAAATCGCGGAAGGCTGTTCAAACGCCTGCAGTTACTGTGCGATTCCTTCTATCCGTGGCCGCCAGCGCTCGCGTGAACCTCAGGCGATCATCGATGAATGCGGACGGCTCGTCGAACAGGGCGTCAAGGAGCTCATCCTCGTCGCGCAGGACACGACGCGATACGGAAATGATCTGCCGTCCCGCCCGACACTCGCGGAGCTTCTTCGCGATCTTTCCGTTCATGTACCGAAGGCTGAGCTGATACGGTGTCTTTATTTTTACGCTGACAGGCTCACCGACGCGCTGATCGGGGAAATGGCGGTCAATCCCAAAGCCGCCCACTACCTCGATCTGCCAATTCAGCATGCTTCCGACCGCGTGTTGAAGCGGATGCGGAGGCATGAGACGGCGGCGGTCATCGAAAGCCGTATCGCAAGGGTGCGCGAGTGGATACCCGATGTCATCCTGCGTACGACTGTTATGGTCGGTTTCCCCGGCGAGACGGACGAAGACTTCGAAAAGCTTTTGGATTTTATCGGGAAGATCCGGTTTGACCGGCTCGGATGTTTCGTGTTTTATCCGGAGGAAGGGACACGGGCGGCGGAACTTCCCGATCAGGTTCCCGCTGAGATTGCGCGCGCGCGAAGAGAGGCGGTCATGAAGCTGCAGCAGCAGATATCACTGGAGCGGAACAGGGCGCGTATCGGGCAGGAGATCCCTGTTTTACTTGAAGGTTTCGATGAGCGTGGTATACTTTTCCAAGGAAGAAGTTACGGAGAAGCGCCGGATATAGACCCTGTTCTTTATGTCGCTGCCACCTCTCCGGACTTCTGCGTCGGCAGCCGGCCTGTGGTGCGGATTGTGGATGCCGGGGTATACGATCTGACAGGAGTAACGGTAGATGAATATCGCGAATAAACTGACGCTATCACGAATTATCATGATTCCGGTCATATTGTTTTTTATGCTGCCTCTTCCATTTGGGAAGGACACGGCGTTTTCCGGGTTTATTCTCTCCGCGCCCGGCCGTATCATCGCGTTGATCTTCTTCGTTATCGCGGCTTTGACGGATCTGCTCGACGGTATGTTCGCCAGAAAACAGGGGCTTGTCTCCAATTTCGGGAAACTCTTCGATCCCATCGCGGACAAGCTGCTCGTTCTGTCGGTGTTTGTCGCTTTTGCCGCGCTTGGAAGAATATCCACCTATGTGATTGTTGTTATTGCCGCCCGCGAGTTCCTCGTCACGGGAATCCGCCAGATTGCGGTTGACCGCGGTGTGGTTATCGCCGCGAGCTGGTTCGGCAAAATCAAGACGCTGTTCCAGATCATCACGCTGATTGCCCTGATGTTTGAACCGATTATTGTTCAGTGGATCGACCCCGCAAAACCTTTTTTCGGCTACGGGACGCCCTGGACCTACGTATGTGATATATTAGTCGCCGTGACTGTTCTGTTGACGGTGTTTTCCGGCCTGGACTACTGGCTGAAAAACAAAAGTCTGCTCCGGGGTTCGGAAGAAGCCTGAGCGGGCGGACACGGCTTTCACAAGGATCATTCATAATTCATTTAAGGAGAAACGAAATGACGCAACAGGAAATTCTAAAGAGAGTTCGCACGATTCTGTCGGAACAGCTGAGCATTGATGAAGAGACCATTACGCTTTCCTCCAATTTCATTGAGGATCTCAATGCCGACTCACTCGATATTGTTGAACTGGTGATGTCTATGGAAGCCGAGTTTGATCTTGCGATTCCCGATGAAGAAGCTGAGCGTATTCGTACGGTTGGTGACGCGGTCGATTTCATTATGGCCAATCTGTAATCTATGCGCGCTTCTGCGTCCGACACTGACCAACGCTCATTATCTGTGGATCCGGATCTGACGAAACTGGAGGCCCATATCGGCTACTCGTTCAAGGACAGGCAGCGGATTGTCGACGCGTTGACGCATCCGTCGTTTGCCTATGAGCAGGAAGCGCGGACATCTGACAATCAGAGACTTGAGTTCTTAGGCGATGCCGTTCTGCAGCTGGTGGTGACGGAACATCTGTTCCGCATTCTCCCCGACACGCCGGAGGGCGACATGACGAAACTGCGCGCCGGCATCGTGTGCGAGCCGACACTGGTCCTTGTCGCGCGCGCTCTCAGCCTGGGGTCCTTCATGCGCTTCGGGCGCGGGGAAGAGCTCGCGGGCGGGGCGGAGAAGTCTTCAAACCTTTCTGATTCTGTTGAAGCGGTACTCGGCGCCGTCTTTTCCGAAGGTGGGTATGAAGCGGCGCGCGAGGTCATCCTCAGGCTTTTTGCTCCGTATTTTTCTTTGGCGCTGAAGGGTCAGCTGATCTATGACTATAAGAGTCAGCTCTACGAATGGGCGCAGGCGCTCGGCGATATCGTTCCCACCTTCCAGGTTCTCGAGGAGATCGGTCCTGTCCATGACCGCCTGTTTAAAGTCGGTCTGTTTATCAACGGCGAGCTCTCCGCGGAGGGATCAGGGCGGACGAAGAAAGCGGCCGAACAGGATGCTTCGCGCGACTATTATTTCCGGCATGCCGTGAAAGAAGACTGATCCCTCATGTTAAAATCGCTTGAAATCCAGGGGTTTAAATCTTTTCCCGAACGGACGGAACTCGTTTTCCATGAAGGGGTGACGGCTATTGTCGGTCCGAACGGGGCCGGTAAATCGAATATCACGGACGCGATCCGCTGGGTGCTCGGCGAACAGAGCGCGAAAACACTCCGCGGGAGCCGGATGGAGGATGTGATCTTTAACGGGACGGCCCAGCGGCGCGCTGTCAGTTTCTCCGAAGTTACGCTGGCGCTCGACAATTCCAACCATATTCTGCCGATCGATTTTGAAACCGTTTCGATCACGAGGAGATATTACCGCTCGGGTGAGAGCGAGTACCTTATCAACAAAACGCCGTGCCGGCTCCGCGATATCACGGAACTTCTGATGGATACGGGGATTGGCCTTGAAGGGTATTCCATTATCGGCCAGGGGAGAGTCGATGAAATACTCAGCAGCCGTTCCGGGGACCGCCGGGCTATTTTTGAGGAGGCGTCAGGTATTGTCCAGTACAGGACGCGCAAAGAAGAAGCGCTTCGAAAACTCGAACGCAGCGAGCAGAATCTTGTCCGCGCGGATGACCTGCTCGCCGAACTGAACGACCGCGCCGTGCCGCTCGCAAAACAGGCGGACGACGCCCGGTCTCACCTGGAGCTTGCCGCGAGATACCGCCGCCTCGACGCGGCGCTGACACTGAAGCATATCGCCGGCCTTGAAGGTCAGCAGGCGAAGCGGGCGAAAGACGCGGACCTTACCAGACTCGACCTTGAGAAAGCCAGGGAAGAGCAGGGCGAGGCGCGCGGAGCTTACACGGCTGCCGTCGCGCTCGTTGACGGCATGGAAGTGGAGATCGACAGGGAACAGGCGCGGTTTAATGAACTGTCTGTCATTGAAACAGAGAAGACAGGGCTCGACGCGCTCTACCGGGAAAAACTGAACGCTTCAAAGAAAAACGCCGAATCGCTGTTTGAAGAGCAGAACCGCCTTACAATGCAGGTCATGGCTTACGACCACGAGCTCTCCGGGAGGGTCTCGCGGCGCAATGAGCTGATTGAGAAAAAGAAGCTGGCTCACGTTGAATATGAACGCGCGCAGGAGGCGCTTCGCGCGGTTGAACAGGAACAGCTCCAATTGCAGTCTCGTTCCACGGAGGCAGTCAAGAGACGCGACGCACTCTCCGAGAAGGCGTTTGCCCTTCTCGCGGCTTACCGCGAGCGGACGGGGGAGAATCAGGCGCTTTCAGTCCGCCAGGACCATATCGGGCGTGATCTCGCATCGCTCCTGTCCGATCTCGGGAAAGCGGAGTCGGAGATAAGCCGGCTCCGATCAGAAGCCTCGGAGAAGGAAAAAAGGATCGCTTCGCTTGAACGCGGCGCCTCGGAGGCGAAAGCGGAGACGCAGAAATGCCATCTTGGAGCGGATTCGATCGACGCGTCGCTCGGGAAGGCTGATACCGAAATTCAAAAGCTGCGCTATGAAGCGGAGACACTCGACCGTCTGGAATCCTCCTTTGAGGGATATCAGCGCCCTGTGCAGACGCTGATGCGGCAGGTGAAGCGGACGACCGGCGGAGCTGGTAACACCGGCGTTTTCGGACCGCTTGGCTCGCTGATCGAGGTGCCTGATGATCTGGCGCGCGCGATCGAGGTCGCACTGGGGGCTTCGACACATCATGTGGTATGTGATACGCCTGAGACGGCGAGGGACTGGATAAAATGGCTGCGCGATTCGCGCGCCGGCCGCGTCACATTTCTGCCTGTCCGTTCCATTCATTCCGGTCCGATCGACGGCAGGATACTGGATAAGGCGCGGCGCTCAAACGGGTGGGTCGGCGTCGCGGGAAGCCTCGTATCATGTCCGGAGAGTGTGAATGCCGCGCTGCAGTATTCGCTCGGAAGGACGCTGATCGTGGAGACGCTGGAAGACGCCATGGCGCTGAGCCAAGCGACTGGCCGCGCATACACTGTTGTCTCGAAGGACGGCGATATCGTGCACCGGGGCGGCTCGATGACGGGCGGATGGATGTCGCCTAAGACAACCGGGGTGATCGGAAGACCGGCCAGAATACGCGAGATCGGTGCACGCGTCCAGTCGCTTGAAAAGAGCGTGGAAGAGTTGCGTTCGGACCTTGAGGGAGCGACGGAAGCGCTTAAGAACGCCGCCGCGAAAGAAGAAGCGCTGCTGCAGGAACTCGCGGATACGCGCCGCCGCCATCTGCAGCTCGCCGCGGAGCTCGCTGCCGGAGAGCAGACAGCCGCACGCCTCGCCCAAAGGCATCTTGAACTGGGTAAGGAAGCGTCGTCGGTCGAAAAACGGCGTGAAGAGATTGCTCTCGCGATGGAACGTCTGGAGAGCGAGCGCCTGGAAACAATCCGCGCGCGGGACGAGGCGGCTGTATTTGTCGGTCAGTTCGAATCAGAGAATACAAAACAGACAGCCGCGCGGGACGAATGCCGCGACCGCGTCACGCACCTCAAAGTGACAATCAGTTCCATTGACGCGTCGATTGCTGATTTCGACTTGCTCACGACGCGTACGGGCGGCGAGAAAGAGGCGGCTGAAACGAGACTCAAATCAGTCGGGCGTGAACTGACTGAACAAAACCGGCTGATCGATAAGTGCCGGCACGACATCGAGGAGAACCGCCTCGGCCTTGAAAGAGCGACGAAAGAGCGCCGGGAGAGTCAGGAGACGGTTGCGGCGCTGATGGAGAAGCGGGAAGAAGAGTCCGTCCGCCAGCGTCAGCTGCTGACGGCGATGACCGGCGCGAACGACCGTGTGTCTGCGCTCGCGGCGGTTCATGAGCGCCAGCTGTCTGAACTCGCGCGGAGCGGTGAGCAGATTGACGACCAGCTCAATAAGCTGTGGGAGAACCACGGGATGACGCGTTTTGAAGCGGAGCACGAGGCGTGTGAGATTGTCTCCGTTTCAAAAGCGACATCTGAGCGCGCGGAACTCAGACGAAAGATTGATAATCTCGGTCCGATTAACCACAACGCCATAGCAGAATACGGGGCGCTGAAAGACAGGATTGAATACATGACGGCGCAGCGCGACGATATCGAGAAGGCGGGACGGGAACTCTCCTCGGTCATCCGGAAGCTCGACCAGTCGATGCGCGAAGAGTTCAATAAAACTTTTCACATGATCAACCAGAATTTCGGCCAGGTCTTCTCCGAGCTGTTCTCCGGAGGACAGGCCGACATCGTTCTCGAAGGAGATGATGACGTTCTGCTCGCGGATATTTCCATCCGTGCGCAGCCCCCCGGCAAGAAGCTTCAGAAGCTGTCGCTCCTTTCGGGCGGCGAGCGGAGCCTGACGGCGATCGCGCTCCTGTTTGCCATACTAAAACTCAAGCCGGCGCCGTTTTGCGTGTTTGACGAGGTGGAATCGGCGCTTGATGACGCGAATGTGCAGCGTTTCACCGACTATGTCCGCCGCTATGCGTGGTCGATGCAGTTCATCCTCGTCACGCACCGTAAGGGGACCATGGAGGCGTCGGATCGGCTGTACGGCGTCACGATGCAGGAAAGAGGCATCTCGCGCGTCCTTTCGATGAAGCTCTCCTCCGCGCTGTCATTCGGTGACTGACCGGACTTCCGGCATATGGCGGATTCCGGAACGGACGGCGCTCGCAAGCCGGCATCAAAGAAGTTAGACGGGAGAATACAGTGAGTCTTTTCGACACATTTAAACGAGGATTGGCGAAGACGCGCGGCTTTGTGACATCGCAGCTCAATCGCGTCGCTGCCGGACTCGGCCATTTCGATGACGATATGCTCGATGAGCTTGAGATGACACTCATCCAGGCTGACTGCGGCGTAACGGCTTCAACGGAAGCGATTGAGGCGATCCGTAAACACATAAGGGACACCGGCGACGCGTCGCGGGAAGCTGTGATGAAAGTTCTCTACGATGCGCTGATGGAACGGCTCACCGAGAAGAAGCTGACGCTCGACCGCGGACAGCTCACGATTTATCTCATGGTCGGTGTCAACGGAACAGGCAAGACGACCACATCAGCCAAGCTCGCGCAGCGCGCAAAACGCGAGAGTTACCGCGTCATGATGGCCGCCGCCGACACATTCAGAGCGGCCGCCATCGATCAGCTGAAAGTATGGGGAACAAGGACAGAGACAACCGTGATCGCGCACGATATGGGCGCCGATCCGGCGGCTGTGGTCTTTGACGCGATCCAGGCGGCCAGGGCGCGAGGGACGGAACTGCTCCTGATCGATACGGCCGGACGCCTTCACACGAAGAAGAATCTGATGGATGAACTGGCGAAAATCAGGCGCGTGATTCAACGCGAGGCGCCCGAAGCCAGGGTTGAAACGCTTCTGGTGATTGACGCGACGACGGGGCAGAACGCGATTATCCAGGCGCGCGCGTTCCACGAAGCCACTTCCGTCACGGGGCTCGTGATCACCAAGCTCGACGGGAACGCCAAGGGCGGGGTGGCGATCGCCGTCGCGCGCGAGACGGGACTTCCGATCGCGCTCGCCGGCCTTGGCGAGGGCGCGGACGACCTGCAGGATTTTGACCGCGAACTGTTCCTGAGAGCCCTTCTTCCCGAGAGCTGAATGTTCTTCTGAGGATTGTCTACCCGGGGGTGAACACAGAGGTTTCACCTGGAAACACGGTGCGTCTCACGGCTTTATCTGTCAACAATAATACTTGACAGCATGGGCGGTGCCCGTTATAATCCCGTTTATGAAAGAACCGCAGGCGCGACAACTGAAATCTTCTCATACAGATATCTGTCTATGGCTCGATTACTACGGCGATTTCCTGAGTGAACGCCAGCTGCAGATTATGACGTACTTTTTCGCCGACGATCTGTCCCTGGCGGAGATCGCCGATCTGACGGGGCTCACGCGTCAGGGCGTCCACGAACAGGTAAGGCGCGGAGCCGCCAGGCTGGAAGCCTTTGAGCTCAGACTGCGTCTCGCCGAGCGCGACAGGGAGATGTCGAAGCGGCTGCAGGACGCGCGCGAATCACTTCAACACGGAGAGAGTGAGAAGACAATGCGCGCGCTTGACGCGCTGGAAGGCCTGCTGGGGCTGAGGGTAGACGAGAGGAATTGACATGGCCCTTTTTGAGAGTCTGAGTTCGAAGTTGAGTCATATCGCGGACGCGATGCGCGGTAAGAGCCGGGTGACGGAGAAAGACATCAAAGACATGATGCGCGAGATCCGTCTGGCGCTTCTGGAAGCGGATGTCAATTACCAGGTTGTCAAAGATTTAACGGACGAAATCAAAGAGAAGGCGAAAGGCGCTGACGTTCTTGAAAGCCTGACGCCCGGACAGCAGGTCGTCAAAATTGTCCACGAATCGCTGATCGATATTCTCGGCAAAGAAGAAAAACTTACCGTCTCTCCGTCCGGCTTTACCGTCATGATGCTCTACGGGCTGCAGGGAACGGGAAAAACGACAGCCGCGGCGAAACTCGGTCTGTATCTGAAGGAGCGCGGTAAGAAGCCGATGCTGGTCTCTGTCGACGTGCACCGCCCGGCGGCGCAGGAACAGCTGCGTGTTCTGGCGGAGCAGGCAGGGGTGGCGTATTTCATCAATCCTGGAGAGAAAAACGCTGCCAGAATCGCTGAACAGGGCCGCGCGCGAGCGGAATACATGATGTGCGATACGGTGATTGTCGATACGGCCGGCCGTATGACGATCGACGACGAACTGATGCGCGAACTGAAGGAGATCGATGAGGTGGTCCGCCCGGATGAGAGACTGCTCATCGTCGACGCGATGATTGGCCAGGAAGCCGTTGCCATCGCGGAAGCGTTCGACCGTGAAGTCGGTCTTGACGGCTTTATCATGACAAAACTTGACGGCGACGCGCGCGGCGGCGCGGCGCTGTCGATCCGCCGCATGACGGGGAAGCCGATCAAAATGATCGGGACAGGCGAGAAGATCGAAGACCTTGAAGTCTTCCACCCCGACAGACTCGCTTCGCGTATCCTCGGGATGGGCGATGTGCTGACGCTGATTGAGAAAGCGTCTCAGGCTTTCGATGAGAAGCAGGCCAGGAAGACCGTAGACCGCCTCATGGCGAACCGTTTTACCATGCAGGATATGCTTGACCAGCTCGAACAGATCAAGGATATGGGATCGATGCGTGAGATGATCGCGATGATCCCGGGCGTCGGCCGAAAAATGGGCGACATGGAGTTTGATGAGAAAGGCCTCATCCGCACACGCGCCATCATTCAGTCGATGACTGTGCGCGAGAGGGAAGATCCGAAGCTGCTGAACGCCTCGCGCCGACGCCGCATAGCCGCGGGGAGCGGGCTGACTGTTCAGGATGTCAACCGGGTTGTCCGCCAGTACGACGACATGCTGAAAATGATGAAGCAGTTTGGCATGCTGGGCGGAAAGAAGAAGCGCCGCGGGCGCTCGCCGTTTGGCGGTTTTGGTTTTTAGAATAATGAGCGTAAAGAAGATGCCGGCAGTGATACATCACCACTGTTGAGATAGATACAAAAATATCGGAGGAAAAAACATGGCAGTCAAAATTCGACTGAAGAGAGTCGGAAAGAAAAAGCAGCCTTATTACCGCGTCGTGGTCGCCGATTCGCGCTCACCGCGTGATGGCCGTTTTATTGAAGAGATCGGTACGTACGACCCCCATACGGAGCCCTCGACTTTTAAGGTCGACGCGGACAAGGTGAAGGAGTGGATTACAAAAGGTGCGCAGCCGACTGACACGGTTAAGAAGCTGTTGAAGTACAACGGCGTGCTGGAGTAATTCCATGAAAGACTTATTGAGATCAGTGATCGAACCGCTCGTACAGCACCCTGAAGATCTCGTGATCGAAGAAGAAGTGAAAGGGAAGGATATTCTCCTGAGCGTACACGCCCACCCGGAGGACATCGGACGGGTCATCGGCCGCGGCGGACGCCGCGCGCAAGCCATCCGCACCGTCCTGAAGGCAAAAGGCGCGATGGACAATAAACGCGTCTCCGTCGATATCGTCTCATGATCCGGCCTTATCTGCTGATCGCTTTTCTGCAGCGCGCGCACGGCGTACACGGGGAAATCTTTGCCAAGAGCCTCACGGACGATGACGCGCGCTTTGCGGAGGGGATGAAGTGTTTCCTTGTCAGGGACAGGGATCACATGCCGCACGGAGAGGTGATCCTCTCGGGGATCCGCGTGACGCCATCCGGTCTGCTGATCAGTATTAAGGGCTGCGAGGACCGCGAGGCGGCGAAGCGCTGCTGCGGGTCTTACCTCGCGGTCAGCAGGGAGGACGCCCTTCAGCTGCGGAGTGTGGATGAATACTACACCGGAGACCTGATCGGCGCGCGGGTGTCCGATGCCGTGCGGGGCGATATTGGCGAACTGACCGGACTGATCAGTTCCGGAGGCGGGGAGATCCTCGTCGTCCGCAGGCAGGGTGAGCGCGATGTGCTCATTCCTTTCCTGAAATCGATCATCCGCCATATCGATCTCGACGGCTGGACCATTTCTGTCGAACTGCCTGAAGGACTCTACGAGCTGTACCGAAAGGTGCCCGATTGAGGGCAGCGGCGGTTATTCAGGCACGGAGGCCACGGTGAAGTTTTCGATTCTTTCCCTTTTTCCGGAGCAGGTACTGGGTGCGCTCAGCTACAGCATTACCGGCCGTGCGATTCAGCAGCGGCTGATTGCTCTCGATCTCGTCCAGATTCGCGATTTTGCTGTCAACGCGTACGGTCAGGTGGATGATGCCCCGTTCGGGGGCGGCCGCGGCATGGTGATGATGTGCGATCCTGTCTATGACGCGTGGCTCTCTGTCGCACGACAAACGGAGGACGAGGGAGCGGAAGCGGCATCCATTGCCGGGGTGGAGCGCGGCAGTTCCGCCGCGGGAAGGCCGGCACAGGCCAAAGACGCGCTGGAGCGGCATCGTCCGCCCCGCACCATTTTCCTTTCGCCCGCCGGGAAGACTTTCGACCAGACGATGGCGCGGGAACTTGCGAAAGAGACGCATGTGATCTTTATCTGCGGCCATTATGAGGGGGTGGACGCGCGTGTCATCGAGGAGATCGGCGCGGAGGAAGTCTCTCTGGGAGATTTTGTTCTGACAGGCGGAGAGCTCGCGGCCGCTGTTGTCATCGACGCTGTCACGCGGATGATCCCCGGCGTTCTCCCGGATCAGGAGGCCTGGCAGATCGAATCGTTCTCCAACGGCCTTCTGGAATGGCCGCAGTACACGCGTCCGCGTGTATGGCGACGACGCGCTGTCCCGGAAGTATTGCTGTCGGGGGATCAGGCGGCGATCGACCGGGAACGCGAAATCTCGCGTCTTATTGAAACACTGCGGAAAAAACCGCGGCTTCTCGAAGGTTTGTCGATCGACCGCGGCCTCTGGGAATCAGCGGCCAGGAGGCTCGAAACAGAGCATTCATCTGTCAAAGAGTGACTTTTGTCGCAACCACACCGAATAAAGCCATTACCTCTGTGCCGGTTGCAATTAAAGTTACCTCTGTGCAGCGGAAATGGCACTTGTCGCCGTTTCCCGTTTCTGCTACAATGCATAAGGTTTTAGAACGGGTGGTCCGCTGCAATTGCGTGCAAGAACATCCGGTGAATATTTAAAGGAGGTACGCAATATGGACTACATTAAAGCGGTTGAGCAGCCACACCTGCGCGATCAGTACAAAAATGTCGAGATCGGTGACCGCGTCAATGTTCATCTCAGGATCACCGAAGGTTCCCGTGAAAGAATTCAGGTTTTTGAGGGAACAGTGATCGGACGCAAGGGACATGGACTCAATGAGACAGTGACGCTGCGCCGCGTCGCCTATGGCGTCGGTGTGGAGCGCGTAATCCCGGTTCACTCGCCCAAAGTAGCGAAGATCGAGATCCTGCGCAAAGGCCGTGTCCGCAGAGCGAAGCTGTTCTATCTTCGCGATCGCGTCGGAAAAGCGGCCCGCGTGCGCGAGAAGCTTCCTGCCAAGAAGTAGCGCGTGCTTGGCGGAGTTTACAGGCGGCGTTAAGGGTCAGCCTGCAGAGAATGGACGGCCGGTGGCCGTTCTTTCTTTTCCCGGGATTTCAGGGCGGTTTCCTCGGCTTCCGGACAGGATGGCCGTCTCAGCGGCGACACGGCTGCCCAACTGTCGTATACTGGTGATTGGCAGCGCTGTCTTAAAACAACAGAAGGAGGCATTCTGATGGCATCCGGCGAGCGCAAACAGATCCACTGGTATCCGGGACATATGGCCGGCGCCGCACGCGAAATCGAAAAAGTGTGGCGGCATATCGACGCCGTCCTTGAGGTCGCTGACGCGCGCATTCCGGTCGCGAGCCGCAACCCCCTCTACCTGGCGTTTGAGCCGGAGAAACCTTATCTGCTCCTCCTGTCGCACGCCGATCTCGCGGATCCGGAGGCGAGCCGCCAGTGGCTCGCATACTATCTGGAAAAGAAAATACCGGCCGTGGTCTGCGATCTGCGCGAGGATGCGGATATCCGGCTCATCCGCAGGCGGCTGATCCATTATCACCGGCCGCTCCTGGACAAAGCCAGGCGCCAGGGAAGAATCGCGCGCCCGCTGCGCCTTCTCGTGGTCGGTATCCCCAATACCGGCAAGTCCACAGTCATCAATCAGCTGGTTGGCCGCAAGTCAGCCGCCGTCGAATCAAGGCCAGGTGTGACGCGGCAGCTCAACTGGCTCCGGTCGGGTACCGCCCTTCACCTGCTGGATACACCCGGCATTCTTCCGCATAAGATGGCAAATCCTGACGAGGCGCTGGGGCTTGCGGCGACAGGGGCGATCCGCGACTCGATTCTGCCGCTCGAAGAAGTCGCCGGGAGGCTTTCCCAGCGCCTCTGGGCAGATTACTATGATAAGATGGCCGCCCGGTACGGAACGCCGGAAACGGCATCGGGAAACGCGTCCGCTGTATACGACGGGATGGCGGTGCGCATGGGCTGCATCAGCGGGGAAGGACGGCCTGACCGGGTGCGGTTCGCGTCCATGCTGCTCGACGACTTCCGGACCGGAAAAATCGGGCGTATCACGCTCGAGTGGCCTCCGTGTCCCGCGGACGAAGAAGCGGAAAGTCCCGGCCTGAAAACAGAAGGGGACGCGGCGCCTCCCCGATCCGCGGAAGGCGAGAACCGGCCATGCTGAGTGACGCGATTCCCAGACCACCAATACGAATCACGCAGCGCGATATCGATCGTTTCGCCGAGATGTCTCAGATGGAGGCGTCGCTCCGCGACGACGGCTTCCATCTGATCGCCGGCGTCGATGAAGCCGGCCGCGGCCCTCTGGCCGGACCTGTCGTCGCCGCTGCCTGCATACTCCCCGAAGGCGAGGCGTTCTACGGACTGAACGATTCAAAGAAAATGACTGAAAAGCGCAGAGAAGCGCTCTTCCATGAGATACGGGACCGCGCGCGGGCGTGGTCGGTCGCGATGGTGACGAACCTGGATATTGACCGTTTCAATATCCTTGAGGCGACTAAGGAGGCGATGAGACAGGCACTGCGGGGCCTCCGGGAAAAACCGGACGCCGCCCTGATCGACGCCGTCGCGCTGGAAGGATTCGATTATCCCGTTATCGCGGAGATTCACGGCGACGCGCGCTGCAACGCGATCGCGGCGGCATCTGTCCTCGCGAAGGTCACGCGTGACGCGATGATGAAAAGCTGGGATACTGTCTATCCTGTCTACGGTTTTTCGTCTCACAAGGGTTACGGGACGAAAGAACACATGGAGGCGCTCCGCCGATATGGACCGTGTCCGATCCATCGCGCGAGTTTTATCGGAAGTATCCTCGAAGACCGGAAGGAGAAGATGACTTCTTTTGACCGCGGAAAATACATTGAGTGTAGAGTGGCGGAGGATCTAATCGCGAAAGGACACACGATTCTCGAACACCGCTATGCGATTCACCGGATCGGAGAAGTCGATTTTATCACGAGCCACCGGGGTGTTATTTCTATCGTCGAATGTAAAGGGCGGGGGCCTTCCACGAGCGTTTTCGGCGGAGCGGATGGTTCGCTGCGGTCTGATCAGGCAGGGCGCATCCGGCGTGTCGCTGAAGCTTGGCTGCAGGCGAACAGTCTCACCGAAACTCCCGTGGAGTTCTGGTTCGCCGCCGTGGATATGGACGAGTCCGGCCGGACAGCCTGTATTCACTATACTCCGATTGAGTGAACATGACTTCTCAGGGTATCGCCGCAGGAAACGCGTCGCTCGTCATGACATCTTGAATAATCAGCCTGTTTCTGTTTGTTTTCAATGGTCTCTATGATATGATGTTAGCATCAGTTAGGAGGAGGCAACGAGGATGAAATTAGACCGCCATAGCAGTGTTCCGCTGTACGCACAGCTTCGCGAACTGATTGTTGAGCGTATTCAGGATGACATTTACAAACAGGGAGAGCGTATTCCTTCTGAGATGACGCTCTGCGAAGAACTCGATCTGTCACGCCCCACTGTCAGGCAGGCGATTTCGGAACTCGTTTCAGACGGCATCCTTGAGATTCAGAAGGGAAGAGGCACCTTTGTCTCTGTTGAACCGGAAAGGCTGATGATTCCTCATTTCAACGCGCTGACGTTCAGCTTTCTCAATCTGACCTCCTATGAGGATATCGGTCTTCAGCCTGTTCAGCATGTCGAACCTGATCCCGAATTGGACGCGGCGTTCAAGATTCCCGACAGCAAACACCCGGGCTACTGGATGCTGCAATGGCCGGTCATGTTTAATGGCCGCACGTTTGGCTTCTGTACGTCGTATGTCTCTGCCCAGGTTTTTCCCGATCTTGGACAAAACATCGCTTCGGGGAAGCGCATGATTGACATTAAGAGCAATAAATACGCGTTTCTGCCTGTCAAGGGGAGTGTTCAGCTTTTTGCCAGACCGGCGAGGAACAGAGAAGCGTCGCTCCTCGAGATACCGAAAAGAACAATTGTACTCGCCGCGGCGGGGCAGCTCTACGGTCGCAGCGGGAGTGTCTGCGAGTATATCCGCACCGCGCTTCGCTCTGATCTTTTGAAGCTTGAGATCAACTGATTCTGTTTTGATTTACGATTTTGACACGACCGCCACTTCGCCGGTACTCCCCGAAGTGCTGACTGAATATGTCCGCATGCTCGGAGAACAAGGCAATAACCCGTCGTCGACACACGCGGGCGGTTTGCGCGCGCTCCACCAGGTCGATGAGGCAAAAAGAATCATCGCCCGCTGCCTAGACTGTTCAGCGGAGGAGATCATCTTTACATCAGGCGGGACAGAGTCGATCAATCTGGCGCTTCTCGGCGCCAGCCGGAGAAATAACCGCCATCCCAGGCGCGCGGTTACGACAGCCGGTGAACACGACGCGGTCATCGAGACGTTTAAAGTCCTCCGGGATGACGAAGGATACGAGATCGATTTCGTACCGCTGACACCGGAAGGAACAGCCGACACCGACGCGTTCATTCAAGCGCTTGAGAAGGCTCCCTGCGGGCTTATCAGCCTCATCGTCGCCAGCAACGAGACCGGGGCGGTCAACGACTGCGGCCTCTTATTGCCGCTTGTACGCGAACGCGCCCCCCAGGCTGTCACGCACGGGGATATTGTCCAGGTGTGCGGGAAAATGCCGTTCTCTTTCAGGCGCTCCGGATTCGATTTCGCGTCGCTTTCCGGTCACAAATTCGGCGCGCCCAAAGGCACCGGTGTTCTCCTCAAACGCAAAGGGGCCGCTTTGTCCCCGATTATCCACGGTGGCGGGCAGCAGCATAATTTCCGATCGGGAACGGTAAACGCGCCGGGAGCTATGGCTCTCGCCCTTGCGCTCCGGTTCCACAGCGAGCGACTCGAGGCGGAGAGGGAGCACGTCCTGGCGATGCATCACCTGTTCCTGCGCGAGATAGCCGCGCGCGGCGTCCCGCACCGTGTAATTTCGCCGGATGGTGGATCACCCTATGTACTGTCTATCGCGTTCCCCGGAATACGCGGCGAGACGATGCTGAACGCCTTATCCGCCGAGGGCATCTACCTGTCGACCGGGTCGGCGTGCGGTTCGAAACGAGCGGGAGAGAACCATGTGCTTGCGGGGATGGGACTTGATAAACAGGCGATCCTTTCAGCCGTCCGCATCAGTTTCGCGCCACACCATACAGACAGCGACGTCAGGCATCTGGCGTCGCGCTTAGCTGATAACTACGGGCGCTACGCGTCCATTTGAATCTGAAATGGAGTTTGCATGATCAACGGCACTGTCACAGTAAGCGAAGTGCTTCTGGTGAGACTCGGCGAGATCACGCTGAAAGGTCTTAACAGAGGAAAATTTATCGCCCGGCTTATCGTCAATATGAAGAGACGTATCAAAGACCTCGGGGAGTTCTCGGTTGAGCAGAGTCAGTCGCGTATCTGGATCCGCGCGCTTTCCGGGAACCCGCCGATGGATGAAGCCGCCCGGCGCCTTTCCTTTGTGTTTGGGGTCGTGTCAATCAGCCGCGCGCTGGAATTTGAACCGGAGTGGGCCTGTCTTACGAGCGTTGTAAAAGATTACGCATCGGCGGTTCTCAGGGGAGAAGGGGAAAAGACGTTCAAATTCGAAACGAAGCGTGTGAACAAGCTCTTCCCGCTGTCTTCCTATGAAGTGAGCTGTGAGCTCGGGGCGCTCCTTCTCGATCTGTTTCCTGACAGGTTGGCGGTGAGGATGGAAAGTCCGGATGTTGTTTTCAATGTGGAGATCAGAGATAAGATTTACCTCTATCACGACAGGATCCCCGGCCGGGCCGGGCTTCCCGTCGGCATGAGCGGGAGGGGCATGCTGTTGTTATCCGGCGGCATTGACAGCCCTGTCGCCGGTTATATGATGGCTTCGCGCGGGATGATGCTCGAAACAGTCTATTTCCATACGTTTCCCTATACGAGCCAGCAGGCCCTCGACAAAGTCAGGGGACTCGCTTTGCTTCTCGCGCAGTACGCCGGGCGCCTTGCGTTTCATGTCGTTGACTTCACCGAAGCACAGCTGGAGCTCAACGAGAAAGTACCCGAGGACATGCTGACAGTGGTCATGCGCCGTGTGATGATGCGCGTAGCGGAGAGCCTCGCGCGCCGCAGGAATGCGAAAGCGCTCATCACTGGCGAAAGCCTCGGCCAGGTCGCGAGCCAGACGATGGAAGCGCTCATGGCGACAGATTCCGTCGCGGAACTTCCCGTTTTCCGGCCGTTGATCGGTCTTGACAAAAACGATACGATCTCGATCGCCCGGAGCATCGGCACTTTTGAAACGTCTATTCTTCCTTACGATGACTGCTGCACGGTCTTTGTCTCGAAGCATCCGAAGACGCATCCTTCGCTCGAAGACGCGGAGCGGGCGGAAGCCCGCCTGGACATCCCGTCGATTGTTGAACGCGTGCTCGGCAGGATCTCTACGGCCATCATCGATCCCGTTTTCGATGAGAGCGATTTATCCTAGCGCGGAACGTGTTAAGTGTTACTTGTTTGGGCATTTCACCCTCGTGATGCTCTCTCCGTTATGTTAGGATAAGCGGTGGTGCGATTCATAAAAAATGAGGAGGAATCTATGCCGTACAGTCATTTGAAAAAAGTAGATCCGGAGATCTATCACACGATCTTTGATGAATTGAATCGTCAGAAAACGAAGCTTGAACTGATCGCGTCAGAAAACTTTGTCAGCCTGGCTGTCCTGGAGGCGATGGGGTCTGTTCTCACCAATAAATACGCGGAAGGTTACCCGAACAAGCGCTATTATGGCGGGTGTGAATACGTCGATGTGGTGGAGCAGCTCGCGATCGATCGCGTTAAAGAGCTGTTCGGAGCGGAGCACGCCAATGTTCAGCCGCACTCTGGCGCTTCGGCGAACCTCGCTGTTTACTTTGCGATGCTCAATCCGGGCGATACGATTCTCGGCCTTGATCTTTCTCACGGCGGCCATCTGACGCACGGGATGAGAATCAATATCTCCGGCAAGTATTTCCACGCGGAGTCTTATCAGGTATCCGCAGAAACAGAACAGATCGATTACGATGTTCTCCGCCGCCGTGCTCTCGAAGTCAGGCCCAGGATGATCGTGACCGGCGCCAGCGCTTATCCTCGCAAAATTGATTTTTCAAAGTTCCGTGAAATCGCGGATGAAGCCGGCGCGCTGCTCCTCGTCGATATGGCCCATATAGCCGGTATTATCGCGGCGGGACTCCATATGAATCCGGTCCCGTACGCTGATTTTGTGACATCGACGACGCACAAGACGCTTCGCGGCCCGCGAGGCGGTATTATCCTCTGTAAAGAAAAATACAGAAAAAAAATTGATTCGGCTGTATTCCCAGGCATTCAGGGCGGCCCGCTGATGCATGTTATCGCTTCGAAGGCGGTTGCCTTCCATGAGGCTCTCCAGCCTTCTTTCAAGGAGTACCAGAAGCGCGTTGTCGACAACGCGCGCATACTCGGCGAGGCGCTTATCGACAACGGGGTCAGGCTCGTCGCCGGCGGCACCGATACACACCTTTTGCTCGTCAATCTGAAGGGGACGGGTGTGACAGGCGCGGAGCTGCAGGAGAGACTTGATGAAGTCAATATTACGGCAAACAAGAATACGGTGCCGTTTGAGACGGAGTCTCCCATGGTGACATCGGGGCTCCGCCTCGGGACGCCGGCTGTCACAACGCGCGGCATGGATGGCGATGATATGCGTGAAATTGCCGCGCTGATCGCGCTCGCGATAACGGACTTTGAAGAGAAGCAGGATGAGATCCGTGCGCGCGTTGCCGCCCTGTGCGGCAGATATCCGCTCTACGATGACCTCGGTTAGTGACACAATCAGCGGTAAGTGGCAGCAGCCGCTCGCCTTTCGCATGATGCCGTCGACGCTGGCCGATTTTGTCGGCCAGCGCCATATCCTTGAGGAAGGGAAAATGCTGTGGCGCATGATCACGGCGGACCGCCTGTCCTCTATCATTCTCTTCGGACCGCCCGGCGTGGGAAAGACGTCTCTCGCGCGCGTCATCGCCGAATCGACGAGTTCGCAGTTCAGAAAACTCAACGCGGTGACATCCGGTGTCGCCGATATCAAAGCGGTCATCGCCGACACGGAGAACCCTCTCCTGACACCGAGCGGCCGCACAGTTCTGTTTATCGACGAAATTCATCGTTTCAATAAAGCGCAGCAGGACGCGCTGCTCCCTTCCGTAGAAAGCGGACGTCTGATTCTGATCGGCGCGACGACGGAGAATCCCTTTTTTCAGGTGAATAAAGCGCTTGTTTCGCGCTCCACCGTTTTTCAGATGTATCCGCTCACGCGGGAAGACATAATAGAGATCATGAAACGCGCGATTGGCGATGAACAGCGCGGCCTTGGGTCGCTTTCCATTGACATCGACGACGATACGCTCGGTATGATCGCCGACCTTGCGAGCGGCGATGCCCGTATCGCCCTCAATGGACTTGAACTGGCCGCTATGACGACTCCTCCCGACGGGAGTGGCGTGATTGCGATCAGGAGAGAAACAGTCGTCGACTCGATGCAGAAAAAAATAGCGCGCTATGACCGTGACGGCGAGCAGCATTACGACAACATTTCCGCGATGATAAAGTCGATGCGCGGCAGCGATCCAGACGCCGCCGTTTTTTATCTGGCGCGCGCGCTGCAGGGGGGAGAAGATCTGAATTTCCTCGGGCGGCGTATTGTCATCGCGGCGGCGGAGGATGTGGGGCTCGCCAATCCTCAAATGCTGTCGATCGCGTTGAATGCATGGCAGGCTGCGGTCATGGTCGGCATGCCGGAGGCGCGCATCATCCTGTCTGAGGCGGTTATCGCGGTGGCGACGAGTCCGAAATCAAACAGCGCCTATCTCGCGGTCGAAAAAGCGATGGCGGATATCGCGAACCGTGACACGGGGGAGGTTCCGTTCCACCTCCGGAACGCGCCGGCCGCAGGGATGAAAGACCTCGGCTACGGTGAAGGGTATGAGTACAGCCACGATTTCCCGTCCGGTGTTTCCGCCCAGACATTTCTGCCCGACGAGATTCTCGGATCCGTCTATTATGAGGCAAAAGAAATCGGCTACGAGAAGAAAATCGCCGAATGGATGAACTACGTGAATCATCTGCGCGGGGAACTGCGCTCCCGGGCGGAAAAATAACAGATCGCGGTCATTGAACAATGCGCCTGAGATTTGTCTTAGAGGAACGGACTCTGGGATTGTGCACGCGGTAACATTCGAGACTGTTAAACGGCCGTTTTTATTCGACAATAACCTTGTATGTATACAGGAATGGCGAATAGGGCAACCCCTATGAGACAGAGCGAGGTCTACACGAGACATGAGTATAACTTTTGAAGAACGTCTGCGCGAGTCAATGAGTCTGCCTCGCGTTTATTTTGATCACGCCGCCACGACACAGCCACGGCCGGAAGTCATCGAAATCGTGGCAAAAGCGCTTCAGGACACATATGGCAATCCCTCTTCCTTTTACGAGGAAGGGCACAGGGCGGTCAGACTGCTCGAAGAGTCGAGGGCGGAAATTGCCGCCGGGCTGAAAGTTCTGCCGGAAGAGGTGTTTTTCACCTCGTGCGGTACGGAATCTGACAACTGGGCGATCAAGGGGACAGCGTACGCGCGCCAGGGGAAAGGGCGCCACCTGATCACAACGACGATCGAACACCACGCTGTTCTTCATTCGATGGAAGCGCTGGAAAAACAGGGCTTTGAAGTGACCTACCTCGATGTCGATTACACAGGCCTTCTCGATCCGGAAAAAGTCCGGGCGGCTATCAGGCCGGATACGATTCTCGTCTCGGTCATGATGGCGAATAACGAAATCGGAACGATCCTTCCCATCCGCGAGATCGGCGCGATCTGCCGCGAAAAAGGTGTTCTGTTTCATTCTGATGCCGTCCAGGCGCTGGGGGCGATTCCCGTTCATCCGCGCGATCTCAACTGCGATATGATGTCGTTTTCCGGGCATAAATTGTACGCTCCCAAAGGGATCGGCTTGATGTACAAGCGGAAAGGTCTCCGGATCGACCGCCTGATCGACGGAGGAGCGCAGGAGCGCCGGCAGCGCGGGGGGACGGAGAATGCGGCCTTTGCCGCGGGATTCGCGAAAGCGCTTCAGATGTCGGTGGCCGACATGGAACACGAATCAGTAAGGCAGGCGGCGCTGCGCGACCGGCTGATCCGCGGTGTCATTGAGCGTATCCCGCACGCGAAACTGAACGGGCATCCGACCAGGCGGCTGCCGAACAACGCGAATTTCTCATTCGAATTCATTGAAGGGGAATCAATTCTGCTTCTGCTCGATTCTCTCGGGTATGCCTGTTCCAGTGGGTCTGCCTGCACATCCGCGTCTCTTGATCCGTCCCATGTGCTGTTGGGGATCGGGATGCCTGCGGAGATCGCCCACGGGTCTCTCCGCGTCACGCTCGGCATCGACTCAACGGAAGAGCAGGTGGACCGGTTCCTTCTCGATCTGCCCCTGATCGTTGAGCGGCTGCGCGACATGTCTCCTCTTTACTCCGATTTCAAGCGCGGAAAACTGCACCCGCTGATCCCCGAAAAAGGCGGCACGGATATCAGGATCGAGGGGCAATACAACCTTGATTAGCTGGCGGGACCAGCGCAATAAACGGGATTCCCGCGTCAATGAATATTCTGTATAATAGTGCAGGATCTGATCAGGGCTGACCGTTATCCGAACAGGAGGACTAACATGCAATACAGTGAAAAAGTTTTAGACCATTTTATGCACCCCCGGAACATGGGCGAAATCGAAAACGCGACGGCTTCAGGAACTGTCGGGAATCCTGTCTGCGGCGATATCATGAAAATGGATCTAAAAATAGAGGACAATGTCATCGTTGACGCGAAATTTAAGACATTTGGCTGCGGGTCCGCCATCGCTTCCTCAAGCATGGCGACGGAAATGATTATCGGCAAGACGACAGATGAAGCGCTTGACATTACGAATAAGGCGGTAGCGGAAGCGCTCGACGGACTGCCCGCGGTCAAGATGCACTGTTCCGTTCTCGCCGAGCAGTCGATCAAGAAGGCGCTGAATGACTATTATACGCGCCAGGGGCTCATGACGCCTGAGAGAAAAGCGAAACTCGCGTTTCTGGAAGTGTGTGAACACGAGGACCATGAGAACTGTACATGCGCTGAACAGTAATGCATAAAAGCCTGAGAACCGGAAGCGCAGCGGCCGGTTCCGGCGATGAGAAAGGATCACCCCAATGAGCGGCGAACGAGAACTGAATGTAAACGTTGTGGTGGATGAAGCGAAAGACAGAGCAGACAAAATTCGTAAAGAGCTGACTTTTTCTTTCAAGAACCTCTGGAACCCTGAGGATGAGGATGAAATGAAATCCATCATGGATTTCAGTGAAGCCTATAAAGAGGCGTTGAATGAAGGAAAGACGGAACGCGAGTTTGCGGACTATACGGAGAGACTTCTGGATAAGCACGGCTTTAAGCGTTTCATTGCAGGCGAACCGCTTAAACCGGGTGACCGCGTGTATGAGATCCTCCACGGGAAGGCGCTCATCGCGGCAGTCATCGGATCGGGCGATCCGCTCGAAGGCTTTAATCTTGTAGGAGCCCATATCGATTCGCCTCGGATCGATCTCAAGACAAATCCGATGTACGAAGCCAGTGATTTAACGCTTCTGAAAACGCATTATTACGGCGGCATTAAAAAATACCAATGGGTAGCGCTCCCACTTGCACTGCACGGCGTGGTGATCCTGAAAGACGGCACGACAGTTAAACTCCGTGTCGGTGAAGACCCTGAAGACCCGGTCTTGACGATTACCGATCTGCTTCCGCATCTCGGCGCGGATCAGATGCAGAAGAAAGCGTCTGAGGTCGTGACGGGCGAGGAACTCAATGTCCTGATCGGGAGTATTCCTTTCCCCGGCGGGGACGAAATAAAAGAGCGCTTCAAGCTCGGCGTCCTTCAACTGCTTTTCGAAAAATACGGCGTCGCTGAGCGCGATCTGGTGACAGCGGAAATTGAAATTGTCCCTGCGGCCAAAGCGCGCTGTGTAGGGATTGACCGCTCATTTGTCGGCGGATACGGTCAGGATGACCGCG
>MTKY01051431.1_pt1 | contig 53347 bp, 49 predicted proteins | sample 1042731 | NCBI WGS metagenome assembly MTKY01 (sample SAMN06212206, study PRJNA360538) | anaerobic digester metagenome | biome: Wastewater treatment plant; material: sludge; isolation source: anaerobic digester fed with sludge from wastewater treatment plant | place: Denmark: WWTP Soeholt ...
GCCAACGACGGCGCATGAGCGGCGACCCAGCCCGGCGTCGACCCGGCCTGCGACGCGGCGATCTCGCCACGCGACTCGGCCTCCGCCACGACCGCAACCCGGGCACCACCAGCCGAAGCAGCCAGGGCGTCGAGCTCACCCAGCACGTCACCGAGCTCGGCGCCCTGGACCTGCCAGAGCAGGGCCAACAGGTCGGCGATCGCGGCCGTCCCGGCTGCGATCGCAGCGCGGCATGAGGCCGAGTCGCGAGTCGCTCCGGTGATATCCATGACCCCGACGCTAACAGCGACCACTGACAGACCCGCCACCCCAAAAGGCCTGTCCAACAAGGGAATACATCACGGTCAGATAACAATTCGGAGCCCAACAGGAGCTGCCGGGAGTAAGGCCGCCGCACCACCTGACACGCGCGAGATCCGGCATCGCGTTCCCCGCTGCCGTAGGTCATCATCCGCGCCAGCGGGGCACACGCCCTAGGGTGAATCCGTGTCCGCCCTCGACGCCCTCCTCATCCTCCTGGCCGGCGTCGGCGCTGGGACGATCAACTCGATCGTGGGGTCGGGGACGTTGATCACGTTCCCGACGCTGCTCTTCCTCGGCTACCCGCCCCTCATGGCCAACGTCAGCAACAACATCGGCATGGTCGCGGGCGGGGCCAGCGCCTCCTGGGGCTACCGCAAGGAGCTCACCGGCCAGGGCGGGGCGCTGCGTCGGCTCATGCCGATGTCGCTGCTCGGCGCGATCCTCGGCGCCACGCTGCTGCTCACTTTGCCAGCCAGTGCCTTCAAGACGATCGTGCCGGTGCTCATCCTGTTGGCCCTCGTGCTCGTCGTCTTCGGTCCGCGGCTGCAGCGCGCGGCGGCGGCACGGCATACGGGACAAGCGGGGGGTATGCCGCCCTGGCGCACCCGCGCGCTGGCCGGCGGGGTGTTCGTGGGCGGGGTCTACGGCGGCTACTTCGGGGCGGCCCAGGGCGTCCTGCTCATGGGGCTGTTCTCAGCGTTGAGCAGTGAGCCGATCCAGCGGTTGACCGGCGTCAAGAACGTCCTCGTGACCATCGTCAACACCGTCGCAGCGATCGGGTTCCTGCTCTTCGCTCGGGAACACGTGCATTGGGGGGCGGTGCTGTTCGTCGCGATCGGGACGTTCATCGGCGGTTGGCTCGGGGCGGCGATCGGGCGACGGCTGCCGGGAGTCGTGCTGCGCTCGATCATCGTCGTCGTCGGGGTGCTGGCCATCGTCAAGATGGTGTGGTTCACGTGACCGGTGGCGAGGCCCCTACCGGGAGCAGCCCGATCGGGAGCACGGCAGCGGCGGTCGACCTGCCCTCAGGAGTCGACTGGATCACCGACCCGCGCGACCCACGGCTGGCGGACTATGTGTCACTGACCGACGTGGCCCTGCGGCGGCGGACCGAGCCCGAGCGCGGGCTCTACGTGGCCGAGTCCGAGAAGGTCATCCGCCGCGCCCTGGCGGCCGGCCACCGACCGCGGTCCTTCCTCATGGCTGCTCGCTGGCTCACCGACCTCACCGACGTCGTCGCGCAGGCGCGGGAGGGCGGCATACCGGTGTATGCCGGTGACCACGACGTCATCGAGACGCTGACCGGTTTCCACCTGCACCGGGGCGCCCTGGCGGCGATGCAGCGGCCGGTGCTGCCGCCGGTGGGGGAGTTGCTCGCGGGCGCCCGGCGGGTGCTCGTCCTCGAGGACATCGTCGACCACACCAACGTCGGAGCCTGTTTTAGAAGCGCCGCCGCACTCGGCGTCGACGCGGTCCTGGTGACGCCGAGGTGCGCCGACCCGCTCTACCGACGGTCGGTTCGAGTGTCGATGGGGACGGTGTTCCAGGTGCCGTGGACCCGGATCGAGCCGTGGCCCCGTGGCGGGCCCGAGGTGTTGCGGGAGCACGGCTTCACCGTGGCCGCGTTCGCGCTGGCCGGCGACGCGGTGACGTTAGATGCCCTTGCGGCCGACCCGCCGGAGCGGCTCGCGCTGGTCCTGGGCACGGAGGGGGACGGGCTGACGCGGCATACCATCGCCGCGGCCGACCTCGCGGTCCGCATCCCGATGGCGGGCGGGGTGGACTCGCTCAACGTCGCGGCAGCCTGCGCGGTCGCGTTGTGGGCGCTGCGCCCGGGCGGTTCGGCACCGGGAGGGGCCGCGACTGTGTGAGGATGCTCGCCGTGAGCACCCCCACTAAGACCGTCGATCTCATCGGCGCACCCACCGACGTCGGCGCGGCACACCGCGGAGCCTCGATGGGCCCGGAAGCCATGCGCGTGGCCGGCATCCAGCAGACCCTCACCCAGTTCGGCGTGCACGTCAACGACGTCGGCAACCTCGCCGGGCCGCCGAACCCGTGGCTGCCGCCGGTGGACGGCTACCGGCATCTGCCGGAGGTGCGGGCGTGGAACCAGGCCGTGCACGACGCGGTCTACGAGTCGCTGGCCGGGGGGCGGCTGCCGATCCTGCTGGGCGGTGACCACTGCCTGGCCATCGGCTCGATCAGCGCTGTGGCGCGGCACTGCCGTGAGCAGGGCCTGGCGCTGCGGGTGCTGTGGCTCGACGCGCACGCGGACTTCAACACGATGGGCACGACCCCGACTGGGAACATCCACGGTATGCCGGTCGCGATCCTTCGCGGCAAAGGCCCGACCGAGTTGACCTCCATCGGCGGTCGCACGCCCGCGATCGACCCGGGGACGGTGCGGCAGATCGGGATTCGCAGCGTCGACGTCGACGAGAAGCGGCTCGTGCACGAGGACGGCATGGAGGTCTACGACATGCGCAACATCGACGAGCACGGCATGCGCAAGGTGATGCGCAAGGCGCTGGAGGGCGTCGACGAGGGGACCCACCTGCACGTGAGCTTCGATGTCGACTTCCTCGACCCGGCGATCGCTCCGGGCGTCGGGACGACCGTGCAGGGCGGCCCGACCTATCGCGAAGCGCAGCTGGTCATGGAGATGATCGCCGACACCGGGCGGCTGGGGTCGCTGGACGTCATGGAGCTCAACCCGGCCAAGGACCACGCCAACCGGACCGCCGAGGTGGCCACGGACCTCATCGACTCCATGTTCGGCAAGAGCACGTTGCTGCGGCTCAAGGGCACACCGGCCGGCTGACGCCCAGACCTTTGGAGGGGGTGGCCGCGCGACTCCCGCGGGTCGCCGATGCCCCGATGGTCGGGGCCAGCGGCCAGTGCCGCTGTGGTCCGGATCCGATTCGGGGTATGCCGCGCCCGCGTGCTAACGTTGCCGGTCGCGAGGCACCCCCGGCGGGGATGCTCAGCACACCCGTCCGGGTGGCGGAATGGCAGACGCGCTAGCTTGAGGTGCTAGTGCCCTTAACGGGCGTGGGGGTTCAAGTCCCCCTCCGGACACGCATGTGATGTCTTAGGACATCGGCAACAGCCCGAACCCCTCAGGGTTCGGGCTGTTGCCCTTCTTGGGGTTTGGCGCAGGCGGCGGGCCGAGCGTGGGTTGGCGGACCTGTGTGCCCGCTGGGCTGCATGGTGCACCGCGTCGACGTCAAGCCACGCGGCAGTAATGCCTTGTACATCAGTCTTAAAAAACTACAATGACTGGTATGCCTGGCATCAACGGGAGAAGTGACCTTGACGTGCCGACGAAGCAGACGCCGGTCCGGGTGGCAAGGGCGGCCAGTGAGATCGGCTCCCATCTCGCCGACTGGCGGCGAATGCAGAGCCTCACCGCTGTCCAGGTCGCCGAGCGTGCCAACATCTCCCGAGACACCTTGCGCCGCCTGGAGCACGGCGACCCCGGCGTGTCCCTAGGCACCGTCCTCGGGGTGGCTCGGGCTCTGGGAGCCCTGGATCGCGTGGTCGATGCCCTCGACCCCTACCAGACGGACCTCGGTCGGGCTCGTGCCGCTTCTGCGCTTCCCAAGCGGGTGCGCCATTGACTGAGTTACGGATCCACGTCGACATCGCAGGTCGAGCTCTCTCGGCGGGCACGGCCTATGTCAGCGTGCGGCGCGGACGGGTGAGCACCACGTTCACCTACGACGCGGCATACCTGAGCAACCCTGCCGGGTACGACCTGGAGCCGGGCCTACCTCGGCACTCGGGGCAGCACTATGTCGACGGCCTGCCCGGGTCGTTCGCCGACTGTGCCCCGGATCGGTGGGGACGCAACCTCATCGACCGCAGACGCCGGGCAGCCGAACGAGACTTGGCGCAGCGCCTACCGGGGCTCACGGACGCCGACTACCTCATCGGTGTCAGCGACGTGAGCCGACAGGGCAACCTGCGGTTCACGATGGGAGACGGCCCCTTCCTCGACCCGTATGATGGCGTGCCTCCGCTGGTGTCGCTGCCGCACCTGCTCGCATCCGCCGATGCGGTGGCCGACCGATCCAACGGCGACGATCTTGCCGCCGTCAAGGCGTTGCTGGACGCAGGTTCAGGGTCGCTCGGCGGGGCACGCCCGAAGGCGTCGGTCCGCGACCACAACGGCCGCTTACTCATCGCCAAGTTCCCGCATGCGCACGACGAGTGGGACGTCATGGCATGGGAGAAGACGATGCTCGACCTGGCTCACTCCGCGGGGCTTGGCGTCCCGGCCAACCGCCTGACCAAGGTCGGTCCGCGCAGCGTTCTGTTGCTGGAGCGGTTCGATCGCCATGCCAACGGTGATCGCCTCGGCTACATCAGCGCCATGACGATGATTGGCTCTCGCGACGGCGACGAGAGGGACTACGGCGACATTGCCGAAGTCCTTCCCGAGTCCGGTGCAGCGGTGCCTGACGACTTGCGCGAGCTCTTCAGCCGGGTCGTGTTCAACGTGGCGGTGCACAACACGGACGACCATCTGCGCAATCACGGGTTCCTGCACCAGCGAGGCGGATGGGTGCTCAGCCCCATGTTCGACGTGAACCCCAACCCGGACCTGGGTCAAGGACGCATGACAAGCATCGTCGGTGCCTCAGCCGCCGACGAGGAAGCCGAAGCGCTCGTCGCCTTCGCATCGGTATGCCGCCTGAGCCGGACCCAGGCCCTGCCTATCATCCGGCGAGTCGCCTCCGCAGTCGGGCGATGGCGGGGCGCCGCCGAGGCCAACGGCATACCACCAAGGGAGATCGCCATCTTCGCGGACGCCATGACCAGCCAACGACAGGCGCTGGAGAACCTAGTCGGCCAGTGAGTCGCTAGGGCACGTCAAGGTCCGGAGGCCACTCGATCGCGCTGGCCGACCGACTCGACAGCTGCCACGCAGCCGGGCGTCGTCATGCCACGTCGTGCAGGGACCGCACTTTCGGAGTTCCGGAAGCGCGCTCCAGCGCAAGGTCGTGAGCGGTCTGCATAGCCAGCCACGCCCGTGCCGTCCCGGCTCCCGCCTGCTCCAGACGGACGGCGAGGTTGGGGCTGATCCGGGCGTGTCCGTGCAGGACCCGGCTCAGCGAGACCCGAGAGATGCCCAAGCGGGCAGCCGCCTCACCGACCCCGAGCCCGAGATCGGCCAAGACGTCCTCACGCAAGATCTCGCCCGGGTGCACCGGCGTCTTCATCGCCATCTCTCACCTCCTGATCAGTGGTAGTCCCGATAGTCGACCAGCTCGACATCGGTCTCGACGAAACGAAACGTCACCCGCCAGTTGCCGTTCACCCAGATGGACCAATGTCCAGCCAGGTCGCCTTTGAGCGGATGAGTGCGGAACGAGGGGATGGCCAAGTCGTCGGGTCCCTGCGCTATGTCGAGCGCGGACAGGATGCGCAGCAACTTGGGGACATGTGCCGCCTGGACGCCCTTCTTGGATTGGTCGTTGTACAACGCTTCCAAGCCCTTGTGCCGGAAGCTGACGATCACACTCAAGCGTAGCGCGTATCGTTACACGATACAACGCCGACCGGCCGTCGAACGTGCCCCGCCGTCAACGCCCGACCAAACCGCTGTCGCGCTACGTCCGCTTGCCCAACGGATGCTGGATCTGCGCCCACCGCGTTACGGTGAGGCATAACGAGCAGCGAGGCGAGCGGCATACGGCCCGAGGACGAGGTGACCCGGCTGTGCGCCGAGCTCATCCGCATCCCGTCGGTCAACGTCGGCGACAACCAAGGGCCGGGGAAGCGGGCTGGGTCTGGCCCGCGGGTTGCCGTGCGAGGGCAGCGGATGGCGGCAGCACCCAGGTACGGCGTGGGCTTCGCCTGACTTTTAAAGGAGACCGATGGCAGTAGGAGCTCGGGTGGCGCGCTGCCAAAACACCGGCAGGAGACGGCAGCCTCGATCAGCGAACCCCGACTGTTTTCGGGAAGCCCTATCTGGGCGAAGTGATGCGGCCCTGGGACTCGGTACCGGTGGTGGCCCGTCGGGCGGTCGTCGGCTCTCCCTTGCGCACCCCAACCAGGAGGACGTTCACGGTTCCCTGAGCTCGCGAACCTTTACCTATGCGTAGGTCAGATGTCGGGCTCGAGCTCCACCACCCAGCCGTTGAAGTGGAGGTCCGGGAACGCCCGTCCGTCCGGGATGGTGTCGTCGCGGACATCGACGAACTTCGCAGTGCCGGTTATGGGGTAGCGAACTCGTGAGTCTGGGCCCTGCGGACCGTAGGCGCACCACGCCTGAGCGATGGAGACGACAACTCCTGAGATGTGGAGCAGGCCCTCACGGCCGTCGTCGTGGTGCTCCTCCGAGTGGGTGATGCGACCTGCCATCTCGGGGCCAAGAGCGGCGGCGAACCACTCGTCATCAGTGTCCTCAGCGGTCCACTCGACACGGTCCCCGACAGCAAACGGGTCGCCGCAGCACTCCATCTGCCACGACGAGACCCACACAACCAATGTCACACCCTCAGGGATACATGGCTGGCGCCGTTTCGTGAAGCGATTTGATGGACTCGGAGCTGATGCAGGTCGTCGGCAGGATCGTGTGTCAGGCAGGATCGTGTCTCAGATGCATACGTTCGGGGCCCCGTGCTGCTGAGATGAGGGCATGGTGTCGCTTCCGAGCACAGGTGACTCGCTATTGATCCGCACGGACTTCGGAGACCAGTCCGCTTGGGTGCGGACTCGACGCGCAGCCCTTGCTGAGAACGAGGACGGGTTTCGCGCCTACGTCACCGTGGTCGACGAGCCGTCGCTCGACGGCGCCTTGTGGCATGACCTGCGCGTGTCCGCTCGCGGGTCTGATCCACGAGCGGCCGTTCGCTTCGTCGTTGACCACGAAGCGATGATAGAAGGTCACCCGATTCAAGTCGTCGACCTAAGCGACGAGGAGAGGCCTCCGTTCCGATGCGCAGCTAACGTGCTCTGGTCCGTCGACAACAATCTCAACCTCGCCAACATGGAGCGCTCCCGCCAGTTGCCGTTCACCCAGATGGACCAATGCCCAGCCAGATCGCCCTTGAGCGGATGAGTGCGGAACGAGGGGATGGCCAAGTCGTAGCGCTTCGTCCGCTTGCCCAACGGATGCTGGATCTGCGCCCACCGCGTTACGGTGAGGTATGGCGAGCAGCGAGGCGAGCGGCATACGGCCCGAGGATGAGGTGACCCGGCTGTGCGCCGAGCTCATCCGTATCCCGTCGGTCAACGCCGGCGACAACCAGGGGCCGGGGGAGCGGGCCGCCGCCGAATGGGTCATGGAGCAGTTGCACGAGGTCGGTCTGGACCCCGTCCTCGTCGAGAGCAGTCCGGGCCGCGCGAGCGTCATGGTCCGCATCGAAGGTGCCGACCCGACCCTTCCGGGCCTGGTCGTCCACGGTCACACCGACGTCGTCCCGGCCAACCCGGCCGACTGGCAGGTCGACCCGTTCGGCGCCGAAGAGCGCGACGGATGCCTCTGGGGTCGCGGCGCGGTCGACATGAAGGACATGGACGCGATGATCCTCGCGTCGGTCCGCGACCTGGCCCGCACCGGAGCCAAGCCCGCCCGGACGACGACGTTCGTCTTCTTCGCCGACGAGGAGGCCGGAGGGGTCTACGGCAGCCACTGGGTCACTACCCATCACCCCGACTGGTTCGAGGGGGCGAGCGAGGCGATCAGCGAGGTTGGCGGCTTCAGCGTGACGGTGCCAGGACGGCATACGGGAGCGCCCACCCGCGCCTACCTCCTGCAGACGGCCGAGAAGGGGATCGCCTGGCTGCGGCTACACGCCCACGGGCGCGCGGGCCACGGGTCGGTTCCCAACGACGCCAACGCCGTCGTGCGCCTTGCCCAAGCCCTCGCGCGGATCGACGCGCACGTCTGGCCCCGCGAATACGTCGCCTCAGTCCGCGGCCTCCTGGACGGCCTGTCGGAACTCACCGGCATTCCGTATGCCGCCCACGACCCCTCCGTGCTCCCCGCCGACCTGCTGCGAACCCTCGGGGGCGCACAGGGATTCGTGCTCGGGACCCTGCGTGACACGGCCCAGCCGACGATGCTCACCAGTGGCTACAAGCACAACGTCATCCCGCAGACCGCGACGGCCGCGCTCGATTGCCGGTTCCTCCCCGGGCACGAGGAGTCGCTCATGGCGACGATCCGCGAACTGGCGGGGGAACACGTCGAGGTCGAAGTGATGCACCGGGACACGGCCCTGGACGCGCCGTTCACCGGCTCACTCGTCGAGGCGATGAAGCAGGCACTGCGCGCCGAAGACCCAGACGCTCATGTCCTGCCCTACTGCCTGTCCGGAGGGACCGACAACAAGGCCCTGTCCCGGTTGGGGATCACCGGCTACGGCTTCGCGCCGCTGCGACTGCCGCCGGAGCTGGACTTCGTGTCGATGTTCCACGGGATCGACGAGCGCGTGCCCGTCGAGTCGCTGCGCTTCGGTGCCCGGGTGCTGCGCCGGTTCCTCGACCTCGCCTGACGCCGGTCACGCCTCGGTGGCCGAATCGTTACGCTGACCCGCTACCGTCAGAGCATGACCGCCGACCCGCGTGCCGCACTCGCCCTGCTTGTCTCTGCGCTGGAGCGCCACCTGGAGGTCGCCACCACTCGCCGCGACCCGGACGACCCTGCGGTCATCGGTGCGGCCGAAGCGCTGGCCGAGGCATTCGACAACTACGACGAGACCCTTTTCGCAGCCACCGAGGTCGCCACCCCGTTGGCGGTCTATGGCGACATGGACGACGAGGATGACGACGACTACGACGATGACGACGAGGTCGACCCCCGCACCGCGGTCGACGCGGAGTCGGCCGTCTATGCCGGGCTGGACGACGAGGACGTCGACTTCGATGAGGATGACGAAGACGACGATGATGACGAAGACGATGACGAAGACGACCGCGCCTGACGGCTGGGCCACCAACGCCAGCTGACCGGCGGTCAGGGAGTCGGTCAGGGAGTCAGTCAGGCGGACACGTCGTCGAGGGCGTCGCGGACCGGCCCGGGCAGGTCCAGTGACTCACTGCCCAACGCCGCCTGCAACTGCGTGACGGTGCGCGCACCAACGATCACCGACGAGACCCCCGGGGTGTCCCGCGCCCAGGCCAGTGCGACCTGCGCGGGCGGCACGTCCAGCCCGCGGGCTGCGGTCACGACGGCCTCGGTGATTGCGACCGCACGCTCGTCGAGGTAGCGGTCCAGGAACCGCGGGAACACTCGCGAGGCGGCCCGGGACTGCGGAGGTATGCCGCCGCGGTACTTCCCGGTGAGGATGCCCCGTCCCAGCGGAGCCCAGGACAACACCCCGAAACCCAGGGCCTGCGCTGCTGGGAGCACCTCATGCTCGGCGTCCCGATGAAGAAGCGAGTGCTCGATCTCGTTGGCCACCAACGGGATGCGAGCGGACTCCAGCACGGAGAAGGCCCGCGCGGTCTGCCACCCGGAGTAGTTCGAGATCCCGACGTAGCGGGCGCGACCGGACGACACGGCATACTCCAAGGCTCCGAGCGTCTCCGCGAGGGGGACGTCGTCGCTCCACGTGTGGGCCAGCCACACGTCCAGGTGATCGGTGCCCAAGCGAGCCAGCGACTCGTCGAGGTCGCGCAGCAGCGCGCGGCGTGAGACGTCGACGACGCGGCCGTCCGGCCCTCGGCGGATCCCCGCCTTGGACACGATGACAACCTCGTCACGGGCGACAACGCCGCCCGCCAGCAGCCGTCCGAGGATCGTCTCGGCCGCCCCTTCGCCGTAACCGCGGGCCGTGTCGATGAGCGTCCCACCGGCAGCGGTGAACGCGGACACCTGGTCGCGGGCGCCCTCCTCGTCGACCTCCAGGCCCCACGTGAGGGTGCCCAGGCCCAGGCGCGAGACGGTCAGCCCGCTGCGGCCCAGGTGTCGCGAAAGCATGGGGTCCAACCTATCCGCCGGACCCTGAACACCCCGGGTCAGCCGCGCCGCTAGCCTGACGGCGTGACCCACTCGATGCGGCTCGGCCTCAACCTCGGCTATTGGGGCGCGGGAAACGACAAGTTCAACGTCACCCTTGCCGAAGAAGCCGACCGGCTCGGCTACTCGGTGGTCTGGGTGGCCGAGGCCTATGGCTCGGACGCCCCCACCGTGCTCTCCTTCATCGGTGCACGCACCGAGCAGATCCACCTCGGCGCCGCCGTCATGCAGATCCCCGCGCGGACGCCGGCGATGACCGCGATGACCGCCGCCACCTTGGACTCGCTCTCGGGCGGCCGGTTCCGCTTGGGGCTCGGCGTCAGCGGCCCGCAGGTGAGCGAGGGCTGGCACGGCGTCCGGTTCGACGCGCCGCTGGCCCGGACTCGCGAATACGTCGACATTGTGCGGATGGCGCTGCGCCGCGAGGTCGTCGCCTACGACGGTCGCCACTTCACCCTCCCGCTGCCCGACGGTCCGGGCAAGGCACTCAAACTTGGCGTCCGGCCGATGCGCGAGGACCAGATCCCCGTCTATCTCGCGGCCGTCGGGCCCAAGAACCTCGAGCTCACCGGTGAGATCGCCGACGGGTGGTTGGCGATCTTCTTCGCGCCAGAGTTCGCGGGGGAGCTGGTGGGGTCGATCGAGACCGGCGCGCGTCGGGCGGGGAAGGGCTCGCAGGGCGGGTCACCGCTCGCCGGTTTCGACATCGTGCCGACCGTCCCCGTCGTCGTCACGGACGACCTGGACTACGCGTATGCCGCGGTGTCCGGCTACGCCGCCCTCTACATCGGGGGCATGGGCTCGCGGGAGAAGAACTTCTACAACCAGCTGGCCTGCCGGATGGGGTTCGAGAAGGAGGCCAAGCTCATCCAGGACCTCTACCTCGACGGTCGGGCTCGGGATGCTGCGGCGGCGGTTCCCCGGGAGTTCCTCGACTCGACCAGCCTGCTCGGGCCGCGCGAGCGGATCCGGGACCGGTTGGCGGCATACGTGGAGGCGGGGGTGACCACGCTGTCGGTGGCGCCCTACGGGCCGTCGATGGAGCACCGGCGCGCCATCGTGCGGACGATGGCCGAGGTGGCGCAGGAGGCGGGTCTAGGCTGACGCCTCGTGTCAGACCTCAGCTATCTCCAGTCCCTCATCCTCGGCGTGGTCGAGGGTCTCACCGAGTTCCTGCCGGTGTCCTCGACTGGGCACCTCACGGTGACGGAGAAGCTCCTCGGGCTGGATGTCGCGGACGAGGCGGTCACGGCATACACGGCGATCATCCAGCTGGGCGCGATCGCGGCGACCTTCGTCTACTTCTGGCGGGACATCGTCCGCCTGGCCCGCGCGTGGGTGGGCGGGCTGACCCGACCGGACGAGCGGGCGCACCCGGACTACTCGCTGGCGTGGGCGGTCATCGTCGGGTCGATCCCGGTGGCGCTGGTCGGGTTCGCGCTGCGCAAGGTGATCGCCGGGCCGCTGCGTAGCCTCTGGGTCGTGGCGGGGGCGCTCATCGTGTGGAGCGTGGTCATGTGGCTGGCGGAGACCCGGCACGCCAAGCTGGTCCGGGAAGGCGCCGAGCGCGGCGAGTCGAGTGTGACGATGCGCGACGGGCTGGTCATCGGGCTGGTGCAATGCTTCTCGCTCGTGCCAGGGGTGAGCCGGTCCGGGGCGACGATCTCGGCGGGGCTGTTCCGGGGGATCGACCGAGTGACGGCGACCCGGTTGTCCTTCTTCCTGGCGATCCCGGCGCTGACCGCCGCCGGGCTGTTCGAGGCGGCGACGGTTGATCTGGGCGGGCTGGGCGTGGGGCAGATGGCGCTGGGTGTCGTCGTGGCGTTCGCGGTCGCCTATGCGTCGATCGCGTGGCTGCTGAAGTTCGTGGCCGGACACAAACTGACAGCCTTCGTGTTGTATCGCGTGGTGCTGGGTCTAGCGATCGCGGCCGCTGTCGGCGCGGGGGCCCTCTCCGCAACCTGAGCCGGGAGTGGTCAGAGCCAGTCGTGCTTGCGGAAGAAGACGAACAGGCTCCCACTCACGGCAAACATCAAGGCGACAACAGCGAAGTAGCCCCAGTAGAACTCGTTGCCCCCGATGTTGACCGACGCCTCCAACTCCGGCAGGAACTTGAAGTTCATGCCGTAGACGCCGGCGATCATCGTCGGGACGGCGGCCATCGCGACCCACGCCGAGATACGGCGCATGTCGGCATTCTGCTGGACGGTCACCTTCGTGAGGTGCGCGCTGAGGATTTCGGAGAGCAGCCGGTCGTAGGACTCGACGTGGTCGTTGGTGCGGGCCAGGTGGTCCTCGACGTCGCGGAAGAAGGGCAGGACCTTCTTCTCACCCTTGCCGACATAGTTGAGGAACGGGAAGCGCCGCAGCGCCTCGGCGAGCGGGAACGCCGCCCGGCGGAACTCAAGCACCTCACGCTTGAGTCGATAGATCGCGCTGGAGTCAAGGTCGGTGTGCTCCCCGAACACCTGGTGCTCGATCTCGGTGAGGTCCTCGGCGATGTAACGGTCGATGACCTCGTAGTTGTCCACGACGCTGTCCATGACCGCGTGCAGGACGGCGAGGGGGCCTAGGCGCAGCTGGGCGGGGTCGGACTCCAAGCGGCGGCGCACGTGGTCGAGCGGGTTGGCCTCACCACGGCGGACCGTGACGACGAACCGGTCGCCGACGAAGATCATCACCTCGCCGGTCTCGATGTCCGAGGTGCGCTCGACATAGCGCAGGGTCTTGAGCACGGCCAAGAGGCTGCCCTCGTAGGCGTCGATCTTGGCCCGCTGGTTGCCCATGACGGCGTCCTCAACGGCGAGAGGGTGCAGCCCCAACTCGGCGTTGACCAGCTCGAACTCCTCGTCGGTCGGGTCTTTGAGCCCGATCCACAGGAATCCGGACGCGCTCGCGCGCAGCGCGGCCAACTCGTCGCTGAGATCGGCCACCGCAAGGCGGATCCCATCGACATACATGGCCTGGTCGACAATCACTCGCACAATCTCCCACAGCCGCCTGAGGCGGCGTAACAGGACATGCCGATACGGTGGCCAGGTGCCGACCGTCCTGCTCGTCCGTCATGGCCGAACTACTGCCAATGCCTCTGGCGTGCTGGCCGGTTGGTTGCCCGACGTCAACCTGGACGAGGTGGGCCGTGACCAAGCAGACAGCGTGGGTCGGCGCCTGGCCGAGGCTGGCGTGGTCCCCGCGCGGGTCGTGTCCTCGCCGTTGCCTCGCTGCGTCGAGACGGCAGAACGCCTGGTTGCTGGGGCGGGCGGCATACGGATCGAGGTTGACGAGCGATTGGGGGAGTGCCGCTACGGAGCCTGGACCGGGCGGCCGCTCGGCGACCTCGCGAAGGAGCCACTCTGGCGGGTGGTCCAGGACCACCCGTCGGCCGCCACCTTCCCCGACGGCGAAGGGGAGACGGCCGGTATGCCGGGTGAGTCGATCGCGGCGATGGCCGCCCGCGCGGTGGCCGCTGTCCGAGAACTCGACGCGGCAGTTGCGCTTGAGCATGGGGCCGACACGGTGTGGGTCGCGGTCTCGCACGGGGATGTCATCAAGGCCATCCTGGCCGACGCGGCCGGGACCCACCTGGACCTGTTCCAGCGGGTTGTCGTCGATCCGGCGTCGGTGTCGGTGGTGCGGTATACGAGCAGTCGGCCATTCGTCGTGCGGACCAACGACATCGGGGGCTCGTTGGCGGGATTGGTGCCGAGGCCCGCGCCGGCGCAGGCCGCTGAGCCACTGGCGTCCGGAGATGCCGCGGTTGGCGGAGGCGCGGGCACACCCCCCGCGTAAGACAACCTGTAGTACGCCTCCGTGCGTGGTGACGTTCACGTCCTCACGGCGCCTCGCGGCACCCGGGGCGCTGAACAAGGCGGCCAGCGGTTCGCCGTCGTTGTCCAGTCAGACCTTCTTCCGCTGTCCACATGGATCGTTGCCCCGACCTCGACCGGAGCCCGCGAGGCCCGCTTTCGCCCTTCCGTGCTGATCGGAGAGGAACGCACTCTCATTCTCACCGAGCAGATCGCCGCTGTTGATCCGTCCCGCCTCGGTCCTCTTGTCGGACATCTCTCACGCGAGGACCTCGATGCACTCGATGCGGCGCTCAAGCTCGTGCTCGATCTGGGGTGATGCTCGCGGCCGGGGGTCTGGGGGGCGGTTAGGGTGTCGATCATGTCGGTTTTCGAGTTCGACCCGCCGGAGCGCTTCGTCGCGGGCACCGTGGGGCCTCCCGGGCAGCGAACCTTCTTCCTCCAGGCCCGCTCCGGGCGCCGACTGGTCAGCGTGTCGTGCGAGAAGGAGCAGCTCGGGATCCTCGCCGACCGGTTGCTCGACGTCTTGGACGAGCGGGCGGGGGCGGCGGGTAGCGACGCTGCGGCGACGGCATACAGCGACGACGCACCCCTGGACACCCCGATCGAGGACGAGTTCCGCGTGACCACCCTGTCGCTGGGTTGGGACCCGGAGCGCGCCGTGGTGCTGATCGAGGCGTTGCGCGACGCCGAACCCGTCCCGGTGGCCGACGGTGACGACGAGGAGACAGCGGCCGTGGCCGAGGAACTGCCTCCGCTGGGGGTCGTGCGGGTGACCCTGCCGCCGGCGCAGGCCCGCGCGTTCGCCCGGCGAGCCCGCGCGCTGATCTCCGCGGGCCGTCCGCCTTGCCCGTTCTGCGGGGGGCCGCTGGATCCGACGGGACACGTGTGCCCGCGCGCCAACGGCTACCGGCGCTGAGCGCGGGTCGTCGGTGGACGGTCCGATCACGGCCGAGGAACGCACAGCGGTCGACGAGGCGCTGCGCGGCGGCACGCTGACCGTCGTCGGGCGGATCGTCGACGCCTCGAACGTCGCGTTGCTCGTCGATGTTGGCGAAGGCATCGGGGGCTTGGGCCCCATGCGCGCGATCTACAAACCGGTCAAGGGGGAGCGGCCGCTGTGGGATTTCCCGGAGGGCACGCTGGCCGGTCGCGAGGTCGCCTCCGCGCTGGTCGCCGAGGCCACGGGGTATGCCGTCGTCCCCCCGACCGTCTTGCGTGACGGACCGTTGGGGGTCGGGTCCGTCCAACTGTGGATCGGGGATCCGTTCGCAGCTGAGCCGGCCGATGGGCCGGTGCGTGTCGTGCCGGCCGGACAGGTGCCTGAGGGGTGGTTGGGCGTGGTGGACGGCCAACTGCCTGACGGGACCGAGGTGACGGTCGTTCACGAGGACTCGGCCGATCTGCGCGACGCAGCCGTGTTGGATGCGATCCTCAACAACTCCGACCGCAAAGGGTCACATCTGGTGCGGGATTCTCGGGGCACGTTGTGGGGCTTCGATCACGGGCTGACCTTCCACGCTGAGCCCAAGTTGCGGACCGTGCTGTGGGGCTGGGCGGGGCAGCAGTTGCGGGGCGGCGACGTCGAGAGGCTTGCCGCCTTGGCTGAGCAGTTGAGCGACCCACAGCATTCCCTGACCCGGTCTCTGGCGGCGCTGCTGCCGCCTGCAGACCTGACCGCGCTGGGAGCCCGCGTTCAGCGGTTGGCGGTGGGCGGCATACACCCGCGGCCCGGTGGGCGCTGGCCCTCGATTCCGTGGCCTGCTCTGTGAGGTGACCAGCAGCGATTAGGCTCAGGCGGTGCGCTCCTGGCCCTCACCCTTCATCCCTGACGTGCCCGGTCGCGGGCCGGCTGTTCGGGTCCACGACACGGGTCGTGGGGAGGTGGTGACTCTCAACCCCCGGCCGGTGGCTGGCCTCTATGTCTGTGGGATCACGCCCTACGACGCGACACACCTGGGCCACGCGGCCACCTACGTGACGTTCGACGTTCTCGGTCGAGCGCTGCGCGATGCCGGGCACGAAGTCCGCTATGTGCAGAACGTCACCGACGTCGATGACCCGCTCCTGGCGCGGGCGGTGCGCGACGGAGTCGACTGGGTGCATCTGGCCGACCGTGAGACGGCGCTGTTCCGCGAGGACATGACTGCGTTGGGTGTCATTGCGCCTGACCACTACCTGGGCGTGACCGAGAGCATCGACCTCATCGTCGCCGACGTCGAGGCGTTGCTCGCCAACGGGATGGCGTATGCCGTGGCCGCGCCGGACGCCTCGGACCCGGCGGGGGCGGACGTTTATCTCGACATCTCGCAGCGACCAGGCTTCGGCGATCTGTCTGGTCTGACCCGGGCGCAGATGCTCACGGTCTTTGCCGAGCGAGGCGGCGACCCGGAGCGTGAGGGGAAGCGCGACCCGCTCGATCCGTTGCTGTGGCGGGCTGAACGTGCGGACGAACCGTCGTGGGGCAGCGCGTCCCTCGGGGCGGGGCGGCCGGGCTGGCACATCGAGTGCACTGCGCTCGCCGTTCGCTATCTCGGTATGCCGTTCACCGTCCAGGGTGGTGGTTCGGACTTGATCTTCCCGCACCACGAGATGAGCGCGGTGCAAGGGTGCGCGCTGACCGGGACGCGGCCGTTCGCAGAGGTGTTCGTGCACCAGGCGATGGTGGCGTTCGAGGGCGAGAAGATGAGCAAGTCCAAGGGCAACCTCGTGCTGGTGTCCACGTTGCGCGCCGCCGGGGTCGACCCGATGGCGATCCGCCTGGCGTTGTTGGCCCGGCATTACCGGACCGAGTGGGAGTGGACCCACGCCGACCTGCACCGGGCCCAGCAGCGCCTAGCGGGATGGCGAACCGCCTTGTCGGGCAATGGGGGCCCGTCGGCGCAGGGGGTGCTGGTCGGCATACGGGAGCACGTTGCGGACGACCTCGACACGCCGGGGGCGCTGGCCGTCGTCGACGCGTGGGCGTCGCGGGCGTTGGAACACGGCGGGTCAGACCTGGGGGCGCCCGGTTTGGTGGCGCGGGCGATCGACCGGATCCTCGGGATTCGCGTCTAGCGGGCTCTGTCGCCAAGAGCCTCAGCGTGACGTGCTCATGAGGGTTGAGGGGTCCGGACGCTGAGGCGCTGCTCACTGTGAGTGAGCAACGCCTCAGCCGCGGCGAACCCCAGCAAGAGCGGGAGGGGTTCGTGGAGGGACCCGGGGCCATGCCGGCTGCGGCTAGGAGGGCTCGTCCTCGTGGCCGCGCAGATAGCGCTCGAACTCGCGGGCGATCGCGTCGCCGCTGGCCTCGGGCAGCTCGGCGGTGTCGGTGGCTTCCTCCAGAGACTGCACGTAGTCGGCCACCTCCTCGTCGCTCTCGGCCATCTCGTCGACGCCGCGTTCCCACGCCTTGGCCTCGTCAGCGATGGCCCGGGCCGGGATCGACACGTCGAGGATCTCCTCGAGCCGGGCCAGCAGCGCTAGGGCGGCCTTGGGCGAAGGAGGCCCGCCGGCGTAGTGGGGCACGGCCGCCCAGCACGACAGCGTTTCGATGCCGGCGGTGCGAGCAAGCGCGGTCAGAATCCCCACGATCCCAGTCGGCCCCTCATACTCGCTGGGTTCCGCCCCGAACCGGTCCTGCACCGACTCGTCGTCGGAACTGGCATTGATCGGGATAGCTCGCGTGTGGGGAACGTCGGCGAGGTAGGCCCCCAGGGTGATGATGATCCGCACGCCCAACTGCTGTGCCACATCGATGAGTTCGGCGGCGTAATGACGCCACCGGATCGAGGGCTCGATCCCTTCGACGATCACGACGTCATGCGGTCCGGCGGAGTCCCGGCACACGAAGATCCGGGTGGTCGGCCAAGTGACTCGACGTTCCCCATCGACGACACTCACTGTTGGCCGGTTGACTTGGAAGTCGTAATAGTCCTCCGGATCCAGCTCGGCGACCCGACGGGCATCCCACACCTGCAACAGGTGCGCGACCGCGGCCGAGGCGGCCTCGCCCGCGTCGTTCCACCCTTCGAAGGCCGCGACGAGCACCGGCTCACGCAGCGGCGGAACGGAGCGCAGGTCAGGCACGGGTCACCTCGCAGGAGTGCACGGTCGGTCACAGACGTCACCACCCTAGAGCCCGCACTCCCAGCTGGTATGCCGCCGCGCCACGCGCCCGCCACACGCCACGCGCGCCCTCACGCCACGATCGCGTCACCTTGGCCTGTTCGGAGGGTCAGTAGACTCGACAGCCTCGCCTCCGGCACCGCGCCGTCACCCGCAAACGCCCACGGAAGGTCTCCGAAAAGATGTCTGTCCGCTTGCCAGCGGCCGTGCTGTGGGACTTGGACGGAACCCTCATCGACTCGGAGCCCTACTGGTTCGCTGAAGAGCAGGCCCTCGTCGAGTCGTTCGGCGGCACTTGGGCGTATGCGGACGCCCTCGCCCTGGTGGGCCGCGCCCTGCTGGACTCCGCGGCATACATCCTGGCGCGCAGCGATGTCGACCTGACGCCCGAGGATGTCGTGGACCGGCTCGTCGCGGGAGTGGCCGGGCGAATCCGGTCGGAAGTCCCGTGGCGGCCCGGTGCGCGTGAACTGCTCGCGGCGCTGCGCGGGGAGGGGGTGCCCACCGGGTTGGTGACGATGTCCTACCGGCCGATCACTGACTCCCTCACGGCAGCGCTCCCCAGCGGGTCCTTCGACATCATCGTGTCCGGCGAGGACGTGACCCACGGCAAGCCGCATCCCGAGCCATATCTGACCGGTGCCGCGCGACTCGGTGTGGCCGCGCCTGACTGCATCGCGATCGAGGACTCCGAAACGGGCGCCCGATCGGCAGCCGGAGCCGGAGCACGGACCATCGTCGTGCCCAGCGTCAAGGCCGTCCCGCGAATGCCGGGCGTGGTGCAGATCCCGACCCTGGTGGGGGTGACCCCGACCGACTTGGTCGACCTGCCGGGCTTCGCCGCACTCCCGTCCCGCGGCTGACTGGGGCGGTCGGCATACCCCTCAGTCGTCGGCGGGCTCGACGCGGCCGGTGACCGCGGGGTCCAACGCTCGGACGGAAGCGTCTGAGGGCAGCGGCGGGGGAGTGCCGCCCCACTCGGGGCAGAGCGACTTGTGTTCGCACCAGTCACATAGCCGGGACACCCGGGGGCGCCAGTCGCCCGTCGATGCTGCCTTCTCGATCGCGGCCCACAAGGCCTTGATGCCCCGCTCGGTGGCCAACAGGTCGGCCTCGTCGGGCTCATAGCGGACCAGCTCGCCATTGCCGAGATAGACCAGCTGCAGCATCCGCGGCACGACGCCACGCAATCGCCACAGGACGAGCGCATAGAACTTCATCTGGAACAGCGACGAGCGCTCGAACAACTCGGACGGTGACCGTCCGGTCTTGTAGTCAACGACCCGCAGGGACCCGTCCGGTGCGACGTCGAGGCGATCGACATAACCGCGCAGGATCAGCCCGTCGACCTCGGCCTCGACATAGAGCTCACGCTCGGCCGGCTCAAGCCGGGTCGGATCCTCCAAGGTGAACCAGCGTTCGACCAACCCGACTGCCTGAGCGAACCACGCGTCGGCCGCGCCGTCGTCGTCGGCGTCGAGCAGACCGGCCAACTCGGGCTCCTGAGCCACCAGCGCCTCCCACGCCGACGGGACCAGCGCCGCAGCAGCAGTCGGCGTCCGCTCGGCCGCCGGCAAGTCGAAGAGCCGCTCCAGCACGGCGTGCACCAGCGTGCCGCGCGCCGCTGCTGGTGACGGTGGCGACGGAAGCCGATCGATGACCCGGAATCGATAGAGCAGCGGACACTGCTTGAAGTCCGAGGCTCGACTCGGGGACAGGGCGGCGACCATGGCCCCACCGTATGCCGTCCCCCCGACAGGCCAGCGGGACTATCCACAGGTAAGCAGGCGATTCGCTTGCGAGGTCGTCGTCAGAAGGTGGACCCTCGAGGTGTGGCCACCGCGATCCGGGTCGAGATGCTGCCGGCCAGGCTCGGCGACTGCCTCCTCGTCGAATGCCTTCGGTCGGGTCGGCGGCCCTGGCGGATGCTCGTCGACGGCGGCCCTGCGGACACCTGGCCTCTGCTGCAGGCTCGCCTGGACCGGCTGCCCGCGACCGATCCGTCCATCGACGTCGCGGTGGTCACTCACATCGACAGCGACCACATCGGCGGGATGATCCCCTTCTTGGCCAGTGACTTTGCCCGCGAGCACGTGCGCGACGTCTGGTTCAACGGGCGCCCGCACCTGTCCAGGCCTCGATCGGCCCCACGCAGCGTGGCCCAAGGCGAGACCGTCACCGCGACGTTGACCGGCGCCCCGGGAGCACAACCCGGTATGCCGTGGAACCTCGCCTTCTCCGGCGGCGCCATTGCGGCTGCTCCAGCCCCCGGCATCCGCGAGGTGTCGATCCCCAACGGTCCGCGGATCACGGTCTTGTCCCCGAACGCGCCGCGTCTGGCTGCCCTCGGCAAGGTCTGGTTCGAGACACTGGACAAGGCCGTGCACCCCGACGACGAGCGGCCGCTGCCCGCTCCGCCCGGCCCCCTGGGTGACCTCAGCGCGCTGGCGACACGCAAGACGGCCAAGGACAGCACCGCCGCCAACGGCAGCAGCATCGCCCTGCTCGTCGAACACCGCGGCGCCAGCCTCATCCTGGGCGCCGATGCCTTCGGGCCGGTGCTCGTCGAGTCGCTGGGCGCAGTGGCGCAAGCGCGCGGCATACCGGCCCTTGCAGTGGATGCCCTGAAGCTGCCGCACCACGGCAGCCAAGCCAACGTCATCGGCAACCTGATCTCGGTGGCCCCAGCGCGGCACTACCTCGTGTCGAGCAACGGTGACACCTTCGGCCACCCGGACGACCCAGCGATCGCACGCGTGGTGACCGGTGCACCCTCGGGTGCGACGCTGTGGTTCAACTACCGCAACGCCCGCACGCAGCGCTGGGCCGACGCCACACTGACCAGTCGGCACGGGTATGCCGTGCGCTACCCGACCAAGCCGGACACCGGCGTCCTGGTCAGGCTGCCGGTTCGGTCTTGAAGGCGGCGGCCGGGGGCTGCTCCTCGGGGTCCGGGCGCCCTACTCCGGGTCGTAGCCGAGGTTCGGTGACAACCAGCGCTCGGCCTGGGCGAGCGTCCACCCCTTGCGGGCGGCATACTCGGCGACCTGGTCCCGGCCCACTCGGCCGACGACGAAGTACTGGGCGTGCGGGCCGGCGAAGTACCACCCCGAGACGGACGCGCCCGGCCACATCGCCATCGACTCGGTGAGCTGCATCCCGGTGGCAGCCTCGACGTCGAGCAGGTCCCACAGCAGCGCCTTCTCGGTGTGGTCGGGGCAGGCCGGATAACCGGGCGCGGGTCGGATGCCTTGATACGCCTCGGCGATGAGCGACTCGTTGCCCAGGCGCTCATCGGGGTGGTAGCCCCAGAACTCGCGCCGCACCCGCTCGTGCAGCCGCTCGGCGAATGCCTCGGCGAGCCGGTCGGCGAGCGATTCGAGCAGGATTGCGGAGTAGTCGTCGAGGGCCGCCTTGAACGCCGCGACCCGCTCGGGCAGGTCGACCCCGGCGGTCACCGCGAATGCCCCCATGTAGTCGCGCACGCCGCTCGACTTGGGTGCCACGAAGTCGGCGTTGGAGCGGTTCGGTATGCCGTCCCGGTGCGCCCCCTGCTGGCGCAGGTGGTGCAGGACGGCGCGGACCTCGGTGCGGGACTCGGCGGCATACACCTCGATGTCGTCGCCCACCGAGTTGGCAGGGAAGAGGCCGATGACGCCCGCGGGCCGCAGCCAACGCTCGGACTCGATGCGGTCGAGCATCGTCTGGGCGTCGGCGTAGAGCTTGCGCGCGGTCTCACCGCTGGCCGGGTTGTTGAGCAGGTCGGGGAACTTGCCCTTGAGCTCCCAGCCGGCGAAGAACGGCTGCCAGTCGATGTAGTCGCGCAGCTCCGAGACGGGGTAGTCACGGAAAACGCGGGTGAACTGGGTGGCTCGCGTGGCGGGCCCGCCCGGCGCCGCTGCGGAGACGTCGCGCGCCTGCTGGAGCAGCAGGTGGGGACGCAGCGGCTTGTATGCCGCCCAGTCCACCGGCGTTGCGTTGGCCCGGGCGGCGTCCAGCGAGATCAACGGCCGATCGCCAGCCTTGGCGGCGTGCCGAGTCCGGATCGCGTCGTAGTCGGCACGGACGTCGGCAAGCAGCCCGGGACGTTGCTCGTCGGAGAGCAGGGCGGCCGCAACGGGCACCGACCGCGACGCGTCCTTGACCCAGATGACCGGGCCGTCGTAGCGCGGCGACACCTTGACTGCGGTGTGTGCCTTGGACGTGGTGGCGCCCCCGATGAGCAGGGGCGTCGACAGGCCGAGGCGCTGCAGCTCCGCGGCGAAGCCCACCATCTCGTCCAGGCTCGGGGTAATCAGCCCAGACAGGCCGATGATGTCGGCCTGGTGTTCGCGGGCGGCGTCGATGATCCGTTGCGCGGGGACCATGACCCCGAGGTCGATGACCTCGTAGTTGTTGCACTGCAGGACGACCCCGACGATGTTCTTGCCGATGTCGTGCACGTCGCCCTTGACGGTCGCCATGACGATCGTGCCGTTGGTGCGGGAGGCCGCGTCGTCGGCGTCGCCGCCTGCTGCGACCCGCTCGGCCTCGATGAACGGCACGAGGTAGCCGACGGCCTTCTTCATCACCCGAGCCGACTTGACGACCTGGGGGAGGAACATCTTGCCCGCGCCGAAGAGGTCACCGACGACGTTCATGCCGTCCATGAGCGGTCCTTCGATGACCTCGATGGGCCGCCCGCCGTCGGTCTTGAGCTGGGCGCGCAGCTCCTCGGTGTCGGCCTCAATGTGGGCGTCCAGGCCCTTGACCAGCGAGTGGGTGATCCGTTCGCGGACCGGCAGCGAGCGCCACGCCTCGTCGGCCACGTCCGCCTGCTGTCCCGCGACGTTGAACCGTTCGGCGACCTCGAGGAGGCGTTCGGTGGCGTCGGGTCGACGGTTGAGGACGACGTCCTCGATCCGGTCGCGCAGGTCGGGGTCGATCTCGTCATAGACGACCAGGGCCCCGGCGTTGACGATCCCCAGGTCCATCCCCGCGCCGATCGCGTGATAGAGGAACACGGCGTGGATCGCCTCGCGGACCGGGTTGTTGCCGCGGAAGCTGAACGACACGTTGGAGACGCCGCCGGAGACGAGCGCGCCAGGCAGGTTCTCCTTGATCCACCGGGTCGCCTCGATGAAGTCGATCCCGTATGCCGCGTGCTCCTCGATGCCCGTGGCCACCGCGAAGATGTTGGGGTCGATGACGATGTCCTCGGGCGGGTAGCCGACCTCGTCAACGAGGATCCGATAGGCCTGCGCGCTGATCTCCCGGCGCCGGGCCAGGGTGTCGGCCTGGCCCTGCTCGTCGAAGGCCATGACGACGATGGCGGCGCCGTATTTCCGGCACAGCCGGGCATGCTCGATGAAGGCCTGGACGCCCTCCTTCATCGAGATCGAGTTGACGATGGGCTTGCCCTGGATGGTCTTGAGGCCGGCCTCGATGACTTCCCACTTGGACGAGTCGACCATCACCGGCACCCGGCAGATGTCCGGTTCGCTTGCCACGAGCTTGAGGAAGCGGTCCATCGCCGCGACCCCGTCGATCATCCCCTCGTCCAAGTTGACGTCGATGATCTGGGCGCCGGCCTCGACCTGCTGGCGGGCCACCGTGAGAGCGGCGGGGTAGTCCCCTGTCTGGATGAGCTTGCGGAAGCGCGCCGACCCGGTGATGTTGGTCCGCTCGCCGACATTGACGAACAGCGACTGCTCGTCAATGGTCAGCGGCTCCAACCCGGCCAACCGCGTGGCCGGTGGGAGCGTCGGGACCGGGCGGGGCGGCATCCCGGCGGCTGCGGCGACCAACTGCGCGACGTGCTCGGGCGTCGTGCCGCAGCAGCCGCCGATCACGTTGACCAGGCCTGATCGGGCGAACTCGCCGACGACGGCGGACATGGTCTCGGGGCTCTCGTCGTAGTCACCGAAGGCGTTGGGCAGGCCCGCGTTGGGGTAGCACGAGACGAAGGTGTCGGCGACGCGGGACAGCTCGGCGACGTAAGGGCGCATCTCGTCGGCGCCCAGCGCGCAGTTGAGGCCGATCGCCAGGGGGCGGGCGTGGCGGACCGAGTTCCAGAACGCTTCCGTGACCTGGCCGGAGAGGGTGCGCCCGGACGCGTCGGTGATGGTGCCGGAGATGACGACGGGCCAGCGGCGGTCGCGCTCCTCGAAGAGGGTCTCCAGGGCGAAGATCGCGGCCTTGGCGTTGAGCGTGTCGAAGATCGTCTCGATGAGCAGCAGGTCGGCGCCGCCGTCGACGAGGCCGCGGGCCTGCTCGTCATAGGCCGCCACGAGCTCGTCGAAGCTGACGTTGCGGGCCCCCGGGTCATTGACGTCCGGGGAGATCGAGGCGGTCTTGTTGGTGGGGCCGAGCGCACCGGCCACCCAGCGGCGGCGGTCCGGGGTGCGGGCCGTCGCGGCGTCGGCTTCGCTGCGGGCGAGGGCGGCGGCGGCGATGTTGAGCTCATAGGCGAGCTCGGACATGCCGTAGTCGGCCAGCGAGATCCGGTTGGCGTTGAAGGTGTTGGTCTCGACGATGTCGCTGCCTGCGTCGAGGTAGGCCCGGTGGGTGTCGGCAATGATCTGCGGCTGGGTGATCGTCAGCAGGTCGTTGTTGCCCTTGAGATCCTGACCCCAGTCGGCGAACCGCGCTCCGCGGTAGTCCGCTTCGCCCAGCTCGTGGCGCTGGATGAGCGTGCCCATCGCTCCGTCGAGGACGAGGATCCGCGTCTGCAGGGCGCGGGTCAGCTCGGCGGTCGCATCAGGGCGGGGCGAGGGGGTGAAGGTGGGCACGGGAACGCGGGTCACGAAGGTCCTCGGGGTGGCTGGGAACGCCCGTCCAGTATGCCGCGCCCCCACCTGCCGGGCCGGGTCCGCCCGCGGGCCGGACGGTGACGTAGGGTTCCGGGCATGAGTCCCAGCCCTGAACCCCAGTACGGCTGGTTGCTGGGCCGGGTGGGCGGCATACCGGTGTATGTGGGTCGCTCGTGGCCGGTCATTGCCCTCGTTGTGGTGCTGACCTTCGGGCCGCAACTGGCCGGGGCGCTTCCGGGAGCGACGGGGTATGCCGTCGCCGCGGCATACGCGCTGCTGCTGTTGGTGTCCGTGTTGGTGCACGAGGCGGGGCACGCCATCGCGGCGCGGGCGACGGGCAACCGGGTCGACCGGATCGTGGCCAACCTCTGGGGCGGGCATACGGTGTTCGGCACGGCTAATCGGCGCCCTGGGACTGCGGCACTCATTGCCGTAGCAGGACCGGCCGGGAACCTCCTGCTGGCCGGGGTGGGCTGGCTGCTGCTGCAGGCCGACGTGGCCGACATCCCGTCGCTGCTCGCCTGGGCGTTGGCCTTCTCCAACGTGTTCGTCGCGGGGTTCAACCTGCTGCCGGGCCTCCCGCTGGATGGGGGCTTCGTCGTGGAGTCTCTGGTCTGGAAGGTGACCGGGGATCGCTGGCTGGCCATGATCGTCGCCGGGTGGCTCGGGCGAATCGTGACCGTGGGTGCTGTGGTCTACTTCCTGGCTGAGCCGTTCCTGGCCGGTGAGCGGCCGTCGGTCGTGACCATGGTGTGGGTGGCGCTCATCGGGGCGTTCCTGTGGCAGGGCGCGACCCAGGCGATCCGGGGTGGGACAGCACGACGAGCGGTCGCGCGCGTCACGGTGGGTCAGGTCCTGCGGCCGGTCGCCGTCGTGCCGGGGCATGCCTCGGCTGCCGGGGCCTTGGAGGCTTTCGGGCGGGCAACGGGGGCCGAGCGGGCAGTGCTAGTGGACCCGCAGGGGTCACCCTTGGGCTTCCTGGACCTGTCCGGGCTGGCGGCCGTTCCCGTGGAGCAACTGGCGACAGTTCCGGCCACTGCCGTCCTCGTGCGGCCCCCGACCGGCTGGGTGGTGCTGGCCGAGCCTGGAGACGATGCATCGGCTGTGGTGATCGCCTTAGCCGGACATGTCGAAGGCGAAATCGTCAAGGATGTCGTGTTGGTGCGGGATGCCGCCGGTCGCCTGCAGGGAACCGTGTCGTTGGCGGACGTTGAAGCGGCCCTGGGGTAGTTCCGGCGTCAGTCTGCACCTCCTGGTCGGGGTCCCGCGTCGCTGAGTCGTTGACCACTCCCCGTGATCAGCGCCTCAGGACAGCGGCACCCGGTCTGGTGGTTGTCCACATCCCCCTCAACCGTCGTCCCACTGTCCACAGCCGCCGCGCGCGGGCTTCTCTCCTATGCCACCTCGCGGTGAAGTTGGTCGTGGCGGAAGGCCGCGAAGGATGTCGCACAGGGAAAGGCAGGTCACCATGACAACGGGCCGATCGGAGGAGTCCGTCGTCGCGGCAGAAGTCCCTGTCAACGAGGTCCGATTGGTCGGGAGAGTGGCGAAGGACCCCGAGGAACGTGACCTGCCCAGCGGCGACCGGGTCGTCACGCTGCGCCTCGTCGTCCCACGCTCCGCGCCGCGCCGATCGGTCAAGGCCCCGACTGTCGACGCGATCGACGTGGCCTGTTGGACGGGGGTCGCCCGGCGAGCGGCCCTGCGCCTCAAGGAGAACGACCACGCCATCGTCCAGGGAGCGCTGCGTCGGAGGTTCTTCCGGACTGGGGTGGCGGTCCAGAGCCGCTACGAGGTCGAGGCGACAATGGTCCGGAGGGTCACGCCGGCCCGGACCGGGGCAAGCACGCGACGGCCGGCGTCGTCCGGGGACTCCAGCGTCGCCACTGCGGGGGACTCCGGCGTCGCCACGGCGGAGAAGGGAACCATCGCCCTGGGACGGGCACCCTAGACTCACCCGCCATGACCGCAGAGCGCACACGTGGCACCCAGGCCCAGCGAGGGGCGTTCGTCGTGGGTGACCGCGTGCAGCTCACCGACGCCAAGGGTCGCCTGCATACGATCACTCTGGAAGCCGGGCGGGAATTTCACACCCACCAGGGCCGGTTGCCCCACGACGAGCTCATCGGGGCTCCCGAGGCCAGCGTGGTGGCCAACACCGCTGGCGTCGAATACCTCGCCCTGCGGCCGCTGCTGGCCGACTACGTGATGTCGATGCCTCGCGGGGCAGCGGTCATCTACCCGAAGGACGCCGGCCAGATCGTCGCGATGGGCGACATCCATCCGGGTGCCCGGGTGGTCGAGGCCGGGGTCGGGTCCGGGGCGCTGTCGATGTCGCTGTTGCGGGCGGTGGGCACTGAGGGGGAGCTCATCTCGTTCGAGCGGCGAGCCGACTTCGCCGGGATCGCCCAGGGGAACGTGCGAGCGTTCTTCGGACACGAGCATCCGGCGTGGCGGGTGGTGGTCGGCGATCTCGTCGAGGCGTTGCCCGCCGAGGTCGAGCCCGGCAGCGTCGACCGGGTGGTGCTGGACATGTTGGCTCCATGGGAGTGCATCGAGGTCGTCGCATCGGCGCTGCGGCCTGGCGGCGTGCTCATCTGCTACGTCGCCACGACCACTCAGCTGTCCCGGGTGGCCGAAGGGCTGCGCGAGCACACCGGCTGGACCGAGCCGTCGGCCTGGGAGTCTCTCGTGCGAGGGTGGCACCTGGAGGGGCTCGCCGTCCGTCCGGAGCACCGGATGCACGGCCACACCGGCTTTCTCATCTCGGCTCGGCGGCTGGCTGACGGGGTCGTCACGCCTCGTCGGACCCGGCGCCCCGCGAAGGGGGCGTACGGGGAGACGGGGGCAGACGGCATACCGGGTGACGACGGTGACCGCGGCGGCGCGGGTGGGTCCGGCGGGGGCGCGGAGCCAGCTTGGACCCCCGAAGCATTGGGCGAGCGCCCGATCAGTGACCGGAAGGTGAGACGGGCACACCGAACTGTGACCGGAACCTCCCCGGACAGCGGTCCCTCGGGAGTTAATGTCGATTAGCACCGCAGGGTGACGCATCGCCCGCCCGGCGGCGGCCCACTTAACGACAGGAGACGTCATGGCGCAGGAGCCCACCGTGGACCCCGCCCCGGACGACGACGTTGACACGTTCGACGCTGCGGGCAGCGCCGAGCAGATCGCAGCAGACCTGGCCACGGCCCAGGCGACGGCACAGGTCACGGCCGAGGTTGCTCAGCTCCAGGCCGAGGTCGCTGATCTGCGCCGTGGACGCACCGACCCGACCCGTGTCCGCGAGTTGGAGCACCGGATTGCCGCCCAGGCGAGCTCGATGGCGACCCTCTCGGCGCAGAACGAGCGCCTCGTGCGGACCCTCAAGGACGCCCGCAGCCAGATCGTCAACCTCAAGGCCGAAGTCGACCGACTCGCCCAGCCGCCGAACGCCTATGGCGTGGTGCTGGAGGCCGCCGCGGACGGGGTCGTCGACATCCTCACCTCGGGCCGCAAGATGCGCGTCGCCGTGGGCGCGTCGATCGAGGCGCAGGTGGTGCCGGGCCGCGAGGTGATGCTCAACGAGGCGCTCAACGTCGTCGCGGTCAAGGGCTACGAGAAGGTCGGCGAGGTCGTCCTGGTCAAGGAGGTCCTCGATGACGACCGTGTCCTGGTCGTCGCGCACGCCGACGAGGAACGGGTATGCCGCCGCGCCGAGACCCTGCGCGGCGAGCTCATCCGCGTCGGCGAAGCGCTGACCATCGACCCCCGTTCTGGCTTCGTCTTCGAACGGGTCCCCAAGGCCGAGGTCCAAGACCTCGTGCTGGAAGAGGTCCCGGATATTGCTTACGAGGACATCGGCGGGCTCGCCGGACAGATCGAGGCGATTCGAGACGCCGTCGAGTTGCCCTACCTGCACCCCGAGCTCTACCGCGAACACCACCTCAAAGCGCCGAAGGGCGTCCTGCTCTACGGACCGCCCGGCTGTGGCAAGACGCTCATCGCGAAGGCCGTCGCGGCGTCGCTGGCCCGCAAGGTCGCCGAGAAGACCGGCAAGAAGGTCGAGAAGAGCTACTTCCTCAACATCAAGGGCCCGGAGCTGCTCAATAAGTACGTCGGTGAGACCGAGCGGCACATCCGGTTGATCTTCCAGCGGGCCCGCGAAAAGGCCTCTGACGGAACGCCCGTGGTCGTCTTCTTCGACGAGATGGACTCGTTGTTCCGCACCCGCGGGTCGGGCGTGAGCTCCGACGTCGAGACGACGATCGTCCCGCAGCTGCTCTCGGAGATCGACGGCGTGGAGCGGCTGGAGAACGTCATCGTCATCGGCGCCTCGAACCGCGAAGACATGATCGACCCGGCGATCCTGCGACCGGGACGACTCGACGCCAAGATCAAGATCGAACGTCCCGACCGCGAGGCGGCGCGGGACATCTTCTCCAAGTACCTCACCGTCGAGCTGCCGCTGCACGACGACGACATCGCCGAGCACGGCGGCGACCGGGAGCGCTGCGTCGAAGCGATGATCCACACCGCCGTCGAGCGGATGTATGCCGAGAGCGACGAGAACCGCTTCTTGGAGGTCACCTACGCCGGGGGAGACAAGGAGGTCCTCTACTTCAAGGACTTCAACTCCGGCGCGATGATCCAGAACGTCGTCGACCGGGCCAAGAAGAATGCGATCAAGGAGTTCCTCGCGACCGGCCAGAAGGGTGTCCGGGTCGAGCACCTGCTCTCCTCGTGCGTGGACGAGTTCAAGGAGAACGAAGACCTCCCGAACACGACCAACCCCGACGACTGGGCGCGGATCTCGGGCAAGAAGGGGGAGCGGATCGTCTACATCCGCACCCTCATCAACACCAAGGACGGCACCGAGCCCGGCCGCTCGATCCACACCGTCGAGAACACCGGCCAGTACCTCTGACCGGCCCGCTCCCAGAACCAAGGTGGCTTTCATGACCGATGACTTCCAGGCCGCCGTTGCTGCGGTCGGCACGTTGACCAAGGACCCCGGCCCCCAGGTCAAGCTGGCGCTCTACGCGCTCTACAAGCAGGCCACCGAAGGCGACTGCCACGGCAAGCGACCGGGCTTCACCGACTTCGTCGGGCGCGCCAAGTACGACGCGTGGGCCGGCCTCGCGGGCACGTCAGCCGAGCAGGCGCAGGCTGACTACATCGCCAAGGTTGCCGACCTGCAGGCTGCCGAATAGCCACTCCGACACCGCGCCCCTCGACGGTTAGCCGCAGCTGTGTGCTCGACGGTGTGCGTCTGGCGGGGTAATCACGCCCCGAAGCGCACACCCTGACGCTCTCGCTCGGCCGATCAGCCCGCCGCGAACATCAACAACCACTGGCACCTCAAGCGCGTCGGCTGCGTCGATGGGTGCACGACGAGTTCGACCGTGCGCGTCAGCAGGTTCGTCGGCCACGCACGTCGTCACGCACCGTGGCCGCTACGACGGGCCAGCAGCCATCGGGAGCCGATCAGGAACACGGCCAACACCGTTGCGGCGACGAGGATGAAGGACAGGGCCGTCCCCTGGCCGGTCGCCGCGCGCAGCAGCATTCCCACGACGAGGGTGCACACCCACACCGGTATGCCGTTCCCGACCGTCAGCGGCCAGCGTCCCGAACGCCAACGCACCAGCGCCCACCCCGCGCCCAAACCGACGAGGAACGGCCACGCCGTCGCCAACGCGCCGACCAGGGCGTTGTCCTCGGCATGACTGGCCCGGCCCAACGCCGCGAACACGACGACGAGAGCCGCGTCGAGTAGGGGAGCCCACGGCATACCGAAAGCGCGGGTGGCAACCCGCCGAGCAGGTGACGGGGAAGGGCTCACAGCGTCGGCAACGTCGGGGCCTGCTCGCCGAACGGCAACCGGGGTTGCGGCGGCCCATGCGTCGGGTCGACCCCGTCGAAGAGCTTGGAGATCGACTTGCCCGCGTGGATCCGGGCGATCGCTTCGGCGAACAACTCGGCCACCGACCTCACCTGCAGCTCGGGCCAGCCCTGCGGCGGCGGCACCGTATCGGTGGTGACAACCTCAGTGATCATCGGATGCTCCCGCAGCCGCGCGACCGCGCGGCCAGTGAACAGGCCGTGAGTGCACGCCACCGACGCCTCGACACAGCCGAAGTCCTTGAGCCGGTCGAGCAGTTCGACGATCGACCCACCCGTAGCGATCTCGTCGTCCAGCACAATGGCCCGCCGCCCGGACACGTCACCGACGATCGAGTCGATGACGACCTTGTCGTCGGCCTTGCGCTGCTTGCTCCCGGCCGCGACCGGCAGGTTGAGCAACCGGGCGAACAGCGTCGCCGTCTTGGCGTTGCCCAGGTCGGGGGAGACGACGATGGCGTCTTTGAGGCTGCGCTGGCGGAAGTGATCGGCGAGCACCCCGATCGCGGTGAGGTGATCGACGGGGACCGAGAAGAAGCCATGCACCTGCGGCGCGTGCAACGCCATCGTCAAGACCCGGCTCACCCCCGCCGTGACGAGCAGGTCGGCCACCAAACGCCCACCGATGGAGATCCGGGAGGCGTCCTTCTTGTCGGACCTGGCATAGGCGTAGTGCGGCATGACCGCGGTGATCGAGGCGGCCGACGCTCCCCGGGCGGCGTCGATCATGAGGAGCAACTCCATGAGGTGCTCCTGGGTCGGCGGGACCAACGGCTGGATGATGTAGACGTCGCGTTGGCGGCAGTTAGCCAGCAACTGAGCCTGCAGGCAGTCGTTGGAGAACCGGCTGATGTCGACCCCGGACAACTTCACGCCCAGCCGGTCGCAAATCCGTCGAGCGAATTCGGGGTGTGCGTTCCCCGAGAAGACCACGACGTCAGACACGTGCACCCTCCCACTGGGCGAACCTGGCACTCACACCCTAGACCGTATGCCGGTCGACGGCGCAGCGAGGACGGTCATGCCTCATCAGACATCACCCGGGGCGAGGTGGCGGCGCAGTTCGGTGACCAACTCCTGCTGGGCTTGTCGGCCGATGACTGTCGCCCCGGGGATGCTCGCAAACCCGTGCACGGTTTCGAGGTAATTCGTCACCCGGACCGGCACGCCCGCCTTCTCCAGACGGGCGGCATACGCGAGGCCCTCGTCGCGGATCGGGTCGATGTCGGCGGTCTGCACGAGGGCCGGCGGCAGGCCGGTGAGGTCTTCCCGCCAGTAGGGCGAGATCGCCGGATCGCGCAAGTCCATCGGGTCGGGGCCGACGTAGTGGGCGATGAAGGCATCCATCTTGGCCTCGGTGAGCATCGGCGCGTTCGCATGCTGCCGGACCGAGGGGAATGACTTGGAGAGATCGGTCGCGGGGTAGATCAGCGCCTGGTGAGCGATCGCCGGCCCCCCGTCGTCGTATGCCGCGTGGCACACCAACGCCGCGAGGTTGCCGCCCGCCGAGTCGCCGCACACCGCCATGCGGGCCGGATCGCCGCCGAAGTCACGGGCCGCCGTGGCAGCCCACCGGGTCGCGTCGACCGAGTCGTGCACCGCCTGGGGTGCGTGGTGTTCCGGGCCCATCCGATAGTCGACGCTGATGACGACAGCACCCACGCGCGCGCTGATGAGCCCGCACAGTGGGTCGTATTGCCGCGTGCTCCCGAGCACCCAGCCACCGCCATGGAAGAACATCACCACCGGGTGCGGTCCGGCCCCGAGGGGCCGATAGATCCGGGCCTGGCGCTGGGATCCGTCACGCACCGGGAACCATGCCTCAGAGACCCGGATGCCGGGCGGCATACCCCCGGTGACCCAGGTGAAGGGGCGCTTGAGTGGGGGGACGCGGGTGCGGGCCGCGACGATCCCCGCGGCGTCCAACTCAGTGACTTTCGGGTAGGGCCCGTGGTCGAGGGCGAAGGTGAGCAGGCGGGTCCGCAGCGGCATCCGGGGCATAGGCCCAGTGTCTCAAGCCTTGGCGGCGCCCACATCCCCCACGGGGACGATCTGGGTCAACCGGGTCGGGTTGAGGTGGCGTCGCAACTCGCTGAGCAGCTCGTAGCGGGCCTGCTCGCCGATCGTCGTCGCGCCCGGGAAGCTCATGAACCCGTGCACAGTCCTCAGGTAGTTCGTCGCGCGGACAGGCACGCCCGCGTCGGACAGTCGCTCGGCATAGGCCAGGCCCTCGTCGCGCAGGGGGTCGAGGTCGGCGGTCTGGACGAGCGCGGGCGGCATACCGCGAAGATCCTTGCGCCAGTAGGCGGAGACGATCGGGTCGGTCGGGTCCACGACGTCGGCGAGATAGTGCTCGGTGAACACCCGGATCTTCTCGGCGCTCAGCACGGGCGCCGCCCCGTGCTCGGCCGCCGAGGGGAAGGACTGGGTCGCGTCGGTGCACGGGTAGAGCAACGCCTGGTGCGCGATCGCCGGCCCGCCCTCGTCGTATGCCGCGTGGCACACCAGCGCGGCCAGCCCACCTCCAGCGCTGTCGCCGCAGACGGCGATGCGGGACGGGTCTCCCCGGAAGGACTCGGCGTTGGCGTGGGCCCAGCGCAGCCCATCGACACTGTCGTGCAACGCAGTGGGAGCGCGGAACTCGGGCGCCTGGCGGTAGTCGACCGAGACCACGACCGCCGGGATGCTCTTGGCCAGGAACGAGCACAGCGGGTCATACATGCGCGTGTTGCCCAGGACGTAGCCGCCGCCGTGGAAGAACAGGACGATGGGCAGCGGGCCCCGGGCGTGGATGGGGGAGTAGATCCGCACCGGTCGCTCTGCGCCATCGCGGGTGGGGAACGTCGCCTCGCGGATGCTCACTCGACCGGACACGCCGCCGGTCACCCAGGTGTGCGGCCACCGGGCCGGAGCAGCCCACTGTCGGGCGTTGCGGATCTGCTCCTCGTCAAGATCGAGGATCGAGGACCGGCCGAAGCGCTCCAAGGCCACAGCGAAGACCGCCGTGCGCAGCGGCATACGGGGCCGTGGAACGCGACCCAGACGGGCGGTGGGACGAGGCACCTTCCCATTGTGGCCCGACCGACGGGGGGATTAGGGGTGGATTTCTGTCGGTTTCCACCGCTGGCCCCCTGACCGGCCCCGGCAGGTCAGGTCCCGGCACGTCTGGTCCCGGCACGTCTGGTCCGGGCAGGTCAGGTCCCCCGACATAGGGTGGGGGCATGGGCGTGCGGCGGGTCATGGGGGTCGAGACGGAGTACGGCATCGCCGCGCCGGGTGACCCGAGCGCCAACCCGATGTGGCTCTCCGGACAGGTGGTCACGGCATACGCACGAGCGAGAGGTCTGCTCACGGGTCGGGGGGCGTGGGACTACGCGGACGAGGCCCCGCTGCGGGACGCCCGCGGCTGGGAGTTGGGCCGGGCCTGCGCTGACCCAAGCCAACTGACCGACGTCGAGGACCCGACGATGGCCAACGTCGTGCTCACCAACGGAGCCCGGTTCTACGTCGACCATGCCCACCCCGAATACTCGGGCCCCGAGGTGACGACCCCGCGCGCGGTCGTTACGTGGGACCGCGCCGGCGACCTGGTTATGCAGGAGGCGGCCCGGCTGCTCAACCCCGACCCAGCTCGCCCGACGGTGGCCCTCTACAAGAACAACACCGACGGCAAGGGCGCGTCCTACGGCACGCACGAGAACTACCTCATGCGCCGGGAGACCCCGTTCCAGGACATCGTCCGAGGGCTCACGCCGTTCTTCGTCGCCCGGCAGGTCTTCGCGGGAGCCGGTCGGGTCGGCATCGGACAGGACTCGCGGACAGCCGGATTCCAACTGACCCAACGGGCCGACTTCTTCGAGACCGAGGTGGGGCTTGAGACCACCCTCAAACGGCCGATCATCAACACCCGCGACGAGCCACACTCGGCAGCCGACCTCTATCGGCGCCTGCACGTCATCATCGGCGACGCCAACCAGTGCGACGTCGCCAACCTCCTCAAGGTCGGCACGACCAGCCTGGTGCTCTCCCTCATCGAGGACCGGGCGCTGCCCGGGGACCTCACGGTGCTCAACCCGGTCTCAACGCTGCATGCGGTGTCCCACGACCCCACCCTGCGCACCCTCATCACCCTGCGCGACGGCCGCAAACTCACCGCGCTGGAGCTGTTGTGGATCTACCACGATGCGTGCGCGGCATACCTGGCCGATCGGGAGGGGGATCCCACCGGGGCCGAAGAGGACACTCAAGAGGTGATGACCCGGTGGGCCGACGTCCTCACCCGCCTCGGGACCGACCCGATGAGCTGCGCCCGTGAGCTGGACTGGGTGGCCAAACTCCGTCTCCTGCAGGCCTATCGCGACCGAGACGGCCTCGCGTGGACCGAGCCGCGGCTGGCCGCCCTGGACATCCAGTGGAGCGACATCCGCCCCGCCAAGAGCGTCTTCGCCAAGCTGCGCGCCGCGGGCCAGGTCACCGACCTAGTCGCGGCCGCGGAGGCCGCCGCGGCCGTCACTACCCCTCCCGAGGACACTCGGGCCTGGTTCCGCGGCCAGTGCCTGAGCCGGTATGCCGCGCACGTCGTCTCCGCCTCGTGGGACTCGGTGATCTTCGAGGTGCCGGGTCAGACCTCACTGCAGCGCATCCCGATGCTGGAGCCGTTGCGCGGCACCCGGGAGCAGGTCCAAGACGTCTTTGACCGGAGTCCGGACGTCACCACGCTCCTGCGTGAACTCATCCGCTCCGGCGACTAGGTTGGGCAGTGTCGGTCCGCGGGGCCGACCCGCAGACCCGAGCAGGTGGAGGACCCATGGCCAGCCAGGAGCAGAGCCGTCCGCAGCGGCGCGAGGGCGACCCGGACGCCGCGCCTCCGGACGCGCCGGTCGGTGGCGCCCAGACCCAGGTGTCGAACGCCGACATCGACAGCGTCCTGGACGAGATCGACGAGGTGCTCGAGGTCAACGCTGAGGAGTTCGTCCGCAGCTTCGTCCAGAAGGGCGGCCAGTGAACCGCACCACCCCGGCGGGAGACGCCCGGGCTGGGAGTCTCCCGACGGCATACCTGCGCCCGGGGAGTGCGTCGTTCACGGAGTTCGTCGCGGGCGTAGCGCCCGAGTTGCTGCCCGGGCGGCGGCCGCTGCCCGCCGGGATGTCGCTGGAGGCACCGCACGGGACGACCATCGTGGCGGCCGAGTTCGCCGGCGGGGTCGTCGTCGCTGGTGACCGGCGCGCGACCATGGGCAACCTCATCGCGAACCGCGACATGGAGAAGGTGTATGCCGCGGACGAATACTCCGTCGTCGGTATCGCCGGGACCGCGGGCATCGCCGTCGAGCTGGTGAAGCTCTATCAGGTGGAGTTGGAGCATTACGAGAAGATCGAGGGCACGATCATGTCCCTCGAGGGGAAGGCCAACCGGCTCGCGTCGATGATTCGGGGCAACCTCGGGTTGGCCATGCAGGGGCTGACCGTCGTGCCGATGTTTGCGGGGTTCGACCTCGACGAGGGGCGCGGGCGGATCTTCTCCTACGACGTCACCGGCGGCTGCTATCCCGAGCGTGACCATCACAGCATCGGGTCCGGGTCGTTGTTTGCGCGCGGGTCGCTCAAGAAGCTGTGGCGCCCGGGGCTGGGGGAGGCCGAGGTGGTCCGCGCGTGTTTGGAGGCGCTCTACGACGCGGCTGACGACGACTCGGCGACAGGTGGGCCGGACGTGGGTCGGCGGATCTGGCCGACCTTGGCCGTCCTCGACCAGGGCGGGGTTCGGTTCCTGCCCGACGACGACCTGGCGGGGATCGTGGAAGCGATCGTGGCCCACCGGCGCGGTAACCCAGGAGGCGCGCGATGAGCGCCGACCAGAGGGCAGGAGGCGCGCGATGAGCGCCGACCAGAGGGCAGGAGGCGCGCGATGAGCGCCGACCAGAGGGCAGGAGGCGCGCGATGAGCATGCCGTTCTATGTGTCGCCTGAGCAGCTGATGAAGGACAAGGCTGACTACGCCCGCAAGGGGATCGCCCGCGGCCGGTCGGTGATCGTTCTGCAGTACGACCGAGGCATCGCGTTCGTCGCGGAAAACCCGCAGAGCCTGCGCAAGATCTCCGAGATCTACGACCGGATCGCGTTTGCGGCGGTCGGGATGTACTACGAGTTCGAGAATCTGCGGGTCGCCGGGATTCGGTATGCCGATCTGCGGGGCTACTCCTACGACCGCTCCGACGTGTCAGCGCGAGGCCTGGCCAACGCCTACGCCCAGACCCTGGGGACGGTGTTCACCCAGGAGCCCAAGCCCTACGAGATCGAGCTGTGTGTTGCGGAGGTCGGCCTGACCCCCGAACGCGACCAGATCTATCGACTCACCTATGACGGGTCGGTCGCCGACCAGCACGGGTTCGTCGTCATGGGCGGTGCCAGCGGGGCCGCGGAGGAGCGCCTCAAGGCTGGCTGGCGCGAGGGTATGCCGCTCGCGGACGCCCTCATTGTGGCCGTCGCCGCGCTCGCGGCCGACCCGGCTGGCGGCGAGCCTCGGACGCTTGCACCAGACCAGCTTGAGGTCGCGGTGCTGGACCGGAACCGGCCCCGGCGCACCTTCCGCCGGATCGTCGGCCCGTTGCTGGCTGACCTGCTCAATGCCGACAGCCCTACCGCCCACGCTCCAGAGGTCGACGAGGGCATCCCCGGCCATCACGACACCCTCTCGGGTGAGGCCCCACCCACCTGACAGGCTCACACCCTGATCGGCCCGGACCTCGGGTCCGGGCCGATCAGGGTGACGGCATGGTCAGCGGCGGCGTGCGCCTTTGCCCTCAGCCTGCTCCAACAGCTCTTCAGCCAGGTCGGGGACATCCGGGATGTTCTCGACCTCGTCGTTGTTCGTCGAGCGTTCGATGGCCTCACCCGTTTCCGGGCTTTCAGCCTGTGCATCTGCGCCCGGAGCGGCGGCGTCGTCGGCACCCGGCGCCTGCACCGCTGGTGCTTCCGCGGCCGCGAACGGGGTTAACATCGAACCACCTGCTCCACCGAGGGTCGCGAGCATCTGGCGGACGTTGGTCAGCTGGGCCGTGATCGAGTCGCGCCGTGCTGTGGCGGCCGCCAACTCGCGGTCGGAGTCGCGCTTGATCCGCTCGGCCTGGTCGCGGGCGGAGGCGACGAGCGAGGCCGCCTCGGAGCGGGCCTTCTCCAGCATGTTGGCGACCTCAGCCTGGGCCGACTGGTGGGCTCGGTCGGATTCGGAGGCGAGCGCAGCCGCCCGGTCCTGGACAGCCACGAGCGACGACTCGTGCTGGGACATGGCCGCCGCGAACTCGGCTGCGGCCTTGTCGCGGCGGGCGGCGAGGGTCGTCTCGAACTCGGCGGCAGACTCGGCGGCCTTGGCGCGCTGGTGCTCATAGACCGCCTCGGCCTCCTCCCGGCGCGCGGAGGACTCCCGGTCGGCGTGGTCGAGGATCTCGTCCGCCTTGCGTTTGGCGTCTTCCAGGGTGCGGGCAGCCTCGGCGTCCGCGCGGGTCCGCACGTCCTCGGCATACCGATCGGCATCGGCCCGCACGGACGCGGCGGCGGCTTCGGCGGAGGCTCGCACCTCGGTCGCCTCGGTGGCGGCCGTGGCGCGCAGGTGGGCTGCTTCCTCGTCGGCGAGGGTGAGGATCTGACCGACCCGGTCACCGAGCCCGGCGAAACTGGGCGCCGCAGCGGTCTTGGTGGCTTCCCGCAGTTTGACCAGCTGGGCCTCCTTGGCCTCCAACTGGGCCCGCAGGTCGCCGTGACCCGCCTCAAGCTTGCTGGCGTTGACGCTGTAGGTCGCCGCTTCCTGCCGAGCCGCCTCTGCGGCGGCGGTCAGTTCGGCCACGACCTGGTCGACCTGTGCGGGGTCGTAGCCACGAAGAACGGCGCGGAATTGCGTGTGGTCGGTCATCAAGATCCCATCGAATGCGGTGCGTGGTCGGTCAGGGGAGAGGTTCGATCAGCGTGAGATCGTCGGCCGGATGGTCGACGGCTGCGTGGGAGAGGGGGCGCGGCGTCGGTGTCGTCGCGGCGGGCATCGACGCGTATGCCGCGTGCTCACCGTCCTGAGGTGAGCCGGGGGACGCCCCGTTGCGCGCCCCGCCCAACCGCTCCGGGACCGCCAGCGCCTCGATGACATTGGACAGATGCCCCAACTGGGTGTTGATGTCGTCGCGGCGGGCAGCCAGGGTGTGCACCTCGGCCCGGGCTGCCTCGACAGCCTCGCGAGCCTGCGCCCGCAGCTGATCGGCCTCGTCCCGCGCCTCAGCCAGCGTCCGCACCAGTTCCTCACGAGCTGCCCGACGATCGGCATGCGCCTCGCGGTGCAGTCTTTCGACCTCAGCTGCCGTGCGCTCCCGGATGAGCCGGGCCCCGTGTTCGGCCTCGGCGAGGCGATGCTCCGCGCGGTCCACCGTTGCTTGGGCCTGCGCCTGCGCCTCAGCGAGCAACCGCGCGCTCTCGGACGTCGCGTCCGCAGCTGTCCGTTTGGCGTCAGCGGCGGCCGCCTCAAGGATGGCTTCGGCTTGGGCGCGGGTGCGGGAGGACTCCGCCGCTGCAAGGTCGAGCCGCTGCCGAGAGGTATGCGAGACCCTGGCCAACACCCCCTGGAGCTGTTGACGACGACGGCGAGAGTGGTCGGCCAGCGTCCTGGCCGTCACGACGCGGGTGCGCTCGGCCTCAGCGTTGGCGCCGTCGATGATCTCGCGCATCGTGCGTTCGGCCCAGTCGAGGTGGGCCTTGGCGGCGCTGAGCATCTCGTCGGCCTCGGCGCGAGCCTGGGCGACGCGCGCTTGCACGTCGGCTGTGGCCTCGCGGCGTAGCTGTGCTGTCTCGGCCACAGTGCGAGCGCGCAGTGCCTCAGCGGCGGCCGCCATGAGGTCGGACTCCTCACGTGCCGTGTTGCGCAGGCGATCGGCTTCAGCGGTGGCAGCCGTCACCAGTGCTGAGGCACTGGTCGATGCCATGGCCAGCCTCGTCGACTCCTCGCTGGCGATGGCCGCAGCGCGCTCATCCAAGGTCAGCGACCGAGCCGACTCGTGGGCCACGAATCGGGCCATGGCGCTGTCATAGTCGGCCTGCGCGGCCGCCCGGAGCTCGGCAGCACTGGCCTGGGCTGCGCGTCTGAGCTCGGCGGCGTCCTTGCGGGCTTCGTCAAGCTCGATCTCACTGCTGCGCGCTGCTGCATCGGCGACCAACGAGGCCTGCGCCGCTGCATCGCTGAGCAGCGACGTTGCGTCCTCGTGGGCGGCCGCGAGCAACGCGGCAGCGTGGTCACGATCGGAGGTGGCGGCCACGTGGAGGGCGCTGGCCTCCCGGTGTAGCCGCTCGGCTTCGGTCGTCAGGTCGCGGGCCCGAATCTGGGCAGCCGTCAGCACCTCGTCGGCCTGCGCCGTGACGGTGTCGACGTGGCCTTGCGCGCGGGCGAGGATCTCCAACGCATGCTTGGTCACGTCTCCGACATCGCCCCCGGCGGAGACCGACGGGGTGGCGGCTGCCAGACCGTCGGACATGGGGGACATGATCTCAGATTCCGGCGGATGGTCCAGACCCTGCACCGAGGCCAGCTGTGGCGACGCGGTCGAGGGCGAGCCGATCCGGGGGCGGGCGGCATACGGGCCCGTAGGGTGAGGGGATGCAGCGGCGCATTTTCGGGATCGAAACCGAGTTCGGGGTGACGTGCACCCACCAGGGGCAGCGGCGTCTCACACCCGACGAGGTGTCGCGCTACCTCTTCCGTCGTGTCGTCGCGTGGGGGCGCAGCAGCAACGTCTTCCTCACCAACGGGGCGCGGCTCTACCTCGACGTCGGCAGCCACCCCGAATTCGCCACTGCGGAGTGCGACTCAATCCGTGAGGTTGTCATCCACGACAAGGCGGGGGAGCGGATCCTTGAGGGCTTGGCCGAGGAGGCGCAACAACGGCTGGCCGACGAAGGCATCGTCGGCGACATCTATGTCTTCAAGAACAACACCGACTCGGCCGGCAACTCCTATGGGTGCCACGAGAACTACCTCATCGGGCGCACCGGCGAGTTCGGGCACGTCTCGGACATGCTCATTCCCTTCCTCATCAGTCGCCAACTGATCTGTGGCGCAGGCAAACTCACCACCGGCCACAAGCGAGCGACCTACTGCGTCAGCCAGCGGGCCGACCACATCTGGGAGGGCGTCTCCTCAGCGACAACCCGCAGCCGCCCGATCATCAACACTCGCGACGAGCCGCACGCCGACGCCGAGAAGTTCCGCCGCCTGCATGTCATCGTCGGTGACTCGAACATGTCCGAGACGACGACCCTGCTCAAGGTGGGTTCGGCCGACCTCGTCCTGCGGATGGCCGAGGCTGGCGTGGTGATGCGCGACCTCGCTCTGGAGAACCCGATCCGAGCGATCCGCGAGATGAGCCACGACATGACCGGCCGCCGCACGGTGCGCCTTGCCGACGGCCGAAGCATGTCGGCGCTGGAGATGCAGACCGAATACCTCACCCGAGTGAGGACCTTCGCCGAGCGCGAGGGGATGACCGAGGGCACCCACGGCCGGGTTCTCGAATTGTGGGAGCGCACCCTGCGGGCCATCGAGTCCGACAACCTTGCTCTTGTCGAGCGCGAGATCGACTGGGTCATCAAGTGGCGGATGATCCAGCGCTATGCCGCCAAACACCACCTCGCCTTGGATGACCCCCGGTTGGCCCAGCTTGATCTGGCCTACCACGACGTCAACCGGCGCCGGGGTCTGTTCTACCTCCTGCAGCGCCGCGGCCTCGTGACCCAGGAGGCCTCCGACCTGCAGGTGTTCCGGGCTAAGACCGTGCCGCCGCAGACGACTCGCGCGAGGTTGCGCGGCGAGTTCGTCAAGGCGGCCCAAGCCAAGCGCCGCGACTTCAGCGTCGACTGGGTGCACCTCAAGCTCAACGACCAGGCCCAACGGACCGTCCTATGCAAGGACCCGTTCGCCAGCGTCGACGAGCGGGTCGCCCGGCTCATCGAGGCGATGTAACCGCGCGGCACTCGCGGCTCACCGGTTGGCGCCACAGCGGTCCCGACTAGAGTGGCAGGGTTTCCCCGCCTCTCGCGACCCGAGGACCCCACGTGCCGACTGTGTATGCCGCCCGCCCCCGCCGTGCGTCTGCCCGCCACTCCCTGACCGCCCGCGCCGTCGTGGGGGGCGTTGCGATCGCCGTCGTGGCCGGGCTCAGTGGCTGTGGCAGCACCGCTGCGCCGTCGACGAGCACCCCGAGCAGCGTCGCGGCCTCGACGTCGACCTCCTCCGCCGCACCCGCCTCGACAGCGGCGACCGGGCCATTGGGTTCTGCGCCTGACCTCGCCGTCCTCGCCGGTGTGACCGTCTCCGGCGGCGGACCGAGCCAGGCTCCGAACGTCACGTGGACGGCCTCCCCTCTGACCGTCACGTCGACAACGAGGACGATCCTCAAGGCCGGATCGGGCCCGGTCAGCACCCTCGGGAGCGTCGTCACAGCGAACCTGGCCCTGTTCAAGGGCTCCGACGGATCACGTCTGGACTCGACGTTCGAGTCAGGGAGCCCTCAGCCGTTGGAACTCGATCCCACCAAGACCGTCCCGGGGTTCGTCGCCGGGTTGCTGGGGCTCTCTCCCGGGACCCGCGCGCTCATCGTGATCCCGCCGAAAGACGCGTATGGCACAGCCGGTCGCCCTGAGATTGGGATCTCACCCACCGAGAACCTCGTGCTCCTCGCGGACATCGTCAGCGTGACCACCCCGCTGAAACACGCCGAGGGCACCGAGGTCGCGCCGGTCGCCGGCCTTCCGACGGTCACCTTCGACCCCAAGACCGGGCCGACCATCACGGTCCCCACGGCGCTCGCGGCCCCGACGACGATGGTGAGCCAACTGCTCATCGACGGAACGGGTGCGACCATCAAGGCGGGAGACCTCGTCCGCGTCCACTACACGGGTGTCCTGTGGAAAGACGGCAGCGTCTTCGACTCCTCCTGGACCAGGGGCACGGCGTTCTCGTTCCAGGTGGGCACCGGGAGCGTCATCAAGGCCTGGGACGCGGGCTTCATCGGTAAGAAGGCCGGGTCTCGGGTGCTCCTGGTGGTGCCACCCGCCGACGGCTACGGCGCCGCAGGCTCGCCGCCGAAGATCAGCGGAACCGACACGCTGGTCTTTGTCGTCGACATCCTGGCCGTGTCCTGACCCGGTGACCACCCGGCATACATCAGCCCCCTGCAGCAGCGAAGGAGAAGCCGCGATGCCACTCGATCCCGAACGCACCAAGCCCGAACTCGACTACCCCGGCGATGCGCCGCCGACCGACCTGGTCATCGAGGACCTCATCGAGGGCGACGGCCCGGCCGTCGAGGCGGGCCAGACCGTCACCACCCACTACGTGGGCTGGGCCTTCTCTACCGGCGAGGAGTTCGACGCCTCGTGGAACCGCGGCGACCCACTGTCGTTCCGAGCCGGGATCGGTCAGGTCATCCGCGGCTGGGACCAGGGCCTGCTCGGCATGAAGGTCGGCGGACGCCGCAAGCTCACCATCCCCTCGCATCTGGCCTACGGCGAGCGCGGGGCCGGCGGTGTGATCAAGCCGGGGGAGACCCTCATCTTCGTCGTCGACCTCGTCGCCGTCCGCTGACTCTCGGGCACCTCGGGGGTCTTGGGGATCTTGGCGATCTCGGCGTGATGTCCGCATCCCCGACGCTTGCCTCCCGCTGGGGTACCGTCGTCGGGTGAGCGTCCAGCCGACCACGGCAGCCAAGACCGAGCGCCTGCTCAACCTGGTCATCGCGCTGCTGTCGACCCGGCGCCCGCTCACCAAAGCACAGCTTCGGGCTGCCGTCCCGCATTATCAGCAGACGGCATCGGACGAGGCTTTCGACCGGATGTTCGAGCGCGACAAGGACGAACTGCGCGACCTGGGCATCCCCTTGGCGACCCAGCTCGTCGCGGCGGCATACGACGACGAGCTCGGCTATCGGATCGACCGGCGAGAATACGCGCTGCCGGAGATCGGGTTCGAGCCCGATGAGGTGGCCGCCCTCGCCCTGGCCGGGCGGGCGTGGAACCAGGCCAGCCTCGCCTCCTCCGCCGCCGCGGCGCTCACCAAACTTGCGTCCGCCGGGGTCGAGCTCGATGAGCGCTCGGTCGTGGGCATCGAGCCTCGGGTCCGGACCACCGAGGCCGCGTTCGCCCCCGTCCACGCCGCCGTCAAAGAACGCCGTGAACTGACCTTCAGCTATCGCAAGGCCGACGGAACGACCTCGACCCGGCGGCTGCAGCCCTGGGGAATGACCCAGTGGCGCGGCCGCTGGTATGTCACGGGCCTGGATGTCGAGCGCCAGGCCGAGCGGGTGTTCCGCCTGGGCCGGATCGAGGGGAAGGTCACCCTCGTGGGCAAACCCGCGGCATACGCGATCCCGGACGGGCATGTCCCCCGCGTGCTTGTTGCCGCCACTGAGCCCGCGCAGGCCGACCAACCGCCAGCATTGCTGCGCATCCGTCGCGGTGCTGGCAACACGCTGCGCCGCCGGGCCCGCAGCGTCGATGACCTCGACGAGAGCTGGTCGCTGGTCGAGATCGACTTCAAGGACTCCCAGGGCTTGGCCCAAGAGGTGGCCGGTTTCGGGCCGGACGTCATCGTCGAGACCCCCATTGCCCTGCGCGACGCGGTCGTGCGTTTGCTCGCGGCGGCACGCGACCGGCATACCTCGCCCACCGCCGAGACAACCACCCCGGGAGGTATGCCGTGACCGCCCACCGCGCGCCACGCCCGGCCCCGGAGAGCGCCACCGCGCGGCTGTCCCGGCTGCTCACCATGGTCCCGTGGCTCTTGGCCCGCCAAGGTGTCGACATCGACGTGGCCGCAGCCCAGTTCGGCGTGACCCGCGAGCAGCTCGAGTCCGACCTGGAACTGCTGTTCGTGTGCGGCACGCCCGGCCACCTGCCCGACGATCTCATCGAGGCCGACTGGGAGGACGGGCACGTCTACATCGGCAACGCCGACGCCATCTCCCGGCCGCTGCGGTTCACCGTCGACGAAGCCCTCACCCTCATGGTGGGGTTGCGCGCGTTGGCAGCGACGCCTGGCGTCATCGGGGCATCGGGGGCCACGGGTGGCGAGGCGATCCTGCGCGCTCTGGCCAAGCTCGAGGAGGCCACCGGTGAAGCGGCCGGCGTGGCCGCCCGGGTGCGGGTCACCCTCGACGACGGGGCTGCCGAGACGATCCTGGCCGACGCATCCCGGGCCGTGCAGGACCGTCGTCGGGTGCGCCTGCGTTACCAGTCATTCGGCCGCGACGAAGTGACCGAACGAGACGTCGACCCGATGCGGGTCACCAGCCTCGACGCCCACTGGTACCTCGAAGGGTGGTGCCACCGGGCCGAGGACACCCGGCTGTTCCGCCTGGATCGGGTGCAGTCCCTTGACGTGCTGGAGGTCGACGGGACGCCACCCGATGTCGCTCAACTCCGGGATCTGGCAGGCCAGACCTACCAGCCCTCGCCCGACGACGTGCTCGTCGAGCTGGTGACCGAACCGGGCGCGGCCTGGGTCGCCGACTATTACCCGGTCGAGTCGGTCGTCGATCTCGGTGAGGGGCGCCGACAGATCCGGTTGCGCGCGGCAGACACGACCTGGTTGCGTCGCCTCGCCTGGCGTCACGGCGGTCAGGTGCACATCCTCACCCCCGCCTCCCTGGCGGCAGAGGTCGCGCTCGGGGCGGACGCGGCGCTCGCGGCATACCCGCCGGACGTCGTGCGCGGGCTGGGAGGGGACGGTATGCCGCCCACCCCCGTGGCGACCCCCATGGCGGCCCCCGTGCCCACTCCGGATGGAGCAGGGTGATGCGCGGGTTGGTGTGGACCCTCGTGTGGCTGGCCATCCTCGCCGGGTCTGGGTGGTACCTCTGGCGCCGACTGCGGTGGTTGTGGGGTCGATCCGAGTTGCTGGGGGAGACCCTGGCCGAGGCAGAGGCCCTGGTGTCGTCGGCCACTGACCACCCGGAACCTGCGATTGGCGACGCGCCGCCGACTGACGCAGCCCCCGAGCTGGCGATCTTTCGCAACCCGGCCGAGGTGGCCGTGGAACGCGAGCGCCTGCGCGAGACGTTGCGGGAAGAACGGGCTGCGCGACGCCGAGCGGCACTCCCTGCCTGGGCGCGCCCTCTAGACTCAACAGACGCCAGCGAACGAAAGGCCTGACCAGCATGTTCCTCAGGGAGCCCAGCCACTGGGCGATCGTCATCCTCGTGCTCGTCCTGCTCTTCGGCTGGAAGCGGCTGCCCGACATGGCTCGCAGCGTTGGCCGGTCGATGCGGATCTTCAAGTCCGAGGTCAACGAGATGAAGAACGACGGCAAGGACAGCCGCCCGAGCCCGGCCGCCGACGACGTCGTGGCGGGGGACGTGGTGCCGCCCCGGACGACCGACGACCGCTCCGCGGGCTGACCACGCGGCTGCGCGGGCCCCAGGGGTATGCCGCCCCCGAAGACCCGCCGTCTGCTCTGACCGCTGTCAGGAGCCTTACCGACCATGGCGCGCCTCCGATTCCGCCGCAACCGTGATCCCGAAGGACGGATGTCCCTCGGCGATCATCTGCGCGAGCTGCGCAACCGGACCCTCATCAGTGCCCTGGCCATCCTGGTCGGCTCGATCTATGGCTGGCTCAACTGGGAACCCTTGTTCAACCGACTCATCGAGCCCGTCCTGACGGTCGCCAAGGCCAAGACCCAGGGCCAAGGGATCACCGCGGTCACCTTCGTCGGGCTGACCGACTCGTTCTCGACGCTCATCACGGTGGGGTTGTTCGTCGGCGTCGTCGTCGCCTCTCCGGTCTGGCTCTGGCAGATTTGGGCGTTCATCGTCCCGGGGCTCACGCGGCGCGAGAAGGGCCTGGCCCTGGCGTTCATCGGTGCCGCCGTGCCGCTCTTCCTGGCCGGGTGCCTGCTGGCGTTCTGGGTCCTGCCGCGAGCAGTCAGCGCCCTGTTGAGTTTCACCCCAAGCGCGGGGTCCAACATCCTGGACGTCTCGCCCTACCTGAGCTTCGTCCTCAAGTTCATCCTCGTCTTCGGGTTGGGCTTCCTGCTCCCGGTCTTCCTCGTCGGGCTCAACGTCGCTCACATCCTCAGCGGGCGGCTCATGCTGCGGGCCTGGCGCGGCGCCGTCTTCTTGTGCTTCCTCTTCACCGCGATGATGACGCCGGACCCCAACCCGTTCACGATGATCATCTTGGCCATCCCCTTGGCAGCGCTCTACTTCGCCGCGGTCGGGGTCTCGCTGCTGCTCGATAAGCGCCGCGCCAAGAAGGACCCGTCCGCCGCGTGGCTGCAGGTCGCTGACGACGAGGCGTCCGCCCTGTAACCTCACCGCGTGACTCACTTCACCGGCCCTCTGCGCCGGATCGGGCTCTACGCCAACCCCGTGTCCGGCCGCGGTCGCGGCGTGCCCGCGGCGGCCCAGCTGCGCGGCATACTCGCCGATGCGGGGCACATCGTCCTGGACGTCACCGCGCAGTCGGCCGCGGAGGGGCGGGTGCGCGCCTACGAGGCCGTGCGATCGGGGGCGATCGACGCCCTCGCGGTCGTCGGTGGCGACGGGACGGCCCATCTGGGGGCCAACGCGTGCGCAGGCACCGACATCCCGCTCGTTGTCGTTCCGGCCGGCACCGGCAACGACAATGCCCGCAGCCTCGGTATGCCGCGCAAAGACATCCCCGCGATCGCGCGGCTGATCTCGGCCGGTCACACCCGACGGATCGACGTCGGCCGGTGCGTCACCCCCGACGGGGAGCGTTGGTGGCTCGGTGTGCTCGGCGGGGGTTTCGACACGCTCGTCAACACCCGCGGCCGCACCCTCAAGGCGCTGCACGGGACCCCGCGCTATCTCGCGGCCGTCGCCTTGGAGTTGCCGCGGTTCAACGGCATCCCGTATGCCGTGCAGGTCGATGACCAGCGTCGCGAGACCCAAGCCATGCTTGTCGCGGTTGCCAACGGCGGAACCTTTGGGGGTGGGATGAAGGTCTGTCCGGATGCGTCGATGACCGATGGGCTGTTCGACGTGATGATCCTGCACCAGATCGGGCGCGGCGAGTTCCTCAAGATCTTTCCCAAGGTCTTCTCCGGGGGCCATGTCACCCACCCCGCGGTCGAGATCCTGCGCGGCCGGCACGTGCGGCTGGAGTCCGACGGCATCGACAGCCAGGCCGACGGGGAGGACTTCCTGCCGTTGCCGGTCGACCTGGAGACCGTCCCCGGAGCTCTCGCCGTCGTCGCCCCGTGACCGAGCTAGCCCGGTTCGCTGCCGGGCTGGACTTCGGCCTCGACCCCTTCCAGGTCGCTGGCTGCGAGGCCCTGGAGGCCGGTCGTGGCGTGCTGGTCGCGGCGCCCACCGGGGCCGGCAAGACCGTCGTGGGTGAGTTCGCCGTCCATCTGGCCCTCGCGTCAGGTCGCAAGGCCTTCTATACGACGCCGATCAAGGCGCTGTCCAACCAGAAGTATGCCGACCTGTGCCGACGCCACGGCGTTGATCGGGTCGGCCTGCTCACGGGTGACTCCTCGGTCAACGGCGAGGCACCCGTCGTCGTCATGACGACCGAGGTGCTGCGCAACATGATGTATGCCGGGTCGCCCACCTTGGCAGGTCTGGGCTACGTCGTCATGGACGAGGTCCACTACCTCGCCGACCGGTTCCGGGGGGCGGTGTGGGAAGAAGTCATCATCCACCTGCCCGAGGACGTCCTGCTCGTGTCGCTGTCAGCCACGGTGTCCAACGCCGAGGAGTTCGGCGAGTGGCTCGGCGAGGTCCGCGGAGACGTCGCGGTCGTCGTCTCCGAGGTCCGACCGGTGCCGCTCTGGCAACACGTCATGGTCGGCAAGCAACTGTTCGACCTGTTCGTGGAGGAGTCGTTGGACGCCTCGGGTCGCCCCGAGGAGGGTCGCCGGGTCGAGCTCAATCCTGAACTGCTGGAACGGATCCGGTCGGTCGAGCGGGCCCTGGCCGCCGACTCGGCCGCCCGTCGCGGACCTCGCGTCCGGGCCGGGCCCGGCTCAGGACTTGGTGCAGGGGCGGGCGGGGACCGCGGCCGGGACGGTGGCCACCGAGGGCGGGAGGGCGGCATACGGCCGGGTGGTGGTCCCTCCCGGGCTGATGTCATCTGGGCCTTGGACCGGGAGGGGCTGCTCCCGGCGATCACGTTCGTTTTCAGCCGGGTGGGCTGTGACGCGGCCGTGGGGCAGCTGCTTGCCCGGGGCGTCAAGCTCGTCAGCGATGAGGACGGCGTGCGTAACCGGCGCTACGTCGAGGAGCGGATCGGTGGGCTGGCCGACGAGGACCTCGGCGTGCTCGGCTACTGGGACTTCGTCGACGGGATCGAGCGGGGTTTCGCGGCGCACCACGCGGGGATGCTGCCAACCTTCCGGGAGATCGTCGAGGAGCTGTTCACTCAGGGGCGGATCCGGGCGGTGTTCGCCACCGAGACCTTGGCGCTGGGCATCAACATGCCAGCCCGCACCGTCGTTCTGGAGAAGCTCGTCAAGTTCAACGGCGACACCCACGCCGAACTCACGCCGGGGGAGTACACCCAGCTGACCGGCCGGGCCGGGCGCCGAGGCATCGACGTCGAAGGCCACGGGGTCGTGCTGTGGACCCGCGGGCTGGACCCGATGGTGGTCGGCGGGCTGGCCTCGACCCGCACCTATCCGCTGCGCTCGAGCTTCCGGCCGACCTACAACATGGCCGTCAACCTCGTCGCCCAGGTGGGCCGCGAACGGGCACGTGAGGTCCTGGAGACCTCGTTCGCCCAGTTCCAGGCCGATCGCTCCGTCGTGGGCCTGGCCCGCGCGGTCCGCCGCGGCGAGCGGCAACTGGCCGACATGGCCGTCGAATGGCATTGCCATCTGGGCGATTTCAGCGAGTATGCCGCCCTGCGCGCTTCGCTGCGCGACCTGGAGAAGGGCGCCGCCAAAGCCCGCTCGGCAGCCACCCGCGCAGCCGCCGAGCTTTCCCTGGAACGACTGCGACCGGGGGACGTCATCCGCGTGCCCACCGGCCGTCGCGCCGGGTATGCCGTCGTCGTCGCTGCCAACCGCGGAGGACCCGGCCGGCCGGCATCGCCCGCCGTCGTCACTGAGGACCGACAGCTGCGCCGGCTGACAACCGTCGACGTTCCGACACCCATCGAGCCGTTACTCACCGTCCGAATCCCGGCCAGCTTCAACGCCAAGAGCCCCAAATCCCGCCGGGATCTGGCCGCCACGTTGCGGGTCGCGGTCGCGCACGAGCCGCCGCCGCGGCATACCCAGCGGGGTGGCGAGGACGACGACCGACGAGAGACGACCCGCGAGGTCGAGCGCTTGCGCGCCGCGCTGCGGGACCACCCGTGCCACGCGTGTCCCGACCGGGAGGAACACGCCCGCAAGGCCGAACGCTGGTGGCGGCTGCGGCGGGAGACCGACGGGCTGGCCCGGCAGGTCGACGGACGCACCAATACGGTCGCGCGGACCTTCGATCGGATCTGCGACCTGTTGGTCGAGCGTGGTTACCTCGGTGCGGGCGGGCACACGGTGACCGCGGCAGGGGAGCAGCTGCGTCGCATCTATGCCGAGCGGGACCTGCTCACCGCCCAGTGCCTCCACGAAGGAGTGTGGAACCGGCTCGACGCGGCGGGGCTCGCGGCGGTCGTGTCGGCACTCATCCACGAGCCCCGCCGCGAGGACCTCGCCGCGGCGCCGCGGATGCCCACGACCGACGTGGCTGAAGCGTTGGCAGCGATGACCGCGCTGTCGGCGACCATGGAGGAGCAGGAGCGGCGGCATGGGCTGCCGCCCAGTGGCGCCCCCGACCCCGGCATCGTGTGGATGGTTCACCGGTGGGCCAGCGGCCAACGCCTGGAGGTCGTGCTGCGTGGGTCGGACCTGGCGGCAGGGGACTTCGTCAGGCGCTGCAAGCAGGTCGTCGACCTCCTCGACCAGATCGGCGACATCGCCCCACATCCGGCCCTGCGCACCAAGGCCCGCAAGGCCGTCGACGCGGTGCGTCGGGGGGTCGTCGCGGCCGATCGAATCGACTGACTCGTGGGCTCGCGCGCCCGGCAGAACCGCACCGGAAGCGCGTTTCTCGTGCGGTATTCCACGGTGGGAAACCGGGTGGCCGTGGTGCAGGACTCTGCCGCCAAAGGGCGGTTGACTGAAATACTGTCAAAGCCTTGATGACTGAACGGTCCAATGATGTCCCGCGCCTTCACGACGCCCCACGAGGAGAGCCATGCAACAGCTCACAGGTCTGGACGAGATGTTCCTGTCGCTAGACACGGGGCGCACGACGGGGCATGTCGCCGGGATCGCATTCTTCGACAAGCCCGCCGTGAAGCGGGACGAGCTGAAGTTCCTGCGCGACCGGGTGGCTGAGCGGCTGCCGCGCCTCCCGGTCTTGCGGTGGCGGCTCAAGAGCGTGCCGCTGGAGATGGACGGCCGCTACTGGGTGGACGGCCCGGTCGACCTGCAAGAGCAGGTGGTGGGGATCCGGCTGCCCCAGCCCGGCACCGAGAAACAGTTGCACGCCACCCTGGACCGGATCATGGCCCAGTTGCTGGAGCGCGACCGCCCGATGTGGCGGATCTACGTCATCGAAGGTCTGGAGAACGGCGGCTACGCCTACGTCGTGAAGATGACCCACGGTCTGGCGGACGGCAGCGTCCTGTGGATGCTCTTCGACCAGCTCTCTGACCAGCCGAGCGAAGAGCTGCCCGAGGTCCCGATGAGTCCCGAGCCGCGTGGCGGCAAAGCGGAGATGCTCGCCCGGGGTCTGGCCGGGTTGGCCAAGAAGCCCGCCAAGGGCATCAAGCTCCAAGCCGAGACGGCGGTGTGGGCGGCCAGCAAGGTCCGCAAGGAGGGCCTGCGCTTCCTCCCCGACAGCGTCGTCCGGATGCTGCCCGGCGAGCTCAGCAAGCCGGTCGCGGCGTTGACCAACAAGGGACGGCCGGACGGCGAGCCCAAGGCCGGGTCTTTGGTGCCCTCGCTCGCACCACCGAAGTCCCCCTTCAACGGGACGGTGACGAGCAACGTCAGCATCGCTTATCACGACTTCGCGATCGCCGACCTGCGCAAGGTCGGCAAGCTGGTCGGCGGGACGATCAACGACGCGGTCCTGGCCGTGACCGCGGGGGCGTTGCGCGCCTACATGGCCGACCACGGCGGCATCGTCGAACGCCCTCTCATCACCTCGACGCCGATCTCGTGGCGCACCGGCAAGGAGAAGGAGCGCTTCGCCAACCAGGTGTTCATGCTCTTCCAACCGCTCGGCACCCACATCGCCGACCCGATGGAGCGGCTGAAGTTCGCTAAGGAGACGGCCACCGCCGCGAAGGCCAACTGGGACGGCGTGCCGAGCCACCTCACCCGCCGAGCCAGCGAATGGATGCCGGTCGTCGCACTCGGCCCGAGCATGAAGGTGATGTCCTACCTGCCCGGTCAGTACTCGCCCAAGATGTTCAACGTCTCGGTGTCCAACGTCAAGGGCCCGCAGGTCAAGCCGATCTATGGCGGCGCGCAGATGGAGAAGTACATCATCTTCGGCTTCCTCCCCCCGGGTGTCGGCCTGCTGCTCGGTGGCCAGAGCCTGGGTGACCGGATCATCTTCAGCGCAACGGCGTGCACCGACATCGTCACCCACTACCGTGACCTGCCCCGCTATCTCGAGGAGAGCCTGGACGAACTGCTCGCGCTGGCCTGACCGGGCGACTGCACGCTGTCTGCCAGCTGTCAGCCGAGCCCCAGCGCGCCCAGGACGCGGTTGAACGGGTTGGTCAGCCCGTAGTCGACCGCCAGCCGGGACATGAGCGCCGGGTCGGCCACGCGCGTGGGAAGGCGTAGGTCCACGTCGGGGACGGGAGCGTCCACCGCCACCCGCACGACGCCTGGGGCGACATCCAGGTATGCCGCCCCGGCCTCCAACCGGGCCCGCTGGGCGCCCTTGATCCGGGGGTCGCCGCCGTCAACGGCAGTCCGTATGCCGTCCAACGATCCGTAGGTGGCCAACAGGGCTGCAGCCGTCTTCTCGCCGATCCCGGCCACGCCGGGCAACCCATCCGAGGCGTCGCCGCGCAACACGGCGAGGTCGGCGTAGGCGTCGCCGGTCGGCACGGCATACCGGGCAATCAGGACCGATTGGTCGACGATCTCGGCGTCGCGCACGCCCCCTTTAGCGGTGTAGAGCACGCGCACGGCCAACGCGTCGTCAACGAGCTGGAACAGGTCGCGGTCGCCGGTGACGATGTCGACCGCGAGGTGGCCGCGGTGCCGGTGGGCCAAGGCTCCGATGACGTCGTCGGCTTCGAAGCCATCCACGCCGACCCGGGCGACGCCGAGGGCGGCCAGGGCGGCCGCGATGACCGGGACCTGGGGCGCCAGGTCGTCGGGCGCTTCTTCGGCAGTGCGCCCCGAGTCCCCAGCCTCGGCGGGCGTGGCCGACGGTGAATTCGGCGAAAACGACGGCAGGCAAGACCCCGAAGA
>MTKY01051030.1_pt1 | contig 53223 bp, 44 predicted proteins | sample 1042731 | NCBI WGS metagenome assembly MTKY01 (sample SAMN06212206, study PRJNA360538) | anaerobic digester metagenome | biome: Wastewater treatment plant; material: sludge; isolation source: anaerobic digester fed with sludge from wastewater treatment plant | place: Denmark: WWTP Soeholt ...
CATAGCGGGCGACCTCGCCCGCGGCACATCCTGTGCCGCTGCCTTGCGGGATTTTTGCTTTTAAAGAGCTTATGGGAGTGAATTTTTAGCTTTGTTTTAAAGTAACTTTTGGGCATGTTACTTATAGGTTTACCATCATCCAGAGAGCGGGGTACTCCCCTGTGGGGGGTGCTTGTTTTTAGTCAACCCCTCGGGAGGGGTTCTTGTACTCCCGAACCCCCCTCAATCCCCCCTTGTCAGGGGGGGACGCTTCCTCGGGCCTTCCTTGTCAAACGGAAAGGCTTTTCTTCAGCCTGAAGCTCGTTAGCCGATGCCACTCCCCTGCCAAGGGGGGCCGGGAGGGATAACCGATCCTCAGGCGGTCAGTCCACGTACTTCTCCTTCTCCTTGCGGATGCTTATGGTCCCCTCCATGTCGAGCCGCTTCATGTGGCCGACGATGTAGTCGCGCGCCTCCTGTATGTCGCTAAGGCGCTGGGGGCCCAGCATGTCCATCTCGGAGAGGATGTCGGTCGCGCGGTTGCGGCTCATGTTGCGCAGGAACTTGAAGCGGATGTCGTCGCCCGCCCCCTTGAGCGCCATGGAGATAACGCGATCGTCGTGCAGCTCGTCGATCAGCATGCGCATCTCCTGGTTGTCCAGATTGGCGATATTTTCGAACGTAAAGATGCGCTCGCGGATCTCCTGCGATATTTCGGGCATCGAGCCGTCCAAATGGTCCATGAGCTTCTTTTCCTGTTCCCCGCTCATGTAGCCGAGTATACTGACAAGCGCGTCCACCCCGCCGGCCTCCTCGAAGCTGCGGCCCGATTGCCGCAGCTTTTCGTATTTTTTCCGGATGACGCGCGCGATCTCCAGTACGGCATCCGGCGAGGTCTTGTCCATGCGCGCCATTCGCAGGGCGGCCTCCTTTGCCTCCGCCGGAGGGAGGAGCTTAAGCACCTCGGCGGCCCGCGCGGCCGGAAGGTAGGCCAGGGTTATGGCGACAGTCTGGGGGTGCTCCCCCTGGATGAAGGAGTAAAGGACATCGGGCTCGATTTCGGCGAGGAACTCGAATCCCTTTTCGAGGTTCTGTCTTGTAAGCTTCCTCAAGATGCCGGCGGCCTTTTCCTCGCCGAACGAGGCCAGCAGAAGCTCGCGGGCCACATTCTCCCCGCCCTGTACGATCTTTTTGCGTTTCTTCAGATCGATGAGGAATTCGCCTATGAGGTCCTCCCGCTCTTGCGGGGTCAGCCGCTCGACGACGGCTATCTCACGGCTTATCCGCTGGATGCTTTCCTCGTCGAGGTGCTTCATTATCTCGGCGGCGGCCTCGGGGCCCAGGGCCACCATGAGCGCGGCAGCCTTTTCGGCGCCGGTCATTTCGTCGATGGATTTCATCCCACCACTACTGGCACCCTGTTGAATTCGATGACCTTCTGCGGGCATACCTCCGCGCATTTGCCGCAATTGATGCAAAGAGTGTAATCGATGTCCGCCAGAAAATTGGTCACTGTAATGGCGGTCTCTATATCCGGATTGTCCGCAAAGACCTCCTTGCAGGCCTTAACGCAGCGGTTGCACGCGGTGCAGCCCACTGAGCAGCCCTTTTTCATAACGGGGGCCTTTTCGATATTGCGGCACATCACATGTATATCGAAGCTCTTGTCCACCATGCTTATAATGTTTCGCGGACACGCAACCACGCAGTTGCCGCATCCGGTGCACAGATCGTAGTTAATAACCGGAAGACCGGTCGGACTCATGTGTATGGCCTCGAAGGGACAGGCTTCCATGCAGTCGCCAAAGCCCAGGCATCCATACGCGCAGGTTTTGAAACCCTCACGGATCTGCTGCGCCGCGGCGCAATTTTTCGGGCCGTTATACTCGAAACGATTGTTGGAAACGTCGCAGCCGCCCTGGCAGTGGACGCGGGCCACCTTCGGCTTCAGGGCCTCGGCCTTGATGTCCATGATGCGGGATATCCTCTCCACGGCGTCGGCCCCGCCCACCATGCAGAGGTTTATGGGGGCCGCCCCGTCCAGTATCTTCGTGGCGTAGCCCGAACAGCCGGGAAACCCGCAGGCGCCGCAGTTGGCCCCCGGCAGGGCCTCCTCGATATAACCCAGGCGCGGATCGCGCTCCACGTGGAGCTTTATCTTGGCATACGAAAGTATCACCCCAAAGGCCGCCCCAAGCGCCGTAATGCTGATGATCGAGGATACTGATGGGAATATCTGGTCGAGCATCGTTCACTCCCAAAGTCTTTCACTCAAAGGTCCGGAGGGCAGTTCCTCCATGGTGACAGTATAGCTACTCCCGGTGAATAATTCTGTCAATACATTTAACGATGCCCGATAAATGTCCAATTTTTAATCCGGCGATGATTTTATTCTTGCTATACCGACGACCCGCCGTGTATATATTATTACAGGCCGCGACGCGGGAAGCCCGCTCCGAATCCGGACTCAAACACCATGGTGAGTGTTCGATGGAACTTATATTAGACAAAAAGAACATACAGCCGGAACTGATCAACGCCATCAATCAGGGCAGCGACGTCGTTTTCATTTCCTACTCCATGATCGAGTCCACAGAGGAGCGGATTAAGTTCGCCCTGGCCCGCATCCTCGAAAAATACGGCAAGGAGGAGTACCTTACGCCCATCTTCTCCTGCATAAAAGAGCTTACCTCCAACGCCACCAAGGCGAACGCCAAGCGGCTGCTGATGGAAGAGGGGGTGATTACCGAAACCGACGACATCATCGACATAATCCGGAAACTGCGCACGATTCTCAACGAGGAGGCCCTTCTGGAATACGGCATAAAGTCCAAGGTGAACCGCCTGTCCACCCGGACGTATCTTAAAATGCAGGGAAACCGCCTCGTAATAGACGTAATCAACAATCTGCCGCTCTCCAAGCGCGATCTTGACAGGATACACGAGCGCATAGAGAAGTCGTCCAAATACGACAGCATTGCCGAGTTCTACCTGGAGAACCCCGACCCGGCGGCCGAGGGAATGGGGCTGGGGCTTTCGATGGTGGTACTGCTTCTGAAGAGCATCAACATCAGCTACAAGAACTTCTCGGTGACGACCGACGGGCGCAACAAGACCCGCGCGCGCATTATGGTTCCGCTTTGAGCTCCCAGCGCTTTTTAAGATAGGCCGTCACCATGGAAAGGCAGGCCCTGGTGACGTGGTCGATATTGTAAGCCCGGTTGTCGAATGTCCACTGGATGGCGGTGTTCATGACCATCGACACTACAAGTCGCGCCACGTTCGGCGAATCGACGCGGATGAACTCCCCGGAATCGATACCGAGATCTATGATCTTCCTCACCTCGTCGCAAATGATCCCGTAGATTTTGCCGTTTATGTTGCGCACTCGCTCATTGGTTGGCACCTGGGCCCAGAAATCCACCATGACGGTGTAAACGGCCGGATGCCTTTTGGCCGTTATGATAAAAGCGATAATGATGGCCTTTAGCTTCTTCTCCGCCGTACGGTAGCGCTGGGAGCGGCGCACTATCGTCTCTTCGATCTGGCGGTATATAAGCTCGAGCAGGTGAATGAGGATGTCCTCCTTAGACTTGAAATAATGAAGGACCCCGCCCTTGGAAAGCCCGGCCCGGTTGGCGATGTCCTCGATGGTAAAGTAGTTGTACCCCGTCGACGAAATTACATCGAACGCCGCCTGGACTATCTGGGCCTTCCTTTTTTCCTCTTTCCCGGTATTCCGTGTGGTCATGCCCCGCCCCGCTTAGGCCCTTCTTTTTTTATCGCGTAAAACGTTCCTCGCGAAAGCTCGCTCGTCGTTATCAACCCCCTGGAGGCAAGCCCGGCAAGCGTTTTTTCGATCTTCCCCGGGGACGCCCCCAGCGCGCGGCACAGATCCTCCACGGTTGAGGGGCGCCGCTCCAACGTGGCCCTTACGGCCTCGTCGAGCCCTCCCCCCGGCCGGGCCGCCCCCGTCGCCGCGCGAGGTCCCGGCTTTCCGATTATATCCACCTCGAAGCCGGAAAAGAACGACCTGGCCCTTGCGAGCTCCTCCGCGGATGCCGGCCTCACCCACTTTTCGGAACCGGGGCGGTCGAGCGAATTGATCTGGATTCGGTCCGGGCGTATTCGCCCGCAGGCCTCCGCAAGGCGCGAAAGCTCCTCCTCCGAATCGTTGACACCCGGGACTATGAATATCTCGAGGAGGATCCTTCCAGCAAACTCCCCGCGAAGCCTCACAAGCCCATCCAGCAGGCGCCTGGGCGTGATGCCAGGGGCGGGGCGTGAGATTTTTTTGAACGCCTCCTCGCCGAGCGCGTCGAGCGAGGGGATTATGACGTCGGCACGCAGCAGGGAACGGCGCACCGCCTCGCGCCATAGAAGCGTGCCGTTGGTAAGGACTACCACCCGGTAGCCGGGGAACTCGTCCTTGATGACGTCGATGATCCTGCCGATGCCGCTGTGAAGGGTCGGCTCGCCCGATCCGGAAAAGGTAATGGCGTCCAGCCGGGGTTGCGAGGCCAGGTACATGCGGAGTTCCGCGATAACCTCGTCCGTGGGCGCGAACTCGGCCGGCGAGGCGGTGAGCCTGCTCGTCCTTCCGCATTCGCAGTAGACGCAGTTGAGCGAGCATGTCTTGAATGGGACCAGGTCAATTCCAAGCGAGATGCCGAGGCGCCGGGAATTTACCGGCCCGAAGAGATGTTTCATGACGAGCTTCACATGCCAAGCCTCTACTTTCCTATCAATTGCGCGCGGCCCAGTTCGCTGATTTTTCCTATCAGTATTTCGTCGGTTTTGGCGAGCCGCTGGGCGAGTATGTGGACCATCTTCGCGGAGAAGGACGGATTTTTCATCAGGAAGGTCTTTAGATCCTGCAGGTTGTCAAGATAGGCGACGGCCACGTCCGTAATCGCGGCCGCATTTGCGCTCCGAGGCGAGCTGTTAAAGAGCGATATCTCTCCGAAAAAATCCCCTTTTTTCAGGGTGGCCACCCTTATGGCGTTTTTTCCGTCGCTTAGCGATATCTCAACCGAGCCGTCCAGGATGATATACATCCTCCGCTCGACCTTGCCTGCCTCTATGATCTTCTCTCCGGCGCCGTATCGCAACACCCGCCCGGCCATGCTCTCTCCTCCTTTCGGTATTCCCGCGTTTTGCCTATTTGGCGCCGCTAACTTTCTCCGGCCCGGTTAGACTGAAGGCCATTCTGAAAGAATAATAATTGCCGGCCCTCGTCCCGGTAAGGGAAATCGAATCAACTCTGTTCACCAGTCCGGCGATATGCGGACCGGCGTTGTATGTAAGGAACATCAGGAGGGCCTTCATGTAGCTTTCCTTCTCGATCCGCAGATACGAAAGCAGGAAGGATCCGGTGGGCGGATCGCCGAAGAGCCCGGCTGCCGGGCGCGACTTCGGGCCGTCGGCGGCGAGCACCTCCCTCAGGAATTCGGTGTTATTGGCGATAAACACCCCCCTCGCGCCCGCAAGCACGCTTATCCTGTTGCCGCGCTTGTCCTTGAACCAGAACGAGGGAAGCGCGTCTATCCGCTCGTCGCCGAAGGCGCCCTCCTCGGGGTTCTTCTCCCTGACCGCCGTTCGAAGCTTTTTGGCGAGATTCGCCGCCTTCGAGCCGTCGGTCATCGGGACGAAAAAAACGAAATTGTCGAGCGTTCCGGATATCCTGGCCTTTCGCATGACGGCATTGAAATAGCCGCCAAACCATGGCAGAAAGTCCGCGTCGAGGTCGAGGCCGAGACCCGCGCCCGCCTCCTTCTTCAGCTTCGCGTAATATTCGCACGCCCTTGCGTATTCGGCCGAACGCGAGTTCCTTTCACAGAAGGTATCCAGGGCCTTTATATCGAGCGAAATGTAGTGGTATGCCAGCGGATTGGAGGAGGACAGGGTGTATTCCGGAATCCCCGGGCGGAACAGCCCGGAGGCGAGCGCGGTCGCCGGATTTCCGTCCGTAAGCGAGAGGCTAAAATCGACCGATATGCCCTCCTTTGTCCGGACGAAGCCCGCCGCCATAAATTCGAAAAAGTTCGATTCCGGGGCCATCACCGAAAGCGCGCCGCCGGGGGCCGTGCGCTCCGTCTTCCCGCCAGGCGCTTCGTCTCCTTCCGAATCGCCGTTGCGCGAATCGTCATCGTCCTCGCCCGTTTCGTCGCCGTCCTGCCGCGCCTTTTTTCCTTTGCGCCCTCCGTCGATCTGTTCGAGAAAGGCCTTTTTAAGGTATATGTCCAGGTCGTTCCCGGCGCGCTTTTTCGCGGCGTACGAGGCGAACAAGGGGTCGGCGGCAAGAGATGACGAGCCCAGGTCGATCACGGAGGAGATGATTTCCTTTGAAGACGCGATCACCAGATAGCCCTTTATCCCGGTAAAGAATATGTCGTCCATCATCCTGTATACGAGGTGGTTTCCTTGGCGGATTACAGCCGGATGGAGATCGAGCGCCGGTCTGTCGCGATTGGCTTTTTTGATCACCTCGACGAAACGCTGTGGAAAGGTCTTTTCGTTTTTAACCGGCACCAGTATCATTATCCGCTCGGACCCCTTACTCGCGTCCAGATAGGCCATCGCGGCCGGACGACCGGCATCCACTCCAGCCCCCGCAAGCGACGCGGCGTCGAGCATGTCCACTCCGGTCTTGGCCTTAAAATCGGCGTTCCAGTCCTTTATTTTCTTGGAGTCCTCGGCGGGAAGGAGGTTCTCTATAAAATAGCGTGCCGCGGGCACGGCGCTTGAAAGGCTCGATGTCTGAAGGAACATGATGGCCGACGACGGCACGAGGCCGGCCGGTCCATCGCCGGCGGAAGGCTGTCCCTTTACCGTTATGGAGGCAGAAAAAACCGGTAAGAGCGACGCGATTAAAATGCTAAGCGTCCGGCCATATTTACGCCGCGATTCTGGTAGCATAATTATCTCCATGGTACGGCGCTTACCCGCGTAGAAACCGCCTCGGGCCCGGCACTGTTCAAGCCGGAAAACGGCGCCGCCTTGCCGATATAATACAGTTTTCCCCGTTAAGTGCAATAAAAATATCATGTATACCGAAGCCCGCGGGCGCGCAACGGTCAAGAGGAAAACCTGTCGAGGCGGACCTTGAAAATTCAATTTGACTATGCCGACCCTACGGGTAGAATGCGCTCTGAATTTCGGCGACCGCCGTCCGCCCGAGGAGAACGAGAGATGGACATTCCCATACAGCGAAGCTACGAGGAGATAAACGAAAAGATCCGCCAGGGCAAGGCGGTAGTGCTGCGCGCCGACGAGATGACCGAGCTCGTGTCCTCCGAGGGGGTAAAGAGCGCCTTCAAAAAGGTGGACGTGGTGACCACCGGCACATTCGGCGCCATGTGCTCGTCGGGGGCGTTTATCAACTTCGGCCACACGCGGCCCAAAATGAAGGCCACGAGCGTGTGGCTTAACGACGTTGAGGCCTACGGCGCCCTGGCGGCAGTCGATATCTACCTTGGGGCCACCCAGGTGCAGGAGGACGACCCCTTGAACAAGGTGCATCCGGGGCGCTTTCGCTACGGCGGCGGCCACGTAATCGAGGACCTCATAGCCGGACGCCCGGTACGGCTGCGCGCCAAATCCTACGGCACCGACTGCTATCCGCTCCGCGAGTACGAAACGACCGTCACCATCCGCGATCTGCGCGACGCCTTTCTCTACAATCCGAGGAATTCCTATCAGAACTATAACTGCGCGGTGAACCTCTCGAAGCGCACCATTTATACGTACATGGGCATACTCAGGCCCAACATGGCAAACGCGACCTATTCCAGCGCCGGCCAATTGTCGCCGCTTTTAAACGATCCCTATTACTGGACCATAGGCGTGGGCACGAGGATATTTCTGGGGGGCGCCGCGGGCGTTGTGAGCTGGCGCGGGACCCAGCACAACCCGGACGCGCCAAGGGGCGAAAACGGCGTGGTCCGCGAGGGGGCCGGCACCATAGCGGTGACGGGAGACATGAAGGAGATGTCGGCCGAGTACATACGGGGGGCGTCGCTCGTGGGCTACGGGTGCTCGCTAATGGTGGGCCTGGGTGTCCCCATCCCGATTCTGAACGAGGAGCTCGCGCGCTTCACCGGAGTATCGGACCGCGATATAGTGTGTCAGGTCGTCGATTACGGGATCGATTATCCCAACGCCGTAAACCGCGCGCTTTGCGAGCTTAGCTACGCCGAGCTTAAAAGCGGCAGGGTCGAGGTGCAGGGGCGTAACATTCCCGCAGCGCCGCTGTCGAGCTATCCCATGGCGGTCAGGGTGGCCGAGAACCTCAAATCCTGGATACGCGACGGCGGTTTCGTCCTTGGCGCGCCGCAGGTGGCGCTTCCCTCCGCCCCCTTCCCGGCGGTCTGATGGGCCGCTTGGGGAGCTACTACCGGGAATTCGCCGGCTCGCCGCGCTGGACGAGCTTCCGGGTAAGGGTGGAGACAAGCGATATCTACGCAAGGGCGAACGGCGATTATTCGGAGCTCTTGCAAAGGCTCGTCGGGGAGGCGCGCGACGCCATAAGGTCGCAGATCGCGCGGCAGGAGGCCTTTCTCACCTCCTTCGATCCGGTCCCCCGAATGGAGGCCGCGCACCCGGCGGTAGAGGCCATGTATCGCGCATCGGAGGCCGCGGACGTGGGCCCGATGGCCGCGGTGGCCGGTGCGATCGCCGAGTATGCAGGGAGGGCGCTTTTGGAACGCTCCGCCGAGGTGCTGGTCGAGAACGGGGGCGATATCTGGCTTTCCGCGCGAGGGCCCGTAGTGCTTGCCGTTTACGCGGGCGGCTCGCGCTTTACCGGAGGCCTTGGCCTGAGGATCGCGCCGGAGAGAACACCGGCCGGAATATGCACATCGTCCGGGCGGGTCGGCCCGTCCTTCTCTTTCGGAAGGGCCGACGCGGCGACCGTAATCGCCGACGACGCGGCCCTGGCCGACGCCGTTGCGACCGGCGCGGCCAACCGCGTTCGCCATGAGGACGATTTCGAGGCGGCGGCGAGTTACGCAATGGCCGTCCCGGGAGTACGCGGGGTCCTTATAGTTCTGGGCGATCGAATGGTCGCGCAGGGAGAGGTGGAGCTTGCCGCGCTTTAGGGCCTGGCCGAGGCCGCATAGAGTAACCGACAGGAGAACATCATGGCATCCAAAAACGTGCTGCTCATATTCAAGCCGAACATCATGTACCGCCCCATAATATACCGCCTGGCGACCGAATACGGCATCATCTTCAACGTTCTCGAGGCCAAAATCCTCCCCAAGCAGGAGGGAAGGCTTATCCTCGAGCTCTCGGGCACGGACGAGGATCTCGTGCGCGGGATCGCCTATCTGGAGGAGGAGCTGGTCCAGGTCGAGGTGCTGGCCGACAAGATGCACCGCGACGAGGAGCGCTGCGTAAGCTGCGGCGCCTGTACGGCGGTTTGCCGCACCGATGCCCTGTCCATAGATCGCGCCACCATGGAAGTGCGATTTCATCCTGAGCGCTGCGTCGCCTGCGGGCTTTGCATCCTCGCCTGCCCGGTAAAGGCCATGTCGGGCGTATCCATCGACAACGAAAACGAGATTTAGCCGCTTTTTCCAGCCGTATATTTTAAAAATTCCTAAAATACCTCAAAAAATACATGCACTCTATTGACGATTTATATGGCTGTATGTATATTGTTGTTAGCACTCATTAGTATAGAGTGCTAACAACAGTCTCAACGAGAGGAGGTTTGCCATGAAATGGGGATTAACGAGGCGCAACGAGCAGCCCGAATGGGGCATTGATTCTTTCAGAAAAGAGATCAATCAGCTTTTTAACGATTTCTTCTCCATCGGTCCTTCCTCTTTGCCGGAAAGCGCGTGGATGCCCACGGTGGACGTGGAAGAGGACGACAGGGAGGTTCGCGTTAGGGCCGAAATCCCGGGGATAGAGGAGAAAGACCTCAGTGTAACGCTTGAAAACGATCTCCTTACCATAGCCGGAGAGAAGAAGGAGGAAAAGAGGGAGGAGAACCGGAGACATGTGATTTCCGAGCGCCGTTTCGGCTCGTTTCACAGGACCATCCGGCTTCCGGAGGGCATCGACAGGGAAAAGATCGAGGCCGGCTTTAAAAACGGCGTTTTAAGGATCACCATTCCCCGCGTCGAGGCTCCCGAAAAAAAGTGCGTTAAGATAGCGCTCAAATAAGGAGGAACGCAATGTATACCACCTACGATGTGTTCGACGAAATGGTCAACCTGAGGGACCTGGTTGACCGGTTTTTCACCGAGGCGCCGGCGCTCAGGAGAAACGTGGAGTACCCTTACGTCAACCTGAGGGAAAACAACGACGAGGTGGTCGTAACCGCAGTGCTGCCCGGCGTTAAGGCCGACTCGCTCGAAATTCTGCTCGAGGACGCGAGCCTGCTTTTGGAGGGCGAGAAGAAGAGCGACGTACAGGACAAGCCGTACATCCGCAAGGAGCGCGCTTTCGGCAAATTCAAGAAGGCCGTAAAACTGCCATACCGGGTGGACGGGGACAAAATCGAGGCGGGGCTTAAGGACGGGATCCTTACGGTCAAACTCGCCAAGGCCGAAGAGGCCAGACCGAAGAAGATCGAGATACGGTAAAGGAGGCACAGCTATGGCGAATGAAGTCAAAAAGATGAGAAAGGACGCGTATAACTGCGAGGAGTGCGTCATAGTCCCGCCCGCGGACATATACGAGACAGCCGAGGAGTACGTCATAAAGGCCGACATGCCCGGCACCCGCAGGGAGGACCTGGAGATCACCCTGGAGAAAAACCGGCTGGACATTTACGGCAGGGTGGACGAGGCGCTGACGAACGAGGAAAACCTGAAATACGGGGAATACCGTCTCAACAACTACCATCGCGCGTTCGTGGTGGGGGACGGAATCGACAGGGAAAAGATAAACGCGACGCTCGAGAACGGCGTACTGACGCTCACGCTGCCCAAGAGCGAGAAGCTGAAACCCAGAAGGATAGAGATAAAAACCGAGGCGTAAAACCCGCGCATCCCGCCCTTTCCTCGGCCCTTAAAGGGCCCGCGGGAGAGAGGCGGGATTTCCTTTCCAATGCCGCTCCATGGACGCATCACTCACGCGAGAGCATGACCGCGTCGCCCACATCGTCTATGGGCGCAAGACGCACCTTTACCCGATCGCGAAGCCCCGTTTCGATTCTATGGCCGCGGTAATCCGGCTGAATGGGAAGCTCCCGATTGCCCCGGTCGACCAGCACGAACAGGCGTATGGCGCGCGGGCGGCCGAAGCTCATAAGCGTCTCGAGCGCGGCCTTGGTGGTGCGCCCGGTGAAGATGACGTCGTCGACCAGCAGTATGGTGCGGCCGGATATGTTGAACTCGATCCGGGTCTCCTTGATAGCGGGCAGCACTCCGCGCGTCGCGAGATCGTCCCGGTAAAAGGTGATGTCGAGGATGCCGCTGTCTATTTTCCGCCCGGAAAGCTCCTCCAGGCGAGCGCGAATACGATTGGCGAGCTCGACCCCCCTGGTCTGTACGCCCACTATGGCGAAGCGATCGAGGTCCTTTACATCGGCCCGCACCTTTTCCGCGATCTCGTCGATTATCCGGCGAATATCGCCGGCGGATAAAAGGACCGTTTCATTCATCGCGCGCTCACACCTCCGCCTGAAGTTCCGACATCGGGCGCACAGTAAAATCTCGTAAACATTAAGACCGGAACCCGGCACAGGCGCCCTTCCGCCGGCGTCCCGGACATTCGATGCCAGAAGCGCCGGGACACTGCCCGTGGCGCCTGCGCATTATGACATTTTGGAAAAATTCGGCGAATAAAGTAAAGGGAAAAAACCGGCGGCTTCCCTAAATATGCAAAGCGAAGGCTTTGTGATATTCCTTCGAAGGGCCGTCAAAAAAAATCATTTAAATAGTGGACAAAAACCGGCTCTCCGCCTACCATGAGATAACATACGGTAAGGGAAGCGCTTGTTGCGTGGAAATCACTGCTGCCGGGAAGGAACATGAAAGCACTATTTATCGGGCAGACGCGGGTACGTGAGATCGATTTACTGGAGCATGGTTTCGACGAAGAGTTTCTCAAGCTGATGAGCGAGTTTAAAATCCTCGAATCGCACGTCATCTATTTCTCAGCGGGCGACTCGCGCATAAAGGAGATCCTCGTCAAGAAAGAGCCGTCCTACTCTGTCTGAGCCGAAAGCCGACAACGGCCCAAGGGCGGCCGACGACGCTCTCCACGCCGGTCGCCCCGCTGATCTATACCCCTCACACCTTCTGATATCCCACGGACGCAAGCGAATCCTTTATCTCATTTAGAATAACCGGGTCGTCGATGGTCGATGGGACGCTGTAGGTCTCGTCGTCCGCAATCTTGCGCATCGTTCCACGGAGGATCTTTCCGGACCGCGTTTTCGGAAGACGCTTCACCACGACCGCCTGCTTAAAGCAGGCCACCGCGCCTATCTGATCGCGGACCATGCGCACCAGCTCGTTCACGATCTCGTCGGGGTTGCGCTCCACGCCGCTCTTCAAAACCACGAAGCCCAGGGGCAACTGCCCCTTGAAGCTGTCGGCGGCCCCCACCACGGCGCATTCGGCGACGTCGGGATGTTGTGAGATGACCTCCTCCATTGCCCCCGTCGACAGCCGGTGCCCGGCGACGTTGATGACGTCGTCTACTCGGCCCATGATGTAGATATAGCCGTCGGAATCGTAATACCCGCCGTCTCCGGTAAAGTAGTAGCCGGGATATATGTCCAGATAGGACTCGCGAAACTTGTCGTCGTTCTTCCAGAGGGTCGGAAAGGTGCCCGGAGGAAGCGGCAGCCGTATGGCGACCACGCCCTCGGAACCGGCCGGAACCTGCTTTCCATCGCCGTCGACTATCTCCACCTGAAAACCCGGAACCGGCTTCGTCGGGGAGCCCGCCTTTACCGGCAGGGGTTCGAGGCCCATGCAGTTGGCGGCTATCGCCCATCCGGTCTCCGTCTGCCACCAGTGGTCGATTACCGGCTTGCCCAGCATGTCGCTCGCCCAGTGATAGGTGTCGGGGTCGAGCCGTTCGCCCGCCAGAAACAGCGTGCGGAAGGCGGACAGATCGTATTTTTTCAGGTATTCGCCGTTTGGATCCTCCTTTTTTATGGCGCGGAAGGCCGTGGGAGCTGTAAAAAGCGCGCTGACCTTGTGCTCGGAGATGACGCGCCAGAAGGCGCCCGGGTCGGGCGTGCCCACCGGCTTTCCCTCGTACATAATCGTCGTGCAGCCGTAGAGCAGCGGCCCGTACACGATATAGGAATGGCCCACCACCCAGCCGACGTCCGAGGCTGCCCAAAAGACCTCGCCGGGCTCGACGCCATAGATGTACTTCATGCTCCATGCGAGCGCGACGGCGTGGCCTCCGTTATCGCGCACCACGCCCTTTGGAAGGCCGGTGGTTCCGGAGGTGTACAGGATGTAGAGGGGGTCGGTGGCCTTTACCGGCACACAGCCGGCGGGACTGGCCTTCTTCTCGGCCTCCGTCCAGTCGATGTCTCGCCCGGCGATGAGCTCGGCCCTTGCCTCGGGGCGCTGGTAGATGATGGTCCTCGCGACCCTGTGCGAGGCCAGTTCGATGGCGCGGTCCAACAGCGGCTTGTACTCTATGACCTTCTTGCCCTCGATGCCGCAGGAGGCGGTTACGATGAGCACCGGCCGCGCGTCGTCGATCCGAATTGCGAGCTCGTTGGGGGCGAAACCGCCGAACACGACCGAATGCACGGCGCCGATGCGCGCACACGCCAGCATGGCGACAAGCGCCTCCGGAATCATCGGCATGTAGATGATGACCGTGTCCCCCTTCTTTACGCCGTTGTCGGCGAGAACGCCCGCGAATAGCGCGACCCTGTCCAGAAGCTCCCGGTAGGTGTATCGGCCCACCCTGCCTGTCACCGGACTGTCGTAGATCAGCGCGGCCTGGTCGGCCCTTCCGTCCTTTACGTGGCGGTCGAGCGCATTGTAACAGGTGTTTAGCTCCCCGCCGGCGAACCAGCGGTAGAACGGTTTGTTTGTGTCGTCGAGCACCCTGTCGTACGGGCGGTCCCAGTGGACGGCTTTCGCGGCCCGGCCCCAGAATTCCTCGGGGTTCTTTATTGATTCGTCGTACGCCTTCCGATACGCTCCAGTCACGGGTCTCCTCCTTGCTCGCCGCCCGGCGGGCCGCAGCCTGTCCGGCTCGATTCCGGGGCATACGGGGCGTCGGGCATTATCGCGATGTATTGTTATAATACGACGTATTTCGGATTAAATGATATTACTACTTAGATGACCCTTTTAATTAATGTCGATCGATTGTCAACAAAAGATTTTTCCCTCGGAGGTCGCCCGGTGCTTAGTTTTCAAGCTATTATGCCTCTATGGGCGCGGATTAGAGGAAAACGCCGGAAGCGGTCATAAACGGAATCGGCGCGCCATATTTTCGGCCGAACACCGCCCTCTCTCCACTGAAAGACTGAATCCAGGAGGGCGCCCCCGGGCGGAGGAATATTGGGGCGCTGAATGGCGCGCTATTTAGACAGTATGGCGTATACGCTTTCCGGCGGCGGGCCCGCGAGCTATTCCCGGCGTCCAGCCGCCTCTTTCCGGCCCTCCGCCGTTTCCATCCACCTGGCGTGGCGGAAATTCATCCGCCCGCCGGAGGCCTCGATCACGCCATAGGAGCCTCCCAGCGCGGGGCCGGGATTGAAGAGAATGGGCCGCGTCAGCCGCAGGTACTTAATGTGCGTGTGGCCGAACAGCACCGCGTCGAAGCCGTGGGCCCGTGCGGCCTCGGCTATCGGGCCGTAATCGCTCTTTACATAAAACGCGTCGCCGTGGGTCACGAGGATGCGAAGGCCTTCCGCTTCCAGGGCCTCCAAAAGCGGCAGGTCCATCCCCCGAGCGCGGTCCACATTGCCCGCCACGCGCGTAAGGCCCGGGTCGCCCGGAAGGCGTACGTTTATTAGATCAGAGGCGCCGTCGCCGCAGTGAACTATATGGTCGAACGGCGACTCGCGGTCTATTATGCGTTGCAGCATAACCGTGTTTCCGTGCGAATCGGATACCACCAGTATTTTCACGCCCTCCCCTCGACTCGGCCGCAGCGAACGAGCCTGCGCCCATTCTGCGTTTCTAGCGCCCGGCATGCAATCCCTTTTCCCCGGGCTGAAAACAATCGTGGAGCATCGATCGATTGCCTGCGGGCGCCTGGAGCGCCGGGCGCACGCGCGTATTGTTCGTGTCGCCGCTCGGGGCGCACAGCAACGACATTCGTAAAAATCTTGCCGCCGCGACGCCGGGAAGGGCTTTTCCGTAAGCTCGGGCTGACGGGCTGTCGGGGGAGATACTCGCCGTGCGGTTTTTCAAAGGGCTGGCGGAGCCGCAGTTCGCCTCACAGGAGGACTGCGCCATGCTGAAGGGAGTCTGGATTCGTCACATAGTACCGCACCCTCGAGCTCGGAAGGCGTTACTTGACCAGGCCATCGCACATTGAATTTCAACATCGATGGCTACCGCGCTCCATCCCTTCATACGTCACGTCCGCCGGGAAATGACGGAAAGGTCCGTCGCCGTACCCGTACTATCCGCTCCTCCTCGGCCAAAGCGGAGAACCTCAAGATCGAGGGCTCGCGCCGCTATGAGGTGAAGGCCTATTCCGTCGGGACCGCGACCATTCCGATCGAGAACAGCACCATGCGCATGAGTGTGTGTCAAAGCGCAAAGGCGTAGACGGCCGACAGGGTGATGCCGTAGAACTGGTGTGTCATGTCGCCAAAGCCTTCCCTATCGTAATAGGTGCCGAATAGCTGATATCGGAATCCGAGGGAGACGGTCGTCGACATGGACTCCAGGTACCACGCAAGCGAAAGGTTGGTGTTTAGTCCAGGTTCCTTGTAGGCGGACTTTTCACCGTCGTCTCCGCCATCCTTGTGTTTTCCGAAAAGCAAAGCCCCCGAGGCGTTCCATAGCACGAAAAGGCTGTCGGAGAGCGGCAAGGTCAAGCCAATTCCCAGGGCCGGGCCGATCGCCATGTGCGAGAACGAGCCCTTGATATCGTAGCCCATGAATTTGGGGCCGGCGAAAACCTTTATATAGCGGTTTATTGAGTAATTCAGCGCCGTGTCGGAATCGTAGCGATCGATCTTCTCGCTCTTATCGTTCTCGTTGTCCATATTGAACCGGCCGTACAGGAAGATGGAGGAAAGGCTCCAGCGCTCGGCAAAGCCAAGCGCAAGGACCGGGCCGTATAGCAGGGCTGGATCGAATTTATCGGTCCTGTTTCCTTCCTCGAAGCGCCACCACGAATACCAGGTGGAGGCGCCCACGCTGAGGTCGGCCGCCCGGGCCGCCGCCGAAAACAAGAGCGTCATGGCAAGCGCCGCGGCGCACGGTAACGCTATGTATCTTTTCATTTCACCCTCCAATTGCACGGCTTTTGAGCAGTGCCCCTTGAAGCGGCACAAAAATACTTATTTGTTCAAACATTCAGAAAGTCAATTGTTTTTCGTACCGGAAAGGGCGCGCTGGGCCCGGCACAGAGGATTCATTTCCGATAATTCGACATCCACCCCAAAAAATGCTTGCCTTGCGCGGAGGCATCCGCGAAGTATCACATTTGTACTATCGTCCGATTGCCGGGCGTCGCGCGACGGGACCGTTTTCCGATTGTACCCGCGGCGCGGACGATGTATAGAGCTCATATATCCTGACGCGCGAAACCACGGCTGCGCCATCTCAAACGGAATTTCCACAAAACGGCATGGACCTATCACACGTACGAAATTTTTCCATCATAGCGCACATAGACCACGGCAAATCCACGCTTGCCGACCGCATAATCGAAAAATGCGAGCTGGTGGACCCTCGCAATCACGTTGACCAGATGCTCGACACGATGGACATCGAACGCGAGCGCGGCATTACAATCAAATCAAATACGGTAACGCTGAACTACCACTCTCGCGGCGGCCGCAACTACACCTTCAACCTCATAGACACGCCGGGCCACGTCGATTTTACCTACGAGGTGTCGAGGGCGCTGGCCGCCTGCGACGGGGTGCTGCTCGTCGTCGACGCCTCGCAGGGTGTGGAGGCGCAGACCATCGCCAACCTCTATCTTGCCCTCGAAAACGACCTCGAGATCCTGCCGGTAATAAACAAGATCGACATGCCGAGCGCCGACGTGGAGCGCACCAAGGAGGGGATCCAAAAATCTCTGGGGCTCGACCCGGAGCACGCGGTGCCCGTTTCCGCGAAAGAGGGCATCGGGATCGAAGACCTTTTGGAACGCGTTGTGGAAACCATCCCGCCGCCCCGCGGGGAGGAGAGCAAACCGCTCACAGCCCTTGTCTTCGACTCTTACTTCGACAAGTACGTGGGAGCGGTCGTTAAGGTGCGCGTCTTCGACGGCACGGTGCGCCGCGGCGACGCGGTGAAGTTTATGTCCACCGACCGCCAATATGAGGTGACGGAGGTCGGCATATTCCGGCCGGACCGCGAGAAGGCCGACAGGCTCGTGCCCGGCGATGTGGGCTATATTATCGCCGGCATAAAGACCGTTAGCGACACGAGGATCGGCGACACCATTACAGGCGCGCACAACCCGGCCCCCTCGCCCCTCAAGGGTTTTCGCGAAGTGAAGCCCATGGTGTTCTCGGGGCTCTACCCCATGTACAGCGACGACTACGAGGCGCTTAAAGACGCCCTGCAGAAGCTCCGCTTAAACGACGCCTCGCTCATATTCGAGCCGGACAATTCGTACGCGCTTGGCTTCGGATTTAGGTGCGGATACCTCGGCCTTCTTCACATGGAAATAGTACAGGAGCGGCTTGAGCGCGAATTCGATCTGGCCCTTGTTACCACCGCGCCAAGCGTAGAATATCGCCTAACAAACCTGCGAGGCGAATCCTATACCATAGACAACCCGGTCAAGATGCCCGATCCCGGCCTTGTCGAGAAAATCGAGGAGCCCTTCGTGGAGGCGACCATAATCACGCCCTCCGAGTTCGTCGGAAACATCATGGCGCTCGTTCAGGACTGCCGGGGAATCCACAAGGACATGCAGTATATAGACTCCACCCGCATGCAGCTTCACTACGACCTTCCGCTCTCGGAGATCGTGTTCAACTTTTACGACAAGCTTAAGTCCTACTCCAGGGGTTACGCGTCGTTCGATTACGAATTCCGCGACTTCAGGCCCTCGGAGATGGTGAAGGTGGACATACTGGTTAACGGCGAGCCAGTCGACGCCCTCTCGTTCATTGTCCACAAGGACAAGGCCTACTACCGAGGCAAGGAGATCATCGAGAAGCTGAAGGACATCATTCCCCGCCACCAGTTCAAGATCCCCCTGCAGGCGGCCATAGGCGCGAAGATCATCGCGCGCGAGAACATCTCGGCGATGGGCAAGAACGTCACGGCCAAGTGCTATGGCGGCGACATCACCCGCAAGCGCAAGCTCCTCGAGAAACAGAAGGAGGGCAAGAAGCGCATGAAGCAGATCGGCTCTGTCGACATCCCGCAGGAGGCCTTTATGACCATCCTGCGAATCAACTGATCGCAAGGACGCGCTCAATGGACCGCGATGCAATGGCCGCCAGAGCACTTGAGTACGCCCGCGAGCGCATGCAATCGGTAAAGCCGAGCCACGGCTGGGACCACGTTGAGCGGGTGATGGCGCTCGCCGAACGACTGGCGCTCGCCGAGGGGGCCGACCCCTTTATCGTGCGTCTGGCTGCGTCCTTGCACGACATAGCCCGCGCCGAAGAGGACGCCTCGCCCGGCACATTGTGTCACGCCGAAGAAGGGAGCCGCGAGGCCTATTTGTTTCTAAGAGAACTTGGCCTCGACGAGGGGCCGTCCCGGCACGTGGCAGACTGCGTCCTCACCCACCGGTTCCGTAAGGCCCGCGTTCCCGCAACCGTCGAGGCGGCGGTGCTCCACGACGCAGACAAGCTCGACGCGATAGGAGCCATAGGTGTGGGGAGGGCCTTTCTCTTCGCCGGGGAGGTGGGTGCCATAGTGCATAACGGCGATGTCGACATACGCCTGACCGAGGACTACTCCGAGGAGGACACCGCCTACCGCGAGTACAGCGTTAAGCTCAAACATCTGAAAGAGCGCATGCTGACGGCCGAGGGGCGGAAGCTGGCGGAAGGTCGTCACGACTTTATGGTGGAATTCTTCGAGCGCCTTGACCGAGAGCACCGGGGCGAGGCCTGAAGGGCGCGCGAGCGGCAAAAGGAGCGGGCACGCCTTCCGATCGGGACGGATCGATATCCTTACCATGTATTTCCCCATGCGTATTGTCGTTGACGGCAAATATCGCCTGTGCGACGCTCAGGGGGGTGTTTTTGCGCGTCTCCATTACATGCAAGGATAACATCATGAAAAAACAAAAACCGCGATATTACCTCATATCGCTGTCCACACTGTTCTTTTTACTGCCCGCCGGCGTGTCGCATGCCCGTACGGTTTCCGGCGCACCGCTTGACCTGGCGCTGATCGATGGCGGGTTTGCCGTTACGTATAAGGAGAAAACGGTGCTGCGCCATACCTCCGCGGACCCCGCCTTCGAGGCCGGATGGGGCGAGCCGGCGTTTACGATGAAACATGGAAGCTTTACCATAAAGGAAAGAAATCTTCGCATAACGCCGCTTCGACGCCACGCGATAATGGGAAAAGAGCGGGGGCGCATCGCCGTGCGCTTCGACGATGCCGTCACCGTGGAATTCCGTGACGCGGAAGGAACGCTCGAAATCGCCTTCATCGGCGATAGAAAAAAACTTAACCGCCTGAGGATGAGGCTGCGGTGCGGGCGCGGTGAAGCGGTATACGGGTGCGGAGAGCAGTTCTCGCGTCTGAACCTCCGCGGCGAGCGCGTGCCGATATGGTGCGGGGAACAGGGCATCGGCCGCGGGCGCGACCTGATTACGATTCTTGCCGACATCGGCTACGGAGCGGGCGGCGACGCGTTTTCAACGTATTTCGCGCAACCGACGTTCGTCTCGTCGGGACGCTGGTTCTTTCACGCGGATACCACGGCGTACTGTGAATTCGATTTTACGCGGAAAGACAGCTTCGAGCTTTACTTCTGGGAGCTGCCCGAGCGGTGCGTTATCGGCGTCGACGACAACATGCCGGGCGTTCTGCGGCAGCTGAGCGGGCTCATGGGGCGGCAGCCGGCCCTTCCGTCGTGGGCGTACGACGGCGTATGGCTCGGCGTGCAGGGCGGCCGCGACGTCGTCGCGAAAAAACTTGCCGGCGCGCAGAAGGCCGGCGTTCCCGTGGCCGCCGTGTGGGCGCAGGATTGGGAAGGCCGCAGGGTGACCTCGTTTGGGAAGCAATTGATGTGGAACTGGCGGTATGATGAGACGCTCTATCCGGACCTTCCCGGTTATATCAGGGAGCTTAACGCAAAGGGAATCCGCTTCCTCGGGTATATCAACCCGTTTCTCGCCCTCGAGAAAGAGCTCTATCGGGAGGCTTCGGAAAAAGGCTATCTCGTGCGCCGGGCGGATGGAAGCGAGTACCACGTGACAATCACCACCTTTCCGGCGGCGGTCCTCGACCTTACGAATCCCGAAGCGCGCCGCTGGATAAAAAACGTTATCCGCGACAACATGATCGGAATCGGGCTTTCGGGATGGATGTCCGACTTTGGCGAATACATGCCCGTCGACGCCTCGCTCCATTCCGGCGAGCCGGCGGAGCTGTATCACAACCGATATCCCGTCGACTGGTCGCGGACGAACATGGAGGCCGTGCGCGAGGCCGGCAGGGCCGGCGATATCGCCTTTTTCAGCCGCGCGGGATACACGGGCACGTCGCGCTATGCGCCGCTCATCTGGGCCGGCGACCAGCTCGTCAACTGGAGCAAAGATGACGGTTTACCAACGGTGATTACCGCGGGCATCTCGGCGGGATTCTGCGGCATCGGTATGCATCACTCGGATATCGGCGGCTACACCACCGTGGGATGGATAAAGCGCGGCAGGGAGCTTTTTATGCGATGGGCCGAGCATTCCGCCTTCACGGCCGTGATGCGCACGCACGAGGGCAACAGGCCCGAGGCGAACTGGCAGTTTAACTCGGACGCGGCCACGTTGAGCCACTTCGCCCGGATGGGCCGCGTGCATGTCGCGCTGAAGCCGTATATTCGCGACGCGGCGCGGGAGTATGCTGAAACGGGACTGCCGCTGATGCGCCATCCCTTTGTGCATTATGAAAACGACCCTGGGCTTCATTCCATTATGTACGAGTATCTTTTCGGTCGCGATCTGCTCGTGGCGCCGGTGATCAAAAAGGGGAAAACATCATGGCGGGTGTACCTTCCCCGCGACGAATGGGTGCACCTGTGGAGCGGGACGAGCTATACGGGCGGATGGGTGACGGTGGGCGCAGAGCTCGGCAAGCCGCCGGTCTTCTACCGGCGGGATTCGCCGCACGCCGCTCTTTTTGAGTCGATAAAGGGCATATAACCGGCGTATACCGGCAGAAGAAGACGAATCAATACCCTTCTATGTATTTTTTTAACGTCGTCCGCATCAGGCGCAGGTTCTCCGGATTCACTCGGTCCATGCAGTCGGTAATGCCGTGGAAGCCGCCCTCGCCGAGTCCCGGAATCCCCGTATGCCCCACGGTTATGGCCGGAACTCCGGCGCGCAGGAAGTTGAGCGCGTCGTCGGTAATGGCGCCGCCATCGTCCATGGACCTGCCCGACACGGCCTTCCAGGCCGCGTCTAAGCGCTCCCTGAGCCCCCGGTCCGTCTCGAGGAACGAGAGAAAGATGCCGTTCTTCTTCCAGTAGAGCATATTGCCGTTCTGGCCCACCAGCTCCAGGTTGACCAGCGATACCGGCGCGCCCGGCGCAAGGGTACCGTTTCTCATTCGTTCCTTCACATAGCTATAAGACCCCTGAAGGCCCACCTCCTCCCCGCAGAAAAATACGATCGTCACACTGGAGTTTCCGGTTTTAATCTTTCCTTCTTTAATGTCTTTGGCGAGCGAGAGCAGCGTCACCACAGAGCCGCCGTCGTCCACTGCGCCGCAGCTCTGGCCGGAAAGAAAAATGTAGCCGCCGAATCCAAGGGCCACAAGGCCCCAGTATGCCGAAAGGAGCGCGGCAAGGCCGACGGTCGCGATAGACAGGGCCCGTTTGCGAAGCGAGGCGAATTTATTTCTTAAAAGCACCCACAGCGACATGAGCATGGTTAGCACGCCGGCAAGCGGGATGAAGCGATAGACCTTCGCGCGCTCGATATGGTCGAAGAAATCGGTTTTGGAATCGTAATGCGCGGCGAAGATGAGCTCGCGCGCCGCGTCCGCCGCCGGAAAACTGACTATGATATTTTGTCCCGTTTTCGAGACAAGTCGGCTTACAAGAGGAATGAAGAACTCAAACTCGAGGATTAATATTACCGGTATCGCCAACGCCGCGACAAGGACCCAGAGAGGCTTTCGTTTTATTACAAAATACAGGACGAGTAGCGAAAGGGCGAAGCAGGCGTATCCGACCAGGAGCTGCTGGTGGGGCCTCAGAACGAACTCCTGCGCCGAGAACGAAATATCCCACGACGACAGAAGCTCTTTTATAAACGCGGCAGTTTTGTCCACCGCCCCGCTGTGATTCGGGCGGGGGACGGCCATCTTTTCGAGTATCGTGTACATGTCCATGGAGCTTCTCCTGTTGTAGATTGTGCCTCTCCTGGCCTCGTGCGTTATTTGATTCCGAACTTCCCTCCGATCCAGCCGATTAAAAGCAGCGTTTTACCGGTTTCGGGATCGATTATTTTAATGTCGGTCCCGACCTCCGGCAGCAGGAACTCGTGACTCCGGGCCTTTTTGCCGATCTTTGCGTTTATATCCCCTTCCGACGGAAAGCCCTCATAGTCCTTCCACCCTCCATCCGGCTGCGGGACGAGCAGACGAAACATGTTGCACATGCATCCCTCGCCGCACGGTCTGTTTATCGCGACGAGCCTGATTCCAGGCGCGGTGAAAAGCGCCACCTGCATCGAATAGCCCTCGGAACGGGCCTCGATATACCCCGCCGGTATGTTCGACTTAGTTATTTGTTTTCTCTTGAACGCTGCCGAGAGGTCATCCGGGACTATTTCACAGTAGAAGCAGTCGTCCGGCAGGGTAAGGTAGTAATCCATCACGCTCATCTTCTTGGCCTGCGCCCATGCGCCGCAGGCGGTAATTGCAATAAGCGCGAAAACAAGGGCGAGCGACAGGGCGTATCTTCTCATGGCGTTCTCTCCGGTATTGATTTATCCGCGTTCCCGGCGGGGCGGTAGAGTTATAAACCCTCGGCTGGTAAATGTCAAAGACTATTATCCTGCGGATTCCGCGGTGCCGCTTAACCGGAAATTATTGCTTGTATTCGATAAAGGTCCGGTGGGACGACGATCGAACTCGTATACCGGAAAAATGATTGCTTTTATCATGATGTTCGGTCTAATCGGTCGAAGGATCTTCGATTTATTCCCAATGGTCCGGGGGTTTTTGTGATATTCCATTCCCATCGGATGCGGATATTAGAGAATTTTTCGGTCACTTGGACCCAGGGGATACCGATCTTTTGATTAAAAATATAAAAGCAAAGCATACCTTAGCGGAATGCGCATATGAGTCCTCCCGGTACCGGAAAAAATAAAAGGCGTAGCGTGCTCGTCATCGATGACAGCAGGCTGAACAGGGCCGTCGTAAGCAGTACACTCTCCAGGCTCGATATCGAGGTTGTAGAGGCGGGCGACGGCATCGAAGGCCTCGACCTGCTCGGAAAGCGTCGCTTCGACCTGGTCCTGGTCGACATCATTATGCCCCGGCTGGACGGCTACGGATTTCTGGAGCGCTTCAAGGAAAGGGGAAACAGTGATTTCACTCCGGTGATCCTCATGACCGGCACCGAAGACCTGAACGCCAAGATAAAGGGGCTCAATACCGGCGCCGACGACTACCTGATGAAACCCCTCAACGAAAGCGAGCTCGCGGCGCGGGTACAGTCCCTGCTCCGTCTTAAAACCATGCACGACGACCTCTTCGAAAAGGACCTGCAGATCCGGAAGGAATTGGATATAGCGCGGAACATCCAGCGGTTCATCATTCCCGCCGACTTTTCCAGGATAAGCTACCCGATCATCAACGGCCGTTACCTCCCGATAGAAGATATCGGCGGCGATTTCTACGACTGCTATGCCCTGGGTGAGGATACCGGAATCCTCATAGCCGACGTGACCGGGCACGGCATACCCGCGGCCATGGTTATGACCATGTCCAAAATGATATTCGGGCTCTATGCCGCGCAGATAGATTCCCCCGGCGTACTGCTCTCTCGCATCAACAGCGAGATATATAAGCTCATCCTCGACGACCAGTATATCACCGCCTTTTACCTCATCTACGATTCGGAAAGAAGGGAATTGCGTTTCACCAACGCCGGACATGCACGGCCGCTGTATTTCAGAAAAAACGGCGGAAAGATTCTCGCGCTCGACACCGACGGCCTCTTCGTGGGAATTAAGGAAGACGCGGAATATGAGGAGAAAACCATTCCGGTGCGGGAGGGCGACCGATTACTGCTCTATACGGACGGCATTACGGAGCTTAGAAACGCACAGCGCGAGCAGTTCGGCGAAAAGCGCCTCGCCCGCTTCATCATGGAACATGCGGACGCCGATGGCGACGACTTCTGCGACGGCCTCATATCAAATATACGGGCCTTTGCCGGAGAGGAGCAACAGGACGACGACATCGCCTTCCTTGATATTAAGTTCTAAGCGATTCTCACCCGTACCATCCCGGACATTTATCCATCCCAAATTTTGTCTTGACGCCGCGGCAGTCGCGGAAGTCTCATCGAGCGCATGGAAATAGTCCGAGGTTCCGCCATGAGATACATTACAGCTCTCATCATACTGCTTTTCCCTCTGGCACAGGCCGCCATGGCAACGGGCCGGCCCAATCAGGAAATGACATCGCTCCTCGACAATCGCGTTCCCGCGCTCATGGAGCGCTACAGCATTCCGGGCGTCGCGGTCGCGCTTATACGCGAAGGAAAGACCGTGTGGACCGCGGCCTACGGCCTGGCCGATCCCGCCAACGGCACCCCGATGACAGTGGAAACGCACTGCCGCGTGGAGTCGATATCCAAGTCGGTCACCGCCTGGGGGGTGATGCGGCTGGTCGAACAGGGAAGGATAGACCTCGACGCGCCCGTTACGAACTACATTAAAAGCTGGAGGTTTCCGCCCTCGCCCTTCTCCGCGGAGAAGGTCACAACGCGCCTCCTCCTCAGCCAGAGCGCGGGCATGCCGCTGGGCACCATCGGAGTGCGGTACTCCCCGACAGAGAAGCGACCTTCTCTGAGGCAGAGCCTGTACAGGGAGGCCGTGCTGACACGTGAACCAGGAAGCTCGTTTTCGTATTCGAACGTGGGCTTTAACCTGCTCGAGCTTCTGGTGGAAGAGGTAACTGGTCGTGATTTCGCCGAGTACATGAGGACCGAGGTGTTGCTGCCGCTCGGCATGAGAAACTCGAGCTTCGATTGGAGCGCCGATATGCTGCCGCCGGTTCCGCCGGGGCACGACACGAACGGTAAAGCAGTTCCGGTGTATGTGTATCCGGAGAGGGCCGCGGGAGGGCTTTTCAGTACGGTGGACGACATAGCAGCGTTCGTATGCGCCGGCATGACGCGCTTTTGGCACGCACGGCACGGCGTACTCTCCGCCGCGGGCATCGCCGGGCTCTATAGGCCCCGCGTTGAGATTCCCGGACTTTACGGAATCGCCTTCGACGCCTACGGCTTCGGGCATTTCATCGAACGTTTTTCCAACGGTGGCTTTGCCGTATCTCACGGCGGCCAGGGCACTGGCTGGATGACCCATTTCCACTCGGTTCCAGAAACCGGAGACGGCATCGTAATCCTTACCAACAGCCAGAGAAGCTGGCCCCTATTCTCGGAAATTCTGGACGAATGGGCCGCGTGGTGCGGCCTTCCGGGGATGGGGATGGGGCTTATCGTCAAAGGGCAGAAGATTCTCTGGGTGTTCATCGCGCTCATCATGCTTGCGCTGTTCGCTCAGTCGGCCCGCCTCGTTCGTGCTGTCTCGCGTGGCGGTCGCTCCTTCGCGCCGCTCACGCCTTCGCACAGGGGACTTCGCGCCTCACAGCTCACACTCGCGCTTGCCCTTTCCGGCGTGCTTGCCTGGACGCTTTCGCTGGACTATCTGTTCCTCACCTCCGTGTTTCCGATTGAGTCCGTATGGCTGGGTTACGCGACGGCGTTAGCGGCCGCGGTGCTTGCCGCCTCGGCGGTGCTGCCGGAGGCGCCCGGCAGCGTTTAGGGTTTCGTATTTCCCGGGCTCGCACGGAAACCGGTATAAGCTCTGCACTTCCTTGGCATGGAGCATATCTACGAGATCCACGGATCGACCGAGGCTGTCATCGCCACGGCCAACCGCCCGGGCCGCTCGACTGAATCCGCCGGCAGGGTCGATTGGCCATCATAATCCTCGAAGAGACATTATGATTGAAAGTGCCGCCGCTCAGCGTATCGCCTCTCCGGCCATAACCGACGGGTCCGCCCTGCCGCCCTTAACGATGCTCTTTCCGTTTACGAAAACCATGTCGATGCCGCCCGGTCTTGCGCCCGGGTCCGCTGTCGTCGTATTGTCGCAGACGCTCCCGCGGTCGAAGACGGTTATGTCGGCGGCATATCCCTTTAGCAGAAGGCCCCTCTCCGGTATGCGCATGCGCTCGGCGTTTTTGCCGGTCATGCGGTGGACTGCGTCCTCCAGCGACAGGAGTTTCCTCTCCCTGGCAAGCTGCAGAAAGCGCGGAAAGCAGCCAAAGGCCGCCGGGTTCTGCAGGCCCGAGGGCTCGACCCAGGCGTCTGTCATGAAGTGAGAGGCCCGGTGCTTCATGAGCTCCTCGATGATCTTCGGATTGCTGTACTTGTGGAGAAGCATGCGCGCGGTGCTGTCGCTTTGTCTGGCGATGTCGATGTAATTGTCGAAATGCGTCATCTTACGCTCGGCCGCGATGTCGGCAAGGAACATTCCGTTGAATCGGTCCAGCTCCGGATGGTTCGCCGAGGCGAGCTGCATGTCGGAGGTATTGAAGCCGAGCAGCGCAAAGGATATTTTCATGAGAAGGCTTATCTTTTTAAGTAGCTTCGGGTTGTCGTACGCCGCCGGCACCTCGGCCATAAACCACTCGGGCAGAATGCCCGTAATGACGGTCGCGCCGCAATGGTGCGCGTAGGTATCGAAACGCACGTCGACGCCGTCATCTATGGCGCGGTCTATGAGCGCGAGCGCCCTCTCGAGCGTCTTCCATGTGCGCGCACCTACGAAGATGAGGTGCGATATCTGCAACCGCACGCCCGTCTTTCGGGCCAGGTCCAGGAATTCCCGGAGCGCCTTCAGGTTGTGCGGTTCGCCAAAGGGCTTGAGGGGATAGGCCCCGGAAACCGACGAGAAGGCGCGCACATGGACCGCCAGGATGCCGTCGCGCGATTTAACGAGGCGCGCGACCTCCTCTTGCTCGGCCGGAGTGGTAAAGATGTCGGGAGCGTACCCCATGCCGAAGGAGACCCCCCTTGCCCCCTGGTCCATGGATTCGCCTATGAGCCCAAGCGCCTCGTCCATCTCGGCCCTGGTCATCGGGGAGGGATCATATCCCTTTATTGAAACGCGCGTGGTTCCGTGCCCGCAGAGGTTCACAAGGTTGGTCCTCATTCCCGCCCTTTCTATGTGGTCGTAGTATTCGCCGAGGCTGTTCCAGGAGATGCCTCGGTGGCCCGCCTTGAACAGGTTGTTCTCCAGAAGGTCTTTGTGGGCCGTTCCCTTTTTAAAGCCCGCGGCGCCGAAGCCGCAGTTCCCTCCGACAAAGGTGGTTATGCCCTGCTCAAGGAAGGGGGTAATGAACTCCGGGGGGTCGGGCGAAACAAGGAACCAGTCATTGTGGGAGTGGATGTCTATAAAGCCGGGGGATATTACCCTGCCCCCACAGTCTATGGACTCGCAATCCGCCTCGATCTCTCCATGAGCGACCTCAGCGATTCTTTTTCCGTCCATTAACAGGCTGCCGGAATAACCGGCCTTCCCCGTACCGTCCACTATAAAGCCGTTTTTAAGCAGAAGCATGTGGGCCCTCCATTGGTGCTTTTTTTAAGGTTATCACTATAAAAAAAATTTCCAAAATATGGCTTACTTCAATAAAATGATCACCCTTTCATTGTATTCAGGTCGAGTACACTCCCGATAGTTACATTACACTTAATCCTCTTGAGTTTTCGCAAGCCCACTTTTCCTAAAACAGGCACACTCTTCTTCATATTATGGGCATGAAACCCGAAAAGAGCAAGCGCTGAAGCGCTTGATGATTGTTATGTACCGTAGCCTAAACTGCTATAATAAGGCCATCGCCCTCCAACCATTTCCATGCGACGCTGAACGGAAAGGCGCCCGAATATAGATGTGAGGGCGTTCAGCTGCGGCCAAGGACTGCCTGAATGGCACTCCGCAGGCGGCACGATGTGAACCTTTAACTTTTTAGGCAAGCCCAAAGCGGCGTCTGAGCAAGCGCGCGGGAGATCGCTAAGAGGAGGGGTGCGCACGCCCCCTCTTGGCATGTAAAGAGCCCTCCGGGGTATTTGGTTGGATGAGAACGCGAAAAACAATTTCCCAAAAACCTTCTGCCTGCCCAACGGCTTCTTTGCGCCCGTAGCTACCCAGACAAAGGACTCCTGGAGGGGAGCCTTACCTCACCGGTGATTGAGTGGCGCTGTTCCAGGTGGTGCTTTCCAATTCCCTCATTAGAAAAAACTTATACACACCATTTGAGACCATACGCATAAATAGGTAATAAGACGAACGTTCACTTACTCCATATGACATTAAACTCAAGCCGTGCCCTCTCATCACCCTCGATGCGTTTCACTCCATGCGGCACGGCCCATCGGCGTATATTTTACTTGCCCCTTTATAAGAAAAGAGTTAGACTGTGGACATAAAGAAGCTTTATGCCGCCCCCGGGAGGCGAAACCTTGTACTTCGGCCCTATAACCCTCCTACATATACTCCCGATCCTTCTGGCCGGCTCGATCGCCGTACGGGCCTACCGAAGACGTTCGATACGAGGCAACGGCTACATGGCCCTGCTTATGGCCTCGATATGCTGGTGGGCCTTCGCCAAGGCCATGATTACCGCCGTTCCGGATACCGCCTGGATGCAGGCCTGGTCGGCGATTGCGTATCCGGGAAGCCAGACAGCGTCCGTCTTTTTCCTGCTGTTCTTCCTCTCGTTTTCGGGCCTTGAGGCGCGCCTTGGCCGACGGGGCCGCCTGGCGCTCTTTATAGTACCCGCTCTTTCCACGGTCCTCGCCGCCACCAACCCTCTCCACGGGCTTGAGTGGTCGTCCATTGAAGTGGGCGAAAGCGCACTGGGGACGGTGGGCGTTTTCGGACACGGTCCATATTTTTATTTTCATCTCTCCTATAATTATCTTCTAACGGCGGCGGCGATAATCATAATGGCCGCCTCCGTGCTCCGGTTTCCCCGCCTGTACTCCATGCAGACGCGCCTCTTCCTGCTGGGTTCGCTCGTTCCCTTCGCGGGGAACATCGTATACATGGCCGGCTTTTCGCCGGTGCCGGGCCTGGACATCACCCCCCTCGCTTTTTCAGTTACCGGGCTTTTTCTTTCGCTCGCCGTCTCGCGCTTTGGGTTTCTCTCGTCGAGCCCCGTCTCTCGCGACACCCTGCTCTCGATTCTTAAAGACGGCGTACTGGCACTCGATTACGATTCCAACATCATCGAGATAAACCCCGCGGCGATGCGCATGCTCGGACTCGAAACCCGCCCCGCGGCCGGAACGCCCATTTCGCAAGCGCTCGAAAAGCGGCCGGACTTTCTTGCGGCGATAGGCCCCGGGGTGCTTACCGGACAGACGATCCGCCTTGGCGAACGACTTCTGGAGCTGGAGATAACGCCGCTCCCGGGCGCGTCCGGAGGCCGCCCAGCGCGGATGCTGGTGCTGCGCGACATCACCGCGCGCCATCGGGTCGAAGAGGCCTTAAGGGAAAGTGAGGCGCGTTTTCACGACCTGGTGGACCTGCTGCCGGTGGGAATCTACGAGACCGACGCGGAATCGCGAATAACCTACGTGAACAGGGCGGGACTCGAAATGTTCGGGTTTAGCTCGACTAAAGCGGACCCGGGCGATTATCATACTTACGATCTGATCCCGCCCGACGAGCGCGAGCACTGGCCACAGCGCCGCAGACTGCTCCTCAACCGCGGGGTCACTCTCAACCTGGAAATGAAAGCCATGCGCCTCGACGGCACAATCTTTCCCATCATCATCAACACCTGCGCCACGGACCCCGAAGACTTCTCCCGTGGAACGCGCGGCGTGATAATCGACATCTCCAGCCGCAAAACCGCCGAAGGCGAGCTGGCGCGGCGTGAAAAACAGTTCTTCGCCATCTTCGAGAACGCCGGAGCTGGAATGGATCTTGTCGACACGGACGGAAGATTGCTCAGGGTGAACAGGGCGCTCGCCGACATGCTGGGCTATTCGGTCGCGGAGATGGAGGGCAGAAACATCTCCGAATTCACCCACCCCGACGACATAAGCGCAAGCGGCGAGAAACTCCGCGCCCTTCAGGCCGGGGAGATGGACTCCTACAGCCTCGAGAAGCGCTACATCGCGCGTGACGGCGGGGTGATCTGGGCAAGCCTCTCGGTGACCCCCATACGCAACGCAGCCGGAGAGACCGAGGCCATCATAGGGCTCATATCGGACATCACCGAACGCAGGCTCATGCAGAACGAGCTCAAGCGGCGCGAGGAGCGCCTTTCGGCGATCTTTCGCAACGCCGGGATCGGCATTGGACTTACCGGCGCCGAAGGCAGATACGAGATAGTCAACCCGGCCTTTGCCGACATGCTGGGCTACTCGATCGAGGAGCTGCTTGAAAAAACCAACCTGGAGGTTACGCATCCGGATGACCGCCAAAAAAGCCGCGAGAATTTAATGTCGCTGGCGCAAGGCGAGATCGACGCCTACGGCTTCGAAAAACGGTTCATTAGAAAGGACGGGAGCTTTATATGGACACACCTTCATGTAACGCCCATACGCGACGAGAACGGCCGGTTCGTATCGACTATCGGTCTTATAGCCGACATAACCGCCCGGCGTCAGGCGGAGGAGGCCCTTCGCGAGAGCGAACGGCGCTACCGCGTGCTCATCGAATCGATCTCGGACGGCGTCTTCGTCCTGGACCGCGATTGGCGATATACGCTCGTCAACGACATAGCCGCGCGCATGGTGAATACGCCGGTCGAGCGGCTTACGGGAAACCGCATTACCGATCTTTTCCCGGGAATCGAAGAAACGGATTTCTTTAAGACATATAAGGAGGTAATGGAAACGCGCCGGCCGGGTACGGTCGCCGGCGGGTTCATCCATCCCGACGGAAGACAGGGCTACTACGAGGTGCGCATCCATCCCAGCCTGGAGGGCATCCTCTGCATCTCGAGCGACGTGACGGATAGAATGACCGCCGAGAAAACGTTGAAGAAGGAGCGCTCATTTCTGCGCCAGGTGATCGACGCCGTTCCGGGTTTTATAATAGTAAAGGACCGCCAAGGGCGTTTCGAGCTTGCGAACAAGGCAATCGCCGACGCGTACGGCACAACCGCGGAGAGCATAATAGGAAAGACCGACGCGAACTTCAGCCCCACCGGGGAGGAGGTCGAGCGCTTTCTTGCGGACGACAGGGAGGTGATGGAGACGCTCCGCCCGAAGCTCATTGCCGAGGAAAAGGTCACCTACGCCAGCGGCGAGGAACACTGGCTTGCCACCGTCAAGGTGCCGCTGGTCGATTTCGACGGGGTATCGCGCCGGGTGCTCGCCATCGCAACCGATATAACCGAGCGGAGGCGCGCCGAGGAAAGTCTTCGCGAGAAGACCGAGGAACTGGAAAAATTCTTTTCCAGCGCCCTCGACCTGCTGTGCGTGGCCGACACCGACGGCTACTTCCGCCGCTTGAACGCCCAGTGGGAGAGCGCGCTGGGATACACCCGCGAGGAGCTAGTGGGCTCTCGCTTCCTGGACCTCATCCACCCGGACGACATGGATGCCACACTCGAGGCCGTAAAGCGCCTAAGCGAACAGGAAGAGGTCGTCAACTTCGTCAACCGCTACCGGCGCAAAGACGGAGTTTACCGCTGGATCGAATGGCGCTCCTACCCATCCGGCAGGCTAATCTACGCCGCCGCGCGCGACATCACCGACCACGTTGCGGTTGAAGAAGCGCTGCGCGCAGCGAAGGAGGCTGCCGAAGAGGCAAATAGCGTAAAGAGCGAATTTCTGGCAAACATGAGCCACGAGATTCGCACGCCGCTCAACGGCATCATAGGCCTGGCTCACCTGACTCTGAACACGGATCTTACCGGAAAACAGCGCGACTACCTGGATAAAATCGCGGCTTCGGCGAGGATGCTTTCGGGCATTATAAATGACGTGCTGGATTTCTCCAAAATCGACGCCGGGCGTATCGAGCTTGAGCGGGTGGACTTCTCGCTGGACGATATTTTAAAGAACCTTGTCGGCACTCTGGCCCGCGCCGCCGAAGAAAAGGGACTTGAGCTCTTTCTGCATATTAAAGCGGACATGCCGCTCGATCTCCGTGGCGACCCGCTGCGCCTGCAGCAGGTGCTGTTCAACCTGCTCACCAACGCCATCAAGTTCACCCATTCGGGCGAGGTGGTGCTCCGCGTGGAGTCGCGGAAGCGCCCGGACGCGGGCGAAACCTCCACCGCGGACGTATGCTTCACCGTGCGCGACACCGGCATTGGCATTCCGCTCGACAAGCAGTCCCGTATATTCACATCCTTTGCGCAGGCGGACAGCTCGATAACGCGCCGTTACGGCGGAACGGGCCTGGGACTCTCCATTTCGAAAAAGCTCGTGGAGCTTATGGGCGGCGAGATAGGCTTTACGAGCGAACCTGGAAAAGGCTCAACATTCTACTTTTCGGTCCCTCTGGAGCAAAGAAGGCCCGAAAGGCCGGCCGCTATTGGAACCGCCGAGCTCGGAAAACTCCGCGTATTGGTGGTGGACGACAACGAAACCGCCCGCGAGATACTCCGCGAAAGCCTGTCTGGCTTCGGTTTCGACGTGGCCACGGCGCGCTCGGGTATCGAGGCCCTCGATCTCATAGAGAATGCGCCCCATGGCGGCTTCAACCTGGCGCTAATAGACTGGAGGATGCCCGAAATGGACGGCCTGGAGACCGCGCGCCGCATTCGCGCTCTTTCGAAAATGACGGCCGCGCCGGACGTCATAATAGTTTCCGCATACGATCCCGATGTTATACGCGATAGCGCACGCGAGGCCGGGGTGCGGCGCATCCTCGCCAAGCCGGTGACCCCGTCGAATCTACTTGAGTCCGTTATGGAGGCCCTGGGAATTAAAGGGCGAAGCGCGAAAGCCCCGCCCCATGGAGGCCGCTCGACGCGATACGCGGGCAGGGCGGTCCTTCTGGTGGAGGACAATCCCATAAGCCGCCAGGTGATGCGGGAACTGCTCGAAAACGATGGATTGAGCATATATGAGGCGCCCGACGGCAAGCGGGCCATCGAAATGCTCGACGAACGCGCTTACGACATTGTATTTATGGACGTGCAGATGCCAGTTATGGACGGCCTGGAGGCGACCAGGCTCATCCGCGCCGATGGGCGCTTCGAAGGGCTCCCCATAATCGCCTTGACCGCCTACGCAATGAGCGGCGACCGGGAACGCTGTATGGCGGTGGGAATGAACGACCACCTCCCAAAACCGGTCGATCCGGGCGCGCTTTACTCCGCTCTCGAACGCTGGCTGGGCCCGGCCCCTGCCGCCGAGCCGGCATCGGCTCCCGCCTCGGGCACTGCCTCCCTCAACGGCATCGATATGGATTTCGCCATGAAGCGGATGAGGGGCGACGAGGACTTTCTCCGGGAGCTTCTGGCGCAGTTCTGCGAGCTGTATGCCGGCGCGCCAGCCGAGATCCGCACGAAAATTGAAACGGGGAACGCCCCGGAGGCGCGCCGCCTCGCACACTCCATAAAGGGGGCCGCGGGCACGCTGGGGGCGCTCGAGCTTCAGAAGTCGGCCGGCGATTTGGAGACGGAGATCGTCGAGGGCGGAAGCGCGCTCGATGCGCGGCTCGAAGAGTTCGGCTCCGCGCTCGCCATCGTGCTCTCCAACCGAAGCGTACTCTCCACGGGCCGCCCTACGGACGGGGCTCCGTCGGACGGCACTGAGCCCGAACCGCGCGCGCTCCTCGAGCGCCTCACCGAGGAGGTGAAGGACGGCAGCTACTCGGCGCTCGAGACCTTCTCCGAGTTGAAAGCCGCCTGGCCGAGCCGCTCCATCGCGCGGCTTGCCGAGCTGGAGCGCGCGATCGCCTCCTTCGAGAACGAAAAGGCGCTTGCGCTGATCGCCCGCCTGTGGAAAATACCTCCCGGAGGCGGCTCCTGATGACAAGGGAAAAGATACTCATTGTGGATGACTCGCCCACCCCGCTTCGCGCGCTGGGCGAGATGCTGAAACACGACTACGAAGTCTACACGGCCACCGAGGGCCGGGAGGCCCTAAGGCGCGCGAGAGAGCTCCGCCCCGACCTGGTGCTTCTGGACGTCATGATGCCCGGCATGGACGGCTACACAATATGCGGCATACTGCGAAACGATCCCTCCACCGCCGAAATCCCCGTGCTCTTCATCACCGCGAAGAGCGAATCGGAAGACATTGTGCGCGGATTCGAGGCTGGCGGGCTGGATTACATCACCAAGCCCTTCAATCCGAGCGAGCTTTCCGCCCGCATACAGACTCACCTGGAGCTTCGCCGCTCGCGCCTCGCCCTCCGCACCTACGCTCTGGAGCTCGAGCGCCGCAACGAGGAGCTTGACCGCGCGCGCGAAAGCCTGGAGATGATGGCCCGCATCGACCCGCTTACGGGACTTGCCAACCGCCGTTACGCCCTGGAGCGCCTGAATGCCGAGATCTCGCGCTCATCCCGCCATGAGGAGCCCTTCTGCCTTGCCATGGCCGACATAGACGACTTCAAGCTGTTCAACGACACCCACGGGCACGAGGGGGGCGACGTGGTGCTGAAGAGCGTGGCGGATATGCTGGTAGCCTCGGTCCGCAGGGAGGACATGGTCGCCCGCTGGGGCGGCGAGGAGTTCTTGTTGATGTTCCCCCGGCTGTCGCTCGACGGCGCCGTAAAGGCCGCGGAGAAGCTGCGCGCGGCCGTGGAGTCGTGCTCGCCCGAGTACGGAGGAAAAGCCCTAAGGGTGACGGTCACCATCGGCGTCGCGGGATACGACCACGCGCTCGACCTGGACGCCAACATAAGCCGCGCCGACGGCGCAATGTACGAGGGAAAGCGGGCCTCCAAGAACCGCGTGACGGCGGCCCGTTAGGCGCTACATCCAGTACATCCTGGCGCCGGGGCCGCCGCGGTCCACGCCGATGCACTCGAGCGAGACGAGCCGTTCCAGCTCGCGGTGCGCGTCGTCGGAGCCGTAGCCGGTCTCCCGCGCCGCGAAGGCGGTGAAGTCCGACATGACCGTATCGTCACTTGCGCCGTTCGAAAGGCCGGGGTAGCGCTCGACGACCCGCCCCGAGATGAGCTTCTCGCTGAAATCGAACGAGAGTATCCCCCCTAACATGTCCTCGTCTGATGGGGAAATTGCCTCACCGCGCCTCTTCCGCTCGCCAAGGGCCTCCACGTAGCGCTTTATGCCGCCGTTGAACTCGCCTACGATTCTGTCGATCTCCTCGTGCGACATGTACACCGATTCCGCGACCGAGCGGTTCGCGTCGTACAGGTCCCAGTCGTCGGTGAGGATGCGCATGCCGTACTCCGCGGCCTTCTCCCGCACCTCGGTGCCGGGAAAGGGCGCGAGGATATGGTAGCCGTACATGGGGCTTAAGCTCCGGGCGAACTCCATGGTCTTACGCACGGTCTCGGGGGTCTCGCCGGGAAGCCCAAGGATGTACGAGGTCATGGGCTCTATTCCCGTTTCGTTGCATAGGTCCACCGCGGCCCTGGCCTTTTCAAGCGTGATGTTCTTCTTTACGAGGTCCAGTATCTCCTGATTTCCGCTCTCTATGCCGAAACACAGCGTGGCGCAGCCGGCGGCCTTCATGGCCGAAAGAAGCTCGCGCGAAACCGTATCGACGCGCGCGAAGGCGGTCCACCGGTGCCTTATGCCCCGCCGCTGAATCTCCTCGCATATGGAGATGCAGCGGTTCTTGTTCGCGGTGAAGAGATCGTCGACGATATTTATCTGGCGGAATCTCATGGTCGAGAGGAGCTCGAACTCGTCCACCACGCGCGAAACGTCGAGGTAGCGCACCCTGCGGCCCACCATGCGGCTCCCCACGCAGAATATGCACTTGTTGGGGCAGCCGCGCGAAGTGACCATGTTGATGGGAAAGCCGAGCGCCCTGTAGCGTGAAAGCGAGATGAGATGGCGGGCCGGATACGGAAGCACGTTGATGTCGGGGATGAGCGGCCGCGCCGGATTGTGCCTCACCGCGCCGTCAAGGCGCAGGGATATACCCTCGATCCCCTCGAGGGACGAGCCGGCCCCAAGCGCCCGGAGCGTTTCGGTAAACGTAATCTCGCCCTCGCCGCGCACTATGTAGTCCAGGAACGGGTGGTCGGTGAGTATCGCCTCGGCGTCGAAGCTCACATGGGGCCCGCCCATCACGGTCACTATTTCGGGGTTTTCTTCCTTATAGTCGCGAAGTATCGAAAGGGCTCGTTTTACGTTCATTGTGACGGCGGTGGCCCCCACTACATCCGGACGGATCGAGTCGAGCGCCTGCCGCGCGCGTTCCCGCGAGTAGGGCTGGACGATGTAGTCCTCCACCGCCACCTCCACCCCTTCGCGCTCGAGGTAGGCCGCAAGCGATATGATGCCGAAGGGCGGCGTGGGCGACTCCTCGAAAGGATACGGCGGATTTATAAGCAAAACTTTCATTGGCGTTTCCTTTGTCGCATTATCGAAGCGGTTTAAAATATCCTCCCGGATGCGTTTATTTGTAAAGAAAATAAAGACCGCCCGGGCCGTATTTTGCGTGCTTCGCGGCCCCAGGGCCCGCATATCCATCAAATACCCCTTAAAACCAGAAAATTTTCTTGACGCCCGGAGGCGCCGCACTCTATATAAGATGTTCGTGGCGTTACCTGGCAGCTTTTGTTGTATTACAACAATAAACTTGTAATTAATCAATAAGCCCGGCCCCGTTGCCGCGAATACGACGTCAAGAAGGTGAATGATGGTCAAAGAGAAGATCTTTTGCGCGAATTGTCAGAACTGCATCGTGATCAGGCAGTATGAATCCGAGCCCGACCGCTATGTGCTGCGCGTCAAGTGCCTCAAGAAGAAATGGGTAAAGCGCTCCGGGGAGGAGAAGCTCTATAAATATTTCACGGTCGCCCGCCGCATCATGGACGACTGCGACAGCTACATAGACGCGGGGGAGCTTTTCCCCTACATAAAAAACCTCAGGAAAGAACTGCCGATTAAGGACGAGATCTATTCGACCAGGGGGTAACCCATGGCCTTTTCCACCTTTTCGGGCGGGATTCATCCGCCCGAAAACAAGGGCCCAAGCGAGGGGAAGGCCTTTTCCAACCTCTCGGTTCCACAACTCTGCTATATCCCCCTCCAGCAGCACGTCGGCAAGCCCGCCAAACCGATCGTGGAAGAGGGTGAAACCGTACGCGAGGGCCAGCTTATAGGCCTGGCGGACGGATATATCAGCGCAAATGTCCACGCCTCGGTCCCCGGCAAGGTCGTAAAAATCGCCGAGCACCCCACCGTGTATTCCAAAAGGGGAATGTGCGTTTTGATAGAGGCGCAGGGGGCCTTTTCGACCTCGGGCAAGCCCCTCGAATCGATCAAGTGGGAGTCCATGAGCGGACTCGAGCTCCTCAACCGCGTCGCCGAGGCGGGCGTTGTCGGCCTTGGGGGCGCGGCCTTCCCCACCCAGGTCAAGCTGCACCCCCCGCGCAACCGCCAGATCGACACGCTTATCGTCAACGGATCCGAATGCGAACCCTATCTTACCGTGGACGACATGCTAATGCGGACCTTCCCCGGCGAGATCGTCGAGGGCATCCGCATCGTAATGAAAATACTCGGCATCTCCAAAGCCCTCATCGGCGTGGAGAAAAACAAGCCGCACGCCATAGCCTCGCTTAAAAAGAAGATCGCGGAGCTCGCCCCCCCGGAGAACATCGGCGTCGCCGCCCTGAAGACCAAGTATCCGCAGGGGGCCGAAAAGCAGCTCATCTACAGCCTTACGCGCCGTGAGGTCCCGTCGGGCGGCCTGCCGATGGACACGGCTACCGTAGTGCAGAACGTCGGCACCATATTCGCCATACGCGAGGCCGTGGCGCTCGGCAAGCCCCTCTTCGAGCGCTACATAACCGTCACGGGCCCGCTTGTAAAGAATCCGGGCAATTACAAGGTGCGCTTAGGCAGCCTGATTGCGGACGTAATAGAGGAGTGCGGCGGCCTCGTCGCCGAACCGGCCAAAATCATAATGGGTGGCCCCATGTGCGGGGTCGCTCTCGACGGCATGGATGTGCCCGTGGTCAAGGGCACCTCGGGCATACTGGTGCTCGGACACGCCGACGTGCGTCCGATGGACTACCTGCCCTGCATTCGCTGCGGACGGTGCGTGGCCGTATGCCCGGCCGGACTCGTACCCAACGAAATGGCAAACGCCATCGAAAAGGGCCGTCTGGACCTCGTCGAGCCTTCACGGCCGTTCGATTGCATAATGTGCGGCTCGTGCTCGTACGTGTGCCCCTCCCGCAGGCCGCTAAGCCACTTCATCAAACTGGCGCAGGAAAAACTGCGGCGAAGGCAGAAAGAATAGGCCAACCGGGGATGGAGAACGACAATGCAGGATGACAACATTAAGGCCCCCGGGCTCGTACTCTCGAATGCGCCGCACATCAACGCCCCCCAGTCGCTCGGATCCATCATGTGGCTTGTGGTGCTGGCGCTTACGCCCGCCCTGGCCTACTCGACGTTCATTTTCGGGCTCCATGCCCTTCTGCTCATCGCCGTATCGGTCGCCGTATGCGTCGCCTCGGAGGCCGCGTATTGCCTCCTGATAAAAAAACCGCTGACCATTAACGATGGATCGGCCGTCATTACCGGCATTTTACTCGCATTCAACGTTCCGCCCGAGGCGCCGCTTTGGATGATTGGAATAGGCGCGGCGTTCGCGGTGATCGTGGCGAAGCAGCTCTTCGGCGGCATAGGTTTCAATATCTTCAATCCCGCGCTGGCCGGCAGGGCCCTTCTCATGGCCTCGTGGCCGGTTCACATGACCACCACCTGGCACAGCTTCGGGGAGTCGAACGTGCTCTCGCAGGCCGCGTCCAATGTCGCCGGGCTCCCGGAGCGGGCTTACGACATCATCACTCAGGCCACCCCGCTCGGCGCGTTCAAGGAGGGCCCCGGGCTGTTGGCCGACCTTGGAGCCGCTCCCGACGCCCTATACCGCACCCTGTTCACGCCTGAGATGTTCAAGTCCTACCTGGTGGGAAACATCGGAGGTTGCATAGGGGAGACTTCGGCCCTTCTGCTTTTAGCCGGAGCCCTTCTGCTCCTCTTCCGGCGCGTCATCTCGTGGCACATCCCGTTCAGCTACATCGGAACGGTCGCCGCCATAATGTTCTCGTATTACTCGCTCTCCGGTTTCGGAAGTCCCGGCCAGGCCACCCTTTTCCATCTTCTTACCGGCGGGCTGATGCTCGGGGCCTTTTTCATGGCGACCGACATGGTCACCTCTCCCGTAACCGCCAGGGGCATGATCATCTTCGGAGTGGGATGCGGCATCCTCACCTGTGTCATCAGGCTCTGGGGGGGGTATCCCGAGGGCGTATCGTATTCGATTCTTCTGATGAATTCAACAGTGCCGCTCATCGACCGGTTCGCCAAACCGAAGGTGTTCGGGACGAAGCATGCGTGAAGGGGCGCATAGATGAACTCTTCCATACCACGCTCTACGTTCATACTCGGATTGACCGCCTTCGTGGCGGCCTTCGCGCTCTCGCACATCAAGGCGATCACCCGCCCCGTCATCCAGAAACAGGAGCGCCGAAAGATGGAGTCCGCCCTCGAGCTCGTCCTTCCGGGCTATACTGTCGGCGAAGAGCGCAGCGCTCCGGCGGGCAAGGGGGCCTTTACCTACTGGACCGCCTCCAAAGCCGAGGGAGACGCGACCCGCAAGGGATACGCCTTTATAGCCGAAAAGGCCGGATACGGCGGAACCATCCAAACCATGGTGGGGGTCGACGAGAATGGCGCCATACTAAACATCTCTATAATACGCCAGTCCGAGACCCCGGGCCTTGGCGCGAGGGTGCTCGAAGCGGCCAGCCGAAACACCTTTTTCGAGGTCATCACCGGAAACGCGAAGAGCACTGACGAGGAGCCCACGCCCTGGTTCCAGAAGCAATTCCGGGGAATAAACGCGTCGGCGAGGATCGAGATCGTTAAAAAAGGCGACTGGAACGAATCGATGCGGGAGGAGCTCATGCAGAAAAACGCCGTCTCGGCCATCACCGGCGCCACCATCACCACCAAGGCGGTCAAGGACAGCATAGAGGAAGGCATGGCACGCCTGAAAGCTGCGCTCGACGAACACGCCGGGCATGAGGAGGCGAACGCAAGATGAACCTTTACAGGGAATTCGTCAAGGGGATCTGGGAAAAGAACCCCATCCTCATCCTCGGCATAGGCATGTGCCCCACCCTTGCCGTATCCACCTCGATCTCCAACGCTCTCTGGATGGCGCTGGCCGCGACCTTCGTGCTTATCTTCTCGAACATCTTCGTTTCGCTCGTAAAATCCGCGGTTCCCTCGCATATTCGCATCCCCATCTTCATCGCCATCATAGCCACCTTCGTCATCATAGTGGAGCTCACGCTGAAGGCCTTCCAGCCCGACATCTACAAGTCGCTCGGCATTTTCATTCCGCTCATCGTGGTAAACTGCATCATCCTTGGGCGCGCGGAGGAGTTCGCGTCCAAAAACACCGTGCTCCCCTCCATGCTCGACGGCCTTGGAATGGGGCTCGGCTTCGGGCTTACGCTTACGGTGCTTGCCTTCTTCCGGGAGATACTGGGGTCGAACCGGCTTTTCGGCTATACGCTCATACCCGGCATGGAGCCCGCCACCATCATGACGCTCGCGCCCGGCGCATTTTTCACCCTGGCCATGATGCTGTGGGGCATGAACGCCCTTAAGTCCAGGAAGAGGAGGTAGGGGATGGAGCTTAAGGCCCTCTTCGTCATACTGATTTCGACGATTTTCATAAACAACTACGTGCTCTCGCAGATATTAGGGCTGTGTCCCTTTCTGGGGGTTTCACGCAAGCTCGATTCCGCGCTTGGCATGGGGCTTGCCGTCGTCTTCGTGATGGCAATGGCCTCGTTTTTCACCTTTCCCATCTATAAATACATACTCGTGCCTTACGATATAACCTATCTGCGCACCATCGCATTCATCCTCGTGATAGCTGGCCTGGTCCAGTTCGTGGAGATGGTGATAGAAAACGTGTCGCCCGTCTTGTACCATTCGCTTGGAATATTCCTTCCGCTCATCACCACCAACTGCGCGGTGCTTGGCGTGGCCGTGCTGAACACCGAGTCCGGCTTTCTCGACGGGAACCTTGGCCTGCTTAAGGCGGTCGTGCAGGGACTGGGAGCGGGGCTTGGTTTTACGCTCGCGCTTCTTCTGATGGCCGGCATCCGCGAGCGCCTGGAGATAGCGGACATCCCCGAAAATTTGAAGGGCCTTCCCATCACCTTTATCGTGGCGGGCCTTATGGCCATGGCCTTCCTCGGCTTTTCGGGGATGAAGGTATAGGCCGGCCATGCGAATCACCGACCCACAAGTCACCCTCCTTGCCATTACCCCGCGGGCGGAGAAGCTCCTGGAGGAAGCGGGACGAACCTGCTACCTCTCTTTCGACAAGATGGACGACACCAGCGAGTCGAACTTTATCCGCCGCTGCATTAAAAACGGGCACCACTCCATACTGGAGCACGCATCGGCGAGTTTCCGCATCCGCGGCGCCTCGCGCGCCTTTACGCATCAGCTCGTCCGCCACCGCCTGGCGAGCTTCTCGCAGCAGTCGCAGCGCTACGTAAGCGAGGAGGAGTTCAACTACGTGGTGCCGCCCGACATCCAGACAAACCCCGAGGCCTCGGCGCTCTTCGACGAATTTCTGGAAAACGCGAGGCTGGCCTACAGGCGCCTGCGCGAGATGGGCATTAAAAAAGAGGACGCCCGCTTCGTGCTTCCGAACGCGCTGGAGAGTGAGATCGTATTTTCGGCCAACTTCAGGGAGCTCCGTCACATCTTCGCCCTGCGGTGCGCCAGGGGAGCCCAGTGGGAGATACGCTCGGTGTGCCTGGCCATGCTGCGCCTGATGCGGGAGGAAGCGCCCTCGGTATTCGGCGATTTCGTCATCGACGAGGCTGCAAAAACGGCGAAGAGCGTCTTATAGCTCGAAACGAAGCTCCAGCACCCCGTCAGCGAACACGGATTTCGGTTTCACCTCGCCCTTCTCGAACACCCTGAGCATCTTGTCGTTCTGAGGAAGCACTGTCGCGGCCAGGCGCTTTATTCCGCGTTCCTTCGCTATCTTGATGAGGAAGTTCAGCATAAAGGTCGCGATGCCCCTTCCCTGAAACTCCTCGTCGACGATAAACGCCATCTCATAGGCGTCTATGAGGTCGTAATAGGCGTAGCGCGCCTCGGCGATAATGCGCTCGGTGCGGTCCTTTTGCAACAAACCCACTATGGAGAAGGCCGTGTCGTAGTCGATATTGACGTATTTCTGCATCTCCTGGTGCGGCATTATCGAAAGGCGCGCGAAGTAGCGCAGGTATTTGGACTCGTCGGAGAACTCGTAGAAAAGCCTGCGCATCATGTCCTCGTCCGAGGGGAGTATCGGCCGTATTTTAAGCTCCAGGCCGGGGCCGAAGGTCTTGACGGTATCGATCTCCGAAGGGTACTTGCAGGAGGTGTTGCAGGCGTATATTTGGTCCGGGTAGGTGTAGCCGTATTTTTTCGCCATGCCGAGCAGGCCCTCGCGGTGCGAGGGATGGGCGATGTCGATCATGGCCAGGACCCGTTCGCGTATGGAACGGCCGAACAGCCGCGCCACGCCGAATTCGGTCACCACGTAGCGCGTCGCGCCCAGCGTGGCCCTTACCCGCTCGCCCTCCTCGTGCGCTATGACGATGTTGCTGTTGCCCTCCTGGTCGATCGAGCGGAGCGCTACGATGGCCTTGCCCTGTTTGGAGAAGGCGGCGGCGATGGCGAAGTTAAGCTTGCTCTCGTAACCCGAAAGCAGATTGTCCCCCGAGTGGAATACAACGGATTCGCCCGTAACGTCGATGCGCTTGACATTCATTATGCTTATTAGTCGCGAGATGCGCTGGGTGACGAATGGATTGACCAGCCGGGCTATGGGATAGAACTCGATGACAGGATTGCGGTCCACGTAGTCGTACAGCTCGCGGGTGCCGTAACAGTAGCTTGTGGTAATCAGGCCCCCGCTAACACGGCTGCGGTCAAGCGATACGGCGCCCGACTCGACCAGGTCGATTACCCAGTCCGAAATCACATGGGTGTAGACCCCCAGGCGTTTCTTCGAGTGGAGGTTCTTCGCGATTGCGTCGAACATGCGCCCGACGTGAAGCACCACCGTAGACTCGTCCTCTATAATGTTCGAGATGTGCCAGCCGATGCGCTCCATCTCCGGGTCGTACGGGGCGCGCTCCCGTTCGAGGAGCGGCACGGAGCTGTGGACCATGTAATCGACCTGGTTCATGTGAATGCTTGTCTCGCCATAGGTAACCGGCACCGCCGGGTTGATCTCGGCGACGACGAGATCGGCGTTCTTAATGGCGATATTGGCCACATCCACCGCCACGCCCAGATTGAGAAAGCCGCGCTTGTCCGGCGGCGAGGTCTGAACGATGGCGATATCCACACCCACGGCCCCGGAGGAAAGGATGACCGGTATTTCCATGAGATTGGCCGGTATGAAGTCGACCTTGCCCTCGTTGATATCGTGGACGATGCTTTCCCCGATATTAAAAGTCTTGAGCCTGTACTTGAAGGTCTGACGCGCGTCCGAGGGTAAATAGGAGCCCAGCGTAATAAGCTGGATGATCTCCAGGTCGAGGAGGTTCTTGCGGTCCGATTCGACTATCGCCCGAACCGTAAGGGCCGGAATGGACGGTCCGCTGCTTAGAAACACGCGGTTTCCGGGCTTTATGAGCCCGAGAATTCTGTCGATCGAAACCAGCTTTCCGCCATAGTCGTCGTTTTTTTTCATATGCTCGCCACCATAGATTTTTTATTCGGACCACGGGCGGTCCCGGGCGGCCCACATAAGTACTTTAGCGCATGCCGCTCCATGTTCGCGCAAAGGCGCGTGAAATGAAAGAATTTTTATCGCCCTGGCGCACCTTATTTCCGGCCTCGCGCAACTAATCCCGATAAATATTCGCCGGGTCATAAATTAGCCTTGACTAATTTATTTAGCACAGTCTCTGTATCCACCCATAAGGGAGCGCGGCATGAAACTGGAAGACGAGACACCGGGCCGGGAGGATTCGTTCGAGAGCACCGACCTGTCCGCCAACATGGAGGACTACATGGAGACAATCGCCCTCCTCGCCTCCCGCCACCGCGTTGTGCGGGTCAAGGACATCGCCAGGGCCCTTAAAATCACCATGCCCAGCGTTACCGCCGCGCTTGGAAAACTCCGGGAGAAGGGCCTGATTCACTACGAGAAGTACGGCTTTATAGAACTTACCGACAGAGGAAGGCGCGTGGCCGAACTCGTCTACCGGAAGCACTCCTTCCTGAGACGCTTTTTCCGCGAGGTGCTGGGGATGGAGCGGGACTCGGCCGACGAGGAGGCCTGCCGCATAGAGCACCACCTGTCGCCCGAGGCATGCCGCCGGCTGTACCGCCTGGTGGAGTTCCACGACGCGGAGCACGGCGCGGAGAACGAATGGACCGGCCGTCTGCAGGGCATTCTGGAGGAGGGCCCATTGAGCGAGCTGCGCGAGGGACAGTCGGCGGCGATCGTAAGGGTGCTTGGCGACTCCCCACTGCGAAAACGCCTTATGGACATGGGCTTCCGCCGGGGCGAAAAGATCACCGTGGTCAAATACGCCCCGCTGCGCGATCCGATGGAATTGTCCATCAAGGGCTATCATCTGTCGCTCAGGGTCGAGGAGGCCCGCGACATCATAGTCCGGCCGCTGGAGCGCGGCAGGCACCGAAGACGCCATGGAAGGGAATAGATCCGCGATGAAGATTAGGGAGATAACCGTCGGGCTGGTGGGAAACCCGAACTGCGGCAAAACAACGATATTCAACGCGCTTACCGGGGCAAGGCAGAAGGTCGCCAACTGGAGCGGCGTAACCGTGGAGAAGCGCGAGGGCCGGCTACGCCATGGCGGCGTATCCATCCGGGTAATAGACCTTCCGGGCATCTACAGCCTCACCTCCTACAGCATGGAGGAGATCATTACGCGCGACTTCATCATCGACGACAGGCCCGACGTAATAGTGAATGTGGTGGACGCCGGCAATCTGGACCGAAATCTCTATCTTACCACCCAGCTTATCAATATCGGGGCGCGCTCCGTCGTTGCGCTTAACATGTTCGACGAAGCGACGAACAAGGGCCTTTCCATAGACACCGAAGTGTTGGGCACACTGCTCGGCATGCCCGTTGTCAAAACCGTCGGCACCCGCTCGATCGGGATAACCGAGCTCGTCGAGCGGATCGTCCAGGTGGCGGACGGTACCTGCGAAACGGCGCGGCACATACACATACCCTTCGGCGACGATATTGAGGCGGAGATACGCGCCGCGCAGGAGCTTATGAGAAGGGATGAGACCATCGGCCGCCGCTATTCCACCCGCTGGCTCTCGGTGCGGCTTTTGGAGCGCGACAGCGACGCCATAAACAAGCTAAAGGCCTTCCCCGGCCACGAGGTCATACTGGAGCGGGTGGCCAAAGGCCGCGCGGCGCTCGAACGGCAGTTCGACGACGATATCGAGACCATCCTGTCCGACAGGCGTTACGGCTTTATAGCCGGGGCCGTGCGGGAATCGGTCAGAAAAACCGCGCCGCGCAGGGTGGATGTTTCCGACAGGATTGACCGCTTCGTAACGAACCGGTATCTGGGCTTTCCGATCCTCTTTCTTTTTCTCTGGGCGCTTTTTCACCTCACCTTCGCCCTGGGCGAATACCCGATGGGCCTAATAGAGTCCGGAGTTCGCCATCTGGGCCTTGTCGTGGAACGCCTTATGCCGGCGGGAGCGCTGAAGGACCTCATTATCGACGGCGTTATCGGCGGGGTCGGCGGGGTCATCGTGTTCCTGCCGAACATTCTCATCCTCTTCATGGGCATAAGCTTCATGGAGGACACGGGATATATGGCGCGCGCCGCGTTCATTATGGACAGGGTTATGCATACGCTGGGGCTGCACGGGAAGTCGTTCATCCCCCTCATCATGGGCTTCGGCTGCAACGTACCCGCCATCATGGCCACCCGTTCGCTGGAAAACCGGCAGGACCGAATACTTACCATACTCATAAATCCGTTCATGAGCTGTTCGGCCCGCCTGCCGGTGTACATTCTCTTTGCAGGAGCCTTTTTTCACACGCACGCGGGAACGGTCATACTCTCGCTTTACCTGGTCGGAATCGTCCTGGCCTTTTTTTCCGCGCGCCTGTACGGCATGATATTCTTTCGCGGGAGTTCCACCCCCTTCGTAATGGAGCTTCCGCCCTACCGTATCCCAACACTTAAATCGACCCTGCTTCACATGTGGGACCGGGGCTCGCAGTATCTTCGAAAGATGGGCGGGATCATTCTCGCGTTCTCCATCATCATCTGGTTCATGGGCGAGTATCCAAAATCGCCGGATATAACGCGCGAGTATGATGCGCGCATCTCCGCCGTGCGCGACGAAGGGGCGCGAGAGCTCGAAAAGGCGCGTGCGGGCGGTGCGCAGGCGGAAAGCCTCGATGAGCTTGGCGCGAGCTACATCGGCATGGCGCGGGAGCTCGAGATGCAAAAGGCCGTACTCGAGAAGCGGAACACCATCATCGGCCGCGTGGGAGAGATGCTCGTCCCCCTCACCGCGCCGTTGGGCTTTAACCAGCAGATGGGCATATCGCTCGTCACCGGCTTCGTGGCGAAGGAGGTCGTGGTGAGCACCATGGGCGTTCTGTACCACGCGAATATCGGCAACGGTAACGGCGCCGAGGGGCAGTCCCTCGACCGGGCCATAAAGCGGCCCGAATATGGCATAACACCCCTGGTCGCCTACACCTTCATGCTCTTCGTGCTGCTGTACGTCCCCTGCCTTGCGACGGTGGTGGTGATGGGCAGGGAGGCCGGCTGGCGCTGGGCATTTGTGTCGCTGGTGTACCAGCTCCTGCTGGCGTGGACTGTATGCTTTCTGTTTTTTAACGCCGGGAGGCTTCTGGGCTTCTGAGAGGAATTTTACGCGAACGGAGCGCTCCGTCGTATCACGCCGGTCGGTGGGCTTACATGGACAGAATAGCGGAGACCGGCTCGAGGTCGAGCTCCATCTCGTAGTCCCCGCCGTATACTCCGCTTATTCTGAAGCCGATTCTATACATGGCCTTGACCGCTTCTTCATTTTTTCCTTCTATAACGATCCATATCCGGCTTTTCCCAAGACAAAGCGCCCTGCGGCAGATCTCGCCGGCCAGGGATGTGCCTATTCCGCGCCCCCGAAAAGCCGGATGCACAAAGAAGATAAACTCACAGAAGTCCTCTTCCGGCGCGTCTATAATGGAGGCGTGGCCCACTATGCGCCGTCCGGCAAGAGCTATTACGTTCAGCCCCGTGTGTTCGAGGTTTTCTATCCATCGGCGGCGCGGTACGCGCCTGCTTGGCGGGATGCCGAAGGCGGTGTCTTCGGGGCGGAAATCCGAATACATGCGAAGCAGATTTTTGTGGTATCGAGGACGGAATTCCCGAAGTTTAATTTTTTCCATGCCCGACTCCAGTTGGCTCCGGGCAATAAGCTTACGGGTCCTCTTGGCCTGCACGAATACACCTCCATGGAACTTTCGTACGAGGAGTCTATTCGTTTAACAAATCGTTTTCCCTCAATTTAATATTACCCATTGTCTGTGGACTAATCAAATGTAATTGGAGGGTTTTTTAGAATTAGACCATCATACATAAGGGGCTCTGAGCCCTTGCTCTCTAATATGTGGATTCACCGTGCAAGCAGACACATCTCCCATCAGAACAAGGGGTTGTAACCCCTTTCAGTTTCACGGCGAGCACATAGCCATTGAAGATCGTTCGTATCTCGGGCGATTTAAAAAGTACTCCAAGCTACCGCGAGCTCTTCAAACTCATCCCCCAGAAGCAGTCGAAAGTTCAAAGTTCAAAGTTAAAAGCTCTGTGAGGCTTTGTCTTTATGGTTATGGATCATGGCACGATCCCCCTCTCTTTCGTTCAAAGAGAGGGGGATAGGGGGTGAGTTCGAAACGCTCGCCGCGCGCGGAGACGCGAGTGAAGACGGCTTTATACCTTCTGTAGCCTTTTTTCGTTAACGGACTTCAGCACCTTCTCCTGGAGATCCTTTCCAAGGGGGACGTACCTGGCGAACTCCATGGAATAGTTGGCGCGTCCGCTCGACAGATTGCGAAGCTGGGTCGCGTACCCGAACATCTCCATGAGGGGCACAAATCCGTTGACCTTCTGCGCGCCCTTTCGGAAGCGGCGCATGGATTCAACCCTGCCCCGCCGCCTGTTGAGGTCGCCTATGGCCTCCCCGATATACTCATCGGGCGTGTTGATCTCTATCTTCATAAGCGGTTCGAGAAGCGTCGGCATGGCCTTACGGAAAGCCTCCTTGAAGCACAGTGCGCCGCATGTGCGGAACGCCATGTCGGAGGAGTCCACCTCGTGATAACTGCCGTCCAGCACCACCGCCTTTATACCGACCACCGGGAATCCGGCCAGAATGCCCTCCGCAATGGTGTTCTCGATGCCCTTTTTGATGGAAGGGATGTATTCCTGGGGGATGACGCCGCCCTTGGTATGGTCCGCAAACTCGAAACCCCCGTCGGGATTCGGCTCTATTCTCAGTACGCAGTGAGCGTACTGGCCGCGGCCGCCCGTCTGCTTGGCGAACTTTACCTCCGCCTGCGCCTCGTTCTTTATCGTCTCTCGAAAGGCCACGGAGGGTTCGCCCACGATCGCCTCGACGTTGAATTCGGTTTTAAGCCGGTCCACGATGATCTCGAGGTGCAGCTCCCCCATCCCGCTTATGATTGTCTCATTGGTCTCATCGTCCACACGGACAGTAAAGGATGGGTCCTCTATCGCCAGCTTGCGAAGGGCTATCCCCAGTTTTTCCTCCTCCTTTTTGGACGGAGGGGCCACCTTGAGGTCTATGACCGCGGGGGGGATGAAGATGGATTCGAGCACCAGCGGATGACGCATGTCGCAGAGCGTATCACCCGTCTTCGTATATTTCATGCCGATGAGCGCGACTATGTCGCCGGGACCGGCGGTGGAGATCTCCTCGCGCTCCTTGGCGCGAATGCGCATTATGCGCCCTATACGCTCGTTCTCGCCCTTGGTCGCGTTGTACACCTGCATGCCGCTGTCCAGTTTTCCGGAATACACGCGGATGAAGGTTTGCTGCCCCACATACGGATCGTGGATGAGCTTGAATGCCAGGGCGCAGAAGGGGACCCCGGGGAGCGGCTGGCGGGTCTGGGTCTTCTCGCTTTCCTTTATGTCCATGCCGACGACCGCGCCCTTATCGACCGGCGACGGCAGATAGTCGACGATGGCGTCGAGGAGAAGCTGTACCCCCTTGTTCTTGTACGCCGCCCCGCAGAAAACCGGGGTGAACAGCATCTTGATGGTGGCACAGCGCGATGCTTTTTTGATGAGCTCCACCGGGACGTCCTTTTCATCGAGGTACAGGCCCATGATTTCCTCGTCGAAATCGGCAAGTTTTTCCACCAGGTGCCTGCGGGCGTTTTCACAGCGCTCCCTATAATCCTCGGGTACATCGGTAACGATCCGCTCGAACTCCCTGAACACGACCGCCTTTCTCTCTACGATGTCTATTACGCCCTGGAAATTGTCCTCGGAGCCTATCGGAATCTGAAAGGGCACCGGATTGGCGTCGAGGTACTTCTCCATCTGATTGACGCATTCGTCGAAATCGGCCCCTATGCGGTCCATCTTGTTCACGAAGGCTATGCGGGGGACCTTGTAGCGGTCGGCCTGGTTCCAAACGGTCTCGCTCTGCGGCTCCACGCCGGCCACCGCGCAGAATAGGCCGATCATGCCGTCGATCACGCGGAGCGAACGCTCCACCTCCACGGTAAAGTCAACGTGGCCGGGGGTGTCGATGATATTGATCGCGTGCTCCTTCCACTGGCAGGAGATGGCGGCCGAAGCGATGGTAATGCCGCGCTCCTGCTCCTGCTTCATGAAGTCCATGGTTGCCTGACCGTCGTGTGACTCGCCCATGCGCCTGGAGGTGCCGGTAAAATAGAGAAGCCGCTCGGTTAGAGTGGTCTTCCCCGCGTCTATATGCGCGGCTATTCCGATATTTCTAAGCTTTTGTAAAGACATGTATCATTCCCCTCCGGGTGAACGTATTTTCCTTAAAATGGCTAAATCAGGAACCGGCGCGATGTACTCTGGCGGTCAAAGGGCGGGATGACCCGTCGTGCTGCGGTTACACCGTCTGCAAGAAATCGCGACTATACTGAATGTAATACAAAAATAGCTCGCTGCCGTATTAAAAATAAAAAAACCATCCGTTTGCAGCCTCAAAACGCCCGCCCCCGGCGGGAAGCCACTGGTCCTCCCCGGGCCTTGCCCGGCGAAAACCCTCCAGGGCGCGTCCGATGGAAAGCGCATACTTAAATAGGCCGACATTTCTGTCAACAAAATATCTTATTTCCAACCTGAAAAAGCGTGGGTGTGAATTAAATTTCGGGGAATGATTCTGTCATTGTGAGCCCCGGCCTTATCGGGGCGTGGCAATCTCATAAAACCCTTCATTTTATGATACAATGATACAACTTTTGATCTTTTGAGATCGCCACGTCGCTGCGCTCTTCGAGATGACTGTATATTCACCCGGATTTTAATTTACACCCAAAAGCGTTTATAATCCAGGAAGGGCGTCCGGCGAAGTGAAGGCCTATTTTTCTATGATTTTAAGCAGATCTATCTGTATCCGGGAGAGGTACGCGTAGGTGGAATAGGGATACTGCTCGATGATAGACTGAAAAACGCCCTGCGCCTTCGTGTCGTAACCCATCTTCTGATAGCAGATCCCCGTTTTATAATAGGCCTCTATGCCCTCCTCGGTGGTGCCGGCCTCCTCGTGGATGGCCGTGTAGGCCCGGATGGACTTCTCGTATTCGAAGCGATTGAAATATATGGCGGCCACATGCCGTAGCGCCTCGGCCCGGTGCGCGCCGGCCAGATAGACCTCCAGGTACTCGTTGAACATCTGGAGGGCCTTTCTGTTGTCTCCCATGGCATGGAACTGCAGGGCGTTTTCGAATTTGATGTCGTCGGCAATCTCGCCGAGGCTCTTGCCCGGTTCGTCCTTCGGCGCCTCCTGGGCGTAGGGGCCCGAAGCCCACGATAACAGCGTCATGCCGCAAATAAGGAACAACACGCATCTTTTCATCGCCGCGCCCCCCTGGCCAGGGATATTATGTCTCCAAAAGGCATACGCCATTGCCTGCTGTCCTTATCGGACGGGCCACATGAAAGCATTAGGCGAAAAGGCGGAGATTTTAAAAATTATTCGCGCCCGCCCCGCCGGAGGGAAGCCCGAATTATCGTTGCAATAACCGGCCGCCGCTTCGATACTTTCACCCGGGCGGGGCATATTCGGAATCGGAAACGGAGCGCCATGGAAGAACTATTCAGGATAAAAAAGCTCTATTCGAGCATAGGCAAGATCATAACCTCCTCTCTCGAGTTTCCGGCGATTCAGGACGCCATAATGGAGGAGGTGCGCCTATTCTTCGACGCCGAGAACTGGAGCCTCATGCGGCTCGACTCGAACACGAACGAGCTTTACTTCGTCATCGTAAAGGGAATCGACGCCAGAACGGTCGAGAATATACGCCTGGGGAGGGGCGAAGGCATTGCGGGCACCGTGGCAAAGACCAAAAAATCCATCTTCGTTCCGGACACCTCGAAGGACAGGCGTTTTTGCGACAGGGTCGACCGGGCCACCGGATTCAAGACCAGGTCGATTCTCGCCGTGCCCATCATCTTCGGCGATATCCTGTACGGCGTCATCGAGCTCGTCAACCGGGGGAGCGGCGGCCTCTTCACCGAGATGGAGCACCTCATCCTCCAGACCATCGCCGACTACGCCGCTATCGCCTTCGCCAACGCGGCCCTCTACGAACAGGCCCTCGAGCGCAGCCTTAGCGATCCGCTCACAGGGCTACTGAACCACGCAAGGCTCGAACAGGTTCTCGCGGAGGCCGAAAAACCGGCCTCCCCCCGGCGCAGGCGTCGCGACGACGAATCGGGGGCCGTGGTCGTGATGGTGGATGTGGACGACTTCAAGAGCATAAACGACGGGTACGGGCACCCCAGGGGCGACGAGGTGCTAAAGGAGATATCCAGGAAGCTGAAATCGCGCCTTCGTTATAACGATATGCTCTTCCGCATAGGCGGAGACGAGTTTCTGGCGATCATTCCCTCGTCCCTGGACCAGGCGGAGAAAATAGAGAAACGCTTCGAGCGGGAGATGAAAAAGCTGTCCCATTTCTCGATGGAGGGAGGACCCGAGGTCCGCTTCTCCTACGGCACCTCGGCAGGCCCCTTTCAGAAGATCCGCGGCCTCATTCAGAAAGCCGATGACGGCATGTACCGGCACAAGGGGGCCGCGAAGTCCTGAAAGCGCGGATACCATCCGCGCCCATGCCCCGTGAAAGCACGGATACCCATCCGCACCCATGCCCCGTGAAAGCACGGATACCCATCTGCGCCCATGCCCCGTGAAAGCGCGGATACCCATCCGCGCCCATGCCCCCTGAAAGCACGGATAC
>MTKY01050948.1_pt1 | contig 52288 bp, 18 predicted proteins | sample 1042731 | NCBI WGS metagenome assembly MTKY01 (sample SAMN06212206, study PRJNA360538) | anaerobic digester metagenome | biome: Wastewater treatment plant; material: sludge; isolation source: anaerobic digester fed with sludge from wastewater treatment plant | place: Denmark: WWTP Soeholt ...
AGCGTGGAGCAGACGGCGCAGCGGCGCGGGAACGATCTGGTATAGCGCGCTACGAATTTTGTCGTGTGCCAAGTCCCAAAGATCACCGACCGGACGCGCCAAGTGCCGCGCCTGCCAATCGGCCAATGCTTCGACCACGGTATCCGGCGCACATTCCCCGGCTTGCGCCAGCAATGCCGGGGCGAACGGACGTCCATACGCGGCTGCCAACATCAACAAATACTGGTCGGATTCACTCAACCGCTGTACGCGCTGCAAGATCACGTCCTGGATCCGGGTGGGCAGCGCGATGGCATCAGGGATCGCGCCGGCGAGTTCCCAGCCTTCAGCAGTGGCGCACAAAACGCCCTGCTCGCGCAGCGTTTCTACCAGTTCGATCAGGGCAAACGGATTCCCCTCGCTCTCACGGAAAAGATAGCCGGTCAGCGGTGTGTCGTCTGGGACATCGAGCAGCCGCGAGGTCAGGCAGGCAACATCCGCCACAGAAAGCGGGTCCAGCGCCAGGGTGTGCAGCAGTCCGTCGCGGTTGAAGGTTTGCATCAGGCGGGTAAGGGGATGGTCCAATAAAACTTCGGCAGACCGGTACGTCCCGACGAGCCAACAGGGCATGCCATCAAAATGGCGCACCAGATAGTGCAGCAAATCTAGCGTATCGGTATCAGCCCACTGAAGGTCATCCAGGAAAAGCACCAGAGCCGCGCGCTGCCGGCCATGCAATCCCGCCATATGCGCAGCGACAGCCGCGAAAAGCGCAGTGCGCTCCGTTGGCGTGACATTTGCCGATTCGAACAGGCGAACGAGCGACGCAGCGGTGGAGGTAGCCTGCGCCAGCGTGGGCTGCAATGCCTCGTAGATAGCCTGGAAGGGCAAAACACGGTTAAATTCATAGCAGCGACCGCTGAGGACGTGCGCGCCCTGCCCGGCAATCAGGCGCAACACTTCCTGAACCAGCCTCGTCTTGCCGATGCCAGCGTCACCAGAGACCAGCGTCAACCCGCCCGCGCCGCGCCGGGTGGCTTCCCACTGTGCAAGCAGCCAGGCGTGGCCTGCCTCACGTCCTACAAGTGGGAAACGCACGGTTGCAGTCACAGCCGCGCCAGGGAAGTGCATTTCGTCTGGTGTATCGGCAGTAGTGGCAAGGATACGGTGGTAAAGCGCCTCGGTTTCGGCAGTCGGAGCGACGCCCAACTCTTCAACCAGCATCCGGCGGCACTGCTCGTACTGCTTGAGCGCCGCACTGCGCTGCCCTGCCAACGCCAGGAGCAGCATTTTGTGACGGTGTGCTTCCTCGCGCCAAGGATCGAGAGCCAGCAGGCGTTCGGTATGCTGCAATCCGGCCTCGATTTCCCCACGCTGCGTGGTGTGCGCAATCAGGGTGTGCAGGATAGAAGCCGCCTTCTGCCGCCAGCGCTCGCGTTCTACCACCAGCCACGTCTCGAACTCTGGACAGTCGTCGAGGTACATCCCGGCCATGAAGTCGTCGCGGTAGAGGGCGACGGCCTTGGCCAGGGCAGTTCTGTCAGCGGGCGGCTGAGTCAACGTGACGAAGGCGGTCACGTCCAGCCAGCAGACGGCGGCGTTGAACGTCACCGTCTCGCGGTCGGCAACCACACAGCCGGGAAGCAGGGCATTGAGGTTGTTGAGCACGCGGCTGAGATTGCCGCGCCCGCGCGCTTCGGACTTGTCAGGCCAAAACAGGTCGGCCAGATGAACGCGGGTCTGCGGGCGGCCCTGTGCCGCCAGATAACACAGCAGCGCCAGCGCCCGACGTGACTCGAAACCGCGAACAATTTCTCCGGCGCGCTCCACGCGCACGGGTCCAAGCAACGTTATACGATAATCAATATCCATTTCCAACAGTCTTTGCGAAGGATTTGCGAAGAGTCTTCATGTATAAAATAGCATAGTCGTGCAAAGTCACAAGTGCAAGTCTGGAGATTCCCTGTGTCCGAGGAACCGCAATACTATCAAGCGTACCTGTTGCGCTGCTGGCAAGAGTCGCCCGCACAGCCCGGCGATCCGCCAACGGGCTGGCGTTTTGCGTTAGAGAAGGTGGCGCGGGAGCCGGAGCGTCGGGGATTTAGTTCGTTGGAAGCGCTTTTCGCGTATCTGCGCGAAGTGCTGGAAATCAACATAGTCACTTCAGGAGGTTAAATGATGAACAAGATAGTGCGCTTTTGGCTTTTGGCGGCGTTAGCGTTTACGTTCTTCGTCCCGCAGCCCGCGCGGGCGGCGGCAGCGGATTATGATTTCGGCGTGTCGTTGGGGACCTACAGCGACATCAGCGGCGAGGCGGGTTACACGGTCAGCACGGCGGCGGGCGACGACGGCGCAGAGAACATCACGCTGCCGTTCACCTTCAATTACGACACCGTGGACTACATCACCGGGCGCATCAGCGTCAACGGCTGGCTGGAGATGGGGCAAACGTATACAGGCGGCGGCTACACCAATGCCCTGGATTCCACCGAAGCGAAGCCGTTGCTGGCCCCGCTATGGGATGACCTGCTCGATGATGCCAGCAGCGAAATCGGCTATGTGACACTCGGCAGCGCGCCGAACCGAGTCTTTGTGGTCCAATGGAAGAATGTATTGTGGCCGGTGGGGGAGGGAAGAACCCCCCAGAACTTCCAGGTACGGCTGTACGAAACCACTAACGTCATTGAGTTTGTCTATGGCGCGATGAACGCGCCCGGCAGCGCACCTTCGGCCTCTATCGGCATCAACGATGCCACCGGCGGCAGCGGGCATTTTCTTAGCGTGACGCCCGCCGCCGGTACCGCCGATACCGTCAGCAGCACGACGGCGAACAACAGCATCACCTCGGCGGCGCACCTGACCAGCGGCAAAACGTATACCTTTACGCCGCTCGACCCCAACGCACCGCCTTCCTGTGCCGTCAACGTCGGCCCGGCGGACGGCGCGACGGATGTGGTGCTCAACACAGCACTGAACTGGCGCTCCGGCGGCGGCGTAGTCACGGGCTACCGACTCCACTTCGGCACGGACAACCCGCCCACGAACATCGTCAACGGGACGGATTTGGGCAATGTGACCACTTACAACCCGGCCGGCAGTCTGACGGTTCGCACGACCTACTACTGGCAAGTCGTCTCGTACAACACCAACGGCGACGCGCCGGACTGCGCCGTGTGGTCGTTCACCACTGGCGCATCTGTTGCCACCGACCTGCTCAACGAGAGTTTCACCGGCGCGACATTCCCGCCTAGCGGGTGGGCAGTCTCCAGCGACGGCGTGTGCGCCTGGAGCCGGGTGACAGACGGAACCTACCCCACGCAAGCGCCCTATTCCCCACCGTCCGAGGCGAAATTCAACTCGTATGACTGTAGCACTGGCAATTTCAAACAACTGATTTCCCCAGTGCTGGATTTTAGCACGCAAGGGAACTATAGCCTGTCCTTCTGGATGTATCACGACACGCTATATGCGGGTAACTTCCCCGATCGCTTGCAAGTGCAGGTCAGCCTGGATGGGGGCAGCACCTTTGCGGATGTTGGCGCTGAAATCTCGCGCTACACAGGCCTGGACGAGTGGAGACACCACGAGATTGACCTTTCGGCCTACGCCGGCGAATCTGCGGTGAACGTGGTCATTAGGGGCATTTCCGGTTATGGGAGCAACATGTTCGTGGACGACGTACAGGTGATCGCCAACCTTCCCGTGGATGTCCCCAATTGCGCCGCGCCGGTCTCGCCGGCGGATGGGGCCAGCGGCGTGCCAGTCGTCGCGGGGCTGAATTGGGCCGACGGCGGGGGCATCCCGGCCGGCTACAAAATCTCCTTCGGCACGGACAATCCCCCCACCAACATTGCTGACAGCACTGACCTGGGCAGAGTGACCACTTATGCCCCATCCGCGCTGCTGGCCGGCAACACACCCCACTACTGGCAAATCGTTCCCTACAACAGTTTCGGCGACGCCGAAGCCTGCCCGGTGTGGTCGTTCACCACCGGGGCTGCGCCGCTCGCCGCCTTCCCCTACGTCGAGGGCTTCGAAGGCGGCGCGGGCGGCTGGACGAGCGGCGGCGGCAATAGTTCCTGGGAACTGGGGACGCCCGCGGGCGCAGTGATTATCGGCGCGTCCACCGGCGACACCGCCTGGGCGACCAACCTGGACGGCGACTACAACAACGAGGAGCAATCCTACGTTCTCAGCCCGTTCTTCGATTTCTCCGGGCTGGATTTCCCCTACGTCAAATTCGACCTGTGGTGGGATGCAGAAACCTCCTACGATGGCGCGCAGTTGCAGGCCAGCGCCGATGGCGGCGCAACCTGGCAAGTCGTTGGCGCGCAGGGGGATGGGTTTAACTGGTACAACGAAGTCCCGGATGGATTGGGCGTGAACGCCGACGGTTGGAGCGGCGATATAGAAAGCGACGAGGGTTTTGGCGGCTATTCTGCTGCCTATGGTTGGCGCACGACTATGCACGACCTGTCCGATTTAGCTAATGAACCGAGTGTGCGTTTTCGCTTCTTCTTCGGCGCTAATGATGATGTGACCTACGACGGCTTTGCCTTCGACAACTTTGAGATTCGCTCCGGTTGCGCCTGGACGGGCGCTGTAGATGCGGATTGGCATACCGCCGGCAACTGGGATTGCAGCCACGTCCCCGGCGCAGAGGAAATCGTCATGCTGCCGTATGATGATAGCGTCGCCGTTCCGCTGATTTCAGAGGATGCGGCAGCAGCAGCCGTGGGCGTGGACTACGACCTCATCCTGGACGGCGGCAACCTGACCGCGCGTTACGTCTACGAGTACGGCCTCGTCTACATTGCCGAGGGTTATGAGGTCAATCTTATCGGCTCCGGCAACGCCTGGGAAGCCACCTGGGAGACGATGGACTACTGGGACGACCAGTGGAGCGCAACAACGAATGGCCGGGTGCGCTTCAGCGGGCCGGGGATGCAGCGTATCGTCCACGACTATGATGGCGATTACTTCACAACGGAAGATTATGCGCAGTTCTACAACGTGGTCATCGAGAACGGCGCGCAAGTGCAGTCGGCCAGTAATCTACAGGTCGCCAACGACCTCACCGTGAACCAGGGCAGCGCGTTGGATATGGGCGCGTTCGAGTTGCTGGTGGGCGGCGTGCTGACCAACAACGGCACACTGCGCCAGCAACAGAATGTGAACGGCGCTCCTGTCACTTTCTTTGGCGTCGGCGGCTACGGCGGATTAGCGCTTGATCCCGGCTCGCAAGACCTGGGCTGGACGACAACACAGATCCACGGCAATCAGGATTGCACCACCGTCCCCGGTGAGACACTCAAACGCTGCTTCAACATCACGCCGGGCAACGCGCCGGGCAGCGGCGTGGCGTTCACCTTCTACTTCACCGCCGCCGATCTGCCCGTTGGACATACGTGCAGCGCCGTAGAGCTATATCACTGGGACGGCGCGTGGAGCAGCGCGCTCACCCGCGATTCGACGTATGAGACGGCGGGCCGTCAGTGTACGACCGAGCCATACTCCATCCGCGTCACCGGCGTGAGCGACTTCTCGCCCTTCGTGTTGACCGGCAGTGGCGAGGCACCGACTGCGGTAAGTGTGCAGCGACTCCATGCCGTGCCCGGCTTTGTGGCTGTGTCCGGGCTCGTGTTGGGCGTGCTGGCGGTCTATGGGACAAACCGGCTCCGCAAAACGGCGCTGCGGAAACGTAGAAAACATTCGTCAGTGGCGCCAGACTTCGAAAACTGGATTTAATCAAGATACAAGCAAAGGAGATGACGATGAAAACTTACCGAAAATGGTTACTGGCTTTGATTGCGGGAGTGATAGTGCTGAGCATGGTGTTGTTGACCTGGCACTTGACCCATGCGGCGATGTTGTACGTCAGCAGTCTGGCCGACACCACGGCCAACGACGGCTACTGCACGCTGCGTGAGGCGCTCATCAACGCCAACGACAACGCGGCCACCTGGCCCGACTGCGCCGCCGGCAACGGCGCGGATACCATCTATCTCACCAATCTGAGTGGGCAACTGCTACTGCTTTCCGACTTGCCGTCGATTACCGACACCGATGGTCTGACGCTACAAGGCCCCGGCGCGGCGCAGCTTACCCTCAGCGGTGGTGGGCTATATCGCATTTTCAACGTGGAAAATGGTGCGCCTTTGACGGTGCGGCATATCACACTGGCGCGCGCCAGCAGCACTTCTACCGGCAGCGCGATCCGCGCGGCGAATGGCAGTGCGATTGAGGTGTGGAGCAGCGCCATTCTCACCAGCACGAACAGCGCCATCAACATCGAGGGCGGCAGCCTGAAAGCGATTGATAGTGTCTTCCAGGGCAATACCACCACGGGCGCGGGCGGCGGGATTCGCGCCGTCGCCAATCCTGCGGTAACGCCGTCCGCACCGACGGTGCTCGTGGACGTTTCCACGTTCACCGTCAACAGTGCGGGCGGCGGCCACGCGCTGCACCAGGCCAGCGGTGTGCTCACGCTGAATAACAGCCGCTTTGAGCACAACGGGACAACGACTGCGGAAGGGTATGGCACGGTGGAGTACAGCGGGGATATGGCAATTACCGTCACCGGCTGTGAATTCGTGGACAACCAGACCCGACAGGGCGGCGCGCTGCACGATGCCGGGGGGAGTGGCGTGGTCCGCATTGAAAACAGCCAGTTCACCGGCAACGTGGCCGGCTATGCGGCGGGCGCCATCCGCAGCGGCGGCGGGCGCGCCCTCGACATCCGCCATAGCCTGTTCGTCGAAAATGCGGCGCTGAGCGACAATGGCGGCGTAATCTACAGCTATGCACCCATCACGATTACGGCCAGCGCCTTCTATAGCAACACGGCTGCCCAACTAGGCGGCGTTATTATGACGCAAAACGACGCGACCGGCCCGATTACGATTTTCGACAGTCTGTTCCAGGGCAATCACGCCACGCACTCCGGCGGCGCGATCTGGTTCGGGCGCGGTCTGTATGTGACGAACAGCACCTTTTACACCAATACGGCGGATTACGCTGGCGGCGCACTGGGTTCTTACGAGGGCTGGGCCGAAATCAACAACAGCACCTTCGATCACAACGGCGCCAACAACGGCGCAGCCTTGTATTTCAGTAACGGCTGGGCGCCGCCGATCACGTTGCGCAATACCATCGTCGCCAACCCGTTATGGGGCAACAACTGTTATGCCTATACCGGCGCGTATACCGATGGCGGCTACAACCTGCAATATCCCGGGACCAGTTGCAATCCGGCGATACCGGAAGTAGCTCCGTTATTGGACCCTGCCGGGCCGCGCAGGAACGGCGGCCCCACAGCTTCCATTGCGTTGCAATCCGGCAGCCCGGCCATTGACCGCGCGCCGGCCGGCGGCGGCTTCTACTGCCCGACGACCGACCAGCGCGGCGCGGCGCGTCCGGTAGATGGCGATGGTGTCGGCACAGCGGATTGCGATAGCGGCGCCTTCGAATACGACAGCATCCCGCCCACGCCTACTTCACCGCCCCTCCCCACCGCCACCCCCGCGCCGACGGCCACACCGCTGCCGGTCCCGGTGTTGGCGTTCAGCAAGACGGCAGAGGACTTGAACGGGGCGCCGTTATTGCCCGGCGATACCATCCGCTATACGTTGCACGTCACCAACAGCTTCGCATACTCGGCGACCGGCGTGACCCTCAGCGACAGTGTCCCCACCTATACCACGTATGTCGCGGATTCTGACGTACCCGAAGCCGACGCCGATAGCGACCCGCTGGTGTGGAACGACCGCGACATTCTGCCGGGGGCATGGACATTTACCTTTGACGTGCTGGTCAACGCACACACCGGCGGGCGCGTGATCCAGAATGTAGCGTGTCTCACGCAGCCAGGCGTCCCTGAGCACTGCACGCCCTGGGTGACGCCGCCCGGCGAGAACGGCGGCGTAGTGCAACCGCAACTTCAAATGCACAAGACGGCGTTGGATGTGAACGGCGCGCCGCTGTTGCCCGGCGACGTGATCCGTTACACGGTGGTCGTCACCAACCCGCATACCGTAGACGTGAACAATGTTGTCATCAGCGACACACTCCCGACGCACACGGCCTACGTGATCGGTTCGGCCACGCCTGCTGCCGATGTGGATAGCAATCCGCTGGTATGGAGCTCCCAGAACTTCACGGCCGGCGCGTCGCGCACCTACCAGTTCGATGCGCGCGTGGATGCGACGGCGGGCGGGCAAACCATCGCCAACGCGGCGTGTTTCGTCCAGCCCCATATCCCGCAGATGTGTACCGCGCCGGTGACGCCGCCGGGCGAAGGCGGGGGGACGGTGCTGCCCGTGCTGCTCTTTGGTAAGACCGCGCGCGACGTGAACGGCGGGTCGCTGGTAGAAGGCGACGTCATCCGTTACACGCTTATGGTCACCAACCCCCACAGCGTTGCTGTCTCCGGCGTCGTCATCAGTGACGTGATTCCCGCGCACACCACCTACGTCGCGGATTCTGACGCACCCGAAGCCGACGCCGATAGCGACCCGTTGGTGTGGTCAGGGCAAGTGTTTGATCCGGGCAGTCTGCAACCGGTGGTGAAGACCTATACCTTTGAGGTCACAGTAGACGCCGGGGCGCTGGGGCAGTTTATCCATAACAGCGCCTGCCTGACTCAACCGGATAGGCCGCAGACCTGTACCGCGCCAATTGCCCCGCCGGGGGGCGGCCAGGTGAAAACACTTGTTTACCTGCCGCTGGTCCTCAATACTTACCCGGCCATACCATAAGCCGCTTCCGAGCCGTAGGGAGCCTCTATTGCCAGACAGCGAGTAACAAGAAGTATCAATAACCATCTGCCCATAGAGCGGGGGAACACAACTTCCTCCGCTCTTTTTTCAACAGCGAATTGCGTCGCTTATCCCTCTCTTGCTTTGAGCCCTCAGTTCTATATATTTTGACTCTTTTAGTCCTTCATCAGCAATGACAATCCTCTTGTGCAAAAAGGTCAGCAAAAAACGCCATTAGCGGCACGGGAAATATCCGGCACTGAGCGACGAAAAATCCGGCAGCGAGTGACGAAAAATTCGTAACTCGCCGACGAATCATTTTGCCTCTTTGCGCTTAGTATTGTGACTGTTGCTCTGATGATGAATGTGAAACACAACAATCACACTTATACGAGCGGCGAAGTTCGCATATGGCTGGCAATGCATACTCCAACACCGCTCTCAACCAGAGCATTGCCATCGACGCGATGCAAGCGGTGCAGGAGGACTGAGGGATGCATAGGATGCAACAAGGAAAAGTACAACGACGGCGACACGGTGGATGGGCGCGAGACGGCCCGCTGGGATAGCCCCGGTCCTCCCGTGGCTTCCTGAAGCGCGAGCGCAACGTGACGTGCGGCGGTGCTCAATTCTAGGCGACAACCACCACTGCACTTTGCACGAACAACGTACTTGAAATCACTATATCCAGTGTGATATACTAGAAGTATACAGAGTGCGTACGTTGCGCTCAAAAAGGTCTGGGGCTAAACGCTCCGAACCGCAGGAAGCCTTCAAGCCTGCGGCGCTCCAAGCGGTGCAAGAACACCGTCAGGAGAATGAAAGGGGAGGACTCGGGAGTAATCCTGGGTCCTCCCCTTTTGTGTTGCCTGGCACGCGACACGACAGTCATAGCCAGGCAGCACATCAACACAACAGTAGGTACGCGGTTCAGTTCTTTGGACAGGATTTACAGGATTAACAGGATAAAAGCCCAATCCTGAAAATCTTGTTCATCCTGTCGGAAAATGACAAAGCGCGTCATTACCAACAATCAAACACAGGAGAGAGAAAAGTATGCAAACACGATTCATTGTGGGCCTGACCCTGGCCCTGATAGGGTTACCGCTCGGCGTGGGCTATGTGACCGCGCCGTGTGACAGCTTTGGTGCGCCGATGGTGATGTCCCCATACCGGCTACGCCAACAGCGGTTTCTCACTGAGGCAACAGCGTGGGCCGATGCCTTGGCGGAGATCGGCGACAGTCTGGACAAGAGTGCGCGCGGGCCGCAACCGCAGTCCACTGGCGCGGTGTTCCGGTTGGCCGAACAGGTCGGCCAGGCCGCTGCCAGGCTGGACGCCTTGCCGCTCCCTGAAGCGCCGGCGGAGTACAGCTTGCTGGCTCTGACGATGCAACAAGCACTGGACACCTACGCCTACGCCGCCGAACAGTTGTTGGTCTTCTATGGCAACAACGACGGTCAGGCTTTGGCGGAAGCGCAGGCGTCCTTGACGTTGGCCCGGTTAGCGTTGGGCGATCTACGGGAGGGCATTGACGGTCTGACGTGTGCCTTGTGTCGGGAGGTGTGGCGTGAGTCCCGTTAAGACGAACCAGGAATGGCAAGCCGAGGTCGAGCGACTCAAAGCCGATCACGCGATGGGTATCATCCTGCTGCGCAGCCAGTTGGAGAGTAGCCAGTTGCGCCTGGCGACGAAGGCCCGCGCCCTGAAGCGCGCGGAAGCCGTCCTGCAAGACTACCTCACCGCGCTGTATCCCAACCTCTATGCCCAGGCTTTGGGCGCGCGGATGAACACCGTCGAGGCCGGGGAGTACCTCTACCAACACTACTTGTACGGCGATGATCCAGCGCAACTATTCGGCCCCAGCGAAGCCCGGCAACAGGCCGAAGTGGAACGCGCGCGGTTTGCACCGCCCCCACAGCCGGTTGTGGTTGATCAAGGCGTAGAGTTGTCCGGCGATGCGGTGAAGCTACTGTACATCCTGGGCCTGACGGTGTTAGCAGACGAAGCCAAGCCGCAGTGGGCACAGCACACGGGCAAGGCCGTGGGCACGGCGAAGAACACCGTCATTCCCGAATTGCTGGACAAAGGGTTGTTGCAGGTGCAACAAATCCCCGCGCCAGGGCATCTCACTGGCTATGCCAGTGACACCTGCTATGTGCTGACCGAAGCTGGCCGGGCTGAGTACCGGCGGCGTTTCAACAGCGATCCCATCACCTACGAGGCCGCGTACAGCCCCTACAAGTCCGTGGAAGCATGGTGGATGATTCGCGCGACCAAAGCAATGATCCTGGCAGGCAATGCCTTAGCCGCGAACCACCGCTTCACGTACACGGTTTACGATCCGGAGCGCGATGGCGAGGCGATGGCGGCTGTGGACTTCACCCCGCAGTATGGCAACAGCAAGCCTGATCTCATTGTCGTCATCACCCCACGTTCCGGCGGCGACGCGCTCTGGCTGGCCGTGGAATGTGAGCGCGGGAACTACAACAGCACGCGCCTGCGGCAAAAGCTGCTCAAGAATATGCAGGACTATGCCCTGGCCGGGTTCAGTGGCTGTTACTACATCGCCAACAACCGCGACACGGCGCGCGTCCTCGGTGGAGCCATCAGCCGGATCCGTGATGAACTCCAGCGGCAACCCGATGCTGTGACCACGTCGTCATTCCTGGCCTTGTTCACGCAGGAAGCCTTGCGCGAGACGTGGTTGCCGACGCCGCGCTTTATCCTCACGGAGTTCTTCGACCGCAAGCTGCGACAGCCCAACGCGAACTGGCCCGCGGACGCCGCCAAGCCGGAACGGTACTTCAAGTACACGCCGGCGGAGAAAGAGGCAGGAAGCAGGATGCAAGATGCAGGAGACAAGGGGCAAGAAGCAAGAAGCAGGATGCAAGAGGCGGAGGACAAGGAAGAGGATATGGGCGGTGCGCTGCCGGAGGCGGAGGACGAATGGGCGGACGAGGAAAGTGCAGAGTAAGCAATCAGCTATCAGCTTTCAGCGATCAGCAATGCTTGTCCGCTGGACAAAGCTGAAGGCTGAAGGCTGAAAGCTGAACGCTGAACGCTAATCGCTGAAAGCTCTTCAAAGAAAGGAATAGACAATGACACTCGAAACAATCTTAACCTATGCCTTACGGCTCTGGTGGGCCGGGGCGCTGTACACGGGGGTCTTCCTCGTGCGGATTGGGCCGTTTGTGCTGGCGGCCTTGGGCTTCGTGGGCTGGCAGTGGACACAAAAGGGGACGGCTGTGCGCCGTCCCCGGAAGAAGACGGCGGCAGCCACGGCCGATGCCGCGCAAGCCGGGCCGGATGCACCGGCGTTCACCGTGCGCTGAGGGAGGAAACAGCACGGATGGCGAAAAACGTACTACCACCTCACACCATCGAATCGGAAGAAGCAACCCTGGGCGCGCTGCTGATCGACCCCCAGTGGGCGATCCCGCAGGTGCAGCCGCTGCTCAAAGGGCCAGAGTTCTACCTGCAGAAACATCGCTGGCTCTATGCCGTACTCCTCGACCTTTACGCTCGTCACGAGCCGGTGGACTTCCTCACGGTGACGACCGAGTTGGAGAAGCGGGGGCAACTGGAAGCGGTGGGCGGTGCGCTCTTCATCACGCAGTTGCTCAACGCCGTGCCCGCGGCGGCCAGTGTGATCAGCTACGCCCGTGAGGTGCAGCAGACCCACGTGCGGCGGCGCATCCTCGATGCCTGCAGCGCCGCCGCGCGCCTGGCCTGCGATGCGCAACGGCCCATCGAGCAGGTCGTCACCGAAGCTGAGGGCCTGTTCCTCACCATCCGTGACGACCTGGCCTACCAGGAGCGCTTACAGCCCTTCGCGCAGCTACTTCAACAACTCTACGATGAGGCCGCCGCGCTGTATCACAATGGCATCCCCTTGGGTGTCGCCACCGGCATACCCGCGCTCGACAAGCTGCTCGGCAGTGGTTTGCGCAAGGGCACGCTCAACATTGTCGCGGCGCGGCCCGGTGTGGGCAAGTCCGTCTTGTTGGCGACGCTCGCGGTCCACACGCTGCGCCGTCAAGTGCCCACGGCGCTCTTCTCCATCGAGATGCGCGGGCTGGAAGTGACCGGGCGCATCTTGCAGCACGAGTTGGGCCTGGATTACACCCGCTTGCAAGAGAGCCGTTGGCCCCGCTGCGGTGCTGGCGTGGGGCCGTTCGCGGAGTTCCCGCTGTGGATCGACGACAGTCCCGGCCTGGCGGTTGAAGACCTCTGCACCAAGGTCCGCCAACTCTATACCCAACACAACCTGGGTCTGGTGCTGCTGGACTACATTCAACTGGCCGAGATGCACCAACGCTTGGATTCGCGCTATCTCACCATCGGCCACGTCACGCGCGAACTCAAACACCTGGCCCAGGAATTGCAGATTCCTATTGTCGCCGCCAGCCAGTTGGGACGCGATGCCGACCATCACCGCCCGACGCTGGGCGACCTGCGCGAATCGGGCAATCAGGAGGCCGACGCTGATGTGGTGCTGTTATTACATCGTCCCAACGGCGTGGACAATGCGCCCCTGGTGGAGACCGAGTTCATCCTCGCCAAGCACCGCCAGGGCCAGACCGGGCTATTCTCAATGGTGTTTCACAAGGCGCAGTTGCGCTTTGTGCCGCTCACGGATTCGACCACTACCGCATAAGGAGTTTCACAATGTTCACTGGATTTGCTTACCCTGAAGCCAACTGGTACCGCATTCACAGCATACATTTCACAGCATACATTTCACAGCATTGAGGAGGAAAAAGATGAGAGCACAGTTTTCAAATATCAGTTATCAGTGGTCGTCCACTGTAGTTCAAGATGACAAACTGATTTATCTCACAATCTACACCGGAGGTACACAATGTTGACGTCACGCTTGATGCAGCAAGCCCTGGCTGACCGTTTGGCCGGCTACCCGGTTCAGACCCCGAATCTAGCCCAGTGGAGCGAACCCTGGCTCACCTGTTGGCGCGCGCTGGATGCCGACCCGGACAGTCCCCCGCACGAGACAGTGTTGCGGACATTGGAAGAGCACCCGGAACGTGATGCGCTCCTTAACACACTGTTCAGCTTCGTACCCGGCGACACACTCCGTTATCCAACCTTGTACGACCTGGCCCAAGACTTGTCGCCGATCACGTGGGTGTGGCCCGGCTGGATTCCCCGTGGGATGTTGACGCTGTTCGGCGCAGTGCCCGGCGCGGGGAAGTCACTCGTCGCTTTGGATTTGTGTCGCCGCATCATCCACGGCGAACCGTTCCCTGATGGGACGCCGATGACTTGCGCCGGCGCGCCGGTGCTCTACGTGGACGCCGAGGCTGTGCCGCAGATCACCAATGCCCGCGCCACGCACTGGCAGATGGACACCCAACGGCTGTACCTGATGCTACCAGAGGGGGATGCCTTGCTGGACTTTGGGCAGGACGCGGATCGTGATCGTCTTGTCGAAATGGTGTACACGGTCAAGCCGGCGTTGATCATTGTGGACAGCCTGTCGTCGGTAAGCAGCAAGAGTGAAAACACGGTTGAGGATGTGCGCGCCTTGTTGGGCTTTTTCAGCAACCTGGCGCGCGAGAGTGGAGTAGGCCTCGTGCTGATCCACCACGTGCGTAAACGGAACTCCGGCCTGCTCAATGCGCCGCAGTTCACGCCGATCACCCTGGACGACTTCAGGGGCAGTGGCCATATCGTGGCGATGGCGCGTTCGGTGTTGGGGTTGTCAGTCGTGCCGCAAGGAACACAGCTGGACAGCAACGGACCGCGCCAACTGGAGGTCATCAAGAACAACCTGGCGCGCGTGCCAGCGCCGTTGAGCCTCGAGTTGCGCGACCTGGCCCCCGCCGGCGTGCTGCTCCAATGGAGCGCGGTGTCAGAACCGTGGCGCGCGCCGACGAAGCTGGACGAGTGTGTGACCTGGTTGGAATCGCTGTTGCGCGCGGCGGGCGAGCCGTTAGCGCCGAAGGAGATCGTGGCTACCGGTCAGGAGGAAGGCTACAGCCGCGCGTTGATCTACCGGGCGCGGGAGGTGTTGGGCGAGAAAGTCCGCAGCACTGCCGGACGGCGCAATCCGCGCAGTCTGTGGGAATGGGGTGATGGGGCAGTGGGCGACAGGGAAACCTGCAACGCTGATGACTAGGGCTGAATGCACAGTCTTCAGCGTATGCCGCCTCACCGGTAGCTCTGGCATAGCCAATGTTGCTGGATACACCGAGTCGGCGGACTACGCTGGCGCACCGTGGGCAGTATCTCGCGCCAGGCTCAGGGGAATACACCGATGAGACTGTTGATTCTTGAGACTATACACAAGGGCGTACAAACAGCCAGTCGCCACGGAGCATCACTGCCCTATCGCAGCCACGCCGGGGTACTGTCTACTGTGATGTTCGGGAGGGCACACCGATGAGACAGTTGACTGTTGAGACTGTATATGATGAAACAGCAGGATACAACGCGATGTCGTCAGTTAGTGGGACGCAGACGGCTGCATTGCCCAGCCAGGCATCGGAATGGATGCCAATGCCCACCCGTGCCTTACCGTCTCAAGAATATGCTGTCTCACCGGTAATCCTGGCGGCGGCGCAGGTTGGAGACAATGCCGGCCATCGAGCGACACAGGCTGTCAGCGTGGAGTGTCTCAAGGGACACTTAGGGAGAAACACACCGATGAGACTGTTGATTCTTGAGATTGTAGACGGCGAGATCACCGGAAAGCGCGCGGCTTGGTCGTTGTCCGCAGCGACGTGGGCGCGGCGATGGCAGAGTTTGGTAAGGAGAGACACTGTCGATCACTGCGCTGAGGTACTGTCCACCACGAAGATCGAGAGGGCACACCGATGAGACTGTTGACTGTTGAGATAGTAGACGGCGAGACTACCGGAAATCGCGCGGCTTGGTCATTGTCCGCAGCGACGTGGGCGCGGCACTGTCCACTGTGATCGTCAAGGAGGCACACCGATGAGACAGTTGATTCTTGAGATAGTAGACGGCAAGACTGCCGGAGAGTGCGTAGCCTGTCCGTTGCCCACAGCGACGTGGGCGCGGCACTGTCCACTGTGATCGTCAAGGAGGCACACCGATGAGACAGTTGATTCTTGAGACAATGGACGGTGACACTGCCGGAGAGCGCGTAGCCTGTCCGTTGCCCACAGCGACGCGGGCGCGGCGAAGGCAGGGGAAGGCAACGAGCATCAACGGTGCCCACCGTGTTAAAGCACTGTCCACAGTGATGAACGCGGGAGGTACACCGGTGAGACTGTTGATTCTTGAGATAGTAGCCAGCGAGACAGCAGGGAATCACGTGATGTCGCCGGTTGCGCTGCCCAGGCCAGGCGTCAGTATTGCTGCCAATGCCCACCCAGGGCCAAGAGTATCAAGAATATGCTGTCTCACCGATAGCCTTGCGGGAGATAAGGACCAGACACAACGTCAGGCATCGAGTGAACTATGTCGCTGTCCTGATATATCTCGCGTGATACCTGGGAGGGGCACACCGATGAGACAGTTGACTGTAAAGGTAGTAAACGATGAGACAGCAGGGAATCACGTGATGTCGTCGGTTGCGCTGCCCAGGCCAGGCGTCAGCATTGCCGCCAATGCCCACCCAGGGCCAAGAGTATCAAGAATCAACTGTCTCACCGATAGCCCCGGCGGAGACCCAGGCTGGACAGTAGCTAGACGATTGGGCAATGCTTGCCGTCATTGTGACATATCTTGGGTGACGACCAAGAAGAACACACTGCTGAGGCGGTTGACTGCACAGAGTAACGCGATTTCACCGGTTAGCCGAAAACAGTCTCCCAAACGGCTCAAGCCAAGCCCTGGAATGGCCACCAATGCCCACCCAGATCCAATAGTCTCAAGAATATGCTGTCTCACCGATAGTCCCGGCAGAGACATAGGCTGGACAGTAGCCAGACGGTTGGGTAACGCTTGCCGCCACTATGACATATCTGACGCGACGCCCAGGAGTGCCACACCGCTGATGATCGTCGCCGGGCCAGGGTAGGTTCAAGGGTATCACACATCGGAACACCCTCCGTCTTTGACGGGGGGTATGCTCCTGCCTGGCATAGGGTCTATAGTCCAGCCACTTGTGCCTGCCCCCCCTCATCCAGGGGCTATATTCTATACATATATATCTATATATATTTATTTATATATTTATATGGGTCTTAAGCAATAAATTATGAAAGGAATAGATTTGTATGCACAAATCAGCGTCTTCCACCGACCTGGTGGCCCAGGTCAAGGCCCGGCTTGACCTGGCTGAACACGTCATCATCCCTGACATCGGCGCGCCGCAGCATCAAGGTCACCGCCTGGCCTGGCGCTGCCCATTCCACGAGGATCATCATCCGTCGCTGTTTCTCAACCCGGATGGGCAATCGTATCGCTGCTTCGGCTGCGGAGCGCGCGGCGATGCGCTGACGTGGGTGATGGCGCGAAACGGCTGGCCCTTTCGAGAGGCGTTGGCGTACCTGGCTAACCTCGTGGGTGTGCCGATGACGGCAGGCGCTGCGCGTCCGGTGCAGGCTCGTGGGCGGACACCGCGGCCTACCCCACCAGCGCCGCCGGTTGTGCCCCCTGATGCAGCATGGCAAACGCGAGCCAGGTTGATCCTGGGACGTGCGCAGGAAGTAATGTGGTCAGATGCGGGTGACGTGGGACGGGCGTATTTGCAGGCGCGGGGCTTACAGGAAAATACGCTGCGCGCCTGGGGCTTGGGCTGGTGTCCACGCGATGTGTTTGATCCGCCGGAACGGTGGGGACTCACGGGCAAGCGCATTTACGTGCCGCGTGGCGTGGTGATTCCGCATTGGGTGGGCGATGAACTATGGGCGCTGAAAGTACGGCGCTTCTTGGGCGATGTTCCAGCCACGGCTGACAACGGGGGTAAGTACGGCGGTCCGCGCGGGGGGCAGATTGCGCTGTATGGCGCGGAGATGCTGCAAGGCAATCGCCCGTTGTTCATCGTGGAAGCGGAATTGGACGCACTGCTCCTGTGGCAGATGGCGGGCGACCTGGTCGACGTGGTGGTCCTCGCTGGGGCGGGACGGACGTTGCTGGCGCAATGGTTGGCGCGGTTGCTGCCGTATACGCATATCTACGCGGCGTTGGATGCGGACAAAGCGGGGACGCTGAACGCCACGCGCCTGGCGGCGTTGTCCGCGCGGGTGACGCCGGTGCGTGTGCCGGAGGGCAATGATGTGACGGAGTATTACCAGGCCGGCGGCGATGTGCGGGCGTGGGTGATGATGGTGGTAGGCGATGACACACGGTTTCCGCTGCGGGTGGTGATCCCGCCGGATGAGGCGAGGCTGCCGGGGTTGGCGGTGCCGGCGGGGAGGTGGCAGCGGATGGACGATGTGAGTATCGTAGTGGTGTATGCGTCGGCTGAGGAGATGGCAGTGTGCAGGGAGGCGACGAGGGTGTGCGGGGGATGAGAGCGTGATGATCTTTGTTCTCAGCCCTTGGCAAATACCTGCTCCACTTCATTCACAAATACAAACCTGTCCAACTTTGGAGGTACACTACACCTTTCTCTCTTTAGCACTTGTCACAATCGGAATCTCTATTACACTTACTGTCAGGTAATGACTCTCTTAAAGAAACTACCGAGAACACTTTGAAGATATTCCGATAATGTGTTGGGACCCTGATTGGCAGTCAAACCATAGTGTGGGAGGAAAGCCGATGTACGATTTGAAACCGCATTCTTTGCTTCACGGACGGCGGTCTATCAGCGCCGTCAAAGATAGGTTAACTCGTTATTGGATGGTGACAGCGTGTGGATATTGCACACTACTGCTCCTACTGGCGACCGGCAATGTACTGTTGCCGGTCGCTGTTGTTGCCGCACCCTCAACGCCTGTTGGCGGCGCGACCTTCGATATTTTGTGGCTTGAAGGCGGTAGCTGCGCGCCGCCACCCTCTGAAGCTGTGGCTGCCTTCGACTACGCCGCCGGCCTTTGGGGAACGTGGATTTCTTCAACTGTGCCCATCTCGGCAACCGTCTGCTGGAGACCTGATCTATACGGTGGGGATGCGCTGGGAACCGGCATGCCGACACAGTATGTGATCAACTTCCCCGGCGCGCCTTTGGTAAACACACATTACCCCATTGCCTTAGCCAACGCCCTCAGCGGCAGCGATCTCAATCCGGGGCGCGCGGATATGGCGCTGCAATTCAAATCGGACGGCGACTGGTCGTATGTCACCACAACAACGCACCTCAACAACACCGCCGCGACCTTTGATTTCGTCACGGTGGCGCTGCACGAACTGGCCCACGGCCTGGGGTTTGTCGGCAATATGGTGGTGGAATATAGCATTGGTTTTTGTGGCAACAGTCTGAGTAGTATCTACTGCCCCACCCCCTACGATCAATTCGCTGTAGATAGTAGCGGCGTCCGGCTGCTCGACCCCAGCGTGGATCCACTCACCCTGGGCGCGCTTCTCAAAAGCGATGCCAGCTTCAGCGGTCCCAACGCCGTCGCTGCCAACGCAGGAGCAATAGCCAGGCTCTACACACCGGCCACCTGGTACTCTGGCAATAGCTTGTCGCACCTCGACCAGACCACTTTTGAAGCAAGCGCGAACCACCTGATGACGCCCATTTACTACAGCGCAGCCCGTCATCCTGGCCCGGTGACGCTGGCAATCTTCCAGGATATGGGCTGGCTGCGCGCCGACGGCGCCCCCAACGTCGTCACGTCCGGGCCGCGCATCGTGGGCGTGGGAACGGCGACACCCTTCACCGGCACACTGCTCTGGGACGGCTACACCGGCCAGCCGATCACCTACACATGGACGGCAACAGAGCAGATAACCACCACCCATCCCGGCCTGATAACCCCAGATGCAGTCACCTACACCTGGGCGACGCCCGGCGAGAAAGCCATCACACTCACTGTTACAGACGGGGCTTCACCGGCCAGCGCAGTGCGCACCATGCTCGCTTTCGCCGCGAGCGTGACCGGCCCGACAGCGGGCAAAACCGGCCACGCCTACACCTTCGGCGCAGGCGTGACGCTGGACGGCTATCCCCTCACCTACACCTGGGAAGCGACCGGGCAAATGCCTGTCACGTCTGACAGCAACAGCATCACCTATACCTGGCCCGTATCCGGCACGCAGATAATCACCGTTACAGCGGTCATCGAAGGCGCGCCGACGCAGGCCGTGCATACCATCGCTATTGAAGAAACCATCTACCGCTACATCTACCTGCCTCTCGTACAGCGAACCTTTTAGCCCACAGGGCGACTTTCTCTTAACGCGGCTTCAGCCCCGCGCTCATAAGGAGATATTTCGATGCGTAACCGTAAACCATCACTATGGCCCATCACCAGTATTGCTCTCGTGATCCTCGGCAGCCTGCTGCTGCCTGGCGCCATCGCGCGCCCCGCTTCCGCCCAATCACCGCTCGCGCCAGACATCGTGGCCGACAAAAACGACGCTTCAGGCTTTCAGTTAGCCACTGCCGACGACTACCAGGGTACTCCCACCTCCATCACCAAGGACGAAGAAGGTTACACCATTTGGACCTACGATAACTGGAGAGACGGCGAATCCACGTGTTGGATGTTTTCGCGGCTGCGTTGGCCCTTCGACCTGGGCGCGCAGGACCCCACCGAATTGAGCGAGACGGCGTTGATCTTCACCTTTGCCGAAAAAATCTACGTCACGGTGGATGGCGATCCGATCTATACCGACCCCACCTGGGCGGTGGCCCTCAATGGCAATCCTGCCGGATGGGTGGATGGCAGCTTCACCGGCGAGTGGAACGTCATCGGTTCAATTGGGACGACCCCAACGCAGCCGTGGGAGACTGTCCTGGTGGAGCAAGAAGTCCCCTTCGACTACACCGAATTGATCGACGGCGAGAACAACATCTACTTTCAGCAGCAGGATTTCGGCTATTGTACGGGGCTGCTGGACTGCGCCTGCACCTGCTACGATCTGATGAGCATCAAACTACGCGCGCGGGTTAAACTGGGAATCAAGGAAGTATCACCCGAACCCGACGCGCGCAACGTCAGCGTTCAACAAAGCCTGCCGCCCGAGGCGTACAGCCTGCACGCCGAGGCGACGACGGGCTCCGAAATCCGGGTCCAGTTCACGACTATCGTTTCTGAGAACACGGTGAACGAGCAAACTTTCCAGGTGTACTACCTGGACGACAGCCAGCAGCCGGTCTACGTAGCCGGACAGCCGCACCGCCTTTCAGAGGTCGAATATGTCTTTGTGTCAGATGCACCGCTCAGAGATGGCATTCGCTATCAGGTGAGTGTCTGGGGCGAGACAGACGCACTGGCGCAGAATCACGGTGAGTGGGTCCAGGACTTAAGCGGCGGCCCGCTGGAAATCGGCCGGCACTGGTCATTCTGGACGCTCCCCAAGCTCGAGGTGCGTCTGAGGCCCGTCCAGGTACTCGAAGACGAGGCGCTTATCACCGGCAAGCCGACCGCGCTGCGCGTTTTCCTGGCCAGCGCTAATTTCTACCCCGATGTGTGGTACAAGGATTTGTGGGAATACGTGGATGTGGAGGACATCGAACTGACCTGGCGCTCGCCTTCCGGGACGCACAACGAAATGGTCTCTTGGCGCGCAGACGGGACGAACTGGCACTTCGCCTACACGCCCGAGACGGCGCGCCGCAATCGCCTCGACGACAAATTCGTGCGCCTCGCGTCGCAAGACAGCGTCAACTACTACGGTTTCACCCCCGAAGAGACCGGCTACTACTGGCTGCGCGCGGCGGTCACAGTGCTCGACAGTCGCGGCGAAAAGCAGCGCTTTGTGGGATTGGTCACGCCGGATGTCGTCCAAACGCGCTATCTCACCCTCCACTCGCGCGCGTTGGCCGTAGGGTCGGATTACGGCAAGACCGGCACGGTCAACCTGAGCAAGGTCACGCTGGGGAATCGCAGTGGCGTGCAAGCTATCTATCCTGTCCCCAACGTGTGGCTGGCACAACCGGCCAACGCCGTCCCGTATTACCAGATGATGACCGGGCATTACGGTACGGCCGGCCTCTTCATGGATTGGGAGGCGCAACCAGCCGGAAGACTTTATCTGATGGAGGCGCTGCTGCAAATGAACGCGCTATGCCTGGTCAGCTCAAACTGTGACATGATGATCGGCTATGCACCGAGGACCTGGATAGACGACATCGGCTTGACGCAGCCGGAGGTGACACGATACAGCATGTTAGTGCAAGGCGACGGTTATGCCGATCACTTCCGCTTCATCGTCGCCCACGAAGGCGGCCACCTGTACGGCTTCGAACACGACACGCGGCAGGGCGGGCAGGGATACGACGTGCGGCTCAGACTGGAACGCCGCAACAGCACGGCTTTGATGGAACCACGCGACCAGAAAACGCTCTCCACCATCAACAGCTTTATGAACATCGACCCAGTGGAATCCCCGCCGCCGGAGCGGTTGTGGATCGAATCGATTAACTACCGCGCGCTGCGCAACCGGCTCACCACCACCTCGCAGGCGTTCCAGCAGACCGTCTTGGCCGAACCGCTGCTGCTGGCCAGTGGTCTCATCACCCCCGCCACCGGTGATGTACTACTCGCGCCCTGGTATCAGCTCGAACCCGGCGAGTTCGACGCGCCCGCATCCGGCCCGTACCGCCTCGTCTTCCTGGATGGCGCGGGACAGGAGATCGTCGGGTACACCCGGGCGTTCAGCGTGACGACGATCCTGCAACCGGCCGGCCCGAATGCCTGGGACATTCCGCCCGATATGCCTGCGCCCTTCGCGCTCAAAGTCCCCTATCCGGCGGCAACGGCGCGCATCCAGATTCGCCGCAACAGCGACGACGCGCTGCTGGCCGAGCGGGCGCTGAGCGCCACGCCGCCCACCGTCGCCATCACCCCACCCGCGAACACCACCTGGACCGGCCCGCAGCCCATCGCCTGGGAGAGCGACCCCGGCGAAACACATCACTTCCTCGTGCAAGTCTCCACCGACAACGGCGCGACCTGGGAAGCGCAGACCATTCACCTCCCCGGAACAGCCTTCACGCTGGAAACAACCAGTCTGCTCAACACCACCCAGGCGCTCGTCCGCGTGCTCGCCACCGACGGCCTCAACACCGCCAGCGACACCGCCGGGCCGTTCATCATTGCCAACCCCGTGGGCGTGGACTACGTCTCCCCCGCGCCTGACGCAACGAACGTCAACGTGAATCAACCGCTGTACGCCGGGTTCCGCGCGGCAATCGACCCCACGACCGTCCACAGCGCCACCTTCACCCTCTCCGGCGGCCCTCACGGGACGGTGCGCGGCCTCATCCGCTACGATGCCGAGAGCCGTGAAGCCACCTTCATCCCGCAGACCCGGCTGGCTTACAGCACCACGTACACTGCCCACGTCAGCACGGCGATTCAGACGCTTGATGGCGCACCGCTGGATGCGGGTGCGACCTGGAGTTTCACCACCGAGGCAGACTTCACTCCACCGCGCGCGCGCCTGCTCTCCCCGCCGCACGGCGCGCTCAACGCCCCGCGCAACACAGTCGTTGCTGTAGCATGGGATCGCGCCATCGACGCCACCACGCTGACGACAGCGACCTTCCACATGGCGGAGATGCGCGGCGACGTGATCAGTGGCAGCGTGGCCTACGATGCTGCCGCGCAGACGGCGACCCTCACTCCTGGTACGCTCCTCACGCCGCACACCACCTACGTCATCACGCTCACCGCCGGGATCAGCGACACGCTAGGCAACGCCACCTTCGATCCCATCGTCTGGACTTTCACCACCGGCGACACCCATCCAGCACTGGCGCTCACCGGCAGCTATGCCGATTGGGGTGAGGACACAGACGGCGACGGCCTGTACGAACACCTCGTCATCCGCGTGGGCGTGCAGGTCACAGCGACCGGCAACTACGTCCTGCGCGGCACATTGGCGGATGTGACCGATGAACAAATCGCCCCGGCCAACATCACCGCTACGCTGACCACCGGCGCGCACTTCCTCGACCTGGCCTTCGATGGTACTTCCATCGGCGGGCACGGCGCGGACGGCCCCTACACCCTCACCGAGCTGATGCTGCACCCTGTAGTCACATTCCAAACCACAACACTGACTTCCAAGGCACAGCAGGATGCCTACCGCACCTTCGCCTATCCCGCCAACCACTTCCCCGCCCCGTTGCGCTTCGGCGACCTGCCGGATATGCTGATCCTCCCCGGAACGACTGTCCTCAACGCCTTCAACGTCCGCACCTACGCCCAGCACATCACGCGCACGAGCGATCAACTCAGCTACACGGTGATGCTCAACACCAATCCGAAAATGGGCGTCGATTTGCAGACCTCCGGCGCCGTGTACCTCACGCCCGAAACGTACTGGCAAGGGCGCACCCTGGTCACCATCCGGGCCAGCGACGGCGTCTACGCGGTGCAAGACACCTTCGAAGCTGCCGTCGGCTGGCCGCACACAATCTATCTGCCGGTGGTCTTGCGTAGCTATGGCAGCACTGTCCTGCGCAATGCGTGGATCACCACATTCACCGATGATTTCGAAGGCGATAGCATCGGCTGGCGGATTACCTCGTGGACGTACAAAGAAGGCGACCCGCCGCCAGAGGGCTTTGGCTGGTACACCTGGGACCTCAGCGACTGCCGCGTCTACGCCGGACAAAAGAGCGCGTGGGCATATGGCGGCGGCGGCGACGGCGACCTGCTGGCCTGCGGCGCGACCTATCCCGACGGGTACTCGCTAGGATCGATGATGGCCAAGTCAATGCCCGTCAACCTCAACTATGTCGCCAAGGGCGAATTCAGCGCCAAAGTATGGACCAACCTGGCCCCAGACGATGAGGTCTGCCTCAAAGTCGCCGTGCTGGAGGCGGGTAATTGCGAGACGGGCTGGCTCAGCAATTATTACGGCGCTTGTCGCACCGGCGTGACGAACGGGTGGGAAGATCTGACGCTCGACCTGGCGAACGTTCCCACGCTCGGCAATGTGCTAGGGAAACAGGTCTGTATCGGCGTCGTTTTCCAGACCAACGAAGGGGATTCACGCCCCGAAGGCGCTTACGTGGATGACGTCACGATGCGTCTCTGCCCGGAGGGGCTGACCGCTCTATGCGCCGGGCCGGCAAGAACTGCGCCGGCCACGCCCACGCCTTTGGTCGCAGGGAACATCGGCGGTTACCCGGAGAGCATCAGCGAGGCGGCGCTGGCGGTAGATGCCCTTGGGCACGTCCACGCCCTGTGGACGGGGAAACTCAACGACGATTTCGACACCTACACATTTTACAGCAGTTCGAGCGATGGCATCACCTGGACGCCGTACCAAATCCTCAGCTATTGGGGCGGACGGGAGCCGCAAATTGCCGTGGACAACATCCACGGGCGCGTGCATCTGGCCTACGGCAACCAGGATGGCATTATCCACCGCACCGTCACCAACGGCGTCATTTCCGCCCCAGCTATCGTCGCGCCACAACGCGAGTACTATCTGCCCGTCTTTTCACTGCCCTCCGGCGGCGTCGCCTGGCCGAGCCTCGCCGTGGCCGAGCAAACGGGCTATGCCTATCTAACGTGGGACGAGGTATATTACGTTAGAAAAGAATATGACAGCTATATCTTACGTCACCGCACCTGGCACGCCTACTGGAATGGCGACGCCGCAAACGGCGGGACCTGGAGTGCACCGTTGCGCAAGATCAACGACCAGGACACCTTCGACTCCACCATCGCCGCTGCGCCGGACGGCCAGACCATGTTGGCATGGTTCCCGCGCTGGACGCAATCATCTAGCGGCGGAATCGGGCCGGGCGATCCCACCGTTGCGCGGACGGCATACGGGAGTGAGCCAAACAGTTTCCCGCTGCGTCAGGCCACCCACACCCTCTATTCCGAGCCGCAACGGGACGAGTCTATCCGATTAACCTACTCCGGCGGCGACGACAGCTTCGTGCTCGTCTCCGAACACTTCATGTACCCGGAACACTCGCGCGTTTACCGCTACGTGTGGAAGGATGGCGTCTGGTCGGACTGGCTCGACGTGGCGGGAAACACCTCCGGGTGGGGTGTCCCGTTCTACGTGGGCGCGGCAACGGATACACCGCTGATCCGCTACATCTACACCGACAACTGGGTGCTCAAGACGCGCACAGAAACAAACGGTGTCCTTAGCCCGGCGCAGACCGTCGCCGATTACCTGAGCGCACGCGGATATAGCGGTTCAGCCAAGGCCTACTTCACCGACGCGACCGGGGAACTGCACCTGATCATCTCGGGGAAAAAGGACGGCGTGGCGGGATTCTATTACATGAAGCCGTAAATCGTGAATCACCAGCGTAAAAGCGGCGTGGGGCCACGGACCTCACGCCGTACGTTTAGTCTCGATTAGGTGAAACGCACTTTGCTCCCTTGCAGCTTCCTCTTGTCCGGCCAGCGGGGCAGCTGTCGTACCAGCGTCCACAACCCTCACTCTTTCCTTTTCTCAAACAACCGATCACCGGGAACATTGTCCGGCAATGCGTTGTAGGCGATGTTCCGGCCACGGCTGACAACGGGGGCAAGTACGGCGGGCCGCGCGGAGCTTGCCCTGAGCGAAGTCGAAGGGGGACAGATCGCGCTGTATGGGGCGGAGAAACTACAAGGCAATCGCTCGTTGTTCATCGTGGAAGCGGAGTTGGACGCGCTGCTCTTATGGCAGGCAGCGGGCGACCTGGTAGACATCGTAGCCCTCGCCGGGGCAGGGCGGACGTTGCCGGCGCAATGGTTGGCGCGGTTGTTACCGTATACACGCATTTTCGCGGCGTTGGATGCGGACAAGGCTGGGACGCTGAACGCCACGCGGTTGGCATCGTTGTCGGCGCGGGTGACACCGGTGCGTGTGCCGGAGGGCAATGATGTGACGGAGTATCACCAGGTCGGCGGCGATGTGCGCGCGTGGGTGATGGCGGTGATAGGCGATGACGCACGGTTTCCGCTGCGGGTGGTGATCCCGCCGGACGAGGCACGGATGCCGGGGCTGGCGGTGCCGGCGGGGAGGTGGCAGCGGATGGGCGATGGGAGCATTGTGGTGGTGTATGCGTCGGCGGAGGAGATGGCGGTGTGCAAGGAGGTGACGAGGGTGTGCGGGGGAGGGGCTTAGAGTGGAATAAAACTGTCGGAAAAATGCTTCTGCCGTGTCAAACCAGATGATGATGTAATTGAACGACTATGGTTAATTCAACGATATTTGTGAAATGATTTTACTCCGGCAACACCGGCACTTGATAGGGCCTATCCATTTACATGATGTTTTGCGTGGAATCAAAGCACTAACTTGACAAAAAAGATGCAAAAGGTATATTGCATTGAGCATACCGTGGGATAGACGGGGCTGGTTTCTGGAAGCTGGATACTGGTTGCTGGATACGTCATTCACCATTCACCCACTCACCCATTCGCTGATTCTTGATTCATGATTCTCTTTCCCGGAGGTATGCCAATGCACCGTAAACCCTGGCCCGTTCTGGCGAGCATTGCCCTCGTGCTGCTCCTCGCGGCGGCGCTCTTGGGGCGTCCTCGCTCCGCCGCGCCGACGGCCAGGCTCTCCCCCACGTTGACCCCGTCACGCCGCACGCCTCTGGCGAACCAACCGTCCCGGCGGAGGTTCTGGTGATGTGCGCCGTTCTTGCCTCTCTGATTTGCTGATCCCAAGATTTTCGCAGGAGGTTCACTGTGACAACTTTTATGCATACGGGTTGGTACAAACTGATTGCGGTGACTTTGTGTGTCGCGGTCTTCTGTATGACGTTCTCGCCCCGGCTGGAAACGCGGGCGGCGCCGGCGACGCGCGCCGCACTGCCCGGCGCGGCCCTGAAAGACATCCTGGGCGCGGTCAACGCCGCCCTGCCGGCCGATTGGCAGACGGTAGCGAGTGTGCCGGCGCGCGCGTTACCGGCGGCGACGAGCGCGCCGCCCCTGACGGTAGGGCGGGTGCAATCCGCCGCGACCGTGGGCGCAACGCTCTCCGGCACGCTCACCGTCACTTTCACCGTGAGCAACCGCCTGACCCCGGCGCAGACGCCGTCACTGGCGGCGAGCGCCGACCTGACCGCGACGGTGGCCGCGTTGCAGGCGGCAGCCGCCGCGCCCGAGGTCAACACCCTGCACAACGTGCTCCTGGCCGACACGTTGCTGGCCGGCGCGACCTTGCTGGACGCTACGCCGCAGCCCGACCGTCACGGCGACGAGCTGGCCTGGAACCTGGGCGACGTGCCGCCGTTGACCAGCGTCACCGTGACGTTGGTGTTGGCCGTACCCACCGCCCTGGCCGGGGCGACGGCGCTGGACACCGGAGCGCGCGCCTGGGGCACACTCTACAATGACCCGGTGGACGCGCTGGCCTGCCCGGTGTTGCTCTGGTCAGACGCGCCGGGCGGTGAAACGCTGGCGCCGTACTTGCAGGCCACCGTGGACGCGAACTTCCGCGACCCGGCGGTAGCGCAGCAGACCGCGGGTCTGTGTACCGGCGCGGACGCCCTGACCTTCGCGCAGACCCACGGCTACGAAGCGTACAAAGGCAGTTTGCGCGGCGCGCGCGGGACGTTGTGGAGCGCGGCCGGCAACAGCTTGGATCAGGCTAACCTGTTGGTCGCCACCCTGCGCGGCAGCGGCATCCCGGCGCGCTACCGCCACGGGACGTTGGACGACGCTCGCGCGGCGGAACTGCTGCTCTCGATGTTCCCCACCACCGGCGCGGTGGTGGGCTACGTCCCGGAGGGCGCCGCCGTCGCCGACCCCGCCCACGACGCCGCGCTGCTGGCCGAGGCGCGCGACCACTGGTGGGTGGAGGCCTACCAGGACGGCGCGTGGGTGGCGTTGGACCCCAGCTTCGACTACGCCGTCCCCGGCCAGACCTTCGCTGCACCGGCGGGCGATCCGCTGGCCGAGGCGCCCGCCGCGCTGCGCCACACCGTGACCCTGCGCCTGGAAGCCGAACGCTACGCTATGTTGAGCTACTTGCACACCGGCTTCACCTATTTCGAGCCGTTGACGCTCACCTTCACCACCGCCGAACTGGTGGGGCAGCCGTTGGCGCTCAAGTTCCTGGTCAACGCGCAACGCCCGCCGCTGGGCTGTATGGTCTTCTGCTGGGTGCACTACACCTACGTCCCCTACCTGCGCGTCGGCGATATGACCGAAGTGTGGCTGGGCCATCAGTTCTGGGAACTGCTCTCCGACTACCCCTTCGGGCAGTTCGCCGTCACCGGGTTGTGGCTGCATCTGGACGTCCAGGACGCTGAGGGGCGCGTGACGCGCTACACCCGCGAATTGGCCGACCGCGTGGGCATCGACCAACGCGCGGCCGAATACAAGATTCGCGGGCTGATCCGCGAACTGCTGACGGCGGAGGTGTTGCAGAGATTCGGGCCGGACACGCCGGCGTTGGCCCACGCACTGGACAACCACACACTCTATTTCAACCCCTCGTTGCTCGCGGCGGAGCACGCGGCGCAGGCCGGGCAAGCCCTGCTGGCGGCTGCCCCGCGCGTGCTGGCGGCGCAGCCGGTAGTGACCGGGCTGGGCGACATCGAGACCGTCTTTAGCGGCGGCACACTGGACGTGAGCGGCCGTTTGACGCTGGCCGAAGTCTCCGACACAGTGGAAGATACCACGCAGGCCCTCAACCGGCTGCTGGCCGCGAGCTTCGTGGCGCTCTCGGATCAAGCGTCCGCCGACCTGGCGGCCACGGGCCTGGTGAAAGCCTACCCCGACAGCCCGCGTATCACCATTGCGTCTACCGTGATCTCGGCCACGGACGTCGTCACGCAGGCCGTGCCGGTGCTCTCCCTGGATTTGCTCCACGATAGCGTGCGTGTGCTGGCCTATCCGGGACAGGCGCGCAATGCGGAAAAAGTTTACCGGCTGACGCGCGGGATCAATGAGACATTCCTAGAGCAGATTGTGGGAGAGGCTTTAGCGGGAGAACCGGAAGAGACTTGCGCCGAGCCGCCATGTGCGGAACTGGTGCTGGATTCTACCTCCGGTGTGCTGCAAGCGGCGGTAGTGCAAGACATCCCCTTGATTTACGTAGACGCCGATCACTTGGACACGCTGGCGAGCGCCGACCTCTCCGAGGAAGCCAAAGCGCGCATCCATCGCGCTGCCGTGAACGGATACGGGATTCTGACGCCGCAACGCATGGTGCAATGGCGCGACGCCCAAACTGTCGCCTGGTGGCAGGTGGATCTGAGCACCGGGGAGATCGTGGACGTCGGCGAGAATGGCATGCATTACCATCTGATCGTCGCCGCGAAGAGCCTGGAAATGATCTTTGTCCCCACGATTGAGATGCTTCGCACCGTCGCGGCGCTCTTTCGCCAGCAGATATGGCGCGGCGCCATGCAACTGACGTGGAACACGTTCTGGGCTTCAGCAACGGCGCAAGACGCCTACGGCGACCAGACGCCGGATGAGATTTATCAAGCTGCGCTGGAGCGTACCAAGGCATACATGCGGTTTCTCGAAGCCGGGCTGCCGCCTTATTTACCCATCATTTTACGGTTCTGACAACCGTATTTTTACGAAAATGACCATAAGAGGTTTGGAGGAAAATAATGCGCTACATGAGAAAAATATGGAGTGTGATCTTACTGGGAAAAAAATCCGGGATGTCATTGTTGGTTTGCCTTCTGTTAGGCATCTTGGCAATTGGAACAGTAAGACTTTCCCAGGCCGCCGGGAAGTCTGCATGGACCTGGCAACCACCGCCGCCCGATAACGAGGGCGCGTTGTTGTTCGTTTCCAGAACCGGTTCGGAAAGCGCGAGCCGGCAGATTCCGGTTGGGGCGCAAGGGCCGGCGGTGAACCGCATAACGTCGGCAACTTCAGAAGAGGAAATATACGTCCACCCAGGCTGCTACATCAGATCGCAGGAAGCCTCTCCCAACGGGCGTTGGATTGCGATCACTGTAACCTGTCCCGACTATGTTGGATATACACAGGTTCTTGAGGTCGCTACCGCTCAAGTTCGTTGGGTTGAGCCAGAATTTACCAGAACCAGCATTTTTCTGAATTGGGCGCCGGATGGAGACACGATTGTTTTGCGGACAGACCCCATCGAAAAAAGCGCTATTTTCCTGGTAAACCTGGCCGATGGAACTCAAACGCAATTGAATGTCCCGTCCAACACATATTATATTCATATCTCCCCTGATGGTCAGCGAGTGCTCTACACGGTAGATATCGGTTTCAAGAAAGGCTCAGAATTATGGCTGATGAATCGCGACGGCAGCAAGCGTCAATTGGCGATCACAGAACCTCTTCATGATATCGTCTATCCTCGTTGGTCGCCCAAGGGAGATTACCTCGCGTATATCCGCGTTCCTGATAACGAGATACCCTATCAAGTCGGTGAGTTGTGGGTGGCCAATAAAAACGGCCGGCAACCAAGAATGATAGCCAGCGCCGACGGGCGGCATGGCTACCCCCTAGTATGGTCGCCGGATGGCACATCGGTGGCTTTTGTGGTGCGTGAAAATCCCGACAACGCGCGAGCCGATCGCGACCCGCTGGCCCTGGAAAGCAATATTTATCTTGCCGATGTCAAAACCGGAAACACGCGAGCGTTGACGCATTTTAAGAAGTCGCTCGTGGATGGCGTGGTCTGGTCCCCCAACGGCTCCCAAATCGCCTTTCGTGCAGTAAGCGCAGGCGCGTCCGAGATATGGCTGGCGAATTTGTCAGGCGATAGGGCGCAATTGTTGACATCCAATGCCGACGCGATAGCTCCGGTGTGGATTAGTAAACCGGAGAGGTAGCCAATGTTGACTATGCGACGGATTATATTACTTTTGGTTTTAAGTCTGCTGGTATGCCTGTTGTGCGCCTGTCAAAGCGCAACGCCCGCGACGCCCGATCTGCCGGCGGCGACCGTCACGCCCACCGCGACGGCTACCTCCGCGCCGACGTCCACGCCTACGCCCACCGCCACACCCACACCCACACCTACGTCCAGCCCCCCCCCAACCGTCACGCCGCTCCCGGTGTGGCAAATTCTGTTCCAGGGCCATCCCTGCGGGGAAAACGACTGCTGGCCCACCGACGACGGGCCGACCTACACCTACGCCATCAACAGCGACGGCAGCGACCTGCACGAGGTTGATGAATTTCCGCCGGACATTGTGCTGCCGGGGAACCCCGATATGTACTCGGCTATGACGCCTCAGCTTTCGCCGGACGGTACGATGTGGGTTTACCTTGATGGCTATAGAACTTTGAATTTGATTAATAGTACGAGTGGTCGAATTTACGACATTCTGGGGGGGGGACAAGGAACCGTGGTTGGCGCAGTCTGTTGGACGCCAGACGGGAAGTCGCTCATCTATAGCGTGCAGTACTTGAGCAGTAGATATGGCGAGAAAGACAATGAATTCTACCAAATAGAATGCTGTAAACTGCACAATGATATACCCCGCCAGCTATATACCACGCCGTCCGAACTATGGATAGAAAATGCGGACTGTTCCCCGCGCGGTCACGAAATGGTCTTCGCCAACTCCTCGGCCGACCCGGACAAGTCCAAACTATACGTCATCAACTTGCACACCGGCGAATGGCGCGTCATCCTGTCCGGCTACTTCTTTTCAGCGCTCAGAACCACGCCCGTGCCTTGAGCATGAATGGAGAGAACCATGAGAAAGTTTTGTAGATTGATCCTTACAATTGTTTGCCTGTTGGGTCTTGTTTCAAACAATCTGCTTCCCATCATCCAGGTGTGGGCGTCGCCCTCTCCGGCGGACGTGTTGCCTACCGTAAACCGCCAGCAACTAACGCCGGAGCCATTTCTGTACCCGCCGTATGAGGGTACCGTGCAATTGAACTGCGTTTTTGATCACCAGTTGCCCCTATACAACGATGAAGGGACAGCTAATCGCGGAACCGTTGTGCACCGCGACGGGGGCGTTTGGACAGATGGCTGCGAATCTTCTACTATCGGGACCCCCCGTTGTTATAGCGGTCATGCCGGCATCGATTACGCGGGGTCCGTTGGTGACAATATCCTGGCTGCTGCCGATGGTGAAATTGTCGCCATGTCGCGGGTGGATCCTGGCAGCGGCAACGGGATTTATGTCAAATTAGATCACGCTAACGACTATGCTACCTTTTACCTGCACCTCAACGATATAGAGGCAGGTCTCAATATAGCAGACACAGTCGAGCAAGGAGACATTTTGGGTACTTGTGGAAGTACAGGAGCTTCTACCGGTCCACATTTGCATTTCCAGCTTAACGACCCTAACGGCAACCCGGTAGACCCTTACGGCTGGGTCGGCCCCGAAGGCAGCGACCCCTGGCAACTCAGAACCAACGCTACCAGCTACAACTTCTGGGCCGTCGCGCCCGCTATCACCAACCCTGGATACCTGCGCAGCACGGACGGCCTGGGCGCCGAATCCGGCGGTATCGGTGTGGTGGTGGTGGACAATCGCGACGCCGGTTTCAGCAAAGGAACGTGTTGGCAGGAAGCCACGGATGCAGGCTACCCGCTGCAAGACGGCGTGGGTGATACAATGTTCTACAGGAAGGGCGACGAAACGTGCGATGCGCCGACGTGGTTTTTGAGTGAAGATGGACTTACTGTAGGCGACTACGAGACCTACGTTTTCGTCCCCAACCAGCATGGCACAACCCTGACCGCGACCTACAAAATTCATCACAAAAACAGCGATACGCTGGTTTCGATCTCGCAAAACAAATACAGCAACGTATGGGCGCCCCTGGGCACCTTCGAGTTCGACCGCGACGGGACGGAATTTATCCAATTGATCGGCAACGACGACGCCGACCCCGATATTGAAGTTGCCGCCGACGCCGTAATGTTTGCGCCGTTGGAGGGTGCTTTTCCACCTCAAGGGATTGTGGATAACAGAGATCCGAACCCCCAATTCTTATCAGGAGATTGTTGGGTCATTGCAAATGATGTGGGGTATTTGGGAAGAACCCATTACACCACCGCCACCATAACCCCTTCCACCTGTTCTGCACGCTGGTCGCTTCCTTCAGACATCGGGCCGGGCGTTTACGAGGTCCTGGCCTTCGTTCCTCGCGCCCACGCTACCACCCAGGCGGCGGTTTATACGGTTCATCACCAGAACCCGGATGGGCAGGCGGCCACAGCTACTGCCGTCGTGGCCCAGGCGGCTTATTCTGACATGTGGGCTTCTCTGGGAACTTATCACTTTGCCCAGGTTGAGGGCGAGTCCATACAGTTGGAGCAGGAAACACAAGATGCTGCAGCCGGGCTTCACATCGCCGCCGACGCTATCAGGTTTGTTCTGTCCGAAGACCCGGATTTCGACCGCGACGGGATTTCCAACTACATCGAATGTCCGGAAGGCCCACCCTTCGACGGTAGCGTTCATTGTCGCGACACTGACGGCGATGGCGTTCCCGACATCCGGGATACCGACTCCGACCAGGACACCATCCTGGATGCCTACGAAGCCGTCTGCACCCCGGATAATGATTTTGATGATGATCAGTTTCCTTGCAACAGTGATGCGTATGCCCCTGAAACAGCTATCACGGATGATGTGCCCGATTACCGCGACCTGGACAGTGACGGGGATGGCGTCTTCGACCTGGTGGAAGCCGGCGATCAGGACCCGGCAACCCCACCGGTCTTTGGCGTGTTAGTTGGGAGTGGCATCCCAGCCTTCCGTCATCCCAACGATTTACACCGCCCGTATGATATCAGCGTGATGCCTATGATAGAGGCTTGTGATCCGGCCGATCCTCTGAGTTTCCAGGGAGGAATGGCCTGTGGGCTGGAAATGATCCGCGACACCCTGGCCACCGCCGGCATCACCGTCACCCTCGAGGATCCGCCCGTCCCCGCCATGCTCTTTGCCACGACGCCCTACCCGCGCCCGGCCGGCGGCGCGCAAACCGTCCTCACCACCACCACCGCCCCCGTCACCACCCCGCTGGCCGCGTCATTCACCACCTCCCACACCGTCGTCAGCGGCGATTTGCAGGCCGCCTGGACGACGGACGCCTGGGTCGCGGCGCAGTTCGCCACGCTCACCGCCCCGTATGCGCAGCTCTATGACGAGCACGATACGCTGCTGGCCGCCGGGCCGGTGCAGGCCGCCCCCGCCGAGGGAGACGCGGCGCTGGCGCTCGCGCTGGGTGGTGACCTCACCTGTACCGTGGACGGGCGCGGCGCGCTCTCCTTCTACGCCCCGGCGACCACCGGGCTGGGCGTCGGCGGGACGTGGGAAACGTACACCGCCTCCGTCGCCGCGCCGGGCGTCTTCGGCGTGGGGCTGCAAGGCGCAAGCGTGACCGTCAACGGCCAGGCCTTCACCGGCCCGCTGACCCTCGTGGTCAGCGACACCCTCACCCTGCACGGCGCCGGGTACACCGTCGCGCCTAACTTCGCCGCGCAAGTCGCCCTCACCGCGCAAGACGCTTTCGTCCACCTGGCGGCGGCGGACGCCTACGACGGCTACAGCGGCAGCCTCAGTATCAGTGAACACAGCGCCGCTCTCGACAGCGTGACGCTCTCCGGAACCTACGCGCGCCGTCTAGCCGTCGCTGCCGTCCCCGCGCAAAGTCAGGTCACGCCCTTTGAGACGGCGACGTTCCAGGCTACCTTAAGCGCCGTCCAGGGCGCTGTCCCGGACGCGCTGCCCGTGACCGTCACCGTCGTCCCGCCGGATGGGTGGACGGCGGCGCTGGATGCCTCCGGTCAGGTCGCCATCACCCCGGCCCGCACCGCCGCGCCGGGCGACTACCCGGTGCGCCTCGTGGCCCAGGCCGGCGACGACGTCACCCTGTTGGCCGGTGCGGTGCATACCGTCACCCTCCAGCACTACAACGGGATGCAATGGACGGTGGCGCCCGATCCGTTGACCACCGTGCCGTGGGGCCCCGCTCTAGCTCTCCCCCCCTCGGGGGGAGCCGGAGGGGGGACCAACACCGGCCAGGCGCAGATTCCCGGCGCGGCCTACCTGGCGACCCTCACCAACACCTCCATCGTCGCGCACACCTTCCGGGTGGAAGTCACGCCGGAGGGCTTCCCCACCGCGTGGATCGCGCTGGGCGGCGCCGGCCGGAGCACCACCACCACGCTCACCCTGGCCGCCGGCAGCGTGGGGCGTCTGGGCGTCTACATCGCGCCGGTGGGCCTGACGAGTCTCCCCCCGGCCGGTACCCAGTACCCCTTCGCCGTCCGGGCCGTCGCCGCCGATGCGCCGGCGCTGGATCAGAGCGCGCCGGCCGTCTTCACCATGCCGGCCGTCCCTTTCAACTACCTCACGGCTGCACCGGAGACGCTGCTGGCAACGGCGAGTGTGCCGGCAACGTTTGACGTGACCCTAACCAACGTGGGCAACGTCAACGGGACGTTTACCGTGCAGGCCGTCGCGCCCGATGGGTGGGTTGCGGGAGCGCCCTACAGTGTCAGCCTGGCGGTGGGCGCGCGCGATACGCGCCCCTACACCTTCATCGCAGCCGGCGTGCGCCCCGGCGATACCGGGATCATCCGCGTGCAGAGTCCCGCGCCGGGCAGTCCTTACGTCCAGGCCGATACGGTCAACGTGCGCATCGTCGGCCCCTGCACCTTCGAGGCCGCGCAAGCCACGCAATCCGCCGCCGCGCTGGACGACACGGCGCTCACCGTGGCCCTGGACGATCTGACCACGCAGCTTGGGCGCTGGGAGCAGGACAGCGCCAATGCCGGCTTGCGCGCGCGCGTGCAAGCCGCCGTCGCGCTGCTCCAGGCGCAAGTGGCGCGTTACCCGCAACTCGATGCCGCCGCGTTCGCGCCCCTCACGGCCACAGCCGTCATCACCGATTTCTGCGCGCCGCTGGCCGGCCTGGACGCCAACCTGGGCCGCCTCGCCACGTGGCGCGTCAGCGCGCGCTTTATCCCCGGCTACGACGCCGCGCTGCTCGACACCCCGATCACCTACACCTTGCGCCTGCAAAACCACGGGACGCTGACCACCACTTACCGGGTCAATCTGCAACTCAACCACCTGGCCAGTCAACAAATCCACAATCAACAAATCCTCCATCCGGGGACGACGTGGCTGGCGGTCATTGCGCCGGGCCAGATCGTAACGCAGCCGGTGGTGCTCTTACCGGCGAGTCTGGGGGCCTGGCAGCTTGCCGCGCAGGTGGAAGCGGTGGGAGATGCCTTCATCCAGGCGACGGCGACGGCCGGTCTCAACGTGGTGGACGCCTTCGTCAAGGTGTTGGCGGTGAATGCCAACCCGGCCTTCGTCGAGACCGGCGTCAGTTCCACCGCGCTGGCCGTGTACATCGCCAACATCGCCAACGTCCCGCGCGCCGTGACGGCTCAGGTGGCCATCCTGGCACCGGACGCCACGCCGGTCTGGACGGATAGTGTGGCGCTGGCCTTGCAGGTCGGCGCGCCGCGAATCTACGCGCTCGGAACCGTCACGACTTCGGGTTGGGCGGCCGGCGTGTACACGATCACCGTGGATTTGCAGGATACGCGCGGAGTGACCATCCCGGATGGGGCAGGCTATGGCTTCTTGGCCGTGGGGCAGGCCCTTGAAGCGACTCACGGCGTTACCCCATCCCTGGTGGCGCCTGGGACGGTGACTGTCACGACGGTGATTACCACCGAATCGACGCATACCGAAGAACCGGATGACACAGGCTGGCTTCTGTATACGCCTATGCCGGCGAGGGCAAATGCGCCTGATGGTCCGTCGAGGGGTGGTCGTCCGCCCGGTCTGGCCTCGTTGGAGTTGCAAGAACCGTTGACGACGACGTTGGGGATTACGCGTTACGAGGAAGGCGACCCGCTCTTTGTTTATACGGGAACCTGGGCTATACGTAGTATGGCTTATGCCAGCGCCGGTCAGGCGCGGCGCTCCAACGTTGCCGGTAACGCGGCCAGTTTGACCTTCGATGGGACGTGGGTAAGTGTAGGGTTGGGGACCGGCGCTGACGCCGGGTATGTGGAGGTGTTTATCGATGGCGTGAGCCAGGGAATCCTGGATACCTATCGCAACGGTAACAGCGTGACTACGTACGTTTACGATAGTCTGTCGCCTGCTACACATACCATAAGCCTGACGGTCTTGGGCGCCCGCAACGACTGGGCCTCGAACAGCTTTGTGTATGTGGACCACATCGACGTGTGGGATGGGACGGCATTGCCGGAGGGCTTCTTCGAGCAGGACGATGCGCGGGTGTATCTTAGCACTAACTGGAGTACTGCCAGCATTGCTGCGGCCAGTGGGGGAACCTACATTCGCGGCGGTTCCAACGCCTGGTTCCCCTTCATCGGGGAGACGGTCACGTTCCAGGCTTTGGCTTACAGCGGCGGCGGCAAGGCCAGCGTGCTGGTGGATGGGCAGTTCCTGGGGTACATCGATCTCTACAGCGCGGCTGCCGTGACGCGCACCTTCAGCTACGGCCCCTTCGCATCCGGCCCGCACGTGTTGCAGGTGCAAGCATATCGCGGCACTGCAACGGTGGATGGGTTCCGCGTTCCGGCCGAACCGCCGCCTACCCCTGTGCCGCCGCCTACCGGTATCGTGCGTTACGAAGAGGATAATCTGGCCTTGCGTTACAACAGTGTACCCTTTACCCAGACGGCGGGAACGTGGGGTATGGTCGCTGCGTCACGTCTGAGCGATGGATACGCAGCCCGGTCGAACACAGTGAGTGATACAGTGAGCCTGACCTTCGATGGTAGTTGGGTAAGCGTGGGCTTGGGCGCGGGTAGCGACTGTGGCTATGCAGCGGTGTTCATCAATGGGGTGCTTGCGGAAGTCGTGGATACCTACAGGAATGTAGACAGCGTGATGGCGCGCGTCTACGACGGTTTGCCATCCGGCGTCAACACCATTTCCATCGTCGTGCGTGGCGAGAGGAACGCTTATGCCTCGAACAGTCGTGTCTATGTGGACTACATCGAGGTGTGGGATGGGACGGCATTGCCGGATGGGTTCTTCGAGCAGGACGACGCGCGGGTGCGTCTCAGCGCCAATTGGACCACCGTCAACTCTACTGCGGCCAGTGGGGAGACCTACATTCGCGGCGGTTCCAACGCCTGGTTCCCCTTCACCGGGGAGACGGTTACCTTCCAGGCTTTGGCCTACAGCAGCGGCGGCAAGGCCGGGGTATTGGTGGATGGACAGTTCCAGGGCTACGTCGATCTCTACAGTGCATCTCCTGTGACGCGCACTTTCAGCTACGGTTCTTTCACGCCCGGCCCGCACGTGTTGCAGGTGCAGGCGCATCGCGGTAATGCGACGGTAGACGGGTTCCGCGTTCCGGCCGCACCGCCGCCTACACCTGTGCCGCCGCCTACCGGGATCGTGCGTTACGAAGAGGATAATCTGGCCTTGCGTTACAACAGTGTACCCTTTACGCAGACTGCGGGAACGTGGGGTATGGTCGCTGCGTCACGTCTGAGCGATGGATACGCAGCCCGGTCGAACACAGTGAGTGATACAGTGAGCCTGACCTTCGATGGCAGTTGGGTAAGCGTGGGCTTGGGCGCGGGTAGCGACTGTGGCTATGCAGCGGTGTTCATCAATGGGGCGCTTGCGGAAGTCGTGGATACCTACAGGAATGTAGACAGCGTGATGACGCGCGTCTACGACGGTTTGCCATCCGGCGTTAACACCATTTCCATCGTTGTGCGTGGCGAGAGGAACGCTTATGCCTCGAACAGTCGTGTCTATGTGGACTACATCGAGGTGTGGGATGGGACGGCGATGGATGAAGGGTTCTTCGAGCAGGACAATGCGCGGGTACATCCTAGCACTAACTGGAGCACTGCCAGCAGCGTTGCTGCCAGTGGGGGGGCCTACATTCGCAGCGGTTCCAATGCCTGGTTCCCCTTCACCGGGGAGACGGTTACCTTCCAGGCTTTGGCCTACAGCAGCGGCGGCAAGGCCGGGGTATTGGTGGATGGACAGTTCCAGGGCTACGTCGATCTCTACAGTGCGGTTGCCGTGACGCGCACCTTCAGCTACGGCCCCTTCACATCCGGCCCACACGTGTTGCAGGTGCAAGCGCATCGAGGAAATACTACGGTGGACGGTTTCCGCGTTCCGGCCGAACCGCCGCCTGCCCCTGTGCCGCCGCCCAGCGGTATCGTGCGCTATGAGGAGGACGATCCCGCCCTGCGTTACAACGGCCTGCCCTTTACCCAGACGGCGATAACCTGGAGTATGCGCAGCGTGGGGCACTTGAGTAGGGGTTATGCTGCTCGCTCCAACACCGTGAGCGATACGGTCAGCCTGACTTTTGACGGTACCTGGGCGAGTGTGGGGTTTGGGACTGGCGCTGATTGTGGGCACGTGGAGGTGTTCATCAATGGCGTGAGCCAGGGAATCCTGGATACCTATCGCAACGGTAACAGCGTGGCGATGCGTGTCTACGACAACTTGCCGCCCGGCGTTAACACCATTTCTATCGTTGTGCTCGGCAGAAAGAGCGATTACTCCTCGAACACCTACGTGTACGTGGACTATATCGATGTATGGGATGGCGAAGCAATACCGGATGGGTTCTTCGAGCAGGACGATGCGCGGGTGCGTCTCAGCGCCAATTGGACCACCGTCAACTCTACCGCGGCCAGTGGGGGAACCTACATTCGCGGCGGTTCCAATGCCTGGTTCCCCTTCACCGGCGAGACGGCTACCTTCCAGGCGCTGGCCTACAGCAGCGGCGGTAAGGCCGGGGTGTTGGTGGATGGACAGTTCCAGGGCTACGTCGATCTCTACAGCGCATCTCTTGTGACGCGCACTTTCAGCTACGGTTCTTTCACGCCTGGCCCGCACGTGTTGCAGGTGCAGGCGCATCGCGGTAATGCGACGGTGGATGGGTTCCGCACACCGGCTATGGGCGTTTCTACTCCTCCTACTCCCATCATCCGCCGGGTGGAAGAGGATGATCCGAATCTGCGCTACAATGGACACCCCTTCGGCAAGTTCCCCAGTGGTTGGGAAGAGCGCACGCGGGACCTGGTCAGCGATGGCTATGTCTACAGCTCACGCACGCCGGGCGACGTAGTCATCCTCACGTTAGATAGCTCCTGGTTGGTGGTGGGGTTCCACACCAGGGCCGATAGTGGTATGGCGCAGATCCGCATAGGCGATGTCGTCTCGGAAACTGTAGATCTCTATGCGCCGGCCGCCGGTCTCTTGGAACGCTTCTACACTGTACCCACCGGCGTTCACACGATCACCATTACCGTCCTGACGCAACGTAACCCGGCTTCCAGCGATGGATGGGTCGAGTTCGACTATATTGACTTCTGGACCGGCCAGGAAAGCGCCGATACTTTTTACGAGGCTGAGTGGGATGTCAACGTGCGTACCAGTCACCGGTGGACTGAGGTTGCGAATGATTTAGCCAGCGGCAACGCATTCCTGGAGAACGGGGATAATCTATGGTTTGGCTTTACCGCTGATTCCGTTTCCTTTCATACGTTTGCTGCCCCGGATTCACCTGCTGTTGAAGTTTTTATCGATGGCGTCAGTCAAGGTGTGGTCGATCCGTACTTCCCGGCCCTGGTGCCGCGAGTGGTGAACTATACCCATCTGGGGCCAGGCCCGCATATCTTGCGAATTGAGAACTTGCAAAATGGTCGAGTAGATGGGTTCCATACACCGGTTATTCCTATGCCTCAGGAAGAGGTGCTGCTCCATCTGTGCGTGGCTCTGGATGGTTCGGGCAGCATCAGCGCTGGTGAATTCGATTTGATGAGAAGGGGACTCGCTGCTACCGTTCGCGATAGGACAACCGTGCCCCAAAATGGCGCTCTCGAACTGAGTGTCGTCCAGTTTTCGTCTAATGCCTACGTCGAGATCCTGCCGACGATTATCCGCGACTCGGCGACCGCCGAACAGGTGGCGCACCAGATCGAAATGTTCACCCAAAAAGGCGGGGGGACGAACATGGCCGCCGGTATCGATCTGTGCGCCGGTCTGATTGTCCACTCACCGCAGTTTTCCGGGGCCAGTAAACGGATTATCAATATAGTGGGTGACGGGGAACCTACCTATCCGGGGCCTGACCCTCATCAAGCCGCCGTAGATGCGCGAATCGCTGCCGTGGCGGGCGGCATAGACGAGGTCAACTTTGAGGCCATCGGGGTCAGCGCTAATACTATCGCTTTCCTGCGAGATGAATTGGTCTATCCTCAGCCCGGCTACCTGGCCCCGCCCTTCATCCCTGAGCATGGCGGATTCGTCATCCCTGTAAACAACTTTGCTGACTTTGAGGCCGCGATGCGACAAAAGCTTCAATTTGTACTGGAGACCGATGTCTACCACGTAGACGTGGAGCACAGCGCGCCAATCACTGACGTGATCGTTCTGATTGATACAATCGCGCCGCCCTCGACGCACATCTCGACCACCGGTGGTCAGGTTCAGATTGCATGGCAGCACGTGCTCACGCCTAATCATCGGGTGGAGACAGCGATGTTCCAGTCACGCTTGCCGGCGATGCAGCCGGGAGAGATTCGGCGGGTCGCCGACGGTACGCTTGTGCGCTATACCGGAACCAGTGGGTCGGGTGAAATCTCGCTGCCGCCGCTTTACGTCAGTGCTGCCCATCTCCTGGCGCTGATGCCCTTCTCACGTACCACTGTGGCCGGTAACGGCGCGCCGTACAGTGTAACGCTCGCCAATCCCACGACGGCCTCCGCCACCTACACCCTCACTGTCAGCGGGCTGCCGGCGGACTGGGTAGCACTGCCTCCCACCGTCACTGTGGCGGGCGCCGCCGCCGTGACAGTGCCGTTGCACCTGACCCCACCACCTGACGCCGAGATCACTGCTTACACCTTCGCTGTCAATGCGGCGACCCCCACCGGGGGCTGGGATCAGGCCCCCGGCGTCCTCGAGGTGGCCGAGGGGTTCATCCTGGCCCTGACACCGGCGCAACTCACCGCGGACTACGGCGCGACCGTCACATACACCCTAACCCTCTCGAACGCCGAGCCGATACTGCGGGAATACACCTTGCAGGCCACCGGGCTGGCAAGCAGTAGTGTGCAGTTACCCGCCATGATGTCCGTACCGCCGGGCGCCACGCGCAGCGTCACCGTCAGCGTGATGGCGCGGGAGCCTTTGGGGATCCATCTCCTGACGGTGCAGGCCAGCTACACGCACGCGGGTACGGCAGTGAGCGCTCAGGCTTCTGCCGGCCTGGCGGTACAGGGCGAGCCAGGCCTGACCCTGGCATTGTCGCCGGTCCAGGGTGTGGGCGGGCCGGACTCCCCGGCGACGTACACCGTGTGGGTGACCAATACCGGCACGTTCTCGGATACGTACGCCCTGAACGTGAGCGTGCCCGATGGCTGGGCGGTGCAGCTATGGGCGCACGGTGCGCCGGCAGCCCAGATCAGCCTGACGCCTTACGTCTTCAACAGCGCGGCGCTACAACTCCTGGTCACACCGCCGCCCGGCACGCCGTCCGGCGACTACCCGCTGACTGTCTACGCGGTCGCCACTCGCGCTCCGGCGCTCACAGCCGAGGTTTCCGGGGTGGCCACCGTGGCCGCTACTGGCATAACGGTCGCCATCAGTCCACCAGAGCGTGTTGCTGATCCACGCGAGCCCTTGACCTGGAATATCACCCTCACCAATACCAGTAGCGTTGCCGACACCTTTACCTTGACCGCCGGTGGGGTGGTGGTAGGAGGAAATGCTGCGTGGAGCATCAACCCGGTGTCCCTGGCGCCGGGCGCGTCCGCCACGGTGCAACTGACCTCCGCCCCGCTGGACTTCGTCACCCCGCAGTCCTATCCATTGTCCGTGGTGGCTTGCGCCCAGAGTACGCCCCAGGTCTGCAATGCGACCACCGCCACGGTCTCCTTCACCGAGTTTGCCGGGGTGGACGTGCACCTCTGGCCGGCGGCGCAGACCGTGAGCGCAACACTACCGGCGCAGTATCTGATGGTCGTCACCAATACCGGTAACATAGGGACGCACTATACCCTGGCGGCTACCAGCATCCCGCCGCTGGACGTGCTGGCGCTGGACTTAGCCGATCTCTACATCCCGCCGCATATGACCGCGCAGGTCTTACTCACTGCGCGTACTGCGCAGCCCGGAACATACACGCTCGCCGTACAGGCGGACCAGGGCACGTTTGCGGCGACCGCAACCGCCCAATTGACGGTGACGACGGCTATCTTCAACCATCCCCCGGTCGCCGTCAACGATACCTTCACCACTCCAATGAACGTGGCGATCACGACGCCGGTGTTAGCCAATGACTACGATCCGGACGGCGATGCGCTGACCCTGGATACGGTCGGGCCGGCGGGGCATGGCTGGGTCTACCGCAATCCCCAAGACCAACTGACCTATACCCCGGACACCGGCTTTGTGGGCACCGACAGCTTCACCTACACCTTGCGGGACGTCCACGGCAGTTTAGCCGGCGCCACCGTGACAATACAGGTCACACCGGTTTACGACACACCACTGGTGAGTCTCGGCCCGGATCGCAGCGTCGCCGAGGGCAGCCTCATCACCTTCACGGCCGCCATCACCGACCCCGACACGCCCACCGGCCACACCCTGCACTGGGATTTCGGCGACGGGGGCACGGCCGGCGGGACACTCACGCCAACGCATGTCTACGCCGACGACGGCATCTATCCCGTCACCCTCACTGTCACCGATACTACCGGCTTGAGCGGTGCGGGTCATCTGACCGTTACCGTCGCCAACGTCGCTCCGACGTTGACAGCCGGGCCGGACCGGACCGTGGCCGTGAGTGAGACGCTCGCGTTTAACGGCGTCTTCACCGACCCCGGCGTGCTGGACATCCACACCATCGCCTGGGATTTCGGCGACGGTATTACCGCCACAGGCACGCTGACGCCCGCCCACGTCTACACCGCGCCCGGCATCTACACCGCTACGCTGGTCGTCGCCGACGACGATGGCGGGACAGGCAGCGATACGCTTGTCATCACCGTGACAGAACAGATTACGCCGGTTTACGACACGCCGCTGGTGAGTCTCGGCCCGGATCGCAACGTCGCCGAGGGCAGCCCCATTACCCTCACCGTCGTCATCACCGACCCCGACACCCCAACCGGCCACACCCTGCACTGGGATTTCGGCGACGGAGGCACGGCCGACGGGACACTCACGCCAACCCACGTCTACGCCGACGAGGGCGTCTACCCCGTCACCCTCACCGTCACCGATACCACCGGCTTGAGCGGTGCGGGTCATCTGACCGTCACCGTCGTCAACGTCGCTCCGACGTTGACTGCCGGGGCGGATCGCACCGCCATCGTGAGTGAAACGCTCACGTTCAGCGGCGTCTTCACCGACCCCGGCGTATTGGATACACACACCATCGCGTGGCATTTCGGGGACGGGATTACCGCCACAGGCGCGTTGACGCCCACCCACGCCTACACCCAGCCCGGCGTCTACACCGTCACTCTCACCGTCGTCGATAACGCCGGCGGCGTGGGCAGCGATACGCTCGTCGTCACCATCAACGCGAGCGGCCCTGGGGCTATCTCTGGCGTGATCTGGAACGATCTGGATGGCAACGGCGTCCAGAACGGGGCTGAGACGGGTCTCACCGGCGTCTACGTGATGTTGTTCGCGGACGATGGCGATGGTGTCTTCGAGCCGGAAGCCAGCGACCCTGGCGTGACGTATACTGTAACCCCGGACGGGGGGAGCTACGCCTTCTCCGACCTCGCTCCGGGCGCTTACTGGGTAGACGTGTACGAGGAAAGCGCACCGGCTGGTTACGTGCGCACTACCCCGGCCGAAGACCCGCTGTTGGTGACGCTCGCGGCCGGTGAGGCCCGCACCGTCGATTTCGGCTACCGCGCGCTATCCGGCAGCACCTGCGTCACCATCCTGCGACCGGGCAGCGCCCACGAGCAAGTTTGGGATGCCTACATCTGGGCTGCCAGTCCCGCTGCCAACTCTGGGAACAGTACGTTGCTCTACTCCGGGTTGGTCGGCAGTGGTGAAAAACAGAGCCTGCTGCGCTTCGATCTGAGCGCGCTTCCGGAAAACGCCGTGGTGGACTCGGCTGTCCTGGCCGTCTACTTCACGACCAGCAAGGTGCAAATTGTGCGCATGCACCAGGCGACGGCGACCTGGCAGGAGACGGCGGTGACGTGGAATACCTTCGGCGGCAGCTACCTCGATGCGACCGAGGGCTACCTGGTCAGCTTGGGAACGGGTTTCCACGCCGTAGACTTGACTCGTCTCGTCCGGCAGTGGGCGAACGGCAGCGCCGCCAACTACGGGGTGTTGTTGGAACAGAACAGCACGGCTTACGATAGCTACAAGAGCAGCGAGTACAGCACGGCCAGCTACCGGCCACAGCTGCAAGTGTGTTATCACGCCGCGCCCTAGCCGCAAGCGTCGGCGCGCCGCAGCCGCCGGTGGCCGAAACGCAACTCGCCAACAGCAGCCCTTGCCGGCCCTCGTGAAAACGGGAGCCGGCAAGGGCTGTGATTACGGCACAGAAAACACAAAGGGAGGACACGAGAACATTCCCGCGTCCTCCCCTTTATTATATGCGCGTTCCCCTTGCTATTTCCTCACCCCTCCACCGCCAACACCCTTTCCCCCACCACGCCACACACCCGGCCCTGCCACTGCAATACCCTTTCGACCACCACGAATCGACTTCGTAACACCTTGCAATGCGCCGTGAACACCTCCGGGCGCAGAACCACATTGACCACGCCAGCCGCTGACCCTTCCAAGCCCTCGTCTTCCAACGCGATGAACGCCGTGCCGCGCGTCGGCGGCGGACGCTGTCAGATTGATGGTTGTTGGCGCGGTTGTTGCCGTATACGCGCATTTTCGCGGCGCTGGATACGGACAGGGCCGGGACGCTGAACGCCACGCGGCTGGTGGCGTTGTCGGCGCGGGTGACGCCGGCGCGGGTGCCGGAAGGCAATGATGTGACGGAGTATCACCAGGCCGGCGGCGATGTGCGGGCGTGGGTGCTGGCGGTGGCGGGCAAAGGAAAGCCGTTCCCAGTTCTGAAATACACCTGGTAAATGTCGATTGCATTTCCCCAACTATCTCGTACAATCTCCCCGTACCACCTTATATTGTTTTGCGCAATTCCCCGCGTCATAGTGTGGCCGAGTGAGGGGCGACAAATCTGACTGTCTTTTGTGCTTTAGCGGACATCGCTTTCCGTAGCATAATTCAGGAGGCCACGATATGAGGCGTGCGTGTTGGTCCCGGCGTTTGCGCCGAGCCGTAGCTGTTGTCACGATTTGCGCTTTGCTCCTGCCGCCCGGTGTGGTAGGCGTACTCCCTTCCCCCACAGTTTCGGCAGAAGCCGCTCCCGTTGCGGAAACAGCGTCTCCGGTAGAAACGACGCCTCTCCCCCCCATCGAACTGACCTACACCGCGGTCACCACCGTACCGCAGTATCTCCCTTACAGCCTGGGCTACGCCGTTGAGATCGCCGAGGTCGGCGCATCCGCCACGGCCACCGTCGTCAATGTCGCGCTGCCAGATGGTACAATGCCGGAAGACGCCCTAACCCAACAATTGGTGCGCCTGTTCTACTACGATGCCGCCAACTTCATCTGGCAGAAGTTACCCACCCAACGCACGCTCGAAGATAATGTTTGGTATCTCCAAGCCCCGGTCACGGAACCGGGCATCTATGCGGCCGCCCTGGCGACCACGCCCGACTACGGCGACTACCAACAGCCCTGGCAACCGACGGTCACCAACGCGCAGGTAGACCTGTTCACCGGCGCGGTGCAGTGGGCGTATCCGTTGGAGATTCCCGGCGGACGGCAAGGCTTGACGCCGCCATTGGCACTCACCTACAACAGCGGCGTGGTGGATAGCTTGCACAGCACCCAGAACCCGCAAGCCGCGTGGGTCGGGATGGGCTGGAACCTGGACGTGGGCTACATCGCGCGCGAGATTGACCTGGACGACAACTACGTGCCGCGTTGCATAGAAGACTACACGCTGGTCCTGAATGGCGTCAGCAGCAAATTGATCCCCATTGGCGGCAACCACTACCGCCTGGAAGACGAACGTTTCTGGCGCATTGAGCGCCGGGCAGCGGCCAATCGCGGCGGCGATGACTGGTTGGTCACGACGCCGGACGGCGTGCAATACCAGTTTGGTTCTCAGGATGAAACGGCGGGCGGCGATAGCCGCGAATCCGCGTGGTGGATGGTGACGAGTGGGTGTGATGGCAGCGAAAACCTCCGCTACACCAACTGGCGCTGGAATCTCGACCAAATCGCCGATCCGCGCGGGAATGTCGCGCGGATAGACTACCAACGCGAAACCAACGACTTCGTTTTCCTGTGGCAGGACCACGCGCACATCTATTCAGGGGGCCGGTGGTGCGACGGGGCTTATGAATGTGTGTGTGAAGTGGGGGGCTGGCCCTTCTATTGTCACGACTATATGGCCGCCGAGGCACATCCCAGCGGCTACACGCGGGGCGGTAACATCGAGCAGATCACCTACAGTTGGCCCGGCGCGACGCACAAAGTAGCGTTTGGCCTGACGCAACGGGATGATTATGTGCCGGAGTTTGACAGTCAGATCGCCCTCCAAACCGCACAGACGTTTTGGAGCAAACAACGCTTGCACACCCTCGAGGTGCGCAGCGCGGATCAAGGCCAAGTTGTGCGGCGCTACGAACTGACTACTTCTCAAATTGGGGATGCGCTGGTTCTGGATCAGATTCAGGAAGTCGCCCCGGATGGCAACGTGTTACCGGTTACGACTTTCGGCTACCTGTCTCAAGCCGGTTACACCCACGCTTGTGTTGCCGGGCAGGATGAAGGCGGCTGGAAGCCGTGGCTGAACAGCATCACTAACGGCTATGGCGGAGGGATGAGCTTTAACTACACCGCGCCGTTGGGCCTGCCGTGGTTCCAAAACGGGCAAACGCTGGCGCCGCGCACCGGGGAGCAGTGTTGGTATCGCTATCGCGTGCGTGAGGTCAAAACGGCGGATGGGCTGGAAAACGTCATGCGCACCGTGTATGAGTATCACGCTCTGGATGGCGCACCTGCGCCCGGTAACTGGAAACTGACGGATAATCAAGGTGACGGCGATTCAGCTAATGACCTCTACGAATTCCGCGGCCATCCCCGCGTGCGGGTCAAACAGCGCGACGCCAGCGGCGCGGTAGTAGCCTACAGCGACCACGACTTCTTCCAGGGCTTGCCCAATGCCAATCCCCCCATCACAGCGCAGGCGTGTGGCAACAGTCTAACCGACGCGGAGGGTTTACAGGGACAAGTCTACCGCGTCACACACCATAATGCGACCGACAATGAGCTAGCCCGCGCTGAGACGGCCTATCTATATCGCCACGATTTCGGCGACGCCCGCTATTTTATCGGGACGCAAGCCACGTGTAGCTATCCCGCCGGCGCCGCCGGGCCGCGCAGCCAAACGGACTACCAGTATGACGCCTACGGCAACGTCATTCAGGAAACCCACTATGGCGACACTGCCAACGCCGGCGACGAAGTGGTCATCACCCGCGCTTACGCCTATAATCCGACGGCCTGGATCATCAACGCCCCGTGGCAAGCAACCGTACAAACGCTAGCTGGTGTGGTGCAACGCCAGACGTTCTATGCCTACGATGGGCAAGCCAAGGGCGTCGCGCCCACACAGGGTAAAGTCACGCAAGTCCGGCAGGGATTAGGAAACGTTTGGACGACCGCACAGACAAAATACGACGCCTGGGGCAACCCTGAAATCATCACCGACGCTCTCGGCCACACCACCTACACCGCATACGACCCCGTGAGTCATCAATTCCCGGTGCGTGTGACCAACGCCCTCGGCCACGCGACCGCAGCGCAATGGGACTTCCGCCTAGGCGTGCCGGAGGTGATTACCGACGCCAACGGCGCGGTCACTCATCTGGACTACGACAGCTTTGGGCGCGTGATCGCCGTTACGCCGTCGGGCGATGCTTTCCCATCGGTCAAATATACCTATCCCGGCGGCGTTGCGCTCACTGCGCCTTTCGTTGTCACGGCGGAAACCCGCATCGATGCCTATCTGCCCACGCCGCAATACCAAATGTCCTGGACAGTCTACGACGGCCTGGGGCGCATCATTCAGACCCAGATGGAGGCAGAAAATGGCTGGCTGGTCTTGCAAAGCACGGCCTACGACGCGTTGGGCCGCCCGGTCACGGCGACCTTGCCCTACACCGTGAGCGCCGCCGGCGGGACCTACCACCTGCCGAATTTAGCCGCGCTCCCCAAGTCCGTGACGACGTATGATGCTCTAGACCGCGTCAGCCAGGTGCAAGCCGCCGATGGGAGTATCACCCGCAAAGACTACCGGGCGTGGCAAGAGTTGGTGTTGGATGCTGAGGGCCATCAAACCGCCTACCAGAGTGACGGCTTGGGGCGTTTAACCACGGTGCGCGAATACTACGGCACGTACTCCGCGCCGGAGTGGGACGCCGCGAACCCGGCCCGCACGCACTACATCTACGACCTGCAAGGCAACTTGACCCAAGTGACGGACGCGCTGGGGCACGTCACCCGCATCGGCTACGATCCTTTGGGCCGCAAAACCTGGCTGGACGATCCTTCGATGGGCTATTGGACTTACCTTTATGATGCCGTGGGCAACCTCAGCGCCCAAACCGACGCCGAAGGCCAAACCCTGACCTTCGCATACGACGCCCTCAACCGCCTGACCCACAAGCGCCACGCGGGGGTCTTGCTCGCCGAGTACGGCTACGATCAAGGCGCCAACGGCATCGGGCGACGTGCTGCAATGACAGATACGTCCGGCGTGACCACCTGGCAGTACGACGCGCAGGGGCGCACATTGGCCGAAACCAAGACCATTGCCGGGTTGGGGACTTTCGCGACGGCCTGGGCTTACGATGCCGCCGGGCGCGTCATCACCACCACCTATCCCACCGGCGAAGCCGTGCATACGACCTACAACCGGCGCGGGCTGCTGGAAACCGTTGCCGGATTGGACGATTACCTGACCGGCGCGACCTACAACGCTGCCGGGCAACCGCTCCAGCAAACCTGGGGCAACACGCGCCGGACCAGTTACGCCTACGAAGCAGACACTTTGCGTATACAGCGGTTGCAAGTCACCGGGGGACTGCTTGATTTAGGCTACACGTATGATGACGTGGGCAATATCACGCGCATCACCGACGCCGCCAACGCCGGGCAAGCGCAAACCTTCACCTACGACGCCCGCGACCGGCTGTTGACCGCGCAGACCACTGCCGCCGGACAAGGCCAATACCACGAAACCTACGGTTATGATTGGCTGGGGAACATTGTCACCCGCACCATCGGCAGCGAAGAAATCGCCTACACCTATGGACGACGCCACGGCCTAACCTTACCCGCGCCCACAACGCCCGTCACCAACACTTACCAAATCTACCTGCCGTTGGTGGCGCGCAACTACGACCCGCAACGCATCGAGCAACCCTTTGCGGTGGTGGCGACGAGCGCGGGTTTCCGGGCGGGCTATGACCACAACGGCAACATGCTCGCGCGGGTAGAAATCAGTGGGACGGAGGCCATCACCTACACGCAAGAATGGGACTTGGAGAACCGCCTGCGCGTGGTCACAAACACGGTGACGGGTGATGTGACGCGCTTTGTGTATGACGGCGATGGCAATCGCGTGTTGCGCGAAGATGGCGGGGGCGCAACTGTGTATTTCAGTGCGATTGAAGTGCATATCACCGGGACACAACGTTTGACCAGGACCTACTACTTTGTCGGTGCGCAGCGAGTAGCCTTACGCGATGGGAATGGACTTACCTATCTGCATACGGACCATCTTGGTAGCGCCAGTCTAGCATCAGATGCAAGCGGCGACCAAGTTAGTGAAATGCGGTATACACCCTTTGGCGAAACCCGGCACGGTATTTCACCTACCGATTTTCGCTTTGCCGGGCAACGGGAAGAAAATTTTGGGCTGTACGATTATGGAGCGCGGATGTATTCACCTGTCGTGGGGCGGTTTATACGTGCCGATACTATAGTGCCCGAAATAGGTAACCCTCAAGCCCTCAATCGGTACACTTACGTGGAAAACAATCCCCTTAAGTTTATCGATCCCTACGGCTTCGAAAAGGTAATCATCCTGTATGGTCATTACGATGATACGGATTCTTATTACGCGGCTGCTTACACACAATATCAACAAGCTTTGGCCAGTGGTTATAGTGCGGAAGATATCCTGTTTATCGAAGCTGGTATAAGCACAGATGCAGAAATACTGGAAGCTATACGGCAAAGTGGTGTAGCCGAAATAGAGTATTTCTACTATTTTGGGCATGGATGGGGAGATAATACATGCAAAACATGTTTAGGTGGTGGATTGCAATTGTATCATGGACCAAATTGGGACGAAGATCAGAGACAGTTTACAGCAGGGGACCTAGACGCCACTTTGGCCAATAGATTTGCAGACAATGCCGAGTTCCATATTAAAGCCTGCCAAGTTGCTGATTCTCCGTTTCCACAACAGATTGCCGATACATTTGCTGTAA
>MTKY01051147.1_pt1 | contig 52244 bp, 44 predicted proteins | sample 1042731 | NCBI WGS metagenome assembly MTKY01 (sample SAMN06212206, study PRJNA360538) | anaerobic digester metagenome | biome: Wastewater treatment plant; material: sludge; isolation source: anaerobic digester fed with sludge from wastewater treatment plant | place: Denmark: WWTP Soeholt ...
GCCCGCCCCTGCGCCGCAGCCGGCCCCCGTCCCGCCCGCGAGCAGGAGCGTGAGCCTCTCCGCGTCGGCGAGGCAGGGTGCCGTGGACTTCAGCTGGACCGTAAGCGGCTACGCCGACTACCAGGGGTTCAAACTCTGCCGCTCCGAGACCGACCCCAACCCCAGCTACCCCGGTGACTGGTGGTTGTACATAGACGGGGCCGCCGCCCGCTCCGCCACGGACGGCAGCGTGGAGGCGGGGCGCACGTATTATTACCGGCTGGCCGTGTACAGCGGTGGGGCGGCGATAGGATACAGCAACGCCGTCCAGGTGACCGTGCCGGGCACGCCGCCCCAGGAGCTCTCCGTCTCCCTTGGCGCGGCGGTCGAGGGCGGCGCGGTCAAGCTGAGCTGGAGCGTGAGCGGCGACGGCACCTATTCCGGCTTCAAGGTCTGCCGCTCCGAGACCGACCCCAACCCCAGCTACCCCGGAGAGGCGCTCACCCTCGTGGACGCGGGCGCGAGGTACTACGCCGACGCCTCCATCGCCTCCGGCCACGTCTATTACTACCGCGTGGGCATATACAAGGACGGAGATATCCTCGTCTACAGCAACTCCGTCAAGGTCGTCGTCCCCTGACCCCGTAGTAACCCCTTAGTCTTCGTAGTCTTCGTCGTCTTTGGAGAGCTCCCTCTCGAGGAAACCGGGTTTGCGCGGCCGCATGGTATACGGCTCGAGGATGAAGGGGATGATGAAGACCACGAGAACGGCTATGCCGAGAAGCACCCAGTCCGATATCGACGTGTCCGTCTCGGGTTCCTCGACGGGCAGGGCGGACCCCCCGGGCTCGAGGATGTTAAGGGATGAGAAGGCGGAGGCGGGGATCTCCTGCGACCCCTCGATATAATCGCGGAAAAAGGCGGACCAGTCGCGCCCGGTCATGCCCCCGAGGGCGGAGATGATATCGGCGTTGGAAAGGGGTCCCTCCGGCCCGCCGATCTCGTAGAGGCTGCGCAGAAAGCCCGCCAGATCGAGGGAGTAGGGCTGCATGGAGCGCAGCTCGGAGTCGATGGCAGCGCAGAACGAGGCGCCCCCGCGCGCGAGCAGCGCGGCCGCGTCACCGGACCTGTATCCCAACTCACCCGCCTGCGCTATGGAAACCGTGGATCGCGACCTGGCCTCGCGGTAGGCGTTGTAGCCCAGGTTGAAGCGGTTCCAGAAGAGGTCGCTGCCCCAGAGACCCGCCTCGTAGGGGAGCAGGTCCTGCAGGTACCAGGACGACCCCTCCAGCAGCCACGACGCCTCGCTGTCGACGTGGAGCCTGCGCGAGATGAGCAGGGAAGCCATGCCGCGCGCCGTCGCCGCGATGGCATCGTCGGAGAGCGGGTCGTATTGCGATGAAGCGGGTATGACCAGGCTGCTCGCAAACGGCGCCGAGGGATGGTACGCGTCCTTCGCCGAGCCCTCCTCGCCGCGAAGGAGGAGGACAAGCACGAGGCGGTGCCCTTCCTCCAGGTCCAGGCCGCCGAGCAGCCCCTCGGCCTCCTCCTGCACGCCGCGCGCCTTGCCGCCGTATTCGGCCAGGCTGTCGCCTGCGGCCGCGGTTGACGCCTCGGGCGCGGCGACGAGGAGCGACCCCTGCTCGTACAGGGACAGCTCTCCCGCGCAGATGGGATTGCCCAGGAGCTCGTCCATGCTGGATGGCTGCCCGCTCCAGGGCAGAGCGTCCCGCCACGGCGGCGGCATCTGCAGCTCCACGGTGGGGAGGTAATCCGGCCCGCGCGGATGCACGAAAACGGCGTATCCCGGCAGGTAGGCCAGGTCCGAGTCCAGCACGGGGAAGAACGGCCACGGGGCGTCCGATCCCGCCAGAGAATCCAGGTAGGGCGTGCCCGCCTCGTACCCGTTCAAGCGCACGCTGTAGGTGAACGTCAGCCCCCCCTCGTGCTCCAGCGACCAGGTGTCGCCGTCCCGGCTGAACTCCAGGTCCCGGCCGGAGTCGTCGCGCGCCGTCTCCCCCTCTATGTGGGACGAAAGACCGGCCGCTAGCCCACCGCCGTAGACGTCCGGCAGCTCGAGAACCAGCGGACCGGAAACGGCCTCCAACTCCAGGGAGATCCTCAGCTCGCCTTCCCCGGCGCGGGTGAGGTCCACGGTGTAACGCACCTCCCTGGCCTCGGATGCCAGGGACCCCGCGGCCGGCGTCAGGAGCGAGGCAAAGATAAGGACGAGAGGCAGCAGCAAATAGAATCTCTTCATAAGAACACCAGCACCCATTATCCCAGAAAGAAAGCTCCATATGAAGCCGACGCGGGGGATGGTTCCCTGCGGGTGTCGACGCGGGATCGCGGACCCCTCGCGGCCTGCTCGGCGGGACCGCCGATCCCCATGGCATCTGCTCGGACGGGATATATGATCGCCCTCGCCATAAGCTACGGCACGGCCCGGGACAAGTTCCGGGCGTGCCGGGGAGGTTACTTATTCCTTCTCTGCCAGCGGGTGCGCTTGAGGAGCTTCTTGTGCTTCTTCTTGCGCATCTTCTTGCGGCGTTTCTTCACTACCGAACTCAAGTATCACCACCTCTTGGCTCGCTTTGCTGTGCAAATCCCATTCATTATACCCCATACGCCGCGGGTAACCAAAAGATGCAGCCGCCGGGGTTCCCGTCCCGCTGCCCCCCGCGGGGCGCCCGGACAAACCAGGGTTGGCGAAAAGGGTTACAATGGTCTGGAGGCGTGAGAGGATCGGGGACGGCGATGAGAGATTTCGTGAGCGGAAAACTGGTGAGCGGCGGCGGCATCTGCGAGGAGTGCGGCAAGCGACTGCGGGGCGGGGAGAAGGTCTACGCCCTCGCGGTAGAGGTGGAGGGCGTAAAAGAATACCTCTATTGCCAGGGATGCCAGCCGGACGAAGGCGAGCTGCCCCAGGGCGTCCTAAGCCTGGAGCCCGCCCAGGTCGTGGAGGAACTCGGCACGGACGAACGCCGCATGGGTTTCGAGGTCGTGGCGGGCTCGCTGTGCTCCCGCTGCGGCCACTACTTCGACGTGGACGAATGGTTGTTCGTAGGCGTGGTCGAGGCGCTCTCCAGCGGCGTCGTCTACTGCTGCGAATGCTACGAGTCCGAGGTAGGGGACGAGGAAGAGACCGAGGAGGAGGAATAGCCCGCCGGAGGCGGGGCCCGCGTCACAGCGAGCGCCGCTTGGTGGACTCCGCCAGGTTCAGCCTGTGTATATGCCTGAGGGACGGGAACTCCGAGAGCACCATGAGCACGATCACGATCACGCCGGTGATGATGAAGGTCCACACGGAGATGGCCGGCGTGAAGGCGAAGAGGTCGGTCTCGTACAGCCTCATGGCCTGGACCATGACGAAGCGGGCGGCGATGTAGCCGGGGACCAGGCCCAACAGTCCCATGATCACGTTCTCCAGGGTGAGAGACAAAGATGCCTTCCACTGCGGGACACCCAGGGTGAGCATGGTCGCCACCTCCTGTTCGCGCTCCATGATGTTGATGGTCGAGGTGTTGAAGACCAGGGAAAAGGCCATGATGAGCCCGAAGACCAGCATCACCGCGATGACTATGTACATCAGGGCCATGTAGGAGTTTATCTCCTTCTCGATCTGGCCCAGGTCCACCAGGGTCAGGACCTCGGGCATGTCGTATAGGGCGTCCCTGACCTCCTGGTAATAGCCCTCGTCCAGCTGGATGTAGAAGGCCGAGGACCTCGTGCCGTAGCCCAGCAGGTCCCTGGCCTCCTCCACGGGCACGTACACGAAGGACCCCATGGGCTCCATGATGAATTCGGATACCATGAAGGAGCGGGAACGGTTGAAGGCGCTGACCTTTACCATGTCCCCGACGTCGATGCTCAGCTGGTCGCGATAGTTCCTGCTCATCAGGCAGTGGCCGGGGCTTATCTCGACCGCCTGGTTCTTCTCGTCCAGGAAACCGCGCATCACCGTGTCCACGAGGGTTCCCATGAGTATGCTGTTGACGTCCTCGTCGCCGTTGCTGACGGTGCAGGGGGCGCCGATGGCGGGCTCCACCACGGTGACGCCCGCTATCTTCTCGATCTTGTTCTGTGTCACCCGCGTCTGCGGGTCGAGGAAGAGCACGGCGATGTCGAAGGTGAAGAGGTGGTCGAAGGCCTGGTCCATGTTGGCGTTCACGGTGTCGTTGATACCGAGGTTGAGCATGATGAGGATGATGGCGAACATGATCCCGATGACAGTGAAGGCGGTACGGCGCCGGTTGCGGAAGATATTGCGCAGGGGCAGCCGCCAGAAGACGCGCAGGCGGCCGATGCGAGGCAGCAGCCGCTCCACCCAGGTGACCTTACCGTACCTCGTGGGATCGACCACGCCGCGGAGGGCCTCGGTGGGCTGGACCTTCGCCGACCTGCGCGCGGGCACTATCCCCGATATGGCACAGAACCCCATGGCCATGAGGAACCCGTAGAGGAACACCTCGGGATAGGTGCCGTAGCGCACGAAGGGGATCTTCATGACGCTGGAATAGACCTTGGACACGATGCCGGTCGCCCCCCACCCCAACAGGCTGCCGAGGAAGACACCGACCAGCCCCACCACCAGCGCGAAGGACATGTAGTGGAAGAGCACGGTGCGCGAGGAATATCCCACGGCGCGCATGAGGCCGATAATGGGCCTCTGGGTGCGCACCAGCCGGGAGAGGATCATGTAGATGCTGAAGGCGGCTATGGAGAAGAAGAGTATGGGGAAGAAGAGGGCAAAGTCGTGGAAGGAGCGCAGGTCCATCTCCACGAGCATGTTGGAGATCTGGTTGTCCCTGGTGGTGACCTCCTCGATCCCGTAGGGCTTGAGTATGCTGCGCACCTGTCGCTCGGTGGTCTCCAGCAGGGAGTAGTCCGTGAGGGTGAAGGTGAACTCGTTATAGGAGTTGGAGGCGAAGCCGGTGAGCGCCCTTGCCTGGTCCATGCCCAGGTAGAAGACGCCGAAGACCGTCGCCGAGGTCATCGGGAACTGGCGGTTGCGGAAGACGACCATGTACTCGGGGCTGGAGACCACACCCGCGATGCGGATGGGCACCCTCCGGCCGCCCTTGACGGCGTAGATTAAGTCGCCTTCGCCCAGTTCGTTGAAGGCGGCGAAGTGGTTTTCCACCAGGCAGGTAAGCTCATTCTCCTGGCTGGTGAGCGCGCTCCCCTCCCTTACGTAGAGCATGTTCACGTAGGGTTCCGCGGCAGGGACCCCGATTATCTGGCCGGTTATGCGCGTCCCGTCCTCCAGCTCCATGCCCAGCTGGCCGTTCACCCTGGGGGTGAGGAGGTCGACGTTGGGAAGTTCTGCCAGGCGTTCCGCCGCGCGCTCGGGCGCGCGGTCGACCCGGACGAGCAGGTCCGCGAAATGCAGGCGGTCGTAGGTATGCTGGTAGGACTCCGAGAGGTTGAGGAAGGACATGTACGAGGCCGTGAAGAGGAGTATCCCGATGGCCACCACCGACGAGATGGCGAAAAAGCGGAACTTCGACTCCAATATCTCCCGCAACAGTTTCTTGCGCAGCAGCTTCATATCCCGTCACGCCTCGATGTGAAAGATGTACCTTCCGTTGTATCGCTTCCGTCCGGCCCGCAGGCAAGGCGCCTTGCGGATATTATGGCACACTCGGGGTCACCCCTGACCGTGCCGCGGGGGTTAGCCCCGGGTTGTGCCGCAGCACACTTGGGGTTTTCCATCGGATCGTGCCACAGCGCACTCGGGGTCACCCCTGACCGTGCCGCGGGGGTTAGCCGCGGTTGTGCCGTATATGTCGTTATGGACCCGGTCGCGATGTATAATCTAGGCGGATCAAGGCGAGGAACCGCCCTGGCCGCGCGAGTGAACGGAAAGGAGTGACCGTATTGCTGCCCTACGACAGTTTTCTCATCGACCCCCCGTGGCTGGCCTCCCTGGGCTTCCTCTACGCGAAGGTCACGGACAGGCTGTACGAGGACGCGGACAAGAAGGCCAGGGCGAGGAAGTTCCTCGACCTCACGACCCTAGGCATCTTCTACGTGACCAGCATCAGCCTCTACTTCAACCGGGAATGGACGCGCTGGATCTGGGAGATGTGCAAGGCCGAATCCGGGCGGGACTGGATGATCAACTCCGGGGTCTTCCACTTCGACCACGAAAACGTGAGTCCCGCGGGCCACGCCGTCTGCGCCGCCCTCTTTGCCACCTACCCGCTGGCGCTCAAACTCGGATACAGGCTTGCCGAGGGCAAGGGCTGCGAGTGCGAGTGCGGGTGCTGCGCGGGCGAAAGCGAGGTTTGACCGCCCGCGGCTTCAGGCCGCAAGACGGGCATGGCCCCCTGGCCTGAGGACACCCCACGCCTTCGCCCCGTGCTGAGTCAGTCCCGGCCGGATCGGAGTTGCGTATGCGCGGAAAATGGAGATACCACCTGTCCCTCTTCACCGTGTGCTGGATCTGGGGGCTTGCCTTCGTGGCGGTCAAGGTGGCACTGGACGAGGCGTCGTTCGTAACGGTGAACCTGGCGCGTTTCTGCATGGCCGCGCTCGCCCTGCTTCCCATACTCCTCGTTTACCGCAAACACCGGCCGCGCCTCAGCAACGCCGACAGGGCCCGCGTGCTGGTCGCGGGCATATGCGCCGTGTACGGCTACCACCTGGCCGTCAACTACGGAACGACGCTTCTGCCGGCGGGCACCGCCGGACTGCTGGCGAACACCACCCCCATATACGCGGCCGTGCTCGCTTATATCTTCCTCAAGGAGAAGATGGGGGTGTTGAGGGTGGGCGGCATCCTCTTCGCCCTGGTCGGCGTGGCGCTGATCACCGTCTACGGCGCGGGGGAATCGGTCTCAGCCGGCCGGCTGCAGGGTATCGCCTTCGTCCTCCTGGCCGCCTTTTCCTGGGCGGTCTACACGGTGGTGCTGCGCCCCCTGACGCGGGCGCACGGGGTCATCTTCGTGACCTCCTACAGTATAATCGTCGGCGCCCTGCTGCAGCTTCCCCTGCTTTTTTGGGGGGGCTGCGTGGGGGAGCTGCGCGACCTCTCCGGCGCCGGCTGGGCCTGGCTGGTTTTCCTCGGCCTGGGGAGTACGGTGGCCGGTTACTTCCTCTACTCCAATGGGATCGAGGGGCTCGGGGCAACGGTGGCCGCCTATTACACCTACCTCATAGCGCCCATTGCCCTTTTCTGGGGATGGGCGATCCTGGACGAGAGCATAAACTCGGCCATACTTCTGGGGACCGCGATGATCATAATCGGCCTCCTGGCCGTAAGCCGCAAGGCCGGCGGGGGGCGTGGACCGGAGCCGGAGGGTTGACGCGTGCCTGCCGCCCCGCGAGGAATGGTTCAGTCCGGCTCGGGCGCCTCCCCGTAGAAGCCCTGCGCTTCCTCGAGGGATATCTTCGCCGAGTTCTCGCGGTAGCGCGGCGGCAGCGACTGGTAAAAGGTGTGCCCCAGCCAGAGCAGGGCCTCCCTGTCGTCGTCTATGCTGCCCTTGACCACCGCCGGTACGCCCGCCACCATGGTCCGCGACTCCACCCGCGCCCCCGCCATGACCACGGCGCCCGAGGCCACCACGGAGCCCTCCTCGAGCACGGCGCCGTCGTTGATCACCGCGTTCATCCCCACCAGCACGTGTCCCTCGATGCGGCAGCCGTGCAGGACCGCCCCGTGCCCGATGTGGGAGGCGGGGCCCAGGAAGGTGGTCTCCTCGGGGCGGGCGTGGATGACCGCGTTGTCCTGCAGGTTGGACCCCTCCATCATGATCACCGCTCCCCAGTCGCCGCGCATCACCGCTCCGGGGCCCACGTAGCACCCGTCCCCGATATACACCTTGCCGATGATCACCGCCGAGGGATCGACGTAGGCGCTGGGGGATATGCGGGGCTTCCTTCCCTCGAAGACGTATATGGGCATGGCCTCCTCCTTGACTCATCTGTGCAAAAAGATTCTACCCGATATGGTAAAAGCGCGCCTGTTGGGGAAACATGGAGTTATGGCCGTGGATCCCCGGTGGGCGCGGGATGGACATCGCGCAAGGGCCGAGTCATTGAGGAGGAAGTTATGAGCGCGGGCAGGATAGTCCTCATCGTGGTGGGTTCGCTCTTCGTGCTGGGGGCGATCGTCGCCCTCTTCGCGGGAGGGGGTGTCATCTGGGCGAGCCAGTACCACAAGGACGCGGAAGGCTTCCACGCCACCGACCCCATGCCGATGAGAAGCGCGACCTACGCCGTGATATCCGACACCATCGAGATCGACAGGGGCGCCTCGGAGGCGTTGAACTGGCTGGGCATGGACAGGATGAAGTTGGGAGCGGAGAACGACGACCCGTCGCGGCCCGTGTTCATAGGCATCGCGGATGCGGAGGACGTGGACGCGTATCTCTCCGGCGTCGAGCACGACGAGATCCGGAGGCTGGAGGTCTTCCGCTCGCGCTTCGATTTCGAGAGACGCGGCGGAAGCGCCATGCCGGAGGCCCCGGGAAGCCGGGATTTCTGGCTGGATAAGGCGGAGGGGACGGGGGAGCAGGAGATAGTCTTCGATATCGAGGAGGGCGATTACACCATACTGGTCATGAACGCGGACGCCTCCGAGGGCATCGACGTGGAGGCCGTCTTCGGGGTGAAGTCCTCGGGCGTGGTCGTTCTCATCGGGGTAGCCTTCTTGGTCGTCGCGCTGGCCCTGCTGGCGGGAGGGATCGTCATGATCGTCTTCGGGGCCAGGAGCCCGCGGCCGGGCGTCCCCCCGGCGGCGCCTCCGGCTCCCGCGTCATAACCGGGCATATGCGGCGCGGCCATGCGCCGGGGACCGGCCCCACGAGGCGCTCCCGCACGCGGACGCGGGCCAGGTTCGCCGGGAGATTTGTTAAAATGACTGGTGTCTGCGGAGGGGTGTAGCGGACGGCAAAGGAGGAATACCGTGCGAGCACTGGTCATGGGAGGAGGGCTGGCGGGGCTTTCCGCCGCGGTTCACCTGGTGGACAAGGGTTTCGACGTGACCCTGCTGGAGGCGGAGGAGGAACTCGGCGGGCGGGCCATGTCCTGGGTGGACGAGGACGGGGACACCATCGACAACGCCCTCCACGTCTTCTTCCCGCATTACGTGAACATCCTGGGCTTCTTCGCGAAGGTGGGCGCGCCCGACGTCATCCGCTGGACGGACACGCTGACCTATATAAAGGAGGGCGGCGACGCCGCCCACTTCACCCCCTTCGATCTGCCCGCCCCACTGCACGGGCTGTCCATCGCGAAGTTCCACCACATCGGGCCCGTGGACATGCTGCGCTTCGGCCCGGCGGCCATGCGCGCCCTCTCCATGAGCGAGGCGGCGGTGGCCTCCTACGACCGCGTGACGGTGGAGGATTTCCTGCACGGCTACGGGGTGTCGCAGAAGCTCATCGACAACATGCTGCGCGCCATGGTCAACGGCCTCACCTTCCTCGAGCCCTACGAGGTTTCGGCAAAGGCGGCGGCCTACTGGATACGCAACCTCACTACCACCAGGGAGGCGGTGAAGGTGGGCTTCGCCCGCGGCGGCCTCGGCGAGATATACGTGCGCAAGGCGGTGGAATACATCACCGCGCGCGGCGGCAAGGTGATGAGCGGCGTGGGCGTGAAGTCCATCGGGCTCAAGGGGAAAGCGGTGCTCAACGTAACCCCAACCAAGGGGCGCAACATGCGCGCGGACGTTTACGTATCGGCCCTGCCCTACGGGGTGCTGCGGCGCGTGCTGCCCGAGGAGGCATACCGCTACCAGTATTTCCGCAACCTGTGGCGTTTCGAGGAGGCGCCGTCCCTCTCGGCCATGGTGTGGTTCGACCGCAAGGTGCTGGAGCTGGCAAACATCGCTACGGGGATAGGGACGGTCTTCAACTGGTTCGCCGACCTCACCCAGGTGGTGCCGGAGGCCTTCCCGCAGGAGGGCTCGGTCCTCGAGCTGGTGATCACGCCCTGCGGTCACCTCAGGCCACTGAGCGACGAGCGCATCCTGGAGATGGTGATCGCCGATATCCGCAAACTTCTCCCCGGGGCCAGGGACGCGGAGGTGCTGAAATCGCGCCTGGTGCGCGACAGGCAGGGGATATTCGCCCAGCGCCCGCACATGGACCGCTACCGGCCCACCCAGAGGACGCCCCTGGATAACCTCTACCTGTGCGGCGACTTCACCATGGCCGGGCACTCGGCCGGCATGGAGGGGGCGGTGGTGTCAGGCAAGCTCGCCACCTCGGCCATACTCCTGGACAAGATGCAGGTGGTGGAGGATTACGTCGAGCATCCCCATTTCTCGCACGGGCTAATCCCCTTCATCAAGTACGGCCAGCCCGCGCTGCTTGCCCTCCTGGCCCTGAGGATGCTGAAGAATAAGCTATCCTAGCAATTGGGGTCAGGTCTTGTTCTTTGCATACCGCGGTATGTTGCCTGTTCGCACCAGGGGTTTTATTCCGCGCATGCAAGACATGACCCCGCCCTTTAACCCTTCGCCACCCGGTTAGCTTGGCAATCCTGGTGGGGTCAGGTTTTGATTTTTGCGTGACGGCGCGTGTTGATTCCTGCGTTGTTCCAGCTAGGAAGCGGGCATATGTGAGTTAACGGCCGGGATACCGGAGTATGCAAAAAACAAGACCTGACCCCCTTAGAGGTGCCTGACCCCCTTAGAGGTGGGAGAGGGTGGCGCGGACGAGGCCCATGGGGCCGGTCATCATCATGTCGCCGCCGGGGGATGGGTAATACGCGTCCAGCCCCGTTCCCTCCAGGATCTCCCGGTTGGGGCCGGTCACGGCGATGAGGCCGGGCCCTTCCATGCCGGCAAATCCCCCGACGTAGAAGAGGCCGTGCCCCGAGGCCACGTACTCGTCTGAGTCCCGCGCCTCGCCGCGCCAGAAGGACGCCAGGTAGGCGGCGAAGGAGGCGGGCTCCAGCTTTTTGGTGTGGTGCTCGAAGACGCCAGCTACCTTGCCACCGCGCAGGAGGTATGCCAGGGTGTGCCCGTTGCCGGCGTTGATCACCAGCAGGTCGCCCTCCGCCCGCTCCGCCACCAGCGCGTCCGCCAGGCAGCCGGCCGCGGCGGCCGGGGCGGTGTCCATGACCACCACGGGCGTGCCGGGCAGCTGTTCGGCCAGCCTCTCCGCGGCGGAGGTCATGCGGGGAAACTGCGGCGGCACCTCGCCGGCGAGGTAGGAGAGGGCGAGGGGGTCGGGGTCGGCCTCCAGCCTGCCCTGCATGTGCGAGAGGCGCGTCTTGCGGTTGCTCTCGCCCGGGCGGTAGGACCCGTGGTCCTGCACGGCCACGGCCACCGCGTCCAGCGCGTCCAGCCCTTCCCCGACGGAGGCCAGCAGAGATCCCAGGGGAGCCAGGTTTAGCTCGTCCGCCTCTATCACGGTCCCGTCGAAGCCCGGCGGCGGCTCGTCCCTTATCTCCACCCCCAGGGAGGCCACGTCCTCCAGGTTGTTGCGCATGATGAAGGCGGCCTTCGGCGTCATGAAGACACGTCCGCCGGAGGCGAGGTGCCGCTTCACCGCCCGGGACAGGGAGCCTCCGCCCACGGTGTACCCGCCTATGAAGAGATCCCCGCCCTTCGCCGAGGCGGCGTCCACCCGCGCGGCCAGCAGGGGGCTGGGGCTGGGCAGCACCAGCTTGACGCAGTTCTCCAGCTTCTTCCGGGAATCGTAGAGCAGGATATCCTGCGTCCCAGCGCCTATGTCAATGGCCAGTACCTTCACCTTCGGCCTCATCTCAGTAACGCCGCCGCATTTACACTACGCTCTGCGCATTTCCATGCCGCACCGCTGTGTTGCCGGGACGACCCGCCGCCATACAGCGACCCTGGCTCTCTCATATCAGACACAAGGGACGATGGCAAGGCAAACGCTCCAGCGTGGGCAAAGCCGGCAGCTTCACGGAGCGTCCCGGTCTCGGGCGGCGATCGAAGATTGCGGGTCATCCTTACGCCTCTGCGCCCGGCGGTCGAGTCGTTTAAATCCCGAGGCGATCAAAAGCCCCCGGGTTGTGAACCAGCGATTATTGCAGGGAAAAGGCGGCCACGAAAAAAGTCGTCGCCTTCATGGGGCATACGCGGCGTGCGCCGTTCGCCGGCGATTTGCTACCGTTCACCCCCAGAAAGGCGCCGCTTACCCGGAAATAACGATTAAACGCATGGGAAATGCCGTTAACAAAAGAGAATAAATATGCACGCAGGCGTAGGGAGAGCTGTCAAGAATCACACAAAAACTGCCGAAAGCCTAGCTGACGAAGATTTCATGCAAGGCTGCGAGGAAGGGAGGTGGGACGCGAAGGAGAGGTGTGACGAAAGGTTTCGGATTCGAGGTTTTCTGATCTCAAAAGGGGAGGAGGTGAAAGAATTGTCTAAGAGAATACACAGGGACGAGGGCTTCACCCTCATCGAGTTGATGATCGTTATTCTTATCATCGGTATCCTTGTCGCTATCGCCGTTCCCGTGTTCATGGCCGCCCGGGGCAACGCCGAGAAGAAGAGCTGCCTCGCCAACCAGAGGAACTACATGTCGGCTGCCGACATCTATGCGGCAGAGATCGGAGACTATCCGAGCGCAGCGACGCTGCCCTTGGGCACGGAAGGATCGTCCGGAATCTCGACGGGAATATGGCCGAATGCTTACTACGACGGCAACCTTGACGAAGGCACACACATGCCGGAATGCACCGCTGACGGGACCATCACCAACACAAACGATTGGGGCACCTCAACCCGCCCCGATACGGTATGCGCGAATGTCGGCGAAGATCCTGACGAGCACGGAGCGCCGTGATCCTAAACTTATTGGCGTCGGCGACGATGCCGATGAGAACGGTGTAAGATCAGGAGAGGGAGGAAATCCCTCTCCTGATTTCTTAATATGGGTATCTATGGGTATCCTTTTGCTGGGGGAGCTCGGTTCGATGGAGACACTGCCGGGCGTTCGGCAACCCCTTCTCTCCGCCGGGCGACGCAACTTGTTTAACCGCGTTGGGGGCATCGAGTCAGCGGAGCCAGGTCAACTGTTGACCCCGTCGGATGACCATCGCGTCCATGTTCATGTTGCAGCGCTATGCAGTCACCAGATGGGCTAGGTGTTCAGGTCTCCTCCTCCCGCCAGCGGCGCATGATGGGGCCGTCCTCGCGCCAGGTGATGCAGCTCCCCGGCAGCCCCAGCTCCCTGGCGGTGGCGGCCATCATGCGCCTGGCCTCGTCCTCCCCCAGCAAGCCCTGCGCGTAGGCGGCCCGCCCCTGCACGCTGGTATTGCCCAGGTTCATGACCAGCACCGAGAGGTGGGTGCAGCCCTCGCCCGACCCCACCACGCGCCTGACCAGGTCGGAGAAGCCCGGAACGATGCGCTCCCCCACCAGGAGGCCCAGTCGCGCTAGCGCTCCACGGCATTCCTCGTGGGGGATATGGGGCATCTTCCCCCGTATCGAGTAGATGGTCCCGTCGGCGGCGCCCACCTCCGCCTCCACGTCTATGAAGTGGATGGGCTGGCCCAGGCGGTGGTCCCTGAGGGAGGCCGTGATGACGATGCGCCCCTCCGCCCCCTGCCGGGTCTTCAGGTTTATGTCCCGCGTGAACTGCCAGTCGTTATCCATGCACACCCCACCTTCCCGGGCTAGAACAGCCCCACGTAAAAGTCCCAGACGGCCTGCCCCCAGAAGAGGGCGACGAGGGCTCCCGCCGCCAGGAAAGGGCCGAAAGGTATGCGCGACTTGCGCCCCTTCCTGCCCGCCGCCATGAGCACTATTCCCACTATCGCTCCCAGCGCCACCCCGATGAAGAAGCCCACCAGCTCCGCCCGCCATCCCAGGATAGCGCCGGTGAAGGCGGCCAGTTTGGCGTCCCCCATGCCGAAGCCTCGGGGGAAGACGGTGGCCGCCAGGGCCCAGGGCACGGCGACTACCGCGGCGCCGATGAGGCTGTCGGTCATGATGTGGTAATCCCCGCGGACCAGGGCCACGATGCCCATGGCGGCCAGCGCAACCGGTATGGCGGGGTACATCACCTTGTTCGGTATTATCTGCAGCTCGAGGTCGATGGCGGAGACGATGATGAGCACCGTCACCATGAACAGGTAGGGGAGCAGCTCCGCCTCCCACCCGAATCCCAGCTTCGCGAATACGGCGAGGAAGAGCAGACCGCTCACCAGCTCCACCAGGGGATAGCGCCACGAGATGGGCTCTCCGCAGTGGCGGCAGCGGCGGCGCAGGAGGAAATAGCTCAGCAGGGGGATGTTGTCGTACCAGGCGATGGTCGTGCCGCAGCGGGGGCAGAAGGAGCGCGGCCCCCACAGCGATTTTCCCTCCGGGATGCGGTAGATGGCCACGTTGTCGAAGCTCCCCACCATCAGCCCGAAGAGGAAGACCACCACCGAGAAGTAGATTCCCTCGAACATAGCGCATCAGCCTCCGTCTTTCCTGAACAAGATACCATTTTGTTAACGGCCGGACGGGCGCATTCCTTGAACCCGCCGGGATGTCTCCGCCACGCGATAGAATATGACCTGGAGCTTGCTTGTTGGTATCGTTAACAAGATTATAGTATTGAATAGAATAGTTAAGCAGATTATAATCTTGTTAGGATTTATGGATGAAGGCGAGGAGATGCACATGCAGATGATAGAGCCCGATTTCTGGAAAGGCAGGGGCAGGTACTCCAAACAGGCCATGTCCCGCAAGACGATCGACCAGAGTCCCATACTCATCCCGGACGGCGCGGCGGTAAAGGCCGCTGGGGAGTAGCCCGAACCCGGGCACGCACGCCGGTGGGCCGCGTGCCCGGGGGCTCGAACGCCCCGCCTTGACCTTCCCGGGCGGACGGGCCGCCCGCGCATCCTCGATGAAAGGCCCTTTCGCGGGAACCCGCTTCCCCGCGGTGTTGCCGCGAAAGGGCTGCGCGCTCGCGTCCTGGCCTCCTTTCGTGGGGATGCCGCTACGCAAGCAGGCTTTGCAAAAGCAGCGCCAAGGGTGGCGGATCGAGGCGCGTGCGTATATCTTATTGTTAAAGCGGAGGAGGACGGGAGAGAGGACCTTTCCCTTTTCGGCGGAACGCGGGAGGAACGTGGACGCGGCACAGGCGGAGGAACGCCGCAGGCGCACCGTTGAGGCGGCCCTGAAGGAGATCGAGGGGATCGACCTCGCGGAGCAGGCGCGCCTGGGGGGTTTCGCCTGCCGGGTCGGAGGGGACGGGGCATGCATCCTGGAGATCCCCTCCTTCGGCGGGCGCATCGAGATCAGCCTCCTGCGGGGAGAGATGGTCATGCCTCCGCACATGGACAGCCTCACCATGCGCGTGCTCGCCCTGCGCTACGTGAAACTGTCATGCGGCGTCCCGGAGAGCGGGGAATGGATCGCATATCGCGATCTGCCCGGCGGCCGCTTCTATGCCGCCACCCTGGTCCCCACCGTGGAGCAGCCCCTGGCACGGCTCTTCGGCGGCCGTCCTGGCGAGCTGGCAAGGATTGCCAGGGGGCTGGGCGGGGTCAAGGCCGAATACGGGGACGAGTCCTTCGCCTTTTATCCCTTCCCGCGCGTGCCCCTGCTGCTCGTGCTCCACTGGGGCGACGACGAGTTTCCCCCGGAGTGCCGGGTGCTCTTCGACCGCTGCTGCTCGAGCTATCTCAATACCGACGACCTCAAGATCCTCGCTACCCAGCTCGCCGCCTATCTCATGAGGGGAGCGGGCGAGGAGACGGAAACGGAGAATCTCCTCTGGATGGTGGAGTGAGAAAAGGTTACAATGGTAGCGACGTTTGGTTAATAGCTATTAACTAATACCATACGGTCAATATAGATACTATATTTGCAGCCAGGATCGAAGTGAGAGAAAGCGGGTCGAGGGAGGAAGCGGACCGGGCATCGAGGCGACGTCCGGGCGCTGATTGACATATGTTGTTGCGCTATACCCATGGGGGTATATAGAATAACGCAGTCATAGAGTTGGTCTCGCTTGCGTGGGAGGGAAAAAGATGATCAACGCTTTGAGTCCGTCCCTGGAAAGGGAGGTGGAGGAGCGGAGCGGGGAGAAGGTGCGGCTCTGCTACCAGTGCGGAAAATGCAGCACCGGGTGCCTCTTCAACTTCGCCATGGATATCCTTCCTCACCAGGTCATGAAGCTGGTGCAATACGGGCAGAAGGAACGCCTGCTCTCCAGCCACACCATATGGATCTGCGCCGCCTGCGAGACCTGCACGGCGCGCTGCCCCAACGACATCGACGTGGCCGGGGTCATGGATACCCTGCGCGCCATGGCCCTGGACGAGGGGGTAAAGCCGGCCGAGAAGAACATCCCACTTTTCCACCAGTGCTTCCTGGGCAACATCCAGGCCACCGGGCGCATAAGCGAGCCCATCCTCATGGGCTCTTACAAGACTTTGTCGGGCGACCTGGCCAGCGACATCGGCCTGGCGGTGAAGATGCTCGCCAAGGGAAAGATAAAGCTCATCCCCAGCCTGGTGAAGGACCGCAGGGAAGTGAGGCGCATCTTCAAGGAGTCGAAGCGATGAGAGACAACGGTTGCCACAAAGACCCGGATGCTCGCCCCGGTTGCGTTTGCCGCGTCCGGGCCGCGACCATGGCTATCGAGGAGGCATGCGGGCGATGAAGACCTACAGCTATTACCCCGGTTGCTCCCAGCTCTCCTCGGCGGAGGAATACGGCGTCTCCGCCCTGGAGGTCGCAGATGCCCTGGGCATCCGCCTCGAGACCCTCCCCGACTGGAACTGCTGCGGGGCTTCGTCGGCCCACATGACCAACCACCTTCTCGCCGTCTCCCTGCCCGGACGCAACCTGGCAAGAGCGAGGGAACGCGGCGGCGACCTGGTGGTGGTATGCGCCGCCTGCTATCACAACCTGAAGAAAGCCCAGACGGAGATCCTGGAGGACGAGAAGCTCGCCCGCCGCGTGGAGGCCGTCGTGGGCGCGGACCCGCGCTTCCGGGGCAGGATAGTCCATCTTCTCGACGTTATCGCGGAAGAGGTGGGCCTGGAGGACCTCGTGGAGAAGGTGACCCGCCCCCTGGAGGGGCTCAAGCCCGTCTCGTATTACGGCTGCCTCATGGTGCGCCCGCGCGGCATGATAACCAGCGACGATCCCGATAACCCGCGCCTCATGGACGACCTCATGACCGCCCTGGGGGCGGAGGTGAAGAACTGGTCCTACAAGACCGACTGCTGCGGGGGCAGCCTCTCCCTCACCCGTACCGACGTGGTGGTTAAGCTGGTCAACCGCCTCTTCGAGGCGGCGGAGGAGGCCGGCGGCAATTGCATCGTGGTCGCCTGCCCCATGTGCCTGGCCAACCTGGAGATGCGCCAGAGGGAGGGAAGGCTCAGCTTCAAGCTGGAGCACGACCTGCCGGTGTTCTTCTTCACCGAGATGCTGGGGCTGGCCCTGGGCCTGCCTGGCGCCGAGGAATGGTTCACCCGCCACCTCATCGACCCCCTCCCGCTCCTCTACGGCGCGGGACTGGCCTGAAGGGGGGCACGAGATGGCTGAGAGCATCGGCAGGGCGAGGGATAACGGCGGCAGGAAGGACGCAGCGGAGAAGAAAAAGGACAGCGCGGTGGAGAAAAGGATAGAAGGAGTTGCCCGCGAACCACTTCCCGAAGACGCAGCAGCGGAAGGCACGGGGCCGCTAGGGGCGGTGATGGTGGTCGGCGGCGGCGTGGGCGGTATACAGGCCGCCCTGGAGCTGGCCAACCTGGGTTACAAGGTGTACCTCACGGATTCCTCCCCCTCAGTCGGCGGGGTCATGGGCATGCTGGACAAGACCTTCCCCACCAACGAGTGCTCCATGTGCATCCTTTCCCCCAAGATGGTGGAGGTGGCCTCCAACATCAACATCGAGGTCATCACCCTGGCCGACGTGCTCTCCGTGGAGGGCGAACCCGGCGACATGCGGGTGAGGCTGCGCATCCGCCCCCGCTATGTCGACGTAGACAAGTGCACTGGCTGCGGCGACTGCACCGCCAAGTGCCCGGTGAAGATACCCGACCCCTACAATGCAGGGCTTTCCACCACGCGCTGCATCCGCGTGCCCTTCCCGCAGGCGGTGCCGGGAGCGGCGGTCATCGACCCCGAGGTGTGCCGCTGGCTCACCAGGGAAAAATGCGGCAACTGCGTCAAGGTGTGCCAGGCGGGCGCGGTGGATTTCGAGCAGAAGGAAAGGGAAGAAACGATAAGCGTGGGCATGGTCATCGCCGCCCCGGGCTACAAGCCCTTCGATGCCGCGCGCAAGACCGAGTACGGTTACGGCGTGCACGCTAACGTGGTCACCTCCCTGGAGTTCGAGCGCATCCTGGGCGCCAACGGCCCCACCCAGGGCCACGTGGTGCGCCCCTCCGACGGCGAAGAGGTGCGCAAGCTGGCCTTCGTGCAGTGCGTGGGCTCGCGCGACACCACGGTGGGCAACGGCTACTGCTCCAGCGTGTGCTGCATGTACGCCACCAAGCAGGCCCTCATCGCCAAGGAGCATCTGCCGGGGATCGAGCCGACGATATTCTTTATCGACATGCGCGCCTACGGCAAGGACTTCGAGAAATATTACACCGCGGCGGAATCCCGCCACGGCGTGCGCTACGTGCGCGGGCTCATCTCCGGCATCCGCGAGAAGCAGCGCACGAAGAACCTGCTGCTGCGCTACGCCGACGAACAGGGGTGCACGCAGGAGGAGGAGTTCGACCTGGTGGTGCTGTCCATCGGGCTGGAGGCGCCGTGCGGTCTCGCGGAGGGGCTGGGGCTCGCGGTAAACGGCTACGGTTTCGCGCAGGCCGATCCCTTCCTGCCCGTGCTCTCCTCGCGGCCGGGCGTCCTGGTGTGCGGTGCGGCACAGGAGCCCAAGGACATCCCGGACACGGTGGTGCAGGCCACGGCGGCGGCGGGTATCGCCTCGCAGGCCCTGCACGGGGCCCGCGACACCCTGCTCACCCGGCGCGAGCATCCGCCGCAGAAGGACGTTAGCGGCGAGGAGCCCCGCGTGGGGGCGATCATCTGCCGCTGCGGCTCCAACATCGGCGGTTTCCTGGACGTCCCCGCCGTGGTGGAATACGCGAAGGAACTGCCCGGGGTGGTCTTCGCGGAGGAGCGCCTCTACGCCTGCTCGCAGGATGCTCAGGAATGGATCCGCCAGGTGGTGGAGGAGAACGGCCTCAACCGGCTGGTGGTGGCCTCGTGCACGCCCCGCACCCACCAGCCGCTGTTCCGCGAGACGCTGCAGTCGGCGGGGGTGAACAAATACCTTTTCGAGATGGCCAATATCCGCGAGCACTGCTCCTGGGTACACATGCAGGAGCCGGAGAACGCCACGCGCAAGGCGCAGTACCTGGTGAAGATGGCGGTGGAAAAGGCGCGCCGCCTGGAGCCCCTGGCCGAAGGGGAGAGCGGCGTCGTCCCGCGCGGCCTGGTCATCGGGGGAGGAGTAGCGGGCATGAACGCGGCCCTGGGCCTGGCGCGGGCCGGGTTCCCGGTGTGGCTGGTGGAGAAGGAGGGCGAGCTGGGCGGCCTGGCTCGCAACATCCACTTCGACTACAAGGGCGGGGACGTGCGGGCCTATCTCGAGGACCTCGTTGCGGAAGTAGAGCGCGAGGAACTGGTGACCGTGCTCGGCGGCCACGAGGTCGTGGACGTAGGCGGTTTCGTGGGGCAGTTCAAGACCCTGGTGCGCGACAGCGAGGGGCGGGAGGCCCTGCTCGAGCACGGGGCGGTGATCGTGGCCAGCGGCGGCGGGCAGTACCAGCCGTCGGAATATCTCTACGGGGAGGACGCGCGCGTTCTCACCCAGTGGGAGCTGGAGCGGAGGATCGCGGAACGGGACCCGTCCCTGGCGGACCTGGAGCGCGTGGTGATGATACAGTGCGTGGGCTCGCGCGAGGAGGCGAGGCCCTACTGCTCCAAGGTGTGCTGCACCGAGGCGGTGAAGAACGCCCTGGCCCTGAAGGAGCTGAGCCCGCGCACCGAGGTCTTCGTGCTCTACCGCGACATCCGCACCTACGGCTTCCGCGAGGACGTCTACCGCGAGGCGCGGGAGGCGGGCGTCACCTTCCTGCGCTTCGATGACGACGTGCGCCCCGACGTGCGCGAGGTGGCGGGGACGCTGCAGGTGAGGGTGCCCGACGCCAACCTGGGCGGAGAGACGGTGGTGCTGGGTACCGACCTCGTGGCCCTGTCCGTGGGCGTGACCGCGAATCCCGACAACGCGGCGCTGGCCCCCATGCTCAAGGTGCCCCGCAACGCGGAGGGGTTCTTCCTCGAGGCGCACATGAAGCTGCGCCCGGTTGACTTCGCCACCGACGGGGTGTTCGTGTGCGGCCTGGCCCACGCGCCCAAGTCCATCGAGGAGTCCGTGGCGCAGGCGGCGGCCGCGGCGGCGCGCGCCGAGTCCGTCCTGTGCAAGGACAAGATAGTGACCGAAGGCGTGGTGGCGGTGGTGGACGCGGAGAAGTGCTCTGGCTGCGGCATCTGCGTGCAGCTCTGCCCCTTCGAGGCGGTCACCTTCGACGAGGAGAGGAAGGTGGCGGTGGTCAACACCTCCCTGTGCAAGGGCTGCGGCACCTGCACCGCCGCCTGCACGGCGGGGGCCAGCCGCCTGCAGGGCTTCCGCTCCGACCAGATATTCGAGCAGATCGAGGCGGCGGCGTCCGCCTGGCACGACTAAAGAACGGGGTCAGGTCTTGTTTTTTGCATACTCCGGTATGTATCGGGTTATTGTACATACGCTCCTTTATGAGCAGGGATTACGTGAGAAACGACGGGATGCCGAAGTCAAAAATCAAAACCTGACCCCAGGACTCGATTAGAGAAGGGGACGGATAACCTACAGTAAGAGCTGTGTTGCGGGGAGGCGAGGACCATGGCCGAAAATATTGGTGGAGACAACGGGGACGAGGTGCGCATACTGGCCTTCCTGTGCAACTGGTGCTCCTACGCCGGGGCGGACCTGGCGGGGGTGTCCCGCTTCCAGTACCCCACCAACGTCCTCGACGTGAGGGTGATGTGCACCGGCACCATCTCCCCCTATTTCGTCATCAAGGCTTTTCAGGAGGGCATGGACGGCGTGCTCATCGCCGGCTGCCACATCGGCGACTGCCACTACCTCAAGGGCAACTACATGACCGCCAAACGCTTCGGAGTGCTGCGAGAGGCCCTCAAGTTCCTGGGCCTGGAGGAGGGGCGTCTGCGCCTGGAGTGGGTCTCGGCGGCGGAGGGGGAGAAGTACGCGGAGGTCATCCGCTCCTTCACCGAGGAGGTCAAGGCGCTGGGGCCGTCGCCTTTGCGCAAGCGGGCTAAGGCGGGGGTGGAGGCATGAGCGACCTCAAGAGCATCGTCAGGGAAAAGCTGCGGGATGGCGCGGATGCCTTTCTCTGCCTCAAGAACGAGGAGGGGACGGTGCTGCCGGCCCTCATCACCGACGCCGATTCCCCCGACCTGGAGCTGGTGGAGGTGGGGGATTCCCGCTACCCCCTGGGAAAGATACTCATCGACCTCCTGCGCGAGTACCCCGATAAGAGGTTCGCGGTGCTAGTGCGGGGCTGCGACGAAAGGGCGCTGGTCGAGCTGTCCAAGCTGGAGCAGGTGGACCTGGAGCGCCTGGTGCTGGTGGGCGTGGCCTGCAGCGCCGAGGAGGCCGCGGCGTGCGGATGCCTTCGCCCCTATCCCAGCGACATCGCCCTGGGGGAGAAGGTGGAGGCGGCGCCCGGCCGCGAGGTAATCGACGAGGTGGAGTCTCTTTCGGACGCGGAGAGGATGGCGTGGTGGCGGGAGCAGTTCTCGCGCTGCATCAAGTGCTACGGCTGCCGCAACATCTGCCCCATGTGCTTCTGCAAGGACTGCGCCCTGGAGGAGCCCCACCTGGTGGAGCCGGGGGTCATCCCGCCGGACTTCCCGTCCTTCCACATCATCCGCGCCCTGGACATGACCGGCCGATGTATCGACTGCGGCCTGTGCGAGGAGGCTTGCCCGGCGGGCATCCCCTTGCGCAGCCTCTATCGCAAGATGCAGGACATCATGGAGGACAAGCTGGAGTACCGGGCCGGGGAGAGCGCGGAGGAGAGGAGCCCCCTGAGTTTTCTGGGCAGCGAACAGGACATCGAGAAGCTGGAGGAATAGGCTTCAGGCCTGGGGTCAGGCCCGGATTCAGGCCTCAGCCCGGCGAAGGCCCGGGGGTCAGGCCCGGGTTCAGGCCTAAGCCCAGTGGGACAATAAGTCATAGAAGTCATAGCCGAGACGACGGGCAGGAAGAAACGGAACAGGAGTAGAGAGATGGCCGAGAACGGAAGCGAAATGAATTACCGGCTCGTCCCCTCGACCTGCGTCTATTGTGGGACGGGGTGCGGCGTCCTCCTCGAGGTGACGGGGGACCGCCTCAGCGGTACCCTACCCCAGAAGGACCACCCGGTGAGCAAGGGCGCCCTGTGCATCAAGGGCTGGTCGGTGCACGAGTTCGTGTACAGCGAGAGGCGACTGACCAAGCCGATGGTGCGCTCAGGCGAGGTGCTGGTCGAGACGGACTGGGAGGCGGCCCTGGCGGCCGTGGCTGACGGCCTGTCCGCGGCGCGCGACAAACACGGCCCCGACTCCGTGGGGTTCTTCGCCTCGGCCCGCTGCACTAACGAGGAGAACTACCTGCTGCAGAAACTGGCCCGCGCCGTGGTCGGCACCAACAACGTCGACCACTGCGCCCGTTTATGACACAGCCCCACCGTCGCCGGTCTGGCGACAGCCTTCGGGAGCGGTGCCATGACCAACTCCATCGCCGAGCTGGAGGACGCCAAGGTCATCCTCATCGTCGGCTCCAACACCACCGAGCAGCACCCCATCATCGGGGAGAGGATCCTGGCGGCGGCGCGCAAGGGTGCGAAGCTCATCGTCATCGACCCCCGTGCCATCCACCTCTCCGGCTTCGCCGAGGTCTTTCTGCGTCCGCGCCCGGGCAGCGAGGTGGCCTATCTGAACGGTCTCATCAACGTGATCATCTCCGAGGGGCTGGAGGACTCGGAGTTCATCGCCGCGCGCACCGAGGGGTTCGAGGAGCTCAAGCAGGCGGTGGCGGAATACACGCCGCAGAAGGTTGAGGAGATCTCCGGTATACCGGCCGAAGACCTGGTGGCGGCGGCGCGCATCTACGCCGGATCGGAGCGCGCCTCTATCGTCTATTGCATGGGCATCACCCAGCATTCCACCGGCACCGACAACGTTCTCTCCCTGGCCAACCTGGCTATGCTCACCGGCAACGTCGGCAAGCCGGGCACCGGCGTGAACCCCCTGCGCGGGCAGAACAACGTGCAGGGCGCCTGCGACGTGGGGGGACTGCCCAACGTCTACACCGGCTACCAGCGCGTTGACTCGGAGGAGGTCGCGAAGAAGTTCGAGGCGGCATGGGGCGTGGAGGGGCTTTCCAGGCAGCCCGGCCTGACCCTCACCGAGATGATGGACAAGGCGGCGCGGGGCGAGCTGAAGGCCCTCTTCATCATGGGGGAGAACCCCATGGTCTCCGATCCGGACCTTGGCCACGTGCGCGAGGCGCTGGACAAGCTGGAGTTCCTGGCCGTTGCGGACATCATGGAGAACGAGACCCTGGAGCTCTCCCACGTGGTCCTGCCCGCGGCCTCCTTCGCGGAGAAGGACGGCACCATCACCAACACCGAGCGCAGGGTGCAGAGGATACGCAAGGCGGTGGAGCCTGTGGGGGACTCCAGGCCGGACTGGGAGATAGTGTGCGCGCTCGCGCGGAAGATGGGCGCTTCCGGCTTCGATTTCACCTCGCCCGAGGAGGTCTTCGAGGAGATAAGGAAGGTGACGCCCTCCTACGCGGGGATCACTTATAAGCGCCTGGGCACGCAGGGGCTGCAGTGGCCGGTCCCGGATGAGGACCATCCCGGCACGCCCATCCTGCACGCCGAGAGCTTCCCCATCGGCAAAGGGAAGTTCACCCCGTGCGAGTTCCGCGAGCCCGCCGAGATGCCGGACGCGGAGTACCCGCTGCTGCTCACCACCGGGCGGCTGCTCTTCCATTACCACACCGGCACCATGACCAGGCGCTCTCCCTCGCTGGTGAGGGAGATCGACCGCGCCTTCGTTGAGGTGAACCCGGCCGACGCGGCCGAGCTGGGCATTGGGGACGGGGAGGCGGTGAAGGTGTCGTCGCGCCGCGGCAGCGTGGAGGTAAACGCGAAGGTCACGGACAAGGTGGGCAAGGGCGTCATCTTCATGCCCTTCCACTTCGCCGAAGCGGCGGCCAACGTGCTCACCAACAGCGCCCTCGACCCCGTCTCCAAGATCCCCGAGTTCAAGGTCTGCTCCGCCCGCATAGAAACCTGAAGAATGGGGTCAGGTCTTGTTTTTTGCATACCCCGGTATGTTTTTGGTTAATGTACATATGCTGCTTTATAAGCAGGGATTACATAAGTGATAACGAAATGCCGAAGGCAAAAATCAAAACCTGACCCCACAACCCCGCCAGACCCCCACCATGGATAACCGAAAAGACGCGAGGCCAGGCAGGAGAAGCGCCTGACCACGGTAAGGTTGATCGCGATGTTCTGTTGCCAACACGCGGACTTCCGGATAGAATAGTTATATTAATTAATAAAGTTATATAATTAGATATAGTCTTGGAACTGGAAAGGTGGCGGACGTAGGAATTCTCGGAACTTGGGTCGGGTTGGTGACAGATCATGGCGAGACCACTGAGGATACAGTACGAGAATGCTCTTTACCACGTAACAGCGCGAGGAAATGAAAAGGCTAAGATTTACAGGGATGATGAAGATCGTTATGTCTTCATAGAGCACCTCGCGAGGGTTGTTGAGCAGTATACGTGGGTGCTTTATGCATACTGCCTCATGGACAACCATTACCACCTGCTGGTGAGAACCCCCAAGGCTAATCTGTCCAGGGGTATGCGTCAGTTGAACGGCATTTACGCGCAGTATTTCAATGCTCGTCATGAAAGGGTGGGACACTTATTTCAGGGCAGATTCAAGGCAATCCTCATAAAGGATGAAGACCGCTTGCTGGTTGTGGCGCGCTACGTGGTCCTTAATCCCGTAAGGGCGGAGTTGGTCGCGGACCCCGAGGAGTGGAGGTGGTCTTCCTATCGAGGCACAGCCGGACTTGGCGGGCAGCCAACATTTGTCGACACAGACCAACTGTTGTGTTCTTTCTCTGAAAACAGGGAATCGGCCATCGAGCAATACGCTGCCTTTGTTCTGGGAGGGATCGGCAAGGAATCGCCGCTTTCCGACGCCCGCGGCGGGATAATCGCAGGCGACGGGAGGGCCGTGGAGATATCTGTTTCGAGGTTGATGGGCGAGGCAAGCGACGAGGTTGCGAAAAGAGAGCGATTCGCAGACAGGCCAGGGCTGGAGGAGATATTCCGAGAAAACGATCGAGACATCGGTATATATATGGCGTTCTGCCGGTATGGATACAAACTGAGAGAGATAGGAGAATACCTGGGGCTGCATTATTCGGTTATAAGCCGGGTTGCTGCAAGGATGGGGTCAGGTCTTGTTTTCAGCTCGCTAAAATAGAGCATCGCATCTATAGATGCTGCATATAAGCGAGCTTATGTAAAAGAACCCTCGAGATACTTGGGTATGCAAAAAACAAGACCTGACCCCATTGTATAATTGCGGGGAAAGGAGGTTGGGTTTTGTCAGGTGGAATCGCGAAGATAACGCGCGAGGTGCTGCTCTCGGTGCTTCCGATCATGCTGGTCGTGGTTATCCTCCAGTTCAGCCTGATAAAGATGCCCACGGCCATCCTGGCGCGTTTTCTCGCGGGGGCGGTGATGGTGACGGCGGGGCTGATCCTCTTTCTCTTCGGGATGAAGATAGGGTTGCTGCCCCTGGGCGAGATGATCGGCGGTGAGATCACCAAGAGAGCGTCCATCGCCCTTATATTGACCATGGCGTTCGTGCTGGGCATGGCGATCACCATCGCCGAGCCGGACGTGCGCGTCCTCGCGCACCAGGTGGATACGGCCTCCGGAGGCGCGATCAGCAGGAGCGTCCTCGTCCTGGCCGTGGCGGTGGGCGTCGGGGTATTCCTCGCGCTGGCCCTGCTGCGGGTCATCATCGGCGTGCCGATCGCCTACCTTTTCGTGGCCGGTTACGGCATCGTGCTTATCATGTCCATCTTCGCGCCGCAGGCCTACTTCCCCGTGGCATTCGACGCGGGAGGAGTGACTACGGGCCCCATGACCGTGCCGTTCCTCATATCCTTCGGTATAGGCACCGCCGCCGTGCTGGGCGGGAAATCATCACTCGCTGACGGTTTCGGGCTGGTGGGCCTGGCGTCGATCGGGCCGATAATCTCCGTCATGGTCCTGGGCATGATCGCGGGGTGATGGTGTGAGCAACATAGTCCTGGTGGAGGGTTTCGGCAGCGTGGTGATGGAGGCGCTGCAGGCTTTTTCCCTACTCCTGGTGCTCCTTTTCGTTTTTCAGTTCACGTTCCTCCGCCTCTCCCGTACCGCCTTCCTCAAGCTGCTCCTGGGGCTGGGCATAGCCTTTGCGGGACTGGTGCTTTTTCTGCAGGGCGTGAAGGCGGGCTTCCTTCCCGCGGGCGATGAGATGGGGAAGGCCCTGGGGGACATGGACGCCTCCTGGGCGATAATACCCATAGGATTCATTCTCGGTTTCACCGCCATCATCGCCGAGCCCGCCGTGCGCATCCTGGGCTCCGAGGTGGAGGATGTCTCGAGCGGCTACATAAAAAGCTCCGTCATCGTATACACGCTTTCCGTCGGGGTGGCGGCTTTCGTGGCCCTGGGAATGGCCAGGATGGTCTACGGCATACCGCTCTTCTATCTCCTGGTGCCGGGATACCTCCTGGCATTGCTCCTTTTGCCCTTTTCCAGGCCCGATTTCACCTCCATCGCTTTCGACGCGGGGGGCGTGGCGACGGGACCCATGACGGTAACCTTTATCCTGGCCTTGACGGTGGGAGCCGCCTCGACGGTCAAGGGGAGGGACCCGGTAATAGACGGCTTCGGCCTGATAGCCCTGGTAGCCCTGGCCCCCATATTGTTTGTCCTGGTCTTGGGCTTAATATATAGGTGGAAGGAGTAGTGCCTTATGGAGTGTCTGGAGAATTGCAACGACCTGATCGTGACCATCGTGAAGAGGGGGCTCTCCGAGGAGATAATCGCGGGAGCGCGCAAGGCGGGCGCCGAGGGGGCCACGGTCTTCTACGGCCGCGGGACCGGGATCCACGAAAAGAAGAAGCTGCTGGGTATCCCCATCGAGCCCGAGAAGGAGATCATCTTCATCGTCACCATGAGGGACAAGACCGACGAGGTGCTGGAGGCCATCGTGGAGGCGGGTGACTTGAACCGGCCTGGCCACGGCACGAGCTTCGTTCTGGAGCTGAAGAAGGTGGCGGGCATGGTGCATCTTCTTCGCGAGGCGATTGACTAGAGAGACGGGGTCAGGTCTTGTTTTTTGCATGCCATTTTATGGTATAGCTTGTATATTTGCTGCATAAAGGCGGGCATAAGTCAAATAATCCCTAGGATACCCGAGTATGCAAAAAACAAGACCTGACCCCCAATCTTCAGGCGCCGAATTTGTTGAGGCGCTGGGCGTTGGCCAGCATGAGGGGAAGAAGGTCTACCGCGGGGAAGATGCCCAGGCACCCGGAGGCGCAGGCCGTCTCCCCGAAAGCCTCCACCCCGTCGCCTCTCTCCCAGCGGGAACGCAGAAGCAGGGGGGAAGGGTGCCAGCTGTGTCCCGCCAGAAGGGCGGGGGTGGAGTGGTCCCCGGTGACCACCAGGACGTCGGGACCCAAAGCGGACAGGCGCGGGACCAGCCCATCCACCTCCTCGATGCAGGCAACCTTGGCGTCGAAATCGCCGTCCTCGCCCCGGCTGTCGGTGTACTTGTAATGGACGAAGAAATAATCGTAGTCCTCCCATGCGCCCCCCAGAGCGTCTAGCTGGTCGGAGAAGGACGGTCCCGTCTCGACCGGCTCCATGCCCACCAGCTTTCCCACCGCGCGGTACATGGGATAGGTGGCAACGTCGGCGGCGCGGATGCCGTAGAGATCGGTAATGCGGGGGATATGCGGCAGCTTCGCGAAGCCGCGCGTGACGATCATGTTGGCAGGGTGCTCGTCCGCCAGCACCTCGGCCACCCTGTCCAGGTAGGCGTTGACCATGGCGGCGGCGCGCTCCGCCGCCTCCCCGCCCTCGGGCAGGGCCTGGCAGCGCAGGGGCGCGACGCCGGTGCGCTGGGGATCGGTGTCCGTGATCAGCTCGGACAGGCCGGCCCCACGGAAGACCAGGGCCGCGCGGTGTTCCTTCTCCGGCCGGATGACGGCCTCCACCCCTTCTACGGTTATGTCCGCCAGCTTCTCGCACAGGCGCGCGTTGGTCTCGGTGGATATCCTGCCGGCGCGGCGGTCGGTGATCACGCCGCCTTCGACGCTGCAGAAGTTCACCCTTGCCGCCAGGTCTTCCGGACCGAGTTCCAAGCCGACACCCAGGGCCGACAGCACGCCCCGTCCGACCTCGAAACGCACGGGGTCGTATCCGAAGAGCGCCATGTGGGCGGGGCCGCTCCCGGGGGTGATGCCCGGGCCGATGGCGTGGACGAGCCCGCACGCGGACTCTCTCGCCAGCCGGTCAAGGTTGGGGGTGTTCGCCGTCTCCAGTTCGGTGAGGCCGCTGTCGGGGTGGGGGAGTCCCCCCAGTCCGTCCAGGACCAGCAGCACCATCTTCGAGGACGATGCCGTCGAAAGCTCGGACAGGAATGCGATATCGCTCAATTGACGACCTCCTGGCTAGAGTAGCCCCCGCGGGGAAAGCCGGCCGGCCCCAACGAGGGCCGCGGGGCACATCTCACGCGCTCGTTGCCCTTATGTGAAAGTTACCCATGCTGGTCCGCGATGGCAAGCCCCCCGCCGCAACCGTTGACCCGCGAGCATTTTCCACGAGAATCATACAACAAGCGGGCGCAAAGGGCACCGCGTCACCAGGCAACGGCGGGATAGGGTAATATATATGGCGGAAAGGAGTCAAAAAAGCCTGGATACGGGAGGATGCCTTGGAGCCAGACAGCAGGGAACGGTCGGAGAAAACACACGCAGAGTGCTCAGAGCAGCAGACCCGGCGAATCATCAAGATAGACCTGCACGCATACCGCGGGCTTCTCCACAACCGGGACTTCAGGCTTCTCTGGCTTGGGCAGATACAGACGGCAATAGGGGACTGGATCATAGTGGCCGTCCTGTTCGCCTTCGTCGACCAGCTCTCGGGCGGTAAGAGCTACGGCATAACCCTCATGATGCTGGCGAAGTTCCTGCCGGCCGTCCTGCTGGGTTTTCTCGCGGGCGTATTCATAGACCGCTTCGATCGCAAGAAGACCCTGGTGATAAGCGACCTGGCGAGAGCGGTCCTGTACGTGATCCTTCCCTTCTCACCCAACCTACTCGTGGTATGCATCCTGGTCTTCATCATCGAGACCTTCACCGTTATCTACGGGCCGGCCAGAGACGCCAGCGTCCCCGACCTGGTGGAGCCGGAGCACCTGATGAGCGCCAACTCTCTCAACCAGTTGACCCTGTACGCGTCCATGGCGTTCGGGACCGCCATCGCGGGCTCGATCATCGCGCTCATCACCTGGCTGGGAAGGATAAACCCGGAGTTCATCGGTAAGTACATTGACCCGAACGTCGCCGTCTTTATCATCGACGCCTTCAGCTGCGTGGTTTCCGCCTACCTCATCTATCTGATAAAGGGCTTCAAACGCGTGCCCAAGGAGGAGAGGGAGAAATACTCCTCGCGTCTCATGCTGCAGGACCTGAAGGAGGGGTTCAATTACCTGAGGCAGACCAAGCTGACCAGGACGATACTCATCCTCACCCTCGCCTGCTTCCTGGGCGGAGGGACCATGTACGTCCTCACCATCGGATTCGTCAAGTACGCGCTCAGTGCCGGCGATGCGACCTTCATGTATATACTGACCGTTCTTCTCTCCGGGATGATGATTGGGTCGGTCCTGGCCGGTTTGCTGGGAGGGCCGTTCAGGAAGTGGTCCATGATGGGGTACGCTATCAGCCTGTTCGGGGCCTGTGTGGTCGCCTTTGCGGTGATCACCGCCCTCTGGCTATCCTTTATCGTCGTGTTCGCCGGGGGCGTCTTCATGGGTTACGCGACCGTGGGGATGATAACCGTGCTCCACGAAAAACTCGAGGAGGAATTTCGCGGCCGGGCCTTCGCCGCCATCCAGATGGTCATGCGCGCCTCCATATTCGCGTCCATCCTGCTGGCGGGGCCCATCGCCGACCTGATCAACCTGATCGGACGCCGTCTTGGCATCGGTCCCCTATCCTTCCTCATCTTCAGGCTGGGCGGTTCCTTCGAGGGACAGATAGACGGAACAGTCGTCAATTTCAGGTATCTCTTGAACGGGCCACAGATCGTTCTCCTCGTCGGAGGGATGGTGATATTGGGGGCCGGCATATACGGGAAAAGGGCGTTGAGCGGTTACGATACCCAGAAAGCCCCCGGCGGCGGCGAGAGCGGTTACGATACCCAGGAAGCCCCCGGCGGCGGCGAGAAATGCCCCGATGAAGAGGTTGGTGAGGGACCAGGGAACGCCGCACCGGAAGGCTCGGATTGAAGCCCCGCCCATACAACCCGGAAAACGCTCGAGTGCTCACTCCCTCGAGACCGGCGCTGTAGCGGCCGTCATGCCGTGACGCGAAGGGCTGGGGCCAGGTCTTGATTTTTTGACGATAAGATCCGGCGATCAACCCATAATGCCTGGTTATAGGCGGGCATATGTGAAATAATGATTAACATACCGGGGTATGCAAAAAACAAGACCTGACCCCAAGGTTTGCCAGGGTTTGTTAGATTCCGATGAGGAAGGGGTTGGTGCGTTTCTCCCAGCCCACCACGGTGGCGTCCATGTGGCCGGGCAGGATGCGCGTGTCCGTGGGCAGGGTGAAGACCTTCTCCTTGACCGAGCGCAGCAGGGTATCCATGGACCCGCCCGGGAAGTCGGTGCGGCCGATAGAGCCGCGGAAGACCAGGTCCCCGGCGAAGAGCACGTCGCCCACGAGGAAACACACGCTGCCGCCGGAGTGCCCCGGGGTATGCAGCACCTTGAACTTCATCCCCGCCAGCTCCAGCTCCTGGCCGTCCTCGAGGGGCAGGAACTCGGCGGGCAGCTCCAGCTTGTCCATGCCCATCATGTTCAGGAGCATGGGGGGGATGTGCTCGAGCAGGCGCGAGTCCTCCTCGTGCATGTAGGAAGGGGCGCCGGTGGCCTGCGCGATCTCGTTAAGGCCCAGGAGGTGGTCGGGATGGCCGTGGGTGAGCAGGATCGCCACCAGCTCGATGTCGTTTTTCTCCAGGTAGTCCAGTACCTGCGAGGCGGACGTGCCGGCGTCGACCAGCACCGCCTCCTTCGTCTCGTCGTTGACCGCGAGATAGGTGTTGCTGCCGAAACCGTAATCGGTGAATGCCACGATGTCCAAGAAAAACTCCTCTCCTCCGCTGCTGTTTCTGGGGTGAATTATAAAGCAACGTCCCCCGGCGGCAAAATGGGTCATATCATTGCGGCTAATGCTCGCGGTGTCCGCTACCGATTATGAGGTTGACGGAGGGGGGAGAGGCCATGGTGCCAGGCAAGAAAAGGATCACCATTCTCTACGTGGACGACAGCGCCTTCGAGCGCGAGGTCGTCGGCAATTTCCTGGAGGCGGAGGGATACGAGGTCATGACCAGCGGGGACCCGCTGGAGGGCATCGAACTCGCGCGCGGCAAGGCGCCCGACCTCATCCTGCTCGACCTGCACATGCCAGGAATGGACGGGAACGCCGTGGTGGGGCGCATGCGCGAGATACCCGCGCTGCGGGAGGTGCCCATCGTAGCCCTGAGCGCGACTATCGATGGGGGCGATCAGGCGGTGCTGTGCGGGATGTTCGACGGCTTCCTGGGGAAGCCCATAGACGCGGACGCCTTCCCTGCGCAGGTGAGAGGGTTCATATCGCGGAGAAGGGGGGAAACCGGAGGAGGAGCCGACCCGCTGGGCAGCGTGAAAAAACGGGGCGGTGGGGAGGAGGGCGATCCCGCCGCCGCGGACGACCCGCGGGAGGCGTTGGAGGCGTTGGAAAGGATAAGGTCCGCCCTGTCCCACGACCTGCGTTCGCCCCTCACGGTGATGATCTCCTACGCGGGCACGGTGGGGAGGAGGAAAGCGGGGGAGTTGAGCGAACGCCAGAGCGAGATGCTCGACCTCGTGGTGGAGCAGGGCTTCAAGATGGACGAGCTCATAGCGGAGCTGGCGCTCATCGCCCGCGAGACCCTCGAACGCTACGGTTATCCCCCTAAATAGCCAGCCCCACCTCGTAGCCTTCCTGGATGGCTTCGATGGCTTTGCGGGCTTCCTTCGCGTCTCCCGCCAGGTGGACCTCCATGCCTTTCGCCTTCAGTTCCTCGTAAAGCTCGCCCGCGGGGCATGAGCCGGCGGCGACGATCACCGTGTCGGCTGGGATGGACTCCTCCACGCCGCCTATCTCCACCACCACCCTGTCCTCCTCGATACGTTTGGCCACGGCGTTACGGCGCATGTCGATGCCCAGGTGCCGCATGTCCTGCAGTATGGTCCAGCGGGTGGATATGCCGACGTCACGGCACACCTTGTCCAGCATCTCGACCACGGTCACCTTCTTGGTGCCGCGGCTGCACAGTTCCCTCAGGGTGTCCGTGTCCTCGGCGTTGTTCATGAAAAGGTAGAAGAGGGTGTCGGCCGAGATGGTGCCGATGCTCGCCACGTACATGGCGGTCTCCGAGCCCACCGCGCCGCCACCGATGATGACGATGTTCTCTCCCTCGGGGTCTTCCCTGCCTTCCAGGATGTCCCAAGCCATGACCACGCTGGGGCCGTCGACGCCAGGGATGGGCGGGACGGCCTGGCGCCCCCCGGTGGCCACAACCACCGCGTCATAGCCCTCGGCGGCGAGCAGGTCGGCCGTGGCCTCCGTCTCCAGATACAACTCCACGCCGGCGTCGTCGAGCTGCACGTCCAGGTCCTCCACGGCGGTCCAGAACTCCTCGCGCCCCGGGGGGATGGCGGCCAGGTTCAGCTGCCCGCCCAGGACGTCGCTCTTCTCGTACAGGCTCACCGCGTGTCCGCGCTCGGCGGCGGTTATAGCGGCCTTCATGCCGGCGGGGCCGCCGCCCACCACCGCTACCCGCTTCGCTTTCGCAGGGGCTTCGGCCTTGAACTCCAGCTCGCGGCCGGCGCGGGGATTGAGGGTGCAGGTCACGGGCTGCAGGTAGAAGACGTGGTCGAAGCAGCCCTGGTTGCAGCCGATGCAGTGGGTTATGGCCTCGTAGCGGCCCTCGTATGCCTTCTCGGCGAGGAAGGGGTCGGCGATGAGGGCGCGGGCCATGGTCACCAGGTCCGCCAGGCCCATGCGCAGGATCTCGTCGGCGACGAAGACGTCGTTGATGCGGTTGGAGGCGATCACCGGCACCCCGACCTTCGACTTGACCCCGGCCGCGAGGTAGGCGAGGCCGGCGCGCGGCACGCACATGGGAAGCTGCGGCACCCTGGTCTCGTGCCATCCGCCGGTGACGTTGATCACGCTCGCGCCGTGCTTTTCCAGCTCGGCGGCGAAGAGCGACCACTCGCGGTTGGTGTTGCCGCCCTGCATGTAGTCGTGGCCGTCGATGCGGAAACTTATAGGATATGCAGGTCCCACCGCCTCGCGCACGGCGTCGGACACCTCGAGCCCGAAGCGCATGCGGTTCTCCAGCGGCCCGCCGTACTCGTCCTCGCGCAGGTTGATGGTGGGGGAGAAGAACTGCGGGATGAGGTAACCCGTGCACGCCAGCACCTCGACGACGTCGTAGCCGGCTTCCTTCACCCGCCGCGCGGCCTCGGCGTAGTCGCGCTTGGTCTGCTCGATGTCCTCGTGCGTCATCGCCCGCGGCTCCTCTCCGGTGAAGCGGGAGGCGACCGCCGAGGGGGCCACCGCCTGCCGGCCCTCCATGGCGAAGGAATGGGAGTAACGCCCGGCGTGGTAGAGCTGGCATGCCGCCGCCGCCCCGTGTTTCCTGATGGCGTCCGCCAGGATGGCGTGCCCCTCGACGCAGGAGTCGTCCCGCATGTTGAGCAGCCAGGTCCCGCCCGAGACGTCGTTTATGGTGCAGCCGCCCACGATGATCATGCCGGTCCCGCCGCGCGCCCTCTCCTCGTAGAAGGCGACGATGCGGTCGTTGACCCTGCCGTCCGGGGTGTAGTTGAGGTGCATGGCGGTCATGACGATACGGTTGCGCAGCTCCAGGTCTCCGATCTTCTGCGGCGTGAGCAGTTTCTTCAGCAACGACCTCATCCCCTCTCAAAAATTCTCCAGCTCCGTTCCCGGCGCGGACGAAACGCGGCGCGTCAGGTCCACCGGTCTTTTTCACGTACGCGGCGCGCGATATGCCGGAACGCGAGCCGCGCCACCGGGGCTTCCCTCCCGCTCTCCGCCGCCGCTTTCGGCCGCGAACAATGTGATATAGTATAGCAGAAAATCCGTGGCCGGTATTATGCGTTTACCGAGGTTAAAGCATGTTCGACGCATTCTCGGGCAGGGTGGGGGACAAACTAGAGGTGGCGGCGAGGGGGAGCGCCGAGGGCAAGGTAACCGACCTGCGGGAGGCGGTCTCCGACCTCATAAGACCGGGCATGCATTTCCACGTCGCCCACGCCTACATGCGCCCCAACGCCGCGGTCTACGAGATATGCCGCCGTTTCTGGGGCCGGGACCCGGGGTTTACCATATCGGCCCTGGGCTTCATCGCCAACATGGTCCTCTTCGTGTATGGCGGCCTGGCGCGCAAGCTCATCACCTCCTTCTGCGGGGATTCCTACCCCTTTCCGGGGCCCAACCGCATCTACCAGGATGCCTTCCGGGAGGGGCGCCTGGAGATAGAGAACTGGACCGTGCTCACCCTGCCGCAGCGCCTGCTGGCGGGGGCGATGGGCGTGGACTGGATGCCCACGCATTCAATAACGGGAAGCTCGATGCAGGAGGAGAACGCCCGCGATTTCTGCGTGGTGGACACCCCGGACGGGGGGAAGGTGGGCATGGTGCGGGCCCTGCGCCCCGACCTCACCCTCGCCCACGTCTGGGCCGCGGACCCGGCCGGCAACGCGCTGCTCACTCCGCCCTACGCCGAGAGCGTGAACGCCGCCTTTGCCGCCAGGGAGGGCGTGCTGCTGACGGTGGAGAAGGTGGTGGACGCGGACTTCCTGCGCCGCTATCCGCACTTCGTGAAGATACCCGGATACCTGGTGCGGGCGGTATGCCCGGCCCCCATGGGAGTGCACCCGTCCGGGGCCTCCAACCAGGGCATAGAGGAGTTCGACCCCTACGCCGAGGACGAGGAGTTCATGCTCGCGCTGCGCAAGGCATGCAAGGACGACGAGGCCCTGGAGGAGTGGGTAAGGGAATGGCTCCTGGAGGTGGAGGACCACGACCACTACATGCGCAAGGTCGGTTACGAGAAGATATGGTTCCTCAAGGGGCGTGCGGCGGCGGACTCCTGGAGGTCGGAACTGGCCGCGCTAGCGCCCGGCATCAGGCGGGAGCCGGACTGGGACCCCTCCGAGATGATGGTCGTCGAGGCCGCTCGCCTGCTCAAGGAGAGGATCAAGGCCAACGGCTACCGCACCATACTGGCCGGCATCGGGGCTTCCAACCTGGCGGCCTGGAAGGCCTGGTACGACCTGCGGCGGGAGGACTACGGCGTTGACCTCATGGCCGAGGTGGGATTCTACGGCTACACGCCGCGCCCCTCCGACCCCTTCATCTTCAACTTCCGCAACATGCACACCTGCACCATGCTCACGGACGTGTTCGCCGTCCTCGGCTCCATGGTGGGGGCGGAGAGCAACCGCGCCATCGGCGTGCTGGGCGCCGGGCAGGTGGATAGCCTGGGCAACATCAATTCCACCAAGATCCCCGAGCTGGACCTCTTCCTGGTGGGCTCGGGGGGCGCCTGCGACGTGGCCCTGGGCGCGCGGGAGATGTTGCTCACCGTGCCCCAGGACAAGCTGCGCACCCCGCACACCGTGTCCTATATCACGGCGCCGGGGCACCGGGTCCGCACCCTGGTGACCACCATGGGGGTATTCGAGAAACCGCCGGGGGAGGACGAGTTCGTGCTAGCCGCATATTTTCCCGGCGTCGGCGCGGACGGGCGCGAGGCGGCGGAGAGGATCGGCGCGCGCTGCGGATGGGAGCTGCGCACGGCGCGTACGCTGCGGGCGGTGGACCCACCGGGACGTGACGAGCTCTACGACGTCCGCATCTTCGACCCCAAACGCTACTTCCTCCAGTAATCCCGATGGGGTCAGGTCTTGTTTTTTGCATACCCTGGTATGTTACCAGTTGCAAGCAGGTACTTTTCACACAAATACAAGACCTGACCCCGCTGCGTGGCGATCAGGGTTTAGCCGCCGCCGATGGGGGTGAGGTTGACGTTTATGTTGCCCAGGAGCTCCGCTACGGTGGTGCTTTCCGGATCGATCAAGTTGTTTTTGAGATAACGCGTGAGCAGGTAGAGGAGAAACTCTATTTCCGGCGTTTCCATGCAGCCCCCTCCTTTCAGAAAATCCCGCTACATACTCTTACAATTCCCCGCCCGGCACCCTTGAAAACCATCCGCGCCACGCATGCGTCCCGCCCCGGCAGCACGGGACGATATTGGATCCATCGAAATCCCCCGCGGCATCCTTTAACGAGGGCCGGAGTCGAGGCCCCGCTCATTCCACCGCGCCCGGCTCCCCCACGATGTGGAAGATGCGCGCGGCGAGGTCCGCGATCTCCCCCCCGGCCTCCACTCCGTCGCGCCAGCGCGCGGGTATGGCCTCGAGGCCGTTATATGCCCCGCTTATGGCGCCGGCCACGGCCGCCGTGGTGTCCGCGTCGATCCCGCCGCCCACGGCGCGCGAGACCGTTTCCTCGAAATCGCCGGGAGTGCGCAGGAAGCAGAAGAAAGCGCTCGCAACCGTCTCGACGACGTAACCGCTGGTGCCCAGCCGGGCCAGTGCCTCCTCCACCTCCATGCCCCCCGCGAGGAAGCGCGCGGCCATCTCGAGCCGCTCCGCGACGGCGCAGGGGCCGATGAAACCCGCGGTGTCGGTTATGAGTGAGCCCGGCTCCAGGTCGCCGCGGGCCGCCCGGGCCACGGCATAAGCCACCGCCTGGCTTCCCGCGACAGCCTCGGCGTTGTCGTGGGTTATGGCGGCGGCGGCACGGACGTCACGGCGAAGCCCCTCCAGGTCGCGGCAGTCCAGGAGCCCGACGGGCGCGATGCGCATAGCGGCGCCGTTTCCCGCGGCCATCTCGCCCTTCATGCCGCTCTCGCGTGGGGAGACGCCCTCGGCCAGCCTGCTCATGGACTCGTAGGTCGCCCCTCCGATGCCCCTCCAGTCCCTGGAATCGAACCACGCGACGAATTCCCTGGCGGTGTCCTCCAGGTCGAATCCACCGCAGCGGACTATGCTGCGGGCGTGGCAGAGCATCATCTTGGTATCGTCGGTCCACTGGCCCGCCTTCAGCATCCTCCAGGGGGCGTCCATGAAATCGCGCACCGCTCCCATGCGTTTCCTGATCTCGGACGCGCGCATCCCCTCGACCGGCATGCCGAGGGCGTCGCCCACGGCAAGCCCCAGGAGCGATCCCTGGAACCGCGCCTGGGCCGGACCGGTTCCCTCTCCTATCTTCCTCACCCCTTCTCTCTCGCTCGACACATCGTTTATAGGTTAATATATTCAGGGGTTTTATGACATGTCAGACCCTAGGGGGTGAATATGCTTGGTCCGCTCGAGTTGGGTACCACCTTCGGGGAAGGGATGACGCCCGGCAAACGCCAGGTCCGCCTCTTCGACCTGCGGGGCGAACACTACGAGATGGGTTACCAGCAGGGCCTGCAGGCGAGGGAAGCCATACACCACCTCGCGGCGAACCTCCATCACGTCGAGGCCTTTCAGTTGCAGAAGCCCGCGCTTGTCCCCACGAAGGTCTTCGTGACCATGGCCATGCGGCGGGCGGTGGGGGAGATGTGGAGCAATGTCTCGGAGTACTGCCCGCGCCAGAAAGCGCGTATGGAGGGCATAGCCAAGGGCGCGGACATCGACGAGTCCATGCTCTTTCTCACCCTGGCGGGAGAGATGATGATGGCCCAGATAAACTACCGTCTCGGCGCCTGCACCGCCGCCGGCATCGACGTGGAGAGGAGCGCCCTCGGGGAACCGATGGTGATCAAGAACTTCGATTACCCCCTGTTCTTTCAGCCCTATTACCTTACCCGCCTGTGCCAGCCCGCGGAGACGGCCTCGACCCTGGACGTTACCGTCGCTCCCCTGGCCGGATGCCATGACGGCATCAACGAACACGGCTTGTGCATCAGCTACAACTACGGTTACGGCACCGACATGCCCAACGTCAACGTACCCATCACCCTGCTGGTGCAGGAGGCGCTGGAAAATTGCGCCAATACTGAAGAGGCCATCGATTTCCTGAGCGCGGGCAAGAGGTCGGGCGGCGCGATACTGCTGGTGGCCGACGCCTTGGGGCACATGGCGACGGTCGAGCTGTCCTCGAACTTCAGTGGGGTCAGGGGGCCACAGGACGGCATCCTCATCAACACCAACCATTACAGGTGCCGGGAGATGGTATCCTACGACATCCCCCGCAACGCCTATTACACCAGCAGGAACGTGAGGGCCCTGCGCGGCGTGCGGGTGCACGAATCGAGCGAGCTCCGCTACGCCAGGGCGGAGCAACTCTTCTCCGCCGTGGAGGTCATAGGCATGAGGGACCTCCTGGGGGTCTTCTGCGACCACGGCGAGAGCGGGCGCGGCGACGACAACACCATATGCCGCCACGGCCCTTATTTCTCCACCACCTGTTCCATGATCATGCTCCCCCGCAGCAAGCGGCTCCTGGTGACCTACGGCAATCCCTGCGACGCGGTCTTCACCGATTTCCTCGATCCTTTCACGCGGGAGGATGGCGAGGCGGAAGAAGGTATCGGCGACGACGGGGGGGCGCCGGTCGGCGACTGACAGGGGCCCGCGCCCGTCAGCCCCCCTCCACCCCTTTATCGAGGAGGAAATCAAGCAACACGGTATTGAACAGGTCCGGGCGCTCGTAATGAGGGCAGTGCGCGCAGGAGTTGAGGACGGTCATATATGGCCGGGAAAGGAGGTCGCGCTGCCGTAAAGCCTCCTTGGGGTTCACGTTCCTGTCCCTGTTTCCGAAGACGATCAGCGTTGGCAGGTCTATGGAGCGCATTTCTCCGCTGAGGTCCATGCGGCGCACCAGGCGGGTGGACGCGCTCAGGGCGCGCCGGGTGGTGAGGGCGCCCGCCTTCACGTTGGCGCGCACGAAATCCAGGTCCTGTCTTTCGGGTTCGTACAGGCCGCGGTAGAACATCCATTTCAGCATGGCTTCGTTGCGGAAGCGGTAAGTGCTCGAGATGAAGCACCTCGCGCCGGGAACGAAAGCCGACAGGCCCATGCTCACGGTGCGGGTGGGAGTGGAGACCAGCACCAGCCTTTCAACCCGCTCGGCGTGGAGCGAGGTGTAGCGGATGGCTATGCATCCCCCCATGGAGTGGCCCGCGAGGTGGAAGCGGGGCAGGCGCAGCGCCTCCCGGAAAGCCTCCAGGAAAGAAGCCATGCCGTCCAGCGTATACGGAAAGGGGCCATCGTCCGACTCGCCGAATCCCGGCAGGTCGGGAGCGATGGCGCGGAAACGCGGAGCCAGCGCCCTCAGGTTCAGCAACCACTGCTTGCGCGTGCCGTTCCAGCCGTGCAGCAGGATGACGGGCTCTCCCTTACCCCGCTCCTCGTACGCGACTTTCGCCCCTTCCAGGCTGACTGCCGGCATCGCTTACCTCCCCTCGAAACGAGGTGCCCTCGAGCTGTTGAGCGCTCGCGCCGCGGGCGCGCCTTTCCGGCACCATGTAAGATGATAGTGCAAAACGGCCGCGGCCGGCACCGCCGCCCTTGCGTACCGGCTCACCGATTGTAGTATGGACGCGCTCACTGTAAATTATCAGAAAAGGTCGGGAATCGCATGCGGCGTGCGGTCCTGCGCGGGGGATCCCGCCGAGGATTATTCCTGGAGGGGGATGTGAGAGAGCCAGGGAGTGGGGAACGGGAGGCGGGCAAGCGGGGCCTTTTCGGTCTCTCCCGCAACGTCTTCGTCCTGGGCCTTGTCAGTTTCTTCAACGACCTCTCCAGCGAGATGGTATACCCGCTCTTCCCCACCTTCATCACCGAGTTCCTGGGCGCGGGGGCATGGTTCCTGGGACTGGTGGAGGGCATCGCCGATTCCGTCGCCAGCCTGCTCAATCTCTTCTCCGGCTGGATATCCGACCGCTTCCGACGCAGAAAAGCCCTGGTGATGGGGGGCTACTCCTTCTCGGCCCTTTCCCGCGGCTCGCTGGCCCTGGTGACCGCTCCCTGGCAGGCGGCCGCGGCATGGTTCGGCAACCGCGTGGGAAAGGGGGTGCGCACCGCTCCCCGCGACGCGCTCATAGCGGACTCGTGCGACCCCGCGGAGAGGGGCCGGGCCTTCGGGTACCACCGATCCATGGACCATACCGGCGCCCTCTTCGGGGCCGCGGCTGCCTCCGTGCTCATCACCGCGTTTTCCCTCACTTACAGGTCTATATTCGCGATCGCGTTCATCCCCATCGCCGTGGGGGTGATCCTGCTCTCCGTGGGGATCAGGGAGAAAAGGGCGCCGCTGTGCGAGGACGACGACCTCCCGCCGGAGCGGTTGAGCCTCTCCCTGAGGCCATACGATCGCCGCTTCCGTTGGCTCCTGCTCGCGGTGTTCATCTTCACCATGGGCAACTCGAGTGACGCCTTCCTCCTGCTGCGGGCGCGCCAGGGCGGGGGGTTCTCGCTCGCCCTGCTCCCGGCCTTGTGGGGGGTGCTGCACGTGGTGAAGGCGGCGGTGTCGATAAGGGGCGGGGTCCTGTCCGACCGCCTGGGGAGGAAGGGGGTGATCCTCGGGGGATGGGCTATTTACGTCCTGGCCTATGCCGGCTTCGCCTTCCTGGAGGGACCGGCCTGGATGTGGATGCTCTTCGTGGTCTACGGCTTTTACTACATGACCGAGGCGGTGCTGAAGGCTTTCGTGGCCGACCTGGTGCCCGCCGCCCTCAGGGGCAGGGCTTTCGGCATCTACAACTTTACCGTGAGCATCACCGTGCTCCCGGCGAGCCTGCTCATGGGATTGCTGTGGGACACCGCGGGCCCGCGCTACGCCTTCCTGGTGGGGGCCGGCCTGGCCCTGGCGGCGATGGCGGTCCTCGCGGGGGCGGTGAGGCGGCCTCGCGAGGCCGGCTTTCAAGGTTTTCCGCATTTTCGGCGATAATCTAGCAGGATAAGGGACATAAAGGAATATGCGCGGACCGCGTAGAAATGGCATTATGATCGCGGTCGAGGAGGGGATGGATGATGAACGGCGAGCCTCCACGCCAGGCCAGCCCGGAAGGCGGGCCGGACCTGGCAGCTCAATCCTTGTCCATCCTCACCTCTCTGCACGCGGCCATGGTGAACTTCCACCTCTATCCCCCCACCTCCGATATCGTCGAGGGCTCGGTGCAGAGGGCGCGGGAGGAGCTGGACAAGGCCCTGGATACCCAGGGGAGCATCACCTTCTGCGAGCTGGAGGGAAAACTCCTCATCAACGAATTCTCCCTCGATGACAGGGATCAGGCGCGCCCCAACACCGTCGCCTTTCTCAAGGACCTCTCCATGTGGGAAGTGCGCAGCATCACCTTCGATCGCGGCCTGCAGGACGAGGAGCTGCGCCATTTCCTGGACGTCTTCAGCCGCAAGCGCGCCGACCGCACCCTGGAGGGCAGCCTGGGCTCCATGCTGGAGGAACGTGGCATAAGGCACATCAAGGTGGATGAGAAGATATACGTCTCCCTGAGCAAGGACGGCCTGCCCACGGCGCCGCAGGGCGCCGGCGGCGAGGCCATGGAGTTGCTGCGCGACGAGGTCTTCGTGCGCTTCCTGGTGAGCGGCGGCCCCGGCATCGAGGCCTCGCGGGAAGAGGTGTCGGAGCTGATGTCCGACCCCGAGCGCATCAACGCGGCCTTCGCGGCGGTCATCCTGGGATTCGAGGGCTCCGGGGGCATGGTGGGTCCGGACAAGGCGCGCCTCATCCGCGATACCGTGGACCGCATGTACGGCCTGGTGGAGCGCCTGGCCGACGCCGAGATCAAAGAGACCCTGAGCGAGGAGATGGTGAACATCCTGGCGGCCCTGGACCCCGAGACGCTTGTGGAGGTGCTGGCCGAGGAGACGCCACAGGCGGTGCGGGATCCGGAGATGCGCAGGGAGATAATCTCCTCGGTGGAGGGGGGTAACCTGCTCGAGCTGGTCGACCAGGTCATCGGGAAATACGGGAAGCTCCTGGCGGAACGGGAGAACATGGACCCCGGAGACTACGCCGACATCTCCTCCGTCCTCAACGAGATCATCGCCGCGCTCTACAGCGAGGGGGACCCCGCCTTCCACCCCGAGATAACGCGGCGCCTGCGCGAGACGGGACTCCTCGCGGAGCTAACCCGCGGCCATCCCGAGGCCGGGAGAGAACTGCGCGTTTATGGCGTGGCGGCGGAGATATGCGCCTCGGGATCCCTGCGGGCGCTGGAGGGCCTGGACGACGACGAGGTCATAGCCGTGGCTGGCAAGCTGCTGGACATGGGAAGGGGGGACATGACCAGCAGGATAATCGCGGTGACATCACGCAACCTGGTGAGCGACAGGCCCGATTTCCGCCTCCGCGCCTGCTCGTTCATGAAGAAGATGCACCTCGATCTCAGGGAGCGCGGACACCAGGATGAGATCCTGGACAGGTTGAGCGAGCTTTCGTCACTGCTGGTCGCGGAGTACAACCCGGAGGTCAAGGTGGGCCTTCTTGGCCTGCTGGGAAGCATATTGAGCGAGCTCTTCACGCAGGGGAGGATGGAAGCCTTCTCGCGCTCCTGCGACGTGCTCCTGGGCTACGCGGAATCGGACGGCGACGAAGGGGTGAGGCGGGCCGCGGCCTGTGCCCTGTCCTCGCTTAACGCCTGGGACGTGGGCCGGCCGCTGGCCGATTCCCTTTTCGGCGAGGACGAGGAGCTGCGGAGGCTGGCCGCGAGGGTGCTGCCGCGCATAGAGCATTCGCTGGCCGCAAAGGAGATCATCGACCTCCTGAAGAGCGACGAGGACATGAAGATCACCCCCGAGCTGGCCGTGGTTTGCTCCGCCATCGAGGCAGACCTGCACGCCGCGCTCTCCGAAGTCCTGGACAGCAACGCGCGGGAGGAGGTGTTGCTCAGGGCCCTGAAGTTGCTCGAACTGATGGGGGGAAACTCCGCCTTTGCCCTGGTGAAGTCGGCGGAGGCCAATCCGCTGCCCGGCGTGAGGGCCCAGGCGGCGCGCTCCATGGCCAGGATGGCGCCCGGCGACCCTGGCCTTCTGTCGCATTTCCTGAAAGCGCTGGGCGACGAGGAGCCAGAGGTCAGGCGCGAGGCGGTACGGGGCATGGGGTCGATCGACGACCCCCGCTCCGTGGATGCCCTGCTCAACATCCTGCAGCACGGGAAGACGCCGAGCGGCGGAGAGGAGCACCCCCGGGTGGAGGAGGCGGCCTGCCTCGCTTTGGCCCGCCTGGGTCCGGAAAGGGCCGTCGACGTCCTCTCGGAGCTCCTGCGCAAGAAGCTCTTTACGCTGCGCCGCCGTTCCGTTCATCCCAGGACCAAGGCGGCGGCATGTTACGCCCTGGGGGAGATAGGCGGGCCAGAGGCGGCGGATCTGATCCGCGCCTACCTGGACGACCCCGACCCCGTCCTGCGCAACGAGGCCCGCAAGGCCGTGGGCGCCTTGCGCAAACGCGGCCACACCGAATAAGGGGTCAGGTCTTGTTTTTTGCATACTCCGGTATGTGAGACGTTTTACACATATGCCCGCTTATTACCAGGCATTACAGGCTTGACTGCGACACCCTCGATGCAAAAAACAAGACCTGACCCCAAGGAAATCCCGACTATATAATAGAGAAAACCGTTGATGCGGGAGGAGTGGTAAAATTGGCCGAGGTATTTTTCGCTAACACACGCTGCAAGCCCCACCGGGGCATGGAGGTCAAGCTGGGGGAACTGGCGGAGCGGGTCGGCCTGTCCGAGGTAATCGGGCGCAGGGACATAGTGGCCATAAAAACCCACTTCGGGGAGGCCGGGAGCACGGCCTTCATACCGGTGCTCTACCTGCGCCGGCTGGTATCCATGGTAAAGGACCTGAACGCCAAGCCCTTCGTGACCGACGCGGGGACCCTGTACGTGGGCAGCAGGTCGAACGCCATCAACCACCTGCTCGCCGCCGCCGCCCATGGCTTCACCCAGGAGACGCTGGGTGCTCCCATCATCATCGCCGACGGCCTGAAGGGACACGACTTCGTGGAGGTCGAGGTGGATGGGGAACTGCTGAGCAAGGTCAAGATCGCCTCCGCGGCGGTCCACGCCGACGCTCTCCTGGTCGCGTCGCACATGACCGGACACGAGCTCACCGGCTTCGGGTGCGCCATCAAGAACGTGGGCATGGGGCTGGGCAGCCGGGGCGGCAAACAGCAGATGCATTCGGACATCAAGCCAAATGTCAACGCCGAGAAGTGCACCGCCTGCGCGGAATGCCTGCGCTGGTGCCCTGCCGGCGCTATCTCCCTCGAGGGCAAGGGCAAGGAGAGGAAGGCCGTAATCGACCAGGATAAGTGCATCGGCTGCGGCGAGTGCACGGTGATGTGCTTCGAGGGAGCCATCGCCGCCCGCCTGTCGACCAGCCTGGACGTGGCCCAGCGCAAGATCGTCGAATACGCCAAGGGAGCGATGAAGGGGAAGGAGGGCAAGTGCGCCTTCTTCAACTTCCTGCTGCATATCACCCCGGCCTGCGATTGCTGGGACTTCAGCGACGCGCCGGTGGTGGAGGACATAGGCGTCGTAGCCAGCCGGGACATAGTGGCCGTGGAGCAGGCCAGCCTGGACCTCATGAACGAGAAGGCCGGCAAGGACGTTATCGGCGGCATCTATAACGCCATGGACTGGACCGCGCAACTCGAGTACGCGGAGAGGATGGGGCTGGGCAGACGCGACTATGAGCTCGTCCCTATCGATGAGTGACGCCCCGCCTTACCAGCAGGTCCAGCCGCCGTCCACGCAGAGCGTGGCGCCGGTGACGTAGGAGGAAGCGTCGGAGGCCAGGAAGACCGCCGCGGGCGCCATCTCCTCGGGCTCGGCCACCCTGCCCATGGGGATCCGGGATAGGATGCGCTCCCCCTCGCGCGGATGCTCGAGCAGCTCGTCTGTCATGTCCGTGGTGGCGAAGCCCGGGCAGAGGGCGTTCACTCTTATGCCCCAGGGCGCCAGCTCTACCGCCATGGTGCGGGTGAGCTGCACCACCGCCCCCTTGCTGGCGGAATAGGCGCCGCACTTGTAGAGCGCCACCATGCCTGCCGCGGAGGCGACGTTGATGATGCAGCCCTCCCCCCGTTCCTTCATCACCGGTATGACGTGCTTGGAACAGAGGTAGACGCCCTTGACGTTCACGTCCATGATGGTGTCGTAAACGTCCTCGTCTATCTGCTCGACACGGCAGTACACCGGGTTGAGCCCGGCGTTGTTGACCATGATGTCGAGGCGGCCGAACTCCCGCAAGACCGACTCCACCATGGCGGCCACGTCCGCGGCCAGGCTCACGTCCACGCGCAGGCCCAGCGCGCGCCTCCCCAGCTCCTCTATCTCCGTGGCGGTAGCGCGAAACTGTTCCTCGGTACGGGAAAAGACCGCAACGTCCGCCCCCGCGCGGGCAAGGGACAGGGCGATGGCCTTCCCGATGCCGCGGCCCGCCCCGCTCACCACCGCTACCTTACCGCTGAGGTCGAATGGGTTCACCGTCACGAAGCGCCTCCTTTGCCCGAAAAAGCCGGATTTCGTTCTAATGATACTATTGCGCGCGCACGCGGGGAAATCGGTGATGCATGCCGGCGCCGCTTGATAGATAAAAGGCATTGACCAGGAGAGAGCACATTATTAGAGTTAGAGTAGACTAATTCGACGGTTAATATGTACCGAAGAAGGTGGGAAAGATGCTTACGGAGAAGATGGAGGAATATCTGGAAGCCTTGTTCAAGCTGAGCTGCGACGAGGGCACGCTTACGCCCACCCGCCTCTCGGAGTACCTCGGGGTCACCCCCCCGACCGTCCTGGATATGCTGAGGCGCATGGAATCGGAGGGTTTGGTGCGCTACGCGAACGTCGGTGCCGGCAAATCCGGCAGGGGAAGAGGAGAGGGACGGGCGAGGCGTGCCATCAGCCTCACGACCAAGGGGCAGAGGGCGGCGAGAACGCTGGTCAGGCGCCACCGCCTCTCGGAGCGCTTCCTCACCGACGTGCTGGGCCTGGACTGGGAGTCGGCCCACCGCGAGGCCTGCAAGCTGGAGCACGTCCTCTCGCCAGAGGTGGAGGAGAAGCTGGCGGAGATGCTTGGCAACCCCGAGACCTGCCCGCACGGCTATCCCATCCCGGACGAGAACGGGCAGATCCGGGACGATGAAGAGATAAAGCCCCTATGCGACTTCTGCGCGGACGAGAAGGGATGCATCGACCGCGTGGAGGAGGAGGAACCTCAGCTTCTGCAGTACCTGGCCTCACTGGGGCTGATGCCCGACGTGGACGTAGAGGTCAAGGAGGTCGCTCCCTTCGGCGGGCCACTGCTGGTCAAGATCGGCGATACGCAGTACGCCCTGGGGCGCGAGGTGGCGTCCAAGATCTACACCAGGAAGGGGCCGGGCCAGAAAAGGCACGGGAAGCGACGCATGGGTGGCGGCCGCAAGAGATGAAGCCCGAACGCCTGGAGCAGCTGGACAAGATACGGGAGAGGGCGGAGTACGTGTTCGCCCTCGCCGGCAATCCCAACGTGGGTAAATCGACCATCTTCAACCGCATAACCGGCATGGGAGTGATGACCGCCAACTATCCCGGCATGACCGTCGAGCTGAACCTGGGCATGACCGAGCTGGACGGGCGCAAGATAGGCGTCGTGGACCTGCCCGGTACCTACGCCCTGGGAGCCGTGTCCGAGGACCAGTTGGTCGCTCGGCGCGGAGTGCTGCAGGGACGCCCGGACGTGGTCATCGTCATTCTCGACGCCAACAACCTGGCACGCAACCTCTACCTGCTGCTGCAGTTCCTCGACCTCGGATGCCCGGTGGTGGCGGCCCTTAACCTGGTAGACCAGGCGGATAAGGCGGGACTGCATACCGACGTGGAGATGCTCGCCGAATTCCTGGGCGTCCCCGTCGTCCCCACCGTGGGAGTGCGGGGAGACAACCTGGACGAACTCATGCACCAGGCGCTTGACCTGGCGCGGCGCCGTGAGGAATACTTCACCATGCCTTTTTCGTACGCCACGGACATAGAATCGCGGGTGCGCAAGCTGGCGCGGCGCCTCGAGGGAAAACTGGAGGAGAAGCCCTACGGCATCTCGCACCGCGCCCTGGCCATCCTGCTCCTCGAGGACGACGAGGAATTCCAACGGGCCCTGCTGGAGGAAGAAGCAGGCGAGGAACTGGCCTCCTATTCCCGCAAGATCGCGGAGGAGATAGAGAAGGAGCACGGGGAGAAAGCGGCGCTGATCATCGCCCGCGAGCGCCACGGCATCGCGGGAAGCATCGCCTCCAACGTGCAGGAGCGCCGGGAATACGACAGGCCGCGCCCGGGCGAGAGGATGTGGGAGTACACCACCTCTTTCAAGACCGGCATCCCTATCCTGCTGGTGGTCATGGGCCTGCTGTTCCTGGCCATCTTCTGGGGCGGTGGCGCCCTGGCCGAACTCTTCGCCGACTTCTGGGAGAGTGTGATCGGCGGGCCCCTGAACAGTGGCATAGAATCCGTGCTGGGGGTGAACATGTTCTCCCGTTCCCTGGGATGGGCTGTGGACGGCCTGGGCGCGGTGCTGGAGATAGCCCTGCCGTACCTCGTGGTCTTCTATCTCATCCTCGGCTTCATGGAGGACACCGGCTACCTCAACTCCGTGGCCTTTCTAACCGACCGTTTCATGCACCGCCTTGGTCTGCACGGGAGGGCGGTCATCCCCCTCATCTCCGCCGTGGGCTGCAACGTCCCCGCGGTGATGGGGACGAGGGTGCTTTCCACGCGGCGGGAGAGGGTGATCGCCTGCGCTCTCATCGTCCTGGTGCCGTGCAGCGCGCGCGTGGCGGTGATCATGGGGGGCGTGGCGCGATTCGTGGGGTGGTGGCAGGCCCTGCTCCTTTTCGCCGTCATCTTCGCCGTGGTCATAGCGGCCGGTCTCCTCCTCAATAAGATCATACCGGGCGAGTCCGCCGGGCTGGTGATGGAGATGTTCCCCTTCCGCACTCCGTCCGTGCTTAACGTGCTCAAGAAGACCTGGCTCAGGCTGAAGGATTTCTTCCTCGTCGCCGCCCCCCTGATCGTGTTGGGGAGCTTCCTGCTGGGGCTGCTCTATGAAAGCGGGTGGATACTCGAGCTGACCGGGCCCCTCGAGCCCGTGGCGGAGTGGTGGCTGGGCATCCCCGCCGTAGCTTTGCTGGCCCTCATCTTCGCCTTCCTGCGCAAGGAGCTGGCGCTGGCGCTGTTGTTGGTGCTGGCCGCCCAGGCCATCCCCGGCGTCACCGCGGACTCGAGCCTGCTCGACTTCATGAGCAAGGGGCAGATCTTCACCTTCGCCCTGGTGTGCGCCATATATATTCCCTGCGTGGCCACCCTGGCCGTGTTGTGGAGGGAGTTGGGTGGGCGCGACTCCCTCATCATCACGGGCTCGACCGTCGTCCTCGCCCTGCTCCTGGGCGGCCTTTCCCACCTCATCCTCCTCCTTTTGTGATGGGGTCAGCCCTTAACATTCATCATTTGATTGCCATTGCTAATTAAACTTTTCCTGAGAGAGTCGTCCTTACCGGAGGCGCATCACCCGGAAAGAGATCGGAGCCGGCGCGGCGTTGGGCTTCTTTTTCACTAATGGTTAGCGTTGCTAACAAAAGGATGAATGTTAAGGGCTGACCCCAGGTCGGGGAATAGTCTACTATTATGGGTATGGCAGGCCGAGAAGGGGGACGAAGGTGAAAGAAGCGCTCTTCTACGAGAAGCTCGAGGACGGGAAGGTACACTGCCTGCTCTGTCCCCAGGACTGCACCATCGCCGGCGGCAAGAGGGGCTTCTGCCAGGTGCGGCGGAACGTGGACGGAGTCCTCTACTCCGAGATCTACAACCGCGTCATGGCCAAAGGGATAGACCCCATCGAGAAGAAGCCCCTCTATCATTTCCACCCCGGCGCCATGATCTATTCGCTGGGCACGCGGGGCTGCAACCAGCGCTGCGATTTCTGCCAGAACTGGCACATGCTGCAGCCCGACGCGTCCACCGGGGAGATGACGGCACAGGAGGCGGTGGACGATGCCCTTGCCAGGAAGTCGATAGGCATCGCGTACACTTACAACGAGCCGACCATATGGTACGAGTTCGTGCTGGAGTGCTCACGCTTGGCCCGCGAGTCCGGCCTGGTCAACGTCCTCGTCACCAACGGCTCGGTCAACCCCGAGCCCTTCGCTCAGCTCGCCCCCTTCATCGATGCCATGAACATCGACGTAAAATCCATGGACCCCGAGTTCTACCGCAGGATATGCAAGTCCAAGCTGGAGCCGGTCCTGGCAACCTGCCGGGCTGCAAAGGCGGCGGGCATCCATGTGGAGATAACCAACCTGGTGATACCGACCCTGAACGACTCGGACGAACTCATCTCCAAGCTGGTCGATTTCGTCGCTGGCCTTGGGCTGGAGGTGCCCCTGCACTTCTCCGCCTATTTCCCCTCCTACAAGATGACCATAGAGCCTACGCCCCTGTCCTCCCTGCTGCGGGCCAGTGAGATCGCGCGCGAAAAACTGCATTACGTCTACCTGGGTAACGTGGCGACGAGCGATGGCTCGAACACCCAATGCCCGCAGTGCGGCAACCCGCTCATCAAGCGCCGGGGATACGGGACGACCGTCACGGGCATCGACGGCGGCAAGTGCGGCAAGTGCGGCAGAAAGGCGGACGTGGTCCTATGAGCTCGGGGCCGTTTCCGGGCAGCGCCGAGGACAAAGGGTCGCGCATATACCCGCGGGGGAGGCTGCCGCAGCGGCCCGTGCTGCATCCCGAGGGGTTCGGCAGCTCCATGGCCAAGCTGCTCATCCCCCTGCTGGCGCCGCTCATCCTCATGCTGTTCATAGTGCCTACCGGCTATCTCCTGGAAGGCCCCGGCCCCTCCTTCGACCTGCAGGAAGACCTCACGGTAACGGGCGCCAAAACCTATCCCTCGCAGGGGGAGCTGATGCTGACCGCGGTTTCCCTGCAGGAATCACGCCTCGCTTACCATCTCGTCGCTTTCTTCAGCGATAGCTTCGACTTGCTGAAAGTACGGGACTACCTCGGCGAGGAGCTGGACACGGAGGAGCAGGACGTCGTGGACATAGTGATAACCTTCCTCAGCCAGGACACCGCCGTTGTCGCCGGCCTGCGTGAACTGGGCATGCCCGTCGAGGTCAGGATGATGGGCGAGCTGGTGGTCGGGGTCGCGCCCGGTTATCCCGCCTCCGGCGCGATCGATCCCGGTGAGGTCATAGTGGGAGTGAACGGAGATCCGCTGGACAGCCCGGAGCGCCTGTCCGAAGCGATCACCTCCAGCCGCGATGGGGAAGCGGTAACGCTGCAGGTGAAATCGATAGACAAGGACCTCGCCCTCGAGCTGAACGAGAGGGCCATGGAAGAGGACGCGGAACGGCCCGATCTTTCCACCCTCCTCGAGGAGGGGGTAAGGGAGGTGGAGATCCAGCCCGTCTATGTCCCGGAGCTCGACCAGCGCCTGATCGGCGTCTCGACCAGGGATTTCTTCACCTATACCTCTGACGTGGAGGTGGAGTGGGAGCTGGAGACGGTCAAGGGGCCCTCCGCCGGCATGATGATGACCCTGTCCCTGGTCAACGCCCTTACCCCCGAGGACCTCACGGGGGGCGGGAAGATAGCCGGCACGGGAGAGATAACCATAGAGGGAGACGTGCAACCCATCGGAGGGTTGCCCTTCAAGATCAGGGCCGCGGAGAGCGAAGGGGCCCTTGCCTTCATATACCCGGTGGAAAACCAGGAAGATCTAGCGGGATTCCGTACCACCCTGGAGCTTTATGCCGTGGACGACCTGGACGACGCGCTGGAGGCGCTGCAAGCCGCGCGCTGAAGCTTGCCGTGGAGGGATCAGTCCGTTCTGCCGATTATACCCGCATCATTCATACATACAAGCCTGTCCGCTTCTTTCTGGCGTGAAGCGGCCCCCGGGGGGCGATAAAGGAGCAGGAAAGAATGAAAATCGGGGGAACCAAAAGGAAAACGAGGCATCTCCAGCGAACAAATAATCGACCGTCAGGGGCATAAATGGCGGAACAAAATCGGCGTTTTTTCCGTCAAAATGCTCGAGTAAGGGTAGATATGCAGGGAAAATAGTGATAGAATGTCATTTCTGTATATCTGAGGAAAGAGTCGAGGTGGTAGCCAGAATGAAGCCGACGGGAATCGAGAACACCAGCATCTCGGACATAATGGAAACCATGCGCAGCCTGGTGGGACAGGTAGTGCGTATCTCCGTGAAGGAATCAAAGCCCAAGACGCACTGGGAGGAGAAAGAGGGCATCGTCGAGGGAGTTTACCCTACCGTCTTCCTCTTCCGTTTCAAGAACCGCCGTAACGTGGACGAGAGGGTGGCTTACAGCTACGTGGACATCGCCATCGACGACGTGAAGATCCTCGAGAACTGACAGCATAGAGCGTTAGGCATCAAAACCCCTGCTGCGGCCTCGAGCGGCGGGGGTTTTGCCGTACCGGCGCGGGCAGACGGGGCGGAACGCTCCCGCACCGAGCGATTTGCAGTCTGGGTGGAGCGGTCCCGCACCGGGCGATATGAGGGACGTAAGGAAAGCCCGCATCGGGTAAGATATACGGTAGACGACAGGGAGGCATGGTGATCTTCATCGGCACGGCGGGGTTCAGCTACCAGGACTGGAAGGGGGCTTTCTACCCCGAGAGACAGGACAAGAAGTCAATGCTCGAGTACTACTCCTCGCGTTTCCCGGTGGTGGAGATAAACAGCACCTGGCACGCCCTTCCCTCCCCGAACAGCACCCTCTCCATGGCCAG
>MTKY01047758.1_pt1 | contig 51711 bp, 51 predicted proteins | sample 1042731 | NCBI WGS metagenome assembly MTKY01 (sample SAMN06212206, study PRJNA360538) | anaerobic digester metagenome | biome: Wastewater treatment plant; material: sludge; isolation source: anaerobic digester fed with sludge from wastewater treatment plant | place: Denmark: WWTP Soeholt ...
TTCTTTATGTCTTTATAGGTAAGTTCACGGAGGTCCCGGCCCGCCACCTCGGTTATCTTTTTCTCCATTCGCTTCGCGACGGATACTCTAAGCTTTTGCCAGGGATAGATCCTTTCATAATTTATGGTAAAAACGTGGTTCAGTGCGTTAAGGCTAAGAATCTGCAGTGTTTCCGAGTCCGGGCTGTCTTCGGAGGTTTTGACCATAACCCCGTCGGATTTGAAAGCGAATCTGCATTCTTCGGTGTAATGGACCTTTTTGCCGAAGGAGTCGTAAAGAATTTGCGAGGATTCCGTATCGCGAAAGTAACCCTCCTGGTCCATCCTATATTTTTTGCCGTCATAAAAGACCGGGTACTGGTCCGGGAGAAGCGGCAGAGCATACCTCCCGGACTGTAGTTTTGCGTAAAGGCCTTTGAACATCAGGATGCCCAGGGTGTTGGGCAGCGCAGCAAGGGTGGAGAAATAATCGGTTATGCCCGTGCGATAGGCGCTTTCCCTGCCGGGATAAAAAATCTCTTCCCTGCCATTTTTCTCGAAAACGAGTTTTTCCGGGCGGTTTAACTCGGGATGGTCTATGTGGGGAATAAATTTATAGATATAATCGACCCGGATGTTCTTCTCCTTTTTCCAGAAATAATCCTTCATAATAGATTGGCCAAGGATGACGGTGGAGTAATTTTTCGTAAAGGCCCCGGCCACCTTCGCTATTATATGCATAGGCGTTATCAGAAATGGAAGGGACCCGGAGCGGTCCAGGTTGAGCTGGAAGGACGCCGTCTTGAGCGCAATCATATCGGTTACGTCATGGGTGTTGCCGAAATCGAGGTGTTCGTAATATGACAGAACAAGGTACTGGGCTGCCAGATAGAGTCTCCAGGACGACTTGTTCGGCATCGGGTGTTTTTTGATGTCCTTTAAGTGCCTATCCGTAAAGCCTATCTTTTCAATGACCTCATTATAGACGTATTCGCCCTTCACGTTGTAAAGAAATTGCAGGAAGGTGTAAAGATACTGCCATGCCATACCCCTGGGCTTCCCATCTACGTAATTTTCCCGGTGGAGGTCATTTCTCTTTGCGTATTCTTCCAGGTACAGGGCCCTTTCGAGCCCGCCCCTCTCCTCGATCATCTTTAAATGGTATTCCGCTATCTGCAAATAGTTGGATACATTCAATGGCCTTTTCCTCTTATGTCTTTGCGGTTTCCGGAAAACTCGATAATAGTATAGCAGCCTTCGGGGAAATTCAAGAAAAGTATGGGAATAAAATACCAGAAGAATCAAGGCACGGTTTTCAGGGGGGGTATTAAATATTTGACTTTCTGGAGCGAATCGCAGAGAACTCTATGGTGGAATAGTAAAAAATTGAGCTAGTCGATACATCGCCGCTAAATAGACAAAAGCCGCCGGAAAAAGAAAAAGTGATTTTTAAATGTCATTATCCTTTAACTGAACATAGGAGGTTTCCCATGGCCATCTTCAACTACTCTTGCTTTATCATTACAGCCACCCTGTTCCTCTTTGGAGGAATGCTGCTGATTTCGTTTTTAAGCCATCGTGTCGGCATGAGAGAAGGAGAAAACGCAGGCCAGCATGGAGAGGCGTCCGGCGCTATCGTAAGCGCGGTGTTCGCCTTGATGGGCCTTCTCGTCGCGTTTACCTTCTCGGGGGCCCATTCACGCTTTGACGAGCGGCAGCGTCTAATCGTCCAGGAGGCAAACGCCATCAAGGCGGCATACGCCCAGTTGGACATGCTCCCGCTTTCGGCGCAAACCAGACTACGCGAAAAGTTCAAAGCCTATGCCCTCTCGCGGGCGTCCTATTATGATAAGCTGGCCGACCCGGCCGCCATAAAGGAGGAGCTTGCCCGCGTTGACGCGCTGCAGAAAGAGATCTGGGACGATGTGCTGGCCGCAACGGAAGAGCCGCGTTACCAGCAGGTTCGCCGGCTCATTGTGCCCGCGCTGAAGGAAATGAATGGAATCGTGCTCGTCCGTTCGACCGCTATCCGGACCCATCCCCCCGCCCTTATATGGATCATGCTCTTCGTCCTCGGATTTGCCTGCGCCGGGCTGACCGGGTACAGGTCCGGCATCCTCAGGATCCCCTGGCGTTTTTACCATGCCCTGCTGGCGGGCATAACCTCCGCCGTTCTTTATGTCATCCTCGATATCGAATATCCGCGTTTCGGCCTGATCCGCCTCGAGGAGGTAAACCGGATACTCGTGGAGCTCGCTAAAGCGATGAGATGAGGACGGCGCACGGCCTTTTCCGGACGATAAGCGCCGCCCGAAATAAAACTTGCGTATCGATCTGAAATCGGCCATAAAAAAGGCGGTTTATCTTCCTTCGGGTTTAGGCGGATATTTAGGTTACAGGGGTCTTCTGGCCATGTGGTGGATATACGCGATACTTGCGGCCATTTTCGCATCGCTTACGGCGATCTTCGCGAAGTTGGGCGTGTGGAATATCAATTCGAACCTCGCTACGGCGATTCGGACGATTGTCGTACTCATAATGGTCTGGGCCATTGTCTTAATTCGGGGCGAAGCGAAGGGAATGGGCTCTTTATCCAGGCAGAACGTGATCTTTCTCGTAGCCTCGGGCATGGCGACTGGCCTTTCCTGGCTGTTTTATTTCAAAGCCCTGCAGATGGGAAAAGTTTCGCTTGTGGCGCCCGTGGACAAGCTGAGCGTGGCCCTTACGATAATTTTATCGGTTCTGTTTTTAGGGGAAACACTGACTCTTAAGGCAGCCATAGGGGCTTTGTTGATCGTCGCGGGAACCATCGTTTTGATCTCGAATTAACCGGCGACGGGTAATGCCGGTTGGGCTGTTACCGTCCGGCGACGTCGAACGGCCTCGCCGGGTTGGGGCGATAAGCGCCTCCTGGATGAAAATTCCATATTAAAAATTCCAGTGAGGGGGATACCCCCCTCACTGGGGTATGCCCTATTTTTTCACCCGGTCTTTCAACTCCTCCCGAAGTTTGTATTTCAGCACTTTCCCGGCTACGTTGCGCGGAAGGGCGGGCACTATCTCGAGCAAGCGTGGTATCTTATAGTCGGCGATTCGGCTTTTAAGGAATTCCCTCAGTTCCTTTATATCCAACTGCTGGTCCGGCCTGAGCGCAACTACCGCCATTACCGTCTCGCCCCAGTCCGGATGGGGCAGTCCGATGATGCAGGCCTCCTGCACCTTCGGGTTCTCGTAGATGGCGTCCTCGACCTCCTTGCTGTATACGTTCTCGCCGCCGGTGATGATCATGTCCTTCTTGCGGTCCACCAGCGTTATGAAGCCTTCCTCGTCCAGAACACCCAGGTCGCCTGAATATACATAGCCGTCCCGAATCACCTCCGCCGTGGCCTTCGGGTCCTTGTAGTAGCCCTTCATGATGGTCTCGCCCTTCACGCCGAGCTCCCCGACCACGCCCGGCTCCGTAATGCTCCTTCCCTTTTCATCCGCAAGGTGGCTCTCCATATTGACGACGTACTTGCCGCCCGCGCCGGCCTTGCGTATCTGGTCCTCCGGCAGTAGGGCCACGCCTCCGGGCCCGCCCTCGGTGAAGCCGCAGAGGCAGAAGAAGCTCGTGCTCTTGAATTTTTCCATCATCTGGCGTACCGATTCCGCCGCCATCGGGGCGGCTCCGTAGCCGTAATACCGCACGGAGGACAGGTCGTACTTATCGAAATCGGGCACCATCATCATGAACTGGAACATAACGGGAGGGCCGAAGAACTGCGTTATCTTTTCATTCTGAATGAGGGCGAGCACCCTGTCCGGGATAAAGTCCTTGTTGACTACATGGGTGCACCCAACATAGGTTCCCGGATTTAGATACAGATTCAGTTCGGCGGAGTGAAAAAGGGGCGCGGCGTGGAGAATCCTGTCCCTCTGGTTCAGGCCCACCAGTGACGCCACCGAAGTCGTTAGGATAATCTGATTGTGGTGTGTAAACACCGCGCCCTTGGGCCTGCCGGTCGTTCCCGAGGTGTAGATGATCTCGCTTTCATCGAATTCGTCAACCTTGACCGGCGGCTCCTCTTTGGAACCGCCTGCAATTATGTCCGAGATCGCGTCGATTCCGGGGAAGCTGCCGTTTCCTGCGGAGTAGAGGTTTTTGATCTTGGAAAGCCGCGCCTTCATATCCTTTACCGCCGGCTCGAAGATATCGTCGAAGACGAGCGTGGCGGCGTCGCAGTGGTCGAATATGAATTCCGCTTCCGGCGGGGCGAGGCGGAAGTTGACCGGAACCGCCACGCCGCCCGCCTTGACGATTCCGTAGAATGTAAAGACAAATAGGTCGGAATTGAACATCCACATGGCCACCTTGTCGCCCTTTTTAAGCCCCCTTTTTAAAAGGGTGTTCGAGATGGCGTTTACCCTGTCGTTGACCTCCTTCCAGGTGTAGCGCCTGTCTTCATAAACGACGCCCTCCTTTTCCGGAACGGTACGAGCGTTGCGTGCGACCAATCCCCCCAGATCCATGTAATACCTCCTTGGAAATCGTTTTTTTTCAGTTTTGCACACAAGAGGTTGAATGTCAAGATTGGATATTTGGCGCATAGAGTAGACGAGCGGTTTTGCGAATCACTCGAAAGGGGAATTGTGAGCGATTATACCAGACCATCGGTCGCCCGGGGAAAGCCGGGAGCGCTCAGGGCGCGGAGCGTTCGATGGGGCGATCGGCATGCGGATTCCGCCGTGCGGTATGAGCGCAGAGCAAAGCGTTCAAAGGCTGTATACCGCCCCTGGCGCCGGTTCGCCATGGCTTCTCTAAAAAGGCGCCGGGGCCGGCGAATGTTAGGCCCTTGAAGGGTTTTACGATTCGATCACCTGGGCCGAAGTGTAGTGACCCCCTTGCTGTCCGCGGCGTACTGCTGCGAAGAAAAGTGCCATGGGATGTATTCGCCTTTCATGAAGAGATCGCACATATCCGTGCGGTGGGCGCTTAAAAGGTGCGCGGACTGGCCCGAGCTCAACACGATAAGGGATTCGTGGATAGCCGAAAGGTCCGCGATATAGCGTATGGAGGCGGTGATGTTCACCTTGAAGGGGTTCTCGTTGGCGTAACCGGCGCGGTTTATCGTGTGCTCGTCGCCCTCGAATGGGAAGGGGCCGTAGTTGAAGAATGGGCGGAGCATCGGCTCCTGTCCGAATGGGTGCGAAAATTCAATCCTGTGGAGGGAGCCCCACTTCCAGCGGCGCATGTCGTTTCCGAATTCCTTTTCAAGATATTCCCTGGCGTAGGCAAAGGCCTGCAGAATGGCGTCATTCATGGTTTCTTTTTTAGGCGTGTCCACCCTGTCGAAAAGAGCGGAGTCGGTTCTTCGCGTGAGCAGATCGACCAGGGTGTTTGTCATGCCGATCTTGTCTTTTATGAGCCTCTTGAATAGCCCGTCCCCCAGCTCGTCATGGAAGACCTCGTACGGCAGACGGTTGAGCATGAGCTCGTAGATGCATGTGGCGGGCGAGCGGTCGTCCACCCGGCAGTTCCAGGACTCGAGCCTGGCGATGTACGGTGAGAGCGAAGGGTCCTTCGATCCCCTCAACGCGCTTAAGAAGACCGGGACCAATTTGCGGGCAAGGCTCGAGACGATATCCAACTGCATGGCCTTCATATCCGCCATGGTAAGCCTTTCCTTCGATTCTATGAGCTCGGCGATGCGCTCCGCCCGGTAAGGGCACTCCCAGTATTCACTGTAAGGAATGGGGAGCCTCCCTCGAAAAGGCCTGTTGTTCGCGGTGACGATATAGGCTTTGGGGGGATTGCAGGAGCGCGGCATCATCTCGAATGGATAGTAGCCGGCCCATTCGCACGAACCGTCCCATCCCGGCGAGGGCAGGACGCCGCTCGAGCCGCGCCTCACCGGGCATCTGCCGGCGCCAACATAGCCTATGTTTCCGTCAACATCGGCGTAAACGAAGTGCTGCGGGCCCGCGCCGTATCTCGAGAGCGCGTCAACAAATTCGTTCCAGTTTCCGGCCCTCTCGAGACGGTAAAGGGCCTCGGCTATGGAGGGCTGTTCGTCCTCGACGCGGCGGAGGCTTAGGGGCTCCGCGCCCAGGTCCTTTTCGATGTCGTTTATAATCGGGCCGTGAGGCGTTACTCGGACGAGATAATCGATATTTTTCATCCCGCCATCGCCCTTGCAGACAATCCTTTCGGTTATATGCTCCAGTTCAACCCATTTACTGCGGTACATCACCAGCCGGTCGTTGTCGGGATGGATTCTTTCAAGATATAGATCCTGATTGTCCAGGTTAAAGTTGGTCAAACCCCACGCTATGCGGCGGTTGTGTCCCCACACGAAGAGCGGCGTGCCCGGAAACATCGCCCCGGCGGCATCCATGCCTGGACCGGTAAGATGCGCCATATGCCACTGGGTGGGTAGCTCGGGGCCGTCCTCGTGGGAATCGTCGCCAAGCAGCGGCTTACCGCTTTCGGTACGCCTTCCGTGTATAACCCAGTTGTTGCTCGCTATTGTCCGGAGCAGGAAGCCGTCGATAAATCGCCTCGAGCATGGAGAGATCGCGGCGCGCCGGCCTCCGCCCGGCCCGCCTCGGGCGATGATAGGCGTAAAGACCTTCGGGTAGGCGGGAAGGAATTCCCTCGCCTTCTCGGCGCCAAGCCTTCTCTGGATAAGATACAGGTTTGTTTCGTTCGTGAAGGCCCAGCTTGCAAGCTGAAAGGCGAGGAGATTCGCGATGGCGATTGAATCCTCCGCCTTCCATGGACGAGGTCCGTAACCGAGAAGCGTGAACTCAAGCGGCATCGGTCCGTGGCGAATAAAGAAATTTACGCCCCGGGAGAATGCCTCGACCAGCGCCGTGGTCTCCCGTGAGAGGCCGGAGTACTGCCTTCTCGCGGTTCGCAGAAAACCGAGGGTGCGAAGGTACTTGTCGGCGTCCAGAAGTTCGGCTCCCAGTATCTCGGAGAGCTCTCCGCGGGCGGCCCGCCGGTAGAAGTCCATCTGAAAGAGGCGGTCCTGCGCCTGAGCGTAGCCCAGGGCGAAATAGGCGTCATCGGCATCCGAGGCCTGGATGTGCGGCACGCCGTAGGCGTCCCTTGTAATGGTGGCGGTTGAGGCGAGCCCCTCGACGGCAAATTCCCCGGACACCGGCGGGATTCTGGTCTTCAGAAAGACGAATACCGAGACGAAGAAGCCAAGAAGAATCGCCGTGAGGGAAAGGCCGGCATATTTCAATAATCTCATCGAGGCCCTCCTTTACGGAAGCGATATGACAAGTCGGATCATTCCTCGAATACGGGCCAGCGGTCGATAACGCGCCCGCCGCGCACTATGAGCAGGTCTCCGAACTCGCGCATGATTACCTCGCTCTGCGTGGGGCGGAGGAATACCATGTCGTCGGCCCCCAGGGCCGTGCGGTTCGATCCGTTGACGATGGCCTGGTTGGTGCTGAATCCGTAGAGGGCGTTGCCCTCCAGCCCTTCAGGCGAGGCGAAGCGGGCCATCCAGCCGCCGCCATAGATGAAATATGTGTTCTGTTTGTTGGGATCGAAACGGCTCATAAGGCCCGAAAATTTTTCGAGGAAGGGGATGGTCGTCCCCTCGATGCGTTTAAGCACCGGGGTCGCGATGAACAGCGCGGGTATGTGTGAGGCCAGGAGCCCGGTATCGAAATCGGTCGGTTTGACGATGCAGGAGCCAATCGCCAGATCGTTGATGGGCTTCTCGTCCCTGTAGAGCCTGTATGTCTGGCTTCCCCCGCTGTTGAAGCAGAGCCCGTCCCCGAAGAGCTCCGGATGGGCCTTCTTTCCGTAAGCGTAGAATTCTGAATACCTGTTATACATGGCCCGGAAGGCGCTGTCGATCGCTGCCTTTTTCGATGAGAGTATGGCTGGCGCCGAGGCTACATGCGCGTCGTAGCCCATAAATCCGGAGAAGGCCAGGTTCTTCGGATTGGCGGCGATGAGCTTCAGCATCCTGTCGAGCTCGTCCATTCGGGTGATTCCCCCGCGGTGCAGCCCCACATCGATCTCGATGTTTATCCGCATAAGGAGGCCCTTCTCCCTGGCCAGCGCGAGGTATTGCTCGAGGCGCCCGGGGCTGTCTATAAGCCATTGGACCCTTTTCGAAGGGGCCAGGTTCCAGTCGGGCCGCAGCGAATTGTAAAAATCCCGGGCGGCGTTAATCGGCATTGGCTTTCCAAAGAGCATGTCCATGTTCCCGAGGCCGGATTTGCCCAGGATCTTGAGATCGGGCCCATGGAAAACCATAAGCCTGTCCGAGCCCATCGAGCTCTGGATATAGCGGATGAGCTTTGCCGAGGGGAGCGACTTGACGACGAGCCGGAAGCCCATGGGCGGTTTTATTATTTCCTTGATTTGCGCGATGTTTCTGTCCAGGCGGTCGAGGTCGAGGACAAGGGAGGGCCTGCCGGGCCCGCGGGCCTTTAGTTCTTTGTTAAGGCCGGCAAAATATTCGTCGTATGGGGAGCCGTGGTCGAAGGGCTTGATTATTGCCATAATCAGAATGATCAGAACCGCAATGCCCGCAAACAGAATGAGCCTCAGATGATTGGAGATGAATTCGTTCATGGTGGCCTCCGGAAATTACAAGATGCGCGGCCCAGGCGAGGGATGATCGTCCGTTCCAGTAGCGGCCGTGGAGGGCTGAGCTTCTCAGCCGATTCGGGATGTTAGCAGCTTGGCGGCCTGATGTCAATCGAATAAGGGCCCGGGGCCACCTCCAGGCCGGCCGCCGTGATCATTGCGATCTACACTGAAGCGCTGTCACACCTGTCAATTCCGCTTCCATAAATCCCGTCAGCTCACAACGACCGGTTTGGGCATCTTCATCCTGCGCGCGCCTATCTTCTCGAACGAGGCATTAAGGGCGCGGGCGTTCATGTTCAGGAACTTCATATAGGGCGTTTTTTTTATATAAGCATAAAACTCGCGCACCTCCTCCTCAAATAGCTCATCGAAGCGTTCACGCAAGCCGCCGTGCAAGGACTTGCGCTTTCCCATCCGTCTGACGTCTCCGTTGAAGTCCGGGCTGATGTGATAGAGCTCGTGGAACACGACCTTGAGCTTCTCGAGCGGCGGAAGGTCGAAAAAGCGCGGGTGGTAGAAATAGATTAGGTATCGCTGCTCCAGGCCCCTGTGGTTTAGGCGCGGCATGGCGTAGAGCCTTCCCCTGTAGCGGACCGTTTCGGCTCCGTCCTTAAAGCGCAAGGGCACGAGCTTGCCGAAGGTGCCGCCCCTCGAGTTCGAGCGGTTGCTCGCCAGGCAGACGAGCACCCTGTGGACATCGATATGCGCGAAGGTTTCGCTTCTGTGGGCGATCTCCTGGATAATAAGCGTGATGACGTCGGTGAGGTTTATTTCGGGAAGCTTCAAACACCCTTCTCCGAAAGCGCAATCATCTCCTCCGCGTGGCGCACCGAAAGCTCTGTTACTTTTTCGCCTGCGAGCATGCGCGCCACCTCGTTCACCTTCTCCCCGCGCGAGAGCTTTTTTACCAGGGTGGTGACGCGGCCGCCCACGTTGTCCTTGCGCACGGTGAAGTGCGTGTCCGACATTGCCGCGATCTGGGGGAGGTGGGTTATAACCAGCACCTGCCGCTCGCCCGCGAGCGACTTGAGCTTGCGGCCCACCACCTCGGAGGTCTTGCCGCCTATCCCGGCGTCCACCTCGTCGAAGACCAGGCTCTCAACGATGTCGGCCGAGAGGATGACCTTTTTTATGGCGAGCATTATGCGCGACATCTCGCCGCCGGAGGCCGCCCTGCGAAGCTGCCTTAAGTCCTCGCCTTCGTTGGCGGACAAAAGAAATTCAATGCGGTCCAGCCCGTGCGGATAGAGCATGTAGCGCTTGTTTTCGGTCTCTATCTCTCCCTCGGGCGATATCTCGCGCTTGATGGAGATGCGGAAGACCGTGCCCGGCATGCCGAGCTCCGAAAGCTCGCGCATGACCTTCTCCTCGAGGTCCTTGGCCGCGAGCCGTCTTTTTTCGGAGAGCTCGAGCGCCGCCTCCTTGGCGTCCTGCACCAGGGTCCGGTAATCGCCCCTGAGTTTTTCGATCTGCTCCTCGGAGGAGGATATGGCCTCAAGCTCGCGCCTGGATTTTTCGGCGTAGTCGAGGACCTCGCGCACGGTGTTTCCATATTTTTTCTTGAGCGAGGAGATGAGCGACAAACGCCCCTCGACCTCGTTTATCCGCTCGGGGGAGAACTGGATGTCCTTCTCGAAGGCGCGAAGCTCCGAGGCCGAGTCCTCGATCGAGTATAGGGCCGTTCGCACGGCTTCCAGTATGGATGATATCCGCGCGTCGAAACCCGATATCGCCGAAAGGCTCTGGTCGGCGCGCTTGAGGTTTTGAACTACGCCTCCATCCCCCTTTAAGAGCGAGGAGGTCGTGCTTATTTCGGTAAAGAGCTTTTCGGAGTTTTGAAGAATGGCCGATTCGTTTTTAAGATCGTCCTCCTCGTTCGGCTGGAGCTTCGCCGCCTCGATCTCCCTAATGGCGTATCCCAAAAATTCGGTCTTTCGGGCCTTCTCCTTTTCGTCTATTTCGAATGAGCCAATTCGCTCCTTCAGATCGGAGAGGCCCGAGTGCAGCGCCCGCACCCTCTCCACCAGGGGCTCCAGTCGGCCGAAGCCGTCTAACATCTCGCGGTGCTTGGCCACCCGCATGATGTTCTGGTGCTCGTTTTGCCCGTGTATGTCAACCAGGTATTCGGAGATCTCCTGTAGTTTCGCTATCGGTATCTGCGTGGCGTTGGCAAAGCTGCGTCCCTTGCCGCTCGTGTATATCTCTCGCCGGAGCACGAGCGTGCCGTCGTCGCAGTCGATGCCGGATTCGTCGAGGATGGCGCGCACCTGCGGGATCGCCGAAACGTCGAATGCCCCCTCGAGCGTTGCCCGTTCGAAGCCGGTGCGTATCTGGTCGGTGGTCATCCTGGCGCCCAGCACGCCCGAAAGGGCGTCGATAAGGATGGATTTTCCCGCGCCCGTCTCCCCGGTGAGGATATTGAGCCCCGGCCCGAAGGGAATTTTTAGCTCGTCGATTATCACGAAGTTTTTTATGCGAAGCTCAGTCAGCATGTTGGGTGTCACCGTTCGTGTTTTTGCCCCAGCCGAGTTTTCTGCGGAGGATTTCGTAATAATCCCGGGACGGGTGCCGTATCAGGTGTATCTTTTTTTCGGAGCCGCGGACGCGGACCTCATCTTCGGCCTCTATGGGAATAGCCTCCTGCCCGTCGATTGTCAATAATAAATTTTCGAAGTCCGAAACCACCTTTGCGGAAAGGGTGATTCCGGCGGGGATAAGCATTGGGCGCACCGCCAGCATGTGCGGGCAGATGGGGCTGAGTATATAGGCGTTGTCGATGTCCGGTATCACGATTGGGCCGCCGGCTGAAAGGGAATAGGCGGTTGAGCCCGTGGGGGTAGAGATGATTAGCCCGTCGCCGGAATAGCAGTTTAGAAATGAGCCGTCGAGCTCCAGGCGAACGGAGATGGGCCGCGATATGGCCCCCTTGGAGATAACGGCGTCGTTTATTACCGTAACCCCATAGAGCTCCCTCCCGTCGCGGACGAGCGAGGCCTTTAGGGTGGAGCGTTTCGATATGTCGCGCTCCCCGACAAGCGCACGGTCTAGGTGTTCAATGGCCTCGGCGGGGGAAAATTCAGTGAGAAAGCCCATGCGTCCGCGGTTTATGCCGAAGAGCGGCGCGCTCGTCCCGGCGAAGAGCCGCGCCGTCCGCAGAAAGGTGCCGTCGCCGCCAATTACGATGATGAGCTCCGATTCTTTTATCAGGCGCTCCACCCCTGCGCGAAATTCCGCCAGGGGCGCTTCGTCGAAGGGCCCCGTGTCCGGGAGGAGTACGCTGACGCGCCGCCCCCTGAGGTGGGCAACGATCTCCCTTACAAGCGGGAGGGAGCCGGTGTCGTCGGGGCGTATGTGGATGGATGCGGTGCTTATCATGGCTTATGGATCTTGTGCACGTCAGGTTATACGGCCGAAGGGCGCTGGCCGTCAATGAATTTATCGCCGGGGAGGCCCGGATAAAAATACCTTGATTTTGCCCGGCATGAGCGGCATAAGGGACGCCCTGGACGATGCCCATGAAGAGTACCGTAACCATGCTCGCGCTTGTCGCGATAGCGCTCGCTCCGCTCGCGCTTGTGCCCGCGGAGGCTCCCGCCCCGCCGCCGCCGGAGCGCGTGCGCGCCGTAGTGTCGCTTTCGCCCTCCATCACCGATTCGATCGTCGATATGGGCGCGTCGGACCTTCTTGTGGGCGTGAGCTCCCGGCAAGGCCCGCCGCCCGGAAGGGCCGAGATCGTCGGCGACCTGGCGCGCGTGGACATGGAGCGGATAGTCGCTCTTAACCCGGACCTGGTGCTCTATTCGGCCGAGGACGGCGCCACGCAGATGGCCGACAGGGTCCGCGCTATAGGGATAGCCGCCTATCGTTTCGGCAGGAACAGGGACTTCGAGGATATATGCGCCCATTACCTGGAACTGGGCAGAATACTCGGCAGATCGAGTGCCGCCAGCGCAAGACTTGATGAGTACAGGCTGGAGCTTGCGCGGACCGGGCATGGGGCGAAGCGGCTAAAAATCGCAGTCTTTGTATCGCACTCGCCGCTCATCCCGGCCGGAGGGGGCTCCTTCGTTGGGAGGATGATAGAGTCTGCGGGCGGGCGTAACGCCTTCGGCTGGATCGACCGGCCCTTTCCCGTAATCTCCGCCGAGCACCTATTGTTCAGCGACCCGGATATCATAGTCTCCATAGATATGGACCCCGAGGCCTTTTTTTCCGGGAAGGCCTTCGCGGGGGTACGGGCGGTACGCCGGAGCGCCGTGCGCCGCATGGACGCCGACCTGATAGGCAAATACACGCCCCGAAGTTACACGGCCGCGGCGGCGGAGCTGGGGAGGATCATCTCCGATGTCGGGAAATATTAGGCCGCTTGTCTCCTACGCGCTTATGGCCGCGGCCGGAGCGGCCATACTCGCTTTCGCCCTATCGTCGGGTTCCACTTATATTTCTCCGAGAGAAATGGTACGGGTGCTGCTTGGAGATCCGGCCGCCGCCGAATACCGCATACTGGTCCATCTCAGGATACCCAGGGTGCTCATGGCGCTCGTGGCTGGCGCATCCCTCTCGGTCAGCGGGGCCATGTTCCAGTCGCTCCTTCGAAATCCGCTGTCCGAACCCTTTACGGTGGGGGTGTCGGGCGGCGCGGCCCTGGGGGCGAGCGCCGGCATAGTGCTGGGGGCCCCTTTTTCGCTCGTGGCCGTTTTCGCCTTCGCCGGAAGCCTGGGCGCCATTACGCTCGTCTACGGCCTTTCGCGCGTAAGGGGCCTCGGCCACGGCGGCATCATATTGGGCGGTATTTCGCTTAGCTTTATCTTTTCCTCCGGGGTCATGCTCATCTTCGCGCTCGCTCGGCCGGAGAATGTGCACAGGGCCCTCATGTGGCTTATGGGCGATCTCTCGCTCGCGCGCTTCGACGCTCTGGGCCGCATGGGCCTCTTCGCTTTGGCGCTGCTTTGTGCGGCCTTTCTTCTTCACCGACACCTCGATGTCATATCCTTCGGGGGAGATTTCGCCCGCTCGCTGGGAGTCTCGGCGGCCGATACGCGCTCGGTCTTCTGGATCGGCGGGCTGCTCGCCGCTCTCGCGGTCGCCCTGGCGGGAGTGATCGGCTTCGTTGGGCTTATCGTGCCGCACGCCGCGCGAGTCCTCGTGGGACCCGTCCACAGGAGGCTTCTCCCGGCCTCGGCCCTGTGCGGCGCCCTCTTTCTCGTTATCTGCGATACTATTGGGAGGATCCTGGCCGCTCCGTACGAGGTGCCGGTGGGGGTAATAACGGGCTTTATCGGGGGGGGCTTCTTCCTTGCACTACTTCTAAAAAAGGGAAGGGGGGTGGGATGAGGCCGCTTTTCGAAATGAGGGGAGTCCGGGCAGGCTATGGCGCCGACGATGTCCTGAAGGGCGTCGACCTCTCGCTTGCGGAGGGCGAGATGACGGCAATAATTGGCCCAAACGGCGCGGGCAAAAGCACCCTTCTTAAAACCATGAGCGGGGCGATCGCTCCGAGCTCGGGGGAGGCGCTTTTCCGAGGCAGGCCAGTTTCTTCGTTTGGGGCGGCGGCGCTCGCGAGGGAGCTTGCCCTAGTCCACCAGCTTATGGAGAACATCCCGTCCTTTACGGTGGCCGACTTTGTGCAGCTGGGCAGGTTTCCGTACAGGAAGTTCTGGGGCGAGAACAGGTCTGAGGATGAAGCGAGGGTCTCGGGCGCCCTCTCGGCCGTTGGGGCCGCGCATCTCGGCAGCCGGGTGCTCACCGAGCTCTCGGGCGGAGAGAGGCAGCTCGTGTATGTGGCGCGGGCGCTGGCGCAGAGCGAGAGGGTCATCGTCCTCGACGAACCTGTGTCGCATCTCGACATACGACACGCGGTGCGCATTATGAACGTGCTGTATGAACTCAATGCGGCGGGCACGACCATAATTACAGTCCTTCACGACATCAATCTCGCGTCCGACTACTGTTCGCGTATAATAGCGCTTAAGGACGGCGCGGTATTCGCCGACGGCCCGCCGGAGGAGGTGATCCGCTACCAGGTGGTGGAGCCGCTCTTCGATACGGTATGCGTTGTGTTCGAGAATCCCATCACCAAAAGGCCTTATACATTCCCGGTCCCGCGGCATGCGAGGGACTGAGGCGCAGCCATTGCATATACGCCTGTCGGAGATAATGACCCCCCGTCGATTAATCTATTGACATTATAATATATGTAAATATATAATAATGTATATATATTCTGGCCAGTTTTGAAAATGTGCGGACTCCCCGGCGGCGGCGATGTTCCGGTCCGACCGAAGATCTTTACAGGCGGGCGGCATGGGCCGAACGCGGCTGAGCCCATGCCTGCTTTAAGCGCCGGCGGCCGGGGGAAATAATAATTGAAAAGCCGGGCCCGGTGTGGAATATAATAGAAAAAACCACGACGGGGGTTTCACATGATACGACGGGTTTCGCTTATTGCCTCAATCGTCATTTTTCTGATCGCGGCGGCCGCCGTAACGATTCGAATCGTAGCGGCCCCGTCGGCGGGCAGGGCCGCGTCCGAACGCTTAGGGATGGTTTATCCTACGGTAATAGCTCATCGCGGCGCGTCGTATCTCGCTCCGGAGGCAACCGCCCCGGCATATATTCTCGCCCGCGAGCTTGGGGCCGATTATCTGGAGCTCGACGTACAGCGCACCTCAGACGGCGTGCTGATCGCCCATCACGACGACAGCTTCGAGCGGAACACGGACGTCGCCGAGCGCTTTCCTTCCCGCGCAAAAAACCGGGTGGCCGATTTCACCCTGGCCGAGGTAAAATCGCTGGACGCGGGCTCGTGGTTCAATGCGCTCCATCCCGACAGGGCACGCCGGGCCTACAGGGGCCTAAAGATTCTCACTCTCGAGGAGGTCATTGCCATCGCCTCGGCGGCCGGGCGGCCTGTCGGCCTGTACATAGAGAGCAAGAGCCCGGAAATGTATCCCGGCATCGAACAGGAGATAGTTGGGACGCTCGCCCTTAGGGGCCGGCTCGATCCCCGCAGGCTCGTGTTCCAGTCATTCAGCCGGGAGAGCCTAAAGGCCTTTGCGAAGGCGGCCCCTGCCGTCCCGCGCACCTACCTGGTCGACGAGAAGATGGAGAGGGATTCCGGCTGGAACGGGCTTGTAGGCGCGGCCGCGGAGATCGGAACGGGCATGGGGCCGGTAGGCTACGTCGCATATCCGTGGAACCTCGGAAGGGCCCACAGGGCCGGGCTGGTGGTTCATGTATATACGGTGAATGCGCCCTGGCAGTTTTCGCTGCTCAACTTTTTCGGGGCCGACGGATTTTTCAGCGACCGCTGCGATCTCCTGATGGAATACTACGGCAGGAAACCCGCGGCCTCCCCGGGGGACATCCTGGAAAAATTTAACTATTAGGGGTGTTTTGCCCGCGGCTATGGGCCGATAAGATAATCGATGGGCCTCCATGGGGCGGGGGCGGCCGTGTGTATATTTTTCTTGACTGAGCCCCGCCGTATGTCTAAAATCTTTAAGGGTCATTATTTTCGGCCGGATTTGGCCGGATTTTCGGTTTAGAGAAGACCGAGAAGGCGGCATGGCCGCTTTTCGCGGATAAGCGTTCCGGCCGCATGACGGGTTCCGCGGCCGCTTTGAGTGCGTACAACCAGCATGCAGGAAGGAATGCGGAATGAAAGAATGGGGTATTAGCGGAGTAACCGTTCTGACGCCCGAGGACATCGCTTCGGGCGGCGGTCTGGAGATAAAAGACAATAAAATAGAGAAGATAGTCCGGGACAAACCCAGAACCGCGCTCACCCTTGAAATCGAGAATGGCGTACTGGCGCCGGGGCTTATCAACGCGCACGACCATCTACTCGGCACCTATTACCCGAAGGTGGGAAACGGCCCATACGAAAACTGGCTTCCCTGGGACAACGACCTAAAAAGCGCCCCGGTTTACCAGGAGCGCCAGCAGATTGAAAACCGGGACCTGTATCTGCTCGGCGGATACCGTAACCTCATAGCCGGCACCACCACGGTGTCGGATCATATTCCGCACTTCGTAAGCGAGCAGTTCCTCGATCTCCTGCCTATGCGGGCCCTGCGAAATTACGCCCTGGCGCATTCGATAACCTCGTTCGCCCTGGCCTGGGGCGAGGGCGTGGAGGTCGAGTACCAGAAAGCGGTGAAGAACGATATGCCTTTCATCACGCATATAGCCGAGGGTTTCGATCCGGAGACCGCGCGCGACCTTAAAACTCTTGACGGCAAAGGCGGGCTGGGAGAGCATTCGGTGCTGGTGCACGGCATAGCGTTCACCGAGGAGGACATCCGGCTAATCAAGAAAAAGGGCGCGTCGGTTGTGTGGTGCGGGGATTCCAACGTCTTCATGTTCAACCGGACGGCCAATGTGGGGAAAATGCTCGAGGAGGGAGTCAATGTGTGCATTGGCACCGACTCCCCGATGTCGGGGGGGCTCAATCTTCTGTCCGAGATGAAGTTCGACAGGGACTATTTCCGAAAGGCCTACGGCAGGACCCTTTCCGACGAAGAGATTGTGCGCATGGTGACCGTCAACCCGGCGAGGGCCTTCCGGTTGAGAAAATTCGGGCAGGTAAAACCGGGTTTTATCGCGGACCTAACGGTTTTTGCCGACAGGGGGAAGAGCCCCTACGAGTCGATAGTCTCCGCGGAGCTTCGCGACGTCATGCTGGTCGTAATAGACGGCAAACCGGCGTATGGCAACGCGGAGTACTCGTGGCTTTTCGATTCGCTCAAGTTAAAGTACCAGCGCGTGCTGATAGACGGGGCGGAGAAGGTGATAAAGGGGGATCTGATCGGGCTCATGAAGAGGATCAGCAGGGCCGTGGGGTTCAAAAAGGAGCTGCCGTTTCTGCCGGTGGAGTTCGATGTATAGATTCGCGGGGGAGTAGCAATGTCCAACGGGGCTATGGGTCAGACGTCCGGAATCGTTACACGGCGCTATAAACACGGTTCCATCGTCTATTTCGAGAACGATAAAAGCGAGTACATATACATTCTGAAGGGCGGTCGGGTGATCCTCACCTCTCAAAAGGTCGATACCGGCGAGGAGGTGAAGGAGGAGATCAAACCGGGCGAGTTCTTCGGGGTGAAGTCCGCCCTCGGAAAGTACCCCCGTGAGGAGACGGCGCAGACCATCGGCGAGACGGTGCTCCTGGTCCTTACGCTTGCGGACTTCGAGAGGCTCGTTTTGCAAAACGTAAACGTGGTGCGCAAGATGCTGCGGATCTTCAGCAACCAGCTCAGGCGCATAGGTAAAAGCCAGCGCGAGGTGCTCGGCGAGAGCGAGGCGATCAACCCGGCGGAGGAGCTCTTCAAGATCGGCGAATACTATTACAAGGTGGGACGGGTCGAGCAGGCCCAGTACGCCTACAAGCGGTACATGGAATATTATCCCGACGGAAAATACTCGGGGGCCTCGATGCAGCGAATACGCGCAATAGAATCCGGAAGCACGGGCGGTGGGGATGATTTTTCGGCCCCCGGGCCTGCCGCGCCCCCCTCGCCCCCGGTGCGCTCTGACGACAGTGTCGATTTTACCGACTTCAGCATAGATGACGAAAAGCCGGAGGCGGCTTCCCGTTCTCCGCTGGATGACTTCGGCCTGGACTCGGCCTCGTCGTCCCCCCTGGCGAGCGAGATGGACGATTTCTTCTCGGAGGGGAAATCGGTCGATTTCGACACGGACCCGTTCGGCGACACCTCAAGCGAAAAGGGGGGCAAGGGCGTCGCCGAGAACTTCTACGCGGCGATGAGCAAGTTCTCGCAGGAGGATTACCAGGGGGCCCTTGCGCTCTATAACGGCATATTGGAGGTGCGCAATCTGAAGAACGATTCCGAGGCCAAGATATTCGAGAAGGCGCATTTCGAGCTCGGCAGGTGCCACCTCAAGCTCGGCAAATATACGGAGGCGCTGACCGCATTCTCCAATATGATAAAGAAGTTTCCAAATTCAGATAACGTCAAAAACGCGCTCTTCCACATGGGCGTCGTATACGAGAGCGTGAAGAAGGCGGACAAGGCGGCCGCTTATTACAACAGGGTGATTCCGATGGAGCCAAAGGATTCCATCAATAAACTCGCCGCCAAGCGGCTGAAAGCGATGGAGAACGGTTAGGCGCCATGAGCATGTTCCTCGACGGCCAGCTTTTCGACAAATTCGGAGTGGAGTACTCCCCGAACGATATTATCTTCTGCGAGTACGAGCCGGGAAACGAGTTTTACTTCATCCAGTCCGGAAGGGTGAAGATCGTAAAAATCATCAACAACACCGAAAAAACGCTTGATATACTCGAGGTCGGCGATGTCTTTGGGGAGATGGCGATCCTCGAGGAGCAGCCGCGCTCGGCGTCGGCCATCGCGATGGATCATGTGAAGCTTCTCCGGTTTCGGAGGGAGAACTTCGACGCCCTGCTGCAGGGGAACCCTCAGCTTGCCTACAAGCTCCTCATCATTTTCTCGAAGAGGATCTACGACGCAAAGCGACGGCTCATGATCCTGCTTTTGGAGGAGCCCCAGGTCAAGGTGATGGACGTGATGTGCATGCTCTCAGAGCAGGACCCGCACCTCGATTTGCAGGAGGCCATTACGCTCAGGGTGACCATTCAGGAGGTGGCGAACTGGGCGGGGATGCAGATCGCGGACGTGCAGAAGATCCTCTCGCACCTCAACCAGCTTGGAAAGATCGAGCTGTTCAACGACAGGATCATCGTAAAGAACATCCGCGACTTTCAGCGTATCGTTAATTCTCGGCGCAAGAACATGTTTTCGTAATACAGGGCTCCCGTAGCTCAGGCGGATAGAGCAGTAGTTTCCTAAACTATGTGCCGGAGGTTCGAGTCCTCCCGGGAGCGCAGCTTCTCAATCCTCGACCCGTTCGCCGTTTTCCCACCTTCCGGCGACCGGTTTTCCGCCCGGAGCCGTCATCGTTCCGGCGCCGTGCATCTCTCCGTTTCGCCATTCTCCGGTGTACCGTCGTCGGTCAGGGAATACCATCGTTCCGGTCCCGTGCATCTCGCCGTTTTTCCATTCGCCCTCGTAGGCGCGTCCATCCGGCCAGCGCATGGTTCCTTTTCCCTCGATCTCACCGTCCCTGAAGGAACCCCGGTATGTCCTACCGTCGGAAAAGTTCATCTCGCCGGGGCCGTTCATGCGGTCGCCTTTCCACAGGCCGGTATACAGGCTGCCGTCACGGCGCTGTAGGCTCCCTTTGCCGTTCATGCGGTCATCCGCCCACTGGCCCTCATAGCGGCTTCCGTCGGGCCATATCATCACCCCCGCGCCGCTACGCCTGCTGTCGTGGAAGCGGCCGGTGTACTTCATCCCCCTGGCGTATCGGTATTCTCCCTCGCCGTTCATCCGTCCGTATGCCCAGGCCCCCTCGTATACCGATCCGTCCGCGAAGACGAACACGCCCCTTCCGTGCATCAGGCCGTCTTTCCAGCCTCCGGAATAGCTTTCTCCGTTCGTCCAGGTCATGATTCCTGTTCCGTCAATACGGTCGTTTTTCCAGTCGCCGTCGTATTTTCTGCCGTCGGGAAGGGTGGAACGGCCCTTTCCATGCCGGCGGCCGTTCATCCACTGGCCCTCGTAGCGGCTTGCGTCGGCCCGCGTGAGCGTCCCGAGCCCGTGCATTAGGCCGTTTCGCCAGTGCCCCTCATAGGTTTCGCCCTCCGCGCTCCGGTACTCTCCCCGGCCGTGGCGCGTGCCGTTTCTCCATTCCCCGGTGTATTCGGACCCATCGGCCCAGATCATGGTGCCGCTGCCGTTATCGCAATTGCCCCTGGAGCAGTCGCCCGCCCGGGCCACAGCGGCGGCCATAAATAGAAACATTAGGCCCGCCGCACAGTGCTTCGATTTTATCATGTACCCCCCCGGTCCACGCGCGAATGAGCGCGTCTTACAGCACCTACTGATACTATCGGGCAAATTCGAATCGATTCACATTCGTTTTATATTCCAGTCCGTTTCGGGAGTCCCTGGGCCCCGGGTTTCGACATGGGAATGGATTATCAGACGAATTCGGCAAGCGGGCTTGTCATGCCCGACGGCAGTGCGCGGATCTGCCAGGTGCCGTTCACCGTGGCGACGACCTCGTCCGTCGCGTCCCTTATTTCGAGCTGCAGTGGGAAATCGGCCTTGCCCTTGCTCTCCACCTCCCTGGTGAGCGCTTCGACGGTCTCCTTCTCCATGCCCAGCTCGAGGGTCACGTCGGTCATCGCAGGCCTGCGGAAGCGGATGGAGACCTCCTTGACGATGGGAAAGTACTTCCTGACGTCGAAGCTTACGCCGAATATGGCGCCGCCCGGAATCTCGCCGAGTGTAAAGAGCGTCCCCGCGTACATAATGCCTATATGGTTCGTATTGCCGGCGAGCGGCATGGAGAGTTTGATATAGCGCTCCCGGCATTCAAGCGTCTTTACGCCGGTGCGCGCTATGGCTTCCACACCGGTCTCGAGATATTCGACGAGCTTCTTGAACCTTTCCTCTATCATTCGCGTCCTCCATGTTGCCCGGGTTTCGCCGGTCCCATCTTTGTCGTCGGGTACATCTTTATAGCCGGATTGCTCCGATTGTCAAGACTTAACATATATAGGACTGTTGTTATTATACCGGAAAACAGCCCGGGGGCGGGAATTTGTTTGACAAAAAGGCATTAGTGAATATCACTTACCTGGCCTCCGTCCCGGCTAAAGCGGAAGGGGGCCCGGGGGAATTGGAAGGCCCCGCTTCGAAGAAACCGCCTGCCCCGGGCGGGATTGAAACAGCGCAATGCTTGACGCTCCTCTTCGGGGTTCGGGGGGAGAAATCAATTACGCTTAAAGGCGTTACGGAAAGGAGATGCTTATGAAGACGGCTATCACCAGGATGTTCGGCATCAAGTACCCCATCATCTGCGGTGCGATGCAGTGGCTTGGGAAACCGCAGCTTTGCGCCGCCGTTTCCAATGCGGGCGGCATGGGAAATCTCACTGCGGGCAACTATGAAACCGAGGAGGATTTTAGGGCCGCCATCCGCGAAACGCGAAAACTGACGAGCAAGCCCTTCATGGTCGGGCTGACCATCCTTCCATCGGTGCGCATTACCTCGGAGCACCATCAGATGTATCTTCGCGTATGCGCGGAGGAGCAGGTGGCGGGAATTGAGGTTTCGGGCGCGCCGGTGGACAAGGCCGCGGGACAGGCCGCCGTGGATATGCTCAAGAAGGCAGGCGTAAAGATGTTCCATAAGGTGGGCTCGGTGCGGCACGCGCTGCACGCGGAGAAGGCCGGATACGACGGAATTTACGCGGCGGGCATCGAGGAGGGGGGGCATCCCCTTAGCGACGACGTGACTACGATGATACTCACGCCCCGCATAGTCGAGTCGGTCAAGATCCCGGTCGTAACCGTGGGCGGCATAGCCAACGGCAAAACGCTCGCGGCGGCGCTTGTCCTGGGTTCCGAAGGCGTCATGATGGCCACCCGTTTTATGGCCACCAAGGAGTGCGTTGTGCACGACAACATCAAAAACGAGATCCTCAGGCGACAGGAGCACGAGACGACCCTTATATGCAAGTCGCTCAACCTGCAGGGGCGCGCGCTGAAAAACAAGGTGGTCGATGAGATTTGCAAGGTAGAGGAGCGCGGAGGCGGCTTCGAGGACCTCTACCCGCTCATCGCCGGCGAGCGAATGAAGAAGGCATGGGAGGATGGCGATGTCGATGTCGCGCCCATGATGGTCGGACAGTCCATCGGCCTCATCCATGACATTCCGACTTGCGAGGAGCTCATGGAGACCATGGTGAAAGAGGCCAGGAAGCAGTTGGAGGAGGTTTCCAGAAAATTCGAAAACTGAGGCTTGCGGCATGTTCATGGAGCGCCTTGCCGGGTTTCCGAGGCGGAGGGCAAAGGCGCGTCGGCTGAATGCCCGCGCCGGGGCCTTCGATTGACCTTCAAATATTGAAGGGATCGTACCGACATCCTTTCAAAGGGCGCGGCCTTTTGTCCAGACGGGAGGCCGCGCTTTTCTATGATGTGAGGAGAGGAACAGGGGGGGCCATGGATGTAGCCCCGGCGGATACTCGCGGAGACTTCCCCACGGTAGAAGGAGGAAAGATATTGCATGGAAATCAATGATGAACAGCTCGAGCGGCTCCGGCTGGGGGCGCTGACAGCCATCGACGGCCTGTGGTTCCTGGAGTTGGAAAAGCGGTTTGGTTTCGAAAAGGCGCTGGAGATTGACCTCGAGGTATGGAAAAGCTACGGGGTCGTCCTCCTGAAACGCATAGCCCGCATGAACAATGTAGCGCTCGATCCCGGTAAAATCATGCCGTTCGAGGATGTGCTTTTTTTTATTGGCGCCCTCTCGCGTATAGACGGCACCGAATACTCGGCCCGAATCGCCGAAGACGGATGGCCGGAATTCCGGGTCGATCGCTGCCCATGGTATGAAAATCTGAAGGGCATGGGAAGGGAGAAGCTGGTCCCATGCGAGATGATAGACGATACCATTTTCGGGCACTGGCTCGGCGTATTGGACGAGTCCCTCTCCATGGAGTTTGTTCGCTCGCGGCCAAGGGGGGATGATCACTGCGCGTGGAGAGTGCGCCGCGCGGCGGGACAGCGGCGGAATGGGCTATGAGAACGGAGCGTTCGCCCGAAGGGGGCGTAAGGCACGGTAACGCACCTCTCGATGCCGCCACCGTAATCCTCGTTAGGGACGGCGAGATGGCGGGACTGGAGATATTTCTCATGAGGCGCCACCGAAAGCAGGAATTTATGGGCGGGGCCTTCGTGTTTCCCGGAGGGAAGCTTGACGAAGACGATTGCGACCCACTGCTCGATGGGCATATTCATGCCTTTACCTCGGACGATGCAAGGCGGCTGTTGCAGGAGGCGGAACTTGACCCGCGAAAGGCGCTTGGCCTTTTCATGGCCGCCATAAGGGAGCTGTTCGAGGAAACCGGCGTGCTCCTCGCCGTGGACGACTCCGGGCGGGTTCCGGAGATATGCGACCGGAGCACGGCAGGGCATTTCGGAGCGCTTCGCAAGAGGCTGCATGATAAGGATATCAGCCTCCGCGAGCTGGTGATTGCGGAGAAGCTGCGTCTTGCCCCGGGGCGACTGGCGCCATACGCGCATTGGATCACTCCCGATATCGAAACAAAGCGTTTCGACACACGCTTTTTTATAGCGCGTATCCCCGGGAACCAGAAGCCGCGCCATGATGATGTGGAGCTTACGGAATCCCGCTGGATGACGCCCCTCGGGGCCCTGGAAGAGCACGGGGAGGGAAGGATCACACTCATGCCGCCGACGCTCAAGACGGTGGAGGAACTCAGCGGCTTCGATACTGCGGAAGAGCTTTTTGAGGCCGCGACCTCGCGGAGTATTTACGCGATTCTTCCGGAGGCCTTCTCGGAAGAGGGGGATATTGGCGTAAGGCTGCCGCATGATCCTGGATATACCATCGAGGCATACCGGCAGCCGCAGCGTCCCGACGAGCCCTCCCGCATAGTGCTGAGGGAGGGCGTGTGGAGGACCAAAAGGGCCTGAATGGCTTGTTTCGTTATATGAGCATCGAAGAGCGTGGCCGCGTATAACCGGACTGAGGGATGGTAAAAATGCCAAAAGCTGTAAATGGGAAAAGGGCAAAATCCTCCGCGAGAGATGGGAGTTCCCCTCCGGGGAGAAAGAAGATAGAGGACGCGCTTAGGGCCTTGCTGAAAAGGAAGTATTTCAGCGCCATCACCACCGCGGAGATCGCGAAGACGGCCGGGGTTACGGAGGCTCTTATCTACAAGTACTTCAAGGACAAACGCGATCTTCTGCACGAGGTCCTCGCGGGGCATCTGGAATATTACATTACACGGGCCGAAAAGGAGTTGCTTGCCATAGAAGGCCCGCTAAACAGGCTTCGAAAGATCATCTGGATGCACATCCATGTATACACGACCGACAGGGTATTCGCGAAGATACTGCTGCTCGAGGCGCGAAATTATTCAAAATACTTCAAGAGCAGGCCCTACCGACTGGTAAAGCGTTACAGCGAGGCCCTCCAGCGGGTGCTCGAGGAGGGTATTGAAAAGGGTGAGATAAGGACGGGACTTTCGCCGTCGTTTATAAAACAGGTTATTCTCGGCAGCATCGAGCATGTCTGTCTCACAGGTGTCGTGTTCGACAGGGAGATATCCGCCGATGATCTTACCGAAAACCTCTGTGGAATAATCTACAAGGGCATCCTGTGCCCCGATTCCGGGATAATCCGAGATAATAAATAACGATGGCCTCGCGCCCCCCGGGGTGCCGAGTCACGCACAAGCCGGCAGATGCGGATGACTCCCGAGGCCATCGGCAGATACAAAATGGACGGGCCACTGTTAGCTTTTTGGGGCCACAGCCTTCATTTACCCTTCCAATCGGGCTGACGCTTCTCGAGCATGGCGGCGATTCCCTCCTTGAAGTCCTCGCTGCGGCCGACTATGCTCTGGTAATACGCCTCGAGATCCAGATGGGTCATCAAATCGACACCCAGACCTTTTCGGATGACCCGTTTTATCGCCCCCGCGGCAAGCGGCGCGGCCGAAGCGATCTCACGGGCGAATTTGTCGACCTCGGAGAAAAACTCTCCCGCCGGATATACGTAGCTTACCAGCCCCCATTGAAGCGCCTGCTCCGCGGTAAACATCTTTCCGGTAATGTTGATCTCCATGGCGCGCGCCGCCCCCACCATGCGCGAAAGGCGCGCGTTTCCCCCAAGGTCCGGAATGAGGCCGAACTTCGCCTCCTGCAATCCCCAGGTGCAGTCGTCGCTCATCAGTCGGAAGTCGCACGCCAGGGCGAGTTCGACCGCCATGCCCTGTATGCGGTTGTGGATGGCGCAGATGATAGGTATCTCGACGTTCTCCAGTTTGTTCATACATTGCTGGCCCTTGTTTACGAGCGCGCGAATTGAGAAACCTCCCGCCGCGGCATCGCCGGTGAAGGCGGGAAGAAGGCCGCCGAGCGACATGAAATCCACTCCGGAGGAGAACATCTTGCCCTCTCCGCGAAGCACGATGACGCGCACGTCCCGGTCGGCGCCGATTTCGTCGATCATGTCCGATATCTCGGCGAGCATATCGAAGCTTATGGCGTTCCGTTTATCGGGGCGGTTGATGGTGATGTAGTGAATGTGGTCCTTCTTTTCGCTGACAAAATTAGCTTCTGACATGTAAGCCTCCCAGTTTTGATATCTATTGTCCACTGTGAGTCAAACGGCTCTTCCGGCTTAAATCGGTCCCTCTCCGGTCAAAGGCGTGAGAGGGCCATATACGCTTTCAAACAGCGATTTATTTACGGATAAACTCATTCTTGAATGATTGTTGCTTGCGTTGATATGCAGACGAAGGCCCTTCCATAGGCGTTTCTTTACCCCCCAGGGGATTTCTATTTATCGAGTGTATGGAAAAGATTAATATACCGAAATAGTATATATGTTATCATACATGCTCTGCCGTCCCCTTTCGTCAAGCCCTTTTCCCTCCGCGGGAATACCCCGCGCCGGGTGTAAATTAAAATCTGGGTGAACATATTGTCGCGGGAAGCGCTGCGACGCGGCGGTCTTAAAAGGCAAGAAATTAATCCATAGAGCTCAGCATAAAGAGATGGCCGGGCCCCGATAAGGCCGGGGCTCGCAATAACAGTGTTTAATCCCGAAAAATAATCCCCCCCCCCGCGCCCGCCTGCGGGGGCCCAAGGGGCGGCTCCGCAGGCCGCTCGGGGCTATTCAATGAGCGACGGAGGAAGGAGGCGTCAAGGCTTTACGAGAACGCACTCCGCCTATTTCAGGCGGTCCGGGGGAGCACCGTCGCGCGAAGGGCCTTCTTGTCGAATTTGCCTACGCTAGTCTTGGGTATGGCCTCTAGAAAGACAATACGGTCCGGAACCCACCACTTAGCGACCCTTTCTTTCAGATAATCGATGATTTCCTCCTCGGTCACCGAGCCGGCGGCGTCGGGGGCCGGAACCACGCACGCGAGTGGCCGCTCCTGCCATTTCTCGTGCGGCATTCCTATCACCGCCGCCTCCATCACCTTCGGGTGCGACATGATCTCGTTCTCCAGATCCACGGACGATATCCATTCGCCGGCGCTTTTTATGAGGTCCTTTGTCCTGTCGACAAGGCGGATGTACCCCTCGGAGTCGATCGTCGCTATATCGCCGGTGTGCAGCCACCCGTCGCGAAAGGTGGCCTTGCTCCTCTCGGGGTCCTTATAGTACTCGTCGGCGATCCAGGGGCCGCGCAGGCACACCTCGCCCATATCGGCGCCGTTCCAGGCGACCTCCACTCCGGTATCCAGGCCCTTCACCATCATATCGAGGCATGGTACGAGCATGCCCGCCGAGGTCCTGAGGTCATACAGCTCCTTTTCGGTGTAATTGTCCATGTAGCTTTTCGGGAGGGCGGCCGTAACCAGCGGAGAGGTCTCGGTCATGCCGTAGGCCTGCACTATGTTGAAGCCGTATTTCTTCGCCATATCCATCATGATGTGGCGGGGAATCGCCGATCCGCCGGAGTAGGCCGCGCGCAGTTTGGAAAAATCGTGTTCGCCACCTTCCTCGAGATACTTGTGCAGCATCATCCATATTGTGGGGACCCCGCACGTAAAGGTGACCTCTTCACCGGAGATGATGCCGCTAAGCGCCTTCATGTCCAATATCTGACGGCCCGGCAGCACCTGCTTGCATCCCATCATCGCCGCCACAAAGGGCGCTCCCCAGGCGTTTGCGTGGAACATCGGCACCACGTGGAGTACGCAATCGCTCTCCCTGGTGCCCAGCGTCACGCTGGAGGTCAATGAATGAAGGACGAGCCCCCTGTGGCTGTAAACGACCCCCTTTGGGTCCCCTGTGGTGGCGGAGGTATAGCAGATGAGCGCCGCGTCGTTTTCGTCGCGATCGATGGGGAAGTCGTACTCGTCGGGGAATGGGCCTATCAGCTCATCGTACAGCACGACGGGCGAGAGTGTCGTCGCGGGCATCTTGCCCGACTGCGACATGATGACATAGTGCTCGACGGACTTAAGCTGGTCCTTTACTGGCTCGAGCAGAAAGTACAGGTCCTCGTCGACGAAGATCGCCCTGTCTCCGGCGTGATTGACGATGTAGATGAGGTGCTCCTGCGACAGGCGGACATTCAATGTGTGAAGCACGGCGCCCATGCATGGAGCCCCGAAATAGAGCTCCAGATGCCGATGGTTGTTTAGCGAGAAAGAGGCGACCCGGTCCCCTTTGCCGATGCCGAGCGATTTTAGGGCATGGGCAAGACGACAGGTGCGGCGGTACCAGTCGCCGTAGGTATAGCGGAATGTTGAATCGCCGTACACCGACACGATCTCCTTTTTCGAAAACAGTCGAGCCGCGCGGTTCATGAAATTTGTCAGCAGCAACGGATCCTGCATCATGACGGACCTCCTGGAGCGGGTATGTAGATATGGTCATGGCGGGCCACTGTATATCCCGTCATGTACGATTGTTTAATATTTATAACGATGGCCGGAGAACGGGAGATGGTTAAAAATGTCAGAAAAAGTTGACCTGCGTGCAACTTTCCCTGTTTTTAAGCATGTCGGTTATTTCATCCCTTTCCGCAGGGTCTGCGATAGGCTCGACCTCCGTGCGAACGGAATCACCGTCGTGCCGTCTCAGGACATAGCCCGCCACCTGACAGAACACGCAGCCGCCGACGCCGCAGCAGGACGAGTCGATGACTCCGTACCCGGAGTGGTAGAGCACATTCCTTCCTTTGTAATCGAGTGTGCCCTCCCGCAAAAAGGAATAGTGTCCCGAAATCGATTCCACCTTTTCGCCCAGCGCCGGATGATTGAATATTTTGGATGTCATGGCCCGTACCGAAATTCCCGGCAAACCGGTTCGCCTTAGCGGCGGCCTTGCCTGGTATTATTACATAAATAACATTATGTAATAATATATTTGCCATGGCGGCGCAAAAAAGTCAACAGTAAAACCAGCCAGATTTCACTCTCCACGGGTTCCGTAGGAAATAAAGAATGCTGGTATTTTACCGGTATCCGTGATAGCGGTTAAGGGCCCCGGGATGCCGGGGCAAGCGACAAGGAAGGGGTGAGGGGATGGGTATGCGTGCCGTTTTTACCATTACGGGCATCGTGCTGGTTCTTTTTGCGGCGCTGCTGCTCAAAACATTTCATGACGCCGGTGAATTCAAGAGGATAGTGTCACGATGCGAGTGCGTGTGCGTGGAGCACAAAGGTCTTCCGGGGGCCGAAGACATCACCGTCGATCCGGAGACGCGCCTGGCATACATTTCGGTCGATGACCGGCGTGCGACCATGGAAGGGAAGGCCGTGCAGGGCGCAATTTACGGATTCGATACCCGCTCCGCTGCGTCCGTTCCGTTTCGGCTCACCGAAAATCTCCCGTTCGATTTCCATCCCCATGGCATAGGCCTGCTTCGCGGGGGCGAAAAGCGCCTCTTCGTGGTAAACCACCGGGGCGAAAGGCATTTCGTGGAGATATTCGCGGTCCACCGCGACAGGCTCGTCCACCTCGAATCGATAAGCGACCCGCTCATGCACAGCCCCAACGACGTTGCGGCGGTCGGTCCCAGGGCCTTTTATGTAACCAATGACCACGGAAATACATCGGCCGCCGGTAAAATCGTCGAGGAGTATCTCCAGCTCAAGCGCTCCCACGTGCTGTATTATGACGGTACGGCTTTCCGAAGGGTCGCGGGAAGGCTGGGGTTTGCAAACGGCGTGGCCGTAAGCGGTGACGGCGGCGAGCTCTATGTGGCGAGCACCGTGGGCCGCGGCCTGCGCGTCTACAGGCGGGATTCGGAAAACGGGGCCCTCTCGGCGAGGCTTTCAATCGATACGGACTTCGGCACGGACAATATCGAAGTGGATGCCGACGGCTCTCTGTGGGTGGCCGGCCATCTTAGGATGCTCACCTTTCTGCGCCATGCGGCCGATTCGTCGGTGCCCTCGCCATCGAAGGTGGTGCGCATAGAACTCGAGGAGGGCGGCAAATACGCCATCCACGAGGTCTTCCAGGACGATGGAGAAAGGCTTTCCGCCTCGAGCGTGGCCGCCCCTTTCCCCGGGGGCTTTTTGGTCGGCGCCGTCTTCGACGAGCGCTTTCTCGTGTGCGGAGAGGGCGGGCGCTGAAGAACCGAAAGCGGCCACGCGGCCATCGTCGGGTAAAAATCCAATATTTTGTTGACAGCGGTCCTTCCCCTGCCGGAGCCTGTGGCACGGGGGCGGCGCCCCTTCTATCAAGAGGTGATAAATGGAAGACAGGCTTCGTGAAATCGCCGGCAGGTACGCCGAGATAGAGGACCAGCTTGCGCGGCCGGAGGTAATACGCGATAACAACCGCTTCAGGGAGCTTACCCGGGAGCACGCGCAGATAAGGCCAATCGTCGCGAAGTACGAGGAGTACCGGAGGGTCCAAAGGGAGCTTGCGGAATCCGAGGAGGTCCTGAAAGACGAAAAGGACGAGGAGATGCGGGAGATGGTCCGCTCCGAGATGGCCCTTCTCGGGGACCGTTTAGACGCTCTCGACGCGGAGCTCATGGTGCTACTGCTTCCCAGGGACCCCAATTCGGGGAAAAATATTATAATGGAAATACGTGCGGGGACCGGCGGAGAGGAGGCCGCGCTTTTCGCGGCGGACCTCTTCCGCATGTACAGCAGATATATCGACGACCAGGGCTGGAGGCTCGAATTCATCGACGGCAACCCAACGGGGATAGGGGGCTATAAAGAGGTCGTCTTCTCGGTGTCGGGCGCCGGGGCCTACGACAATCTAAAATACGAGTCGGGGGTACACCGTGTACAGCGCATTCCCAGCACGGAATCGGGCGGGAGAATACACACCTCGGCGGTAACCGTGGCGGTGCTTCCGGAGGCCGAGGAGAGCGATATCGTAATCGATCCGGGCGATCTGCGCATAGACGTGTACCGTTCAACCGGCCATGGCGGGCAGTCGGTCAACACCACGGACTCCGCCGTCCGGATTACCCACATCCCTACCGGCATGGTGGTCACCTGCCAGGACGAGAAATCCCAGCTTAAAAACAAGACCAAGGCGCTCAAGGTATTGCGCGCCCGCCTGTTCGAAAATATGGAGCGGGAACGCCTCGAGAAAGAGGCGCGCGAAAAACGCTCGCAGGTCGGCTCCGGCGACCGCAGTGAGCGCATCCGTACCTATAACTTTCCACAATCGCGAGTTACCGATCACCGCATCGGCCTGACCGTACACGCCCTGGAGAGTTTTCTCGAGGGTGACCTGGACACGGTGATCGACGCGCTCAAGCGCCATGATGTCGAACAGAAGTTGAAGACCGCCGTCGGCTGACGGAGGGGACACGGGCCATGACAACGGGTGAGGCGATAAGGGAGCTCGCTATGCTCCTAAGCTTCGCGGACGTGGAAACGCCCGTACTCGACGCCGAGGTCCTGCTTGCGCACTGCCTCGGCGTGGAGCGCTACCGCCTTGTGGTGGACGCCGACCGCCCGCTGGATCCGGCCGCGTTCCGCGCGGCCCGTCGTCTGATTCGCCGTCGATGCGCGCGCGAGCCGGTGGCCTACATAGTCGGAAGCAAGGAGTTCTATTCCCTGGACTTTCGGGTCACGCGCGACGTCCTCATCCCACGCCCGGAAACGGAGCTCCTTGTGGACATGGCGCTTTATCATGCCCGCCCCGGAGCGGCCCTTCTCGATCTCGGCACAGGGTCGGGGGCCATCGCCGTATCCCTCGCGCGGAACAGGCCGGACCTGAAGATATACGCCTCGGACATATCGCCCGCCGCCCTGCGCGTGGCGAAGAGAAACTGCCGCCGCATAGCCGGGCCCCGTGCCGTCACTTTCCGTGCCGGCGATCTGTTCGCTCCGTTCTCCGACCGACGCTTCGATGTCATAGTTTCAAACCCCCCTTACGTGGATCCGGCGCTGGGCCCGTCGCTGCGGCGGGAGATCTCCTTCGAGCCCCGGATTGCGCTTTTCGCGGAGGACCGAGGACGCTGTGTCCTTACCCGTATCGTCGCCTCGGCCGGCAGCCATCTCACACCGGACGGCGTACTCCTCCTCGAGATCGGGCACGATATGCGCGAATTCATCGTCGAAGCGGGCGGCCGCGCCGGATTTGAGGTATCGGTGCTCAACGACCTGGCCGGATTTCCGAGGGCGGCGCTCTTCAAGAGACAAAAATAACGGCTTTGAGAAAAAAAGGATTGAAAAATCGGAATGAATGTGTATATTCACCACCGTTTTGTTAAAAAACAGAATCGCTCTCCCGCCGCCTCCACCGGACTCTTCCCATTGGAGTAGGCGTGATGGATGTCGGGGCGGCACCGAGTTACGCGGTTCCGGCACCTCCTTCGCCGGTTGCGGAATTCTATAATCATGGAACTTGCGGCGCCGTGCGAAGCGTGCGCAATAAACGAAGGATTTTCCATAACGCGGGGTTCGGAACGTTGATGATAAACGTGAAAGATGAGTACCTGCACGAAGGAAAACGGATCGCCGGCTGGGCGGAGTCGTACAGTATGAACTTCGTCGACAGGAAGAACAGGCTGTACGGTTTTGCGGACATCAATTATTACCCGGCCCCGCACGAGGCCGAGTTCGCCTGGTCCGTCTTTTACAACGATGAGCTGTATTCCTATTACAATACCGTCGACTTCCGCCCCGCGGAGGGCGCACGCGTACTGTCCGACCGGCGTTTTACATACAGGATAGCCGATCCCCTCGAAAAGTTCGAGATGAAATTGAAGGGCGAATCGATCTCTTTGGACCTGTCGCTAACCGGAGCGTATCCGGCGTATATCTTTCCCGCGGCGACCTCCGCGGATTCTCATGCCCGCGAGGGGGAGCGAGAGATCCAGCTGTGGGAGCGTTATGAGCAGCGATGCAGAGTTTCGGGGGCGCTTTCCATTCTTCGCGGTGAACGGAAGGGGCAGGCCAGGCGGTTCGAATGTTCCGGAATGCGCAAGCATTCCTGGGGGGAGCGTTTCTCGGACCGAATGCAATGCTATAGCTGGGTCACCGTTCAGTTCAGGGACATGAGCATGGACCTCACATATTTCGAGGTGGGCTCAGTGCCGTATTCACAGGGTTTCATATCCCGCAGAAGCGGTAATATTCCGATCATGAACGTGGAGCTCGAGCTTCTGGCCTTCAGCCGCGAAAAAAAGACGCTGCTCTCCGGCGAGTTCTCCTACCGCGACGCACAGGACGACCGCGATCTCATTGTTTCGCGCAGGATTCATTCCGTAGACATGCCCCTGCCCCGCGGCAGGAGGGCCCGCTACGTGCGCTTCCGAGCGTTCTCCGAGTTTACCGTAATAGGGACAGGCAAAAAGGGTATTGGCATGGAGGAGCACCTCATCTCCCTCGAAAGGCTGAAGACACTGGACTGACGGGGAACCATGTCACTCTTCTCATCGCGCCTAAGGGGCATCGTCGTTTTTGTTTACATCCTGTTCTTCCTTCTGGCGCTCAATCTCTTTTTCAATCTGAACTACTCCTGGGAGGGCTTGACCCTCATCGTTCGCATCTACATTTATATTTTTTCTTTCTATCTCGTATTTACGTTCTCCTCCATTAACATCGACCTTTTCGAGGACATATACAGGGAGCGTTTCGGCCCGCCAGGCGAGCAGATTCTGTTCCTCGAGGCCCGGGTCGCGCCGCTGCTTCTCATATATCTGGTTATAATCCTTTTTACCATCATCGCCGGAGTCAAGCACCCCGAGTGGCCATGGGCGCAGATTATCGAGGTGCTCAACGGGCGGTATTCCAACCTGGTGGTTTATTCGCTCTTCCTTCTGTTCGTCCTCAAACTGCGAAAGGATCCCTTCGTGACGATACCGCTGTTTTTGGGGATGTGTGTGGTGTACTTTTACCTGGACATGGCGGTCGATTCCCTGGCGGCCGGCAGGGTGCTCGTCCATCCGATGATGATCGTCAAATTCATTATTTTCTTTTTCTTTCTGTTTGTGGAGTTTTTCGCGCGGCGAAATCCTTTAAAGCTCCTCGTCACCGCGATTATCGTGAGCATGGCCTCGTACCTGCTCTCCATCGGGTCCTACCGGCTTATCTTCGCCACCGCCCCGGAGCATTCGTTTCGGAAACGGGAGTCGGGCCTCCAGCTCCTCAGTATGGGCTTCACCTCGCCGCTAATGGAGCTTAAGGGCGATCTCCTGCGCAATCCAAACGGGAATTTTTTCCGGGCCGTTCTGACGTATTCGAGAGAATACGGGATCGATATGGATTTCTCCGACGATGAATGGGAGGCACTGTTGTTTTCGGGATCGGTCGAGATGGCCGACCTTATCTCCGAACAAATCATGAACATGAACGTGCCGCTTCGGTATGAGAGTCTCATTGGATTCGCGCTCGAAAAATCGGCCCATGGCGAGCCGGGCCTTCAGAATGCGGCAAATTTCAGTAAAATTATGGCCCGGCACGTGCCCGGTAACGAGGACGATTTCAGGCGGAAGATAGCGGGCTCCGGAAGGGAGTTCGCCCGCTGGGGGCTCGCTGTGCTCGGCGATGGCCCGGACCGGGAGAACATCCCCTTTCTCATCGAATACCTCGCCAATACGGATTCGTCCCTCGCCGAGGTCGCCTATACATCCCTTCAGAGAATCACCGGGCTCGATCCCCGGAGCGTGCTCAACAGACGCATGAATGACCCCGATGTTATGGCCGCGTTCCGGGATTATTACCGACAAAATCGCAGTGGGCATTGACCGGGCACTGGCCGCACAGCGGGCCGCGGGCCTTGCAGATGGCGCGGCCGTGTTTTATGAAAAGCAAATGCCCGCTTATCCAGTCGGACTGGGGTATCACTGCGGTCAGGCAGGATTCCACCATGTCGGGATTGTCCGAACGCGCATATCCAATGCGGTTTGAAACGCGCAGGACATGCGTATCCACGGCGAAGGCGGGAATGCCGAAGCCCATGGCCAGTATGACGTTGGTCGATTTTCGGCCTACACCGGGGAGCGACATGAGTTCGTCTCTTCCGGATGGAAGCCTGCCCGCGTAACGCTCCATAACCATTCGGGCAAGGGCGCGGATGTTTCCGGCCTTGGTGCGATAAAACCCCACGCTCCGTATGATGCTCTCCAGATCGGCTATCCGGGCCCGTGCGAGGTCCGCGAAATCCGGATACCGCTCGAAAAGGCGCGGTGTCACCGAATTGACCTGCCTGTCGGTGGTCTGTGCGGAGAGCACAACGGAAACCGCGAGCTGGTATGGATTTACGTATTTCAGCGCCGGCCCGGGGTTGCCGTGATGGGAGAGGAGGGCCGCCACGATTCGACGCGAGCGGGCCGGGGTCATGGTCGGGAGGCAAGCGCCCCGGCGGTCTGCGCGGCCGGAGGCCGCGTTTCCGGAAAAGCCGTTGTGTTTGGATGCCATTTGTTCGATCGCCTCCGTTCAAGATGACTCGACACCGGACCGTTCCCGCAGGACCGGAAAGGTCATAATGAAGCTCGCTCCCCTCCCCGGCGCCGATTCGACCCTGATGCCCGCGTTATGTTCGCGAAGGATCCTGCCGCTTATCGAGAGGCCGATTCCGGTGCCGTTTGTCCCGCGCTTGGTCGTAAAAAAGGGCGACCACATATTTCTTGCAATGTCCTCCGGGATTCCGGCCCCGTTGTCCTCGATGATCAGGCGGACCCCGTCGTCCGCCTGATCCGTGGCGATGGTGATCCTTCCGGAATAGCCGTTATCCGCGGTCTTCCGGTGCTCCACAATGGAGTCCCTGGCGTTAAGGAGCAGGTTTAGTATCAACTGTTCGATGCTAACCCGGTCGGCGTGCAATCTGGCTATGTTCTCGTCGAGCACAAGTATAATATCGATGTCGTACTTTTTGAACTGGGTATTGACGAGATCGATGGCGTCCAGAATCGCGCCATTGAGGTCCATTATCCGCATGTTTATTCCGATTCGCCTGGAAAAATTACGTATCCGGTCTATAATGGAGGCGGACTTGTCCACCAGCGTACATACCTTCATGAGCTCGGCCGCCGCCTCGAGATTGTCGAATTCGTCGTAGTTGATGTCGTCCATCATGTTCTGGGCGATCGCCTTAATGCCGGTCAACGGCTGGGCCAGCTCATGGGCTATGCCAGTGGCGACCTCCGCCAGGCTCGCGTGGCGAGACATCCGGAGGAGTTCGTTGTCCTGCTCCTGGACAAGCGACTTGAGCTGTTCAACCTTCCGCCTGAGGCGGGTATTGCTGAGCATGAGGCTCCTGTTCAGTTTCCGTGATTTACCGAAGTGCGCCAGGATTCGGGCAACATGCGCATGATGGTCGTAAAATAAAAGAAGCGAAGTCAGCGCGTGAAGCGCCCCGGTTCCGGCCGCGTAATAAACCGAGGCGCCGATCCAGGCCGAGCGGGCCGATGAGGCCATGACCGCGACGAGCGCGATCCGGAGAATCGGGCGGATTAGGGGCGGGGCGGATGCGCTCCCGGGAAAAAGCCAGGCGGTCCGGATGGAAAAGATCATGAGCAGGATCGAGGCGATGCGTGTCGCCTGCTCGGAGAATACGATCATAAAGGCCATGGAAACGGCCGATATCGCCGCGAGAACGAGCTGGTGCGGTTTGGCCCTGGTTCCGATTAGGCCCCTCGCCATCCGCGTGTAGGCCACCGGATAGAACGAAACTCCGGCAAGCGATATAATCGTCATCCAGGGGAAGGGCACCACCCCTTCCAGGTTCAGATATTCGGGTAAAAGGACGGCGAGAGCGCAGAGAGAGGATGCCGGAAATTCGATCGAGCTCCTGCGCCTGACGAAAAACAGCCTCGCGATGAATTCGAACAGGACCGCGAAAAAAAGGAACGTTACGATGGTCTTGACCGGGCTCATGACTGGCTTTAATCCGGCGGCTTGTTGTTTGACATTTGCCTAAACGGTTTGCATTATGTCAATAGCTTTTGCCGGCCAGCGGAAGGCGTGCCTCCCGAACTGTACCCGGAGACGATTTCCAGGGTTGCGGCCCGCCGACTGTAACGCCTGAACGCGGGAGCGGCAAGTCCGGCGGATAACGCATGAACGATACCGATGAGAAAAAACGACGCTACCTTCTGCTCTTCGGTCTGTCGGAAGATTTCGATTCCGAAGAGCTGCGGTCCGCGTACCGCGTGCTGGCAAAGCTAAACCATCCCGACGTGGCCGTCGATACGGAGGCCGGGATGCGGATGGTCATTATAAATGAAGGCTACCGCTTTCTGAGGGAGCTTCCGGCCTACCCGACATCCTCTTCCGGTCCACTTGAAACGGCCGGAGAGCCATGTTACGAACAGTACCGGAAGGCCTTCAAATCCATGGCTTCCGCTTTCGACGAGTATTTCGGCGAGGGCGTACGAAAGGGGCGGGTCGGCGACCTGGAATTCCTGCGCGAGCGGTTGAGAGAGGCAAAGGCGCAGTTTGCGGTGCTGGTGGAGGGAATGGACTATAATCCCTATGTCGATGACGCAATAGACCGGATTGCCAGTATAAATAAATGGCTTGGCTGAGAGAAAATGGTTGAAAAAAACATCCAACGGCCCAAGTATAGGCCAAGCAGAGATCGCAACAGGCGCCTGTAGCTCAGTGGATAGAGCAATGGCCTCCGGAGCCATGTGTCGCACGTTCAACTCGTGTCAGGCGCGAAGAAACAGGGGCGTGGGAAACCGCGTCCCTACCTGTTTGTCGCAGCGGCCTGTTCCAATTCTTTTTTACGCTCCCTTACCCTTGCCAGGTGGCCATTGATGATCCTGCCGTAATCCAGCTCGCCGCGAACTATCGCGTAGCGCTCGGATTCGATATAGCCCATGTCCGTCGTCAGGCGGTAATCTCCGGCCCTCTCCGCGTACCGGCGCGCCTCCTCCCAATAGGGCAGAGCCTTTCCGTACATATCCTCGGCGATGCCCAGGCTTTCGCCGATCTCTTTGGCGAAGTCGAGATTGTAGAAATATATTTTGCGCTTGTCGTAGCGGGCTGCTATCTTCATGTGGTCGCGCATGATGAGAATGTTGATGTGCATGAACATCAGGTTGCGGTATTTGGAATATTCCTCCTCGCTTTCAATTTTTATCAGCGCCTCGGAAGGATGGCGGAATTTGCATTCAAGCGCGATCTTCATACGCTCGATGTTTTTCCGCAGTGAGTTTTCGTTATAATACTGCTTCATGCCGTAAAGCAGATAGAAGTCCTCCAGGTAGTGGGGGACTGTTTTGAAATGAAGGCGCGATTTCGGAATGTAGTCCGAAAACGGCACGTATCGTTCCTTTTCCTCCTTGAAGTACTGGTATTGGTAGTCCTCGGACCATGCGCTATCCATCGACAGCATCAAAATGAGCGCGAGAGCTGCGAGGAGCGCGTTTTTTTTGGCGAAATCCTTCATTAGTTTGCTTTCTTTTTTAACGGCTCCGATTATGGCCTGGAGTAACTTTCCATTCTAATATCGGCAGAAAGAGAGGCAGTCAAAAAGCTATTTTTAGGAAGCAAGGCCCCCGGCGCGCTGCGCCAAAGCCGGAGGGGGTTTGGGCTAATGCCTCTTGCTGGTCGGGTAGTTCACGGATAGGCCTTCAATATAGGCGTGCTCTCCGCTAAGAGCGCGAAAAAGATGGTGTAATTTTTAACAGCATCATTCAGTCCAGATGCTCGAAGACGATCCTTATTCCGATGGCGATCAGGATGAGGCCGCCAATCCTCATCACCCGTCGTCCGAGGAGCCTTCCCGCCTTTTTCCCGAGAGCTATTCCGGTTATGGAGAAGAGCGCGCACACAAGGCCTATAACGACACTCGGAAATAAAATCGGCTTCCCCAGAACGCCGATGCCGAGGCCCACCGCCAGCGCGTCGATGCTGGTGGCAAGGGAAAGCAAAACGAGCGTCCACCCGCGCGAGGGGTCGCCCGGGATCATGTCGGAATCGTTGGGCGAGTAGGAATCGCGGATCATCCTGCCACCGATGAAGGCGAGCAGGGCCATCGCAACCCAGTGGTCGTAGTCGCGTATCAGGTTCTCAACGAACGCCCCGCCGCAGTATCCGATGACCGGCATGAGAAACTGGAAGAGGCCGAAATGAAACGCCAGTCGAAAGTAGTGCCGCGGCGTGGGGTGGGGGATGACCATTCCGGCTACGATTGAAACGGAAAAGGCGTCCATGGCCAGGGCCACGGCAATCCCGATGATGCCTGCCAGATCCATCCCCGTCTCCAATCGCGGCCGTTTTTCTCAGGCCGCGTCCTCTGTAAAAAAGAGCTCAACGTAGCGCTTGAGCGAAAGCGCATATTCGAGTTTAATGGTGGTTTCCAGGGCCCAGGTGGAGCTGGAGTAAAGCTTCAGCGCATCCCGGAAGTGATATAGGGCCTTAAGCAGCATCGCGCCGCTTATGTCCCGCTTGATGAATCCCCGGTTGTGCCGGTCGTAGAAAAGCTCACGGTGCGCCAGGTGTAGCGCGTCGTCTCCCTTCTTGTAGAGCCTGAAGGCCTCGACATCGACGAGATTGGCGTAGGTGTCGGGGATGTTAAGGCACTCCGAGGCCCTGTAGAAATTGAACACCATCTCCGTGAAAACGGCGAAGTGATCGAGAAGCTCCCGGTCTTCGGTCAGGGAGGCAAGCTTTCGTATGGCGTGATAATTGCGTCTCAGTACCGCCGTTACGTCCCTGAATATGCCGCGGTTTATGGGGTTCTCCCTGCGCACCAGGTTGTGAAGATTGTACTGGAAATAACGGTACAGGGCGTCCTTGGCCGACTCGCGATGCCGGACGAACTGGCGGATGAGCAGGTCGTCCTTCAGCTCCTCGCGCGGGTCGGGCCCCGGCGGCCTGTGGCCCCGGGCCTCTTTATGCCCTTCCGCCGCGGCGGGTTCGTTCTCCTCCGCCCTGGCGGCGCGGAAACGGTGTCCCTTCAGGCAGGTGTAGGCGTCGTTTAGTGAGGCCATGGCCCGCGTGGCCCATTCCACCCGGTCGGGGTTTCTGTCCGGGTGTAACTTGAAGGCGAGGCGCTTGTATGATTTTACCAGTTCCTCGTCGCTGGCCGTTTCGCGGATTTCAAGAAGCCTGTAACAAGCCTGTATGTCCATCGCCTGCCTTAAGTGGGTCGTATAGATGCGAGCGGCTTTCGGAGGTTAATAAATTACGGATGTCGGTTCAAGAGATTTTTCCGGCTTAGCGCACTATTTTTTCGATGTGCTCGAAGGAGTACTTCCGTTTGATATGGTGCCGCCGCAGACAGTAGTTGTCGCGCGTCAGCACGTTGGAGCCGTAGTCCGTGGAAAATACGCGCTCGTATCCGGCGTTCATGCACATGCGAATGAGCGGGATGTTATAACGGCCGTAGGGAAAGGCAAAATATTTTATCTCTTTGCCTAAATATTTTTCGAGTATCCTTTTCGAAAGGTAGATCTCGTCGAAAAGCCTTTTTTTGGATTCGGGCGTATTCTGCGCATTGAGGCGGACCAGGTCCGCATGGCTCAGACTATGGCCTTCAACCGTCACCCCGCCTGCATCGAGCTCGCGCAGGCGCTTCCAGGTGATGTTTTTGTCCGCTCGAACATATACGTTGTCGGTGTAGACGAAGAGGGTTATCGGGTAGCCGAACTCCCTGCTGAGAGGCAGGAGCTTGGTGTGCATGGAAAGGAACCCGTCGTCGAAGCTGATCGCGATCGCCCGCTCCTCCAGGGAACAGCCGCCCCCCAGTCTTTCGACGAACTCGGAAAGGCTCAATACGCGTATGCCCGAGTCCCTGAGCAGAGTGAAGTGCCCGCGAAGCGCATCCAGGTCGACCGAGAACGGGCCTTTGCCGTCGATGTTGTGATATAAGAGCACGGGGACGGAATTCAGGCGTCCGGTCTCCTCTTCCCGCAGATGTTGCCATCCAGAGGAGCCTTGGGCCAAAGGTCGGAACGTCGAAGAGCGCCAGAAAAGGAGCAGGTATACGGCGACGCCGGTTATAAAAAAGATCGCGAAGAGTATGGGCAGGTTGTTTTTATAAATGTTTTTCATGCCGCTGCCGTGGTATGGACAATTGCTTTATCATGAATCTATTTTAAAAAATCGTTCAAATCAACATTTTACCGAAAATAATTCGCCGTTTTCGGGAAAGACGGTTTTCCCCCAGCTTCCGGGGAAGAGGGGGGAGGGCGTATAGGCGAATTCTTTTAAATTATCGGCAAAAATTAGAGCGCCTTCCCCATAAAGAATTCTTGACACCGCCCGCCGGAAGGGGTACTCCGCTGTCAGAGACACCATCCGGGAGAACTCATCGATCATGATTAAATTCACCAAGATGCAGGGAATCGGCAACGATTACATATACATCGACGCGCGCGCCGCCGCGCCGAGGCATCCCGAAAGGCTGGCGGTGGCGATGAGCGACCGCCACTTCGGGGTGGGCTCTGACGGCCTCATCCTCATCCTTAAATCCGATACAGCCGACTTCAGGATGAGGATGTTCAACGCGGATGGCAGCGAGGCGGAGATGTGCGGAAACGGAATACGCTGTTTCGCGAAATATGTATATGACCGCGGCCTGTCGAAAAACAAGCGGATATCAGTCGAAACCCCCGCCGGGATCAAGCATCTGGACCTTTCTGTGCGGAACAGGAAAGTGGAGAGCGTGCGCGTGGATATGGGCGAGCCCATCCTCCAGCGCGAACGCATTCCCATGACCGGAAACCCCGGCATGGTCATAAACGAGTCCCTGCCCCTCGGCGACGGCGTTCGATTCGAGATAACCGCCGTATCCATGGGCAATCCGCATGTCGTGATCTATGTCGAGGACGTTAAGAACTTCCCGGTCAAAAAATACGGAACCATGATAGAAAACCACGACCTGTTCCCCAATCGCACGAATGTCGAATTCGTGCAGATACTGAACCGGGACGAGGTCGTTCAGCGTACGTGGGAGCGCGGTTCGGGGGAGACGCTGGCATGCGGTACGGGGGCCTCCGCGGTGACTGTGGCGGGAGTACTTACGAAGCGCACCGCGCGGTCCATACTGGTGCATCTAAACGGGGGCGATTTGCGCACCGAGTGGAGGGAGGAGGACAACCATGTCTTCCTTGCCGGTCCGGCTGTCGAGGTCTTCCGGGGGACCTGGCCGGGCCAGGCCTCAGTCCCTGCCCGCGGCAACCTCCCATAGCCGCTTTAGCGGTACGCCCTTTTCCAGCAATACTACCCGATTGATTGACGGCACGTTTTCGACGATGCTCTTTTCGAGGGCCGTGCGGAAATTGTCTTCGGAGCCGGGAATGACTGGAGTGTCGTCCCTCAGCATGGCAAGCCCGGCATCGATATAGCAAGTGTCGCCCTTAAGCCAGATGGCCCGCACATGCGTGTCGATCGGCACCGCGCCCGAGGTATTCTCGTAGATGGATCCCCTGCTGACAATTCGGAAGATGAGCGCGGCGAACTTTTCCTTTTCCTCGGGTACTTCGATTCTCCTCGCCTCTTTGAGAAGGCTTTTCCCGTCGTTTGCGGGTATGTAGATGTTCCTGCTCTCGCGCAGGTCGAGTTTCGGCAGGGAGGGGAAAATGTCGAAGATGTTCTTTTCGGCATGATGGCAGAAGACCAGGTAGTCGAAGATGAGCAGGAGCGAAATTGCGAGCACCAGAAAGCGGTTTTTCCGGACGCGGTCACCGTCCAGTACATTTTTGTACGCGATCGCCTTTGCGTGGAGAGAGAACACGGTTTCCCTCGCTTCCGCGGCGAATGCCTTTACGCGAGTAAGGACTTTTTTCATGGAGTAACGCACCGGACACGCCAATCGTTGTGGCAGGGTAAACGGTCTCTCCGGGCGATGTCACTAATTTTTTATCATTTGATCGTATTTTTTTATAAAGGTCACCAATCCCTTGCCAATGCCCCGCGCGATTTTCTCCTGGCAGGCCGCCTTCTTCAACTGCTGCGCCTCGTGCTGATTGGTGATATACCCAATTTCGACGAGCGCGGCGGGCATGAGCGATCCGCGAAGCACGAAAAAGTCGGCCTTCTTCACTCCGCGTGACTTGAACCCTGTCGCCGCGCCATTCATACCCGACTGTATGCACTCCGCCAGGAGGGCGCTCTCCCTCTGGATTTGTGCAGTCAGCATGAAGGCCTCCATATGTTCTATTTCGTCATAACTTTTACGGTGGGATTTTTCCTCGAGCACCACGACGTTGTTTTCGAGCGCAGCGGTGGCGCGCGCCTCCTCATTCGAGGGGCTTTGCGAGAGGTAATAGGTTTCGAATCCCGAAATGCGAGGCGAGATGGAGGCGTTGACATGGATGCTCACGAATACCCCGTTTTCGTTTTCGCGAAGGTGGCCGTTCGCCATTTTGGTCCGTGTGGCGAGTTCTATGAAGCGGTCGGACTGGCGGGTAAGGACGATACGAACCCCTTTGAGGTTCGCCTTCAGATAACCTTCCAGGCTTCGGGCCACGCCAAGCGTGATGTTCTTCTCGTACAGGCCGCCCCGGCCTATGGCCCCCGGGTCTTTGCCGCCGTGGCCGGCGTCTATGATTATAAAGCAAATCCTGTCGCGCGCGGGGGGCTTTTCGTCCATGTCGCCCGCGGGTGGCTTATCGATTATGGGCGGCCCCGTTCGTTCCGTCCTAACGGCGGAAAGGACGATAAGGCTGTCTTTTCTCGTTAGGGTATGATCGGGGTATAAACCGCGCAGTAGGTCCTCGGCGAATTCCACCGGAAAGAGGACGTCACCCTCCCTGCGAAGCACCGGGCGCGAGTATTTTTTAAGCGATCCGTTAAGGAGCGCCACCGAGAGGCCGACCTGGTATACCGCCGTCCTGGCTCCCCGGTAGAATCTGCCGCGCTGGGTGATGATGTCGAAGGAGTTGTCCAGCCCTCCCAGGCGATTGAGGTCGGAGAGGGCGACCAGGTCGCCGCCGTCAAGCGTTACGATGGGAAGGGACCCGTTTCCGGCAAGGGAACGGGAAAAGCCAAAAAGAAGGAACAGAACGAGCGCAAACCGGAATTTACCGCTCTTTTCCAAAATAGATCCTTGAGTAAATCTTCCAGTACGCAAGTGAGGAAAGGAGTAGGAACACGAGGACGGCGGCGATCGAAAGCGCCTGCAAAGACAGCCCGAATATCAGGATGGGCGGCTCGAGGATGAACACGAGCCCGCAAAGGGCCATGAATCCCACCATTATCTTTCCATAGATGTTGGGGCGAACCTGTATGTCCTTTCTGGAGAAGAGCAGGGCCCCGCCAATAACGGCGTATATGTCGCGCGCAAGGATTACAGCGAGCATCCACGCGGGGAAGCCCTTGTAAACGCACAGCGCCACCGCAAGGGTTAGAACAGATATTTTGTCCGCGAGCGGATCGATAAACTGGCCCAGCCGGGATACCTGGTTGAGCGTTCGGGCGAGAAAGCCGTCGAAGAAATCCGTTGCGGCCAGAAATACGAGCAGGGCGATGCTGTAATACCGGTATTCGTGTATGCCGTTGACTTTCTCGAGATGGAAGGCGATGGCGATAAACGGGACAAGGAGTATCCGCATCAGCGAGAGGAAGTTTGAGATGGTAAAAACCCTGCCGGAAAAAAGCTCTCGTATTTTCATCGTTCCCTGTTCCGCCGGTGGCGGGTCGTTTCAGGCCGTACGGCCCGCCGCCGGCCCGCCCTGTGTCTCTCCTCCAATGGGTGCAGTGCAACTATTTATGGGCGGAAGACATTCAGTCAAGAGAATTTCCCCTCCCGATTAATAATGCTTGACGAATGCCAGGGGCTTATTTCTGATACACCCTTGATTACGAGCCGTGCGGCTATTCGCGAACCCCCCGGGCGTTTATGCGGCACGCGGCAATTGATATCGCGGGACGATGATGCAGGACCACTCTCCATCCAAAAACAGCGGCGACAAGCCCCGTTTCGATTTTACCTATTTCAGGCCGATCGGCAGAATAGCGCTCATTTTTTTTGTGGGGCTCTCTTTCTATTTATTCGTGTCCACGCTCATCCTGCTCCTGCTCACCAAGCCCGACCGCGAGGTGAAGGTTCCCGACGTTGTCGGGAAACAGTTCGCCGACGTATGCAACGGGCTCGTTCGCAAGGGCTTTCGGCCGGAAATACGCTTTCAGGACGTTTACGATATTACCGGCGGAACCATCTTGAGCCAGTATCCGGAGGCGGGAGAGATCGTCTACGAGGGCGGCGCGATCAAGCTCCAGGTGAGCAGAGTCGCTCTATATGTCGATGTTCCGAACCTCACCGGAATCGAGCTCCCGTTCGCCGTCAACAAACTCCGAAATCTGCACAGCCATAATCGTTCGGTGTCGCTTGCGACCGGCGCTATTACATACATACCTTCCGATAAAACGGGCGAAAATATCGTCCTGGACCAAAGCCCCAAGGCCGGCGAAAAGGTCACGCCCGACCGTCGTATAAACATACTGGTCTCCGCCGGTAAAATAGAAGGCGACATGCTCATGCCTGGAATCACTGGACAGTCCATCGATCTCTGTTTGGACCTTCTGCTTTCCAAGGGGCTGTCGATAGAAGAAGAGGTAGTGGAGACGGGCCTTTCCGAGCGAAGCGGCCTGGTGGAGGGCCAAAAGCCGGAAAAGGACGCCGCGATACAGCGGGGCGGCTCCGTCAGGCTGAAGGTGTCGTACTACAAGCCGATAGAGCTGCTGTATCGCGCATACGAGCGCGTTCAGTACGACATATCGAAGGGCGACGATCCCGGTTTATACGAGGCCTACGTCGAGGACGACAGCCCGCGCCGGATAGCCTATTCGCGGGTCATGAGGCCGGGGGATAAAATGGATTTCGTGTTCCACCGTAACGGAAATGCCCGCGTCTACATCCTGTATAATAAAAAGAAGATAAAAACCCTGAGGTTCGATGCCGGCGAATTCTGACAACGGCGTTCTTCTGTCTCCCTCCATTATCGCCTCTGACCTTTCGACGATGGGAAGGGACGTTTCGGCCTTCGATCCCGCCGCGTTCGATCTGCTACACCTGGACGTTATGGACGGTAATTTCGTACCCAACCTCACCTTTGGCCCCGGCTATATAAGGGCGCTGGCATCGCATACATCCATCCCGCTCGACATTCACCTGATGATCGAGCGCCCGGAGCTCTCGCTGGAGGCCTACCTGGAGCTTGTCCCCTGGTGCTTGACGATACACTACGAATCGACCCGATTCCCCTCCCGGATTTTGCAGACCATCAGAAAAGCGGGCGTGCGCGCGGGGCTTTCCGTCAACCCGGCGACCCCGATCGAGGCGCTCTACGACCTTAGCGGCGAATGCGACCTCATCCTCGTGATGTCAGTTGACCCCGGTTTTTACGGCCAGGCCTTCATGCCGGCCGCTCTGGACCGGATCAGGCGCTTGCGCGGACACCTGGACTCCACTGCCGGCGGCGCAGGGACGCTCATACAGGTGGATGGCGGCATTTCCGTAAAAAACATCGGCGAAGTGGCAAGGGCCGGAGCGAGGGTGATCGTGGCGGGCAATGCGGTGTTCGGCGCCGACGACCCCAACCGCGCGGCCCGGGAACTCAAACGTGCGGCCGCGGACGGCATGCGGGCCGTTTGAACCGGCCGGGCATAGCCGGGAAAGGCCGGAGAGCGGACCGGGGGCCATTCTCATTCGCGATTACAGTTCAATGCGCCGATAGATCACGCGGTGGGCCGCCGGGCCGGTCAATTTGTATTGACAAAAATCCGGCACAGGAAATAATCATCCCCTAATCTTCTGAGGAGGTAGCGGCGTGTCGGTAAAGATTCGACTGCAGAGAGTTGGGACAAAGAAAAAACCCTTTTACCGGGTGGTTGTGATGGATGAGCACAAGCGCAGGGACGGCGTGGCGATAGAAAACCTCGGTCAGTACCAGCCCATTTCCGCGGGGAACCAGTTTACGGTCGACGAGGCCAGGGTGATCGACTGGCTCAAGAAGGGGGCACAGCCGACGGAAACCATCGCGAAACTCTTGAAAAAAACGGGAGTGTGGCGGAAATTCAAGAGCGCCGAATAAGCCCTGGAGGCCGGAATGAATTATAAGGACCTGGTGGAATACATGGTGAAGTCCCTGGTCGACAACCCCGACGAGGTGATGATACGGGAAGTCGAAGGGGAAAAGTCCACCATTCTGGAGCTAAAGGTCACCAAGGACGACATTGGGAAGGTCATCGGCAAACACGGCCGCATAGCGAGGGCCATACGGACTATCATAAACGCGTCCGCCACGAAATCCGGAAAGAGGGTAGTGCTGGAAATACTTGATTGAGTGATTCCCATATACGAATAGCGAAGATCGCGGGCGCCCACGGCCTGAAGGGGCGCCTGAAAGTGGTCGTTATATCCGACATCGCCGAACGTTTTTCCCCGGGAAACGAGGTATGCGTCAAAAAGGGACCGCTCTATGAGCGATATGCCATAACGGAGTTTATCCCGGTGGACGGAAAAACGGCGCTGCTCCGCCTGTCGGGCATCGACGACAGGGGCGCGGCCCTTTCGATGCGGGGGCTGGAGGTGTTCATCACCCGCGAAGAGGCTGAGAAGACGAGGGATGTGCTGGAGGGCGGATCCTTCTATTATTATGATATTATAGGTTGCGAGGTATATCTGCGAGGGGAAGCCTTCGGGCGCGTGAAGGACATCCTTTCCGGTGGGGCCGGCGAGCTTTTAATCATAGAGCTTCCCGGCGGGCGCGAACATCTGCTCCCGTTCGTCGAATCGATGGTGAATACCGAGCGGGTTTTCTCGGGCAGAATCGATATCGATCCCATCGATGGCCTCCTGGACTGACGCGCCGGTGTTCCGACAATTTTTAAGGACAATGGCCGGTCGTTATTGGCGGTAGTGAAGATAATAACCCTGTTTCCGGAATTTTTCACGAGCCCGCTTTCCACGGGGCTTCTGGGAAAGGCTATCGACGCCGGTCTTCTTCGGGTGGATGTGGTGGATCTGCGCGATTTTGCCGAAAGCCGTTACCGCCAGTGTGATGATTATCCCTACGGAGGCGGAAGCGGCATGGTGTTGATGCCGGGGCCGCTTTTTCGGGCCATCGAGTCGGTCCGGGGAGAGGATACGAAAGTGCTGCTTACAAGCGCCTCGGGCGAGCTGCTCACCCAGGAAATGGTAAAGCGGCTGGCCGGCGAGATGGATCTCTGCATAGTCTGCGGCCACTATGAGGGGGTCGACCAGCGCGTGGTGGACCGTTATGTGGACTATGAGGTGTCCGTCGGCGATTATGTCCTGTCCGGCGGAGAATACGCGGCCCTTACGATACTCGACGCCACAGCGCGCTACATACCCGGCTTCATGTCGAACAGCGAATCGCTCGTCGAGGAAAGCTTCGAGAACGGCCTGCTGGAATACCCGCAGTACACGAGACCGGCCGAAATCGAAGGGCTTTCGGTGCCGGAGGTGCTTTTAAGCGGGGACCACGCCAGGATACGGAGATGGCGTTTGGACCAGCGCCTGGAGCGGACCGAAAGGCTGAGGCCGGACCTGTATAAACGATATTGTGAGGGAAAGATTAAAGGAGAAGAATGATGAATATAATTGAAACCGTCCAGAAGGAAATCATGCCGCTCGATCGTCCCATGAACTTTGAGGTCGGCGACACCGTAAAGGTGCATTATAGAATCGTGGAGGGAAGCCGCGAGCGCATTCAGGTGTTCGAGGGGATAGTGATCGCCATAAACAACAAGGGCGTCGGCAAGAGCTTCACGGTACGTCGTATATCCTACGATGTCGGCGTGGAAAGGGTGTTTCCCCTCTATTCGGCCCGTATCGCCAGGATCGAGCCCATACGAAAGGGCAAGATCCGCAGGGCCAAGCTGTACTTCCTTCGCGAGCGCACCGGCAAGTCCGCCAGGCTTAAGGAGAAGAGGGTCGCCCGCGGCAAGGCCGTCGCTCCGGTGGTGGAGGTTCCCGCCACCCATGAGGCGATTCCTGAGAACCAGGAAAACGAAAACGCCTGAGCGGCGAGGGGGCGGCCGCCGGCGCCTCCATGGCCCCACGTTCGACATAGAGCGTGAACTGTTGGACCAGGGATACCGGCGGATAGTCGGTGTCGACGAGGTCGGCAGGGGAGCGCTTGCCGGCCCTCTGTATCTGGGGATGGTGATGTTCTCTCCGGATACCATAGCCCGGCCCCCGGAGGACCTGCTCTCCTCCGTGGACGATTCGAAAAAATTGGGCCACCGGGCCAGGCTTGCCGCTCTGGAGCACATTCGCGGCAGCGCCTCATGTCTCTATGCCTCCGGGGTATCCCACCGGACGGTCGATCGCCTCAACATCAACGGCGCTACCGAATTTCTGCTGTGCAGGATGTTAGGCCATCTCCCCGAGCCCCCCGATGTGGTCATCATGGACGGGCGCTTCGCCTTTTCCCCCGGCTTGCGTTTCATCTCCATAAAAAAGGGGGACTCCATCTCCATATCGATCGCTTCGGCTTCGATCGCCGCGAAGATATATCGCGACCGCATTCTGGATAAATTTGATTTGATTTATCCCGGCTATGGGTTAAAAAAAAACAAAGGCTACGGGACGCTCGAGCACAGGGAATCGATCGTGCGAATGGGCCCATCGCCGGTGCACCGCCGGAGTTACGCACCCCTGCGCGATCTGACGAACCGGGAGGACCTTTTCGCGGGAAATGAGGATCGATAACTCGGCCACCATCACCATTTTCGGGAGAGGGGCGCATGCGGAAGCCCTCGGTGCGCTCGAGAAGGGAGGGGTGATCGGTGCGAGGATTGTCGAACGAATCGACACCCATCGCGCGGTTTTGGAGATTGCCGGGAGGCGGGTCTCCGCGAACTTTGTAAACGGCCTTCCCTCCGCCGGACGCCTGGACCTCTTGCTTGAAAAAAGGACGGGCTCCACTTTCGTCTTCAGGCTTGTTGCGGAGGACCCAAAGGCGACAGCCCGGGAGCGCCTGCTGGATTTAACCCCTTTCGCCCGGTCCGACACGGGGCGTATTCCTTTCGGAAGGGCGCCAACAGACGGGCTTGTGGGGGTCTATGCGTACAGCAGCCTGCTTTTCAGGCTGTCCGGGGGCGTCGAGAAAAAGACCGGGCTTTCGGAGGTGCTTAACGCGCTGGCCGCCCGGGGAATAAAAATAGAGAGTTTGTTGTTTTTTTCTTTCCTTTTTTCCGATTTTGAGGGTATTAATCTGAATTGCCTCGCCTCTGTCCTGGCGATCTCCGAAAGAGAGGGGCGGCGGCGCCACAACCAGTCAGTCGTAAGATTCGCGGCGGAGGACGGTTCATTCGATGGGACCGGCGGTATTCTCGATGCGCTTGACGAATTCGTCGGCGAGTCTCAGAGCGGAGAGGAAATAATCCGCCAATTGTCGCACTCGCTTCTCGATGCCGGGGCTGCCGGAGAGCTTTCCGCAAGGAGCGGAATCATATACTTTCACGACGAGGGTTTCAGGGAGGCGAGGTACATAGGAAGCGCGGACGGCATGGCGGTCGAGGCCGATTTTTCCCAATTGGGGCATGTTGAGCTTTTGGCCAGAGAGTGGAACGACCATATTCGCGTTGACGTCTTTTGCGACAACGGGGTCGTTCGCGACGAAATAGCCTCGGACAGGGATCACCTGGCGGCGACGATAGGCTCGGCGGCGGGTATGAACTGCACGGTTTCGGTGAGGTCAATCGACCGGGCGATGGATGTGATTCGCGAGCAGGGCGCCTTCCTCCTGCAGGGAGGCGAATTCGATGCGCGGGCATAGGCGTGGGGAAAGGCTGGGCGTGGCCCTGGCCTATTCCCCGGCGGAAGAGGCGCCGCGGGTGCTGGCGAGCGCCCGAGGGAGCCTTGCGGAGCGCCTGGAGCTCATTGCGCGCGAACACGGAGTGGAGATATACCGGGACGCCGACCTCGCGGCGGCGCTCTTTGCGCTGGACGCGGGGAGCGCGGTGCCGCCGGAGCTTTACAGGGCGGTGGCCGAGGTGCTGGCGTACTGTTACAGGATCAATGAGCGCTTGAAAGACAAATTGGCGGAATAAGGAAATCGGACAATGGCGGGTATCATGAAGAAGATCCCGGTCGAGGAGCTTCGGCCGGGAATGCGGTTCGATAAGCCGGTCTATATCGACAGTAACAACATGCTTGTCGGCGCCAACGTAACCATCAAGGAGAGCGACATCAAGCGGCTGATGAAGTGGGGCATCAGCGAGATCGAGACGATGGGAAACCTCTCCTCGAGCGAAAGCGATATGCGCTTCGTCCAGAAGATCGACGCGTCGATCTCGGCGGACGCCAAAAAAATCGTCGACCAGTACAGCCTTCTGCTCTTAAAGCGAAAAGAGCTGATGGACATTCACCGCGAGGCCTGCAGGGTGGTGGGGGACGTCTATACGGCCATCAAAAACGACGAGATGTTCACCACGGACTCCATCGAGAACACCGCCAAGAGCATAATACGGCTGATGGAGGAGGATAACAATATCGTCCTGTTCCTCTACGGGCTGGAGGAGGGCAAGAACTACCTGGTCGCCCATTCGGTGAACGTGACCTTCTACGCCCTTCTCATAGGGACGGCGCTTAAATACACGCCTGAAAAACTGCGCGAGCTCGCCATCGGAACGCTTCTTATCGACGCGGGCATGGCGAAGATGCCCGCCTATATCGCGTACAAGCAGTCCAATCTGAGCGATCACGAATTCAATCTAATCAAAACGCACACGCTCCACGGCTACCGCCTCATCAAACAGCTCGGCAAGGTCCGGGAAAAGAGCGCTCTGGTCGGCCTGCAGCACCACGAGCACTTCGACGGCAAGGGATACCCCAGGGGGATCAAGGGCACCCAGATCGACGAGTACGCGCGCATCGCGGCCATAGCGGATTCATACGAGGCCCAGATTTCAAGCCGCAGCTATCGCGAGAAGCAGTCATTCTATCACGCGATGAAGAACCTGCTTTCAAGCGGCGTAAACAGGTTCGATCCGGTCATACTCCGCGTTTTCCTGTCGAAGATGTCGGTCTATCCGATAGGCTCCCTGGTGGAGCTCAATGACGGGAGCGTGGGCCTGGTAATAGGTTCCGTGCCCAGAAAGCCGCTTAGGCCCATCATAAAGCTGATTTTCGACAGCGAGAAGAACAGGCTGTCCGACCTCCTTATCATAAACCTGCTC